>Ga0210395_10000722_pt1 | contig 25226 bp, 25 predicted proteins | sample IncBWH4OmetaG_FD_150861 | JGI IMG/M metagenome (GOLD analysis project Ga0210395, IMG submission 150861) | Forest soil microbial communities from Barre Woods Harvard Forest LTER site, Petersham, Massachusetts, United States - Inc-BW-H-4-O ... | reverse complement strand
CGCCTAAAGCGGTCTGATAACGGTCCTCGGCGTTCTTGGCCAGGAGCTTCATGACGATCGCAGACAGTGGCTCAGGCACTGCAGCGCGATCCCGAGGCGGTGTCGGCCGGCGTGCAATGTGGCAGTGGACCCATTCCAGGGGGTCGGCCGCGTCAAATGGCAGTGTGCCGGTAAGCATCAGATACAAGGTGACGCCCAAGGAGTAAAAATCGCTGCGGGCATCGACCGAACGGTTCATGCGGCCGGTCTGCTCGGGCGCCATGTAGGCCAGCGTGCCGGAAATAATCTCAGGAGGTGCGGGCGGCGGGGCCTCACGGGGCAGCCGCGAAGCAACTCCGAAGCCAGTAAGCCGTACGCTGTCGGCGTCGTCGACGAGCACGTTTTCAGGCTTGATGTCCTTGTGTATGAGTCCGTGCCGATGGACTTGGGCGAGTGCCGTCGTCAAGCCGATGGCGATGCGCAGGGCGCGGGTCAGATCGAGCGGTTGCCCCTGGCCTCGCTCAAGAATCAGATCCAGAGGCTCACCGCCAGGGTCTTTGAGTACGAGGGTTGTTCGCCCTTCGTGACGAGTAATGGCCAGAGGCTTGGCCGCCCACGCGGAATCAAGTTCGGCTGCGAACGAGTATTCGTGCTCGAGCCGCGTGATACTCTGAGGCGACGGCTGTTCTGCGGAAGGTGCGATCGCCAGGACCGGCGATGGGTTGCCGTGCTGTCGGCCGCGGTAAAGCGTGAAGTCCGCACCTCCCCGGAGGGGCACCAACTCGTACCCCGAAGGCCCCGAGAGGGAGGACATTCTGGTCGCCACGCCTACAGGACTCCAGGGCACTCATTCTGATGACAGAGCAGGATGACGTCAACGGCAATGACACAACAATGGTCGCGCCGGCCGCTGGTTCAATCTTCCCAGCAAACTGCACTGAGTCTCTGCGTCAACAGAATTCTCGGGCCGTGCCACTCCTTCTCACGAGGCAGGCGTTCTGATCCCAACGTATAGTTGCTGATCGACATTGAATCCACGACTGAAGCTCAGCAAGCTTCTGACGTTGGTAAACAAGAGAAAACAAGTAAGTCCTGTAGAATCTGGAGCGGGCGACGGGAATCGAACCCGTTTCCGAAGCTTGGGAAGCTTCTGTTCTACCACCGAACTACGACCGCTCGTTGTTTCTGATTAAGCGCTATGCGCGGGGGTATCGATGAGAAGCCCATCCGATGAAGACATCGCGCGCGTCTGCTCTGCGTACGTTGGGTAATCAATGTAGCCTTGCGCTCCGCCACCGTAATAAGTGCCCCGATCAGACTGACTCAATGGCCATCCATGTTCGAAACGAGCGACAAGATCGGGGTTTGAGATAAAGAGTTGGACGAATGCGACGAGATCCACTGTGCCCGCTCCAGTCACTTTGTTAGCGCTCTCCACAGTCTGACCTCCGGCAAGAGTCAACGCTCCGGTGTCAAACCCGACTCTGAGCTTCTACAGAAGCGCTCTGAATTCGTCGCTTTTTGGTAATCCCTTGAAGCCTGACTGATCCATGAGGTGGATGTATAAAATGTTGCGCTTCGCCAGCTCGCGTCCGAGTCGAAGGTAGGTCTCCTCGATGTCCGGATGTAGCGGCATACCTTGTGATCCCATTCGCGAATGGGACCGGATCGAAAGTAACCAATTGTCAATAAATGTGGTGACCATTTACCGCCAACCGAGAGCTGGGGCAACTGTAGTCAGAATTGCCTCCATGACATGCGCATTGTAGGCAACACCTAGTTGATTTGGGATGGTTAGCAATAGCGTGTCGGCTTCCGCAATCGCCTCATCTTTCCTAAGCTGCTCGATGAGAACATCTGGCTCAGCAGCGTAGCTGCGGCCGAAGATTGCCCGTGTGTTCTCGTCAAGGAAACCGATTTTGTCATCTTCCTGACCGCCACGTCCGAAATAGGCACGATCGCGGTCGTCGACCAACGGGAAGATACTGCGGCTAACGGAAATGCGCGGAGTACGCGTGTGACCTGCTTGCTTCCAGGCCGCGCGAAAGGCGCGAATCTGGGCAGCCTGTTGGATGTGGAGCGGCTCACCGGTCTCGTCGAATTTGAGGGTTGAGGTCTGCAGGTTCATTCCTAGCTTCGCGGCCCATGCTGCTGTCGCGTTGGAAGCAGACCCCCACCAGATTCGATCACGCAATCCTTCAGAGTATGGCTCAAGGCGTAGGAGTCCCGGCGGATTGGGAAACATTGGACGTGGGTTAGGCTGCGCGAAGCCCTTCCCGCGTAACAGTTCGAGAAATTCTTCGGCATGCCGCCGTCCCATGCCTTCATCGTCCTCGCCTTTAATCGGACGATAGCCAAAATAGCGCCAACCATCGATGACCTGCTCGGGAGAACCACGGCTGATTCCCAATTGCAGTCGGCCGCCAGAAATTAGATCCGCAGCCCCAGCGTCCTCCGCCATGTAGTGAGGATTCTCATACCGCATGTCGATCACTGCGGTCCCAATTTCGATCTTTCGCGTTTTAGCACCAACCGCCGCGAGTAGTGGAAACGGTGATGCCAGTTGCTGCGCGAAGTGATGAACACGGAAGTAGGCTCCGCCCATTCCCAGGCGCTCGGCCTCCATGGCGAGGTCAATCGACTGCAGGAGCGCGTCGGTCGCCGACTGTGTTCGTGACTGCGGTAAAGGTGTCCAATGACCGAATGAGAGGAAGCCAATTTTCTTCATGCAATATAAGTCTCCCATATCGCCGATATGGAACAGCAAGGCGCTTGAACGGTACCCTTCTCTTCAATTATGTTCGGTTGACGTTTCATAGCAAAACGGTGGGCGAACCCGATTGGCGACCGATACAGAAAAAGACTTGGTCTCGGTGAAGTTTTGCTGGCTTCGTAACTATGCGGAAGATCCGGCGCGAAGCCTTCGCGCCCGGCGAGCAAATCCGTCCAATTGCAGATCGCTGACTCCTTCGCTCTCACTGCTTTGCGGAACTCGCTGAAGTAGGGTACGGCTCGCCGAAATACGGAAAATCCGGGCGCATCAGGCGTATATCGGGCGCCACCCCATCGCCGAGAGCAGTGTTCGTGACCAGGGTGAGAATCACGTCCATCACGTCGTCGCAGAGGCCGCGGCCGTTGAAGGCGGCAAAGCTGAATGAGGCGGGCGTATCCAGTTCGTACGGGAGGACCGATGGGCGGATTCGCGCGAGGAGTTGGGTAGCGTAGGCGGATGGGTCTCGGCCGCTGAGTGGGCGAGCGCGGTGACTTTTTCCACGGAGTTGCGCATTGGTTTGGAGAACAGCGCCACTTCGTCCGCCGGGACCGCGCGGTTGTAGTTTTTCGATGCGTCGTGCAGCGAAGGATCGGAGAGTAGGAAGTGGGTGATCATCGGCAGGCCCCAGCGCGATACCTGCAGTTCCAGTGGGTGCGAGTCCCGCCGGTGGAGCTTGCTCAGTTGCCACCGTAGTTATGTCGTTCAAACAATCATCCTTAAAACGTATAGCTTCTACCGGGCCAGAAATCTCGCCCCGGGAACCCGAGCGGAATACCTGCAAATATTAAGGATGGAGGACGTCTGGCGTTCTCTCCCCGAGTCCGGCGGCTGCCCATAAACCACTCACTGATCAAGTAAGGGTCCTGAAATGAGGCAAATTCCGGTTAGAAACTTCGGCAAACGAAATTTATATGTTTTCGGGCTCGCTGCGAACAGCCCGGCGAGAACGGTTGTCAATACCGAAAACCCCATTGGCGGGTCTCATCCCTATGTAACACTGTCCTATTCTGGGCGCTTTGTTAGGACCGCCTTGCAATTTCATCTTCTTGGATGTCGCTGATTTCAAAGGCGTTCGCATCGGATTGCGGAGAGAGTTTCTACTCCCGCGAGCGCGATGCGCGACCGGATACGGTGCACGCGACCCTGATCGGATTGTGCCGCGAATTCATCATGCGGCTCCACATCACCGAGCGGCGTGCCGCTGGAGCTGAGATGGAAGCGCTCAGCGACGAGCAAGTGCGTGACGTATTGCTGACGCTGCAGCCGAGCGGCGGGCGTCCCCACGGCGAGGACGTGACCCGCTGTGGCAAGCAACCGGAGGCTATTCAGCAGTGGCTGGTGGAGGGATTGCGGATTACCAAGATTCGCAAACTCCTGGCGCGGCAGGGCGTGTCGATCGGCTACCCCACGGTCTTGGCGGAAGGCCACCAGCGCGCGACCTGCTGGAAGCGCACGAAGTGGGCGAATCGCAATTCGATTCAGATCAACTTTAACTCCGGAAAATCTCGTTGGTATCGCTTGGGATGAAGCGTCATGAGGCGATCGGCCCGGGTTAAGGCGTGCGATCCAATGATGAAATCTGCAAGCAAGCGCCTCGGACCGTCGTGTGCAGTCTTTCGCCGCCGCTGAGCATAACGTGCAAAACGCCGGCCAGCCTCCAGCCATAAGGATTGTTGAAGCTCGAAATCGACGTCAATTCCTGTATCCGCGAGAAAACCGTTGACAAAGGACTCAGTCGCCTTCGGATAAGCGAGCAACTCCGCATAGACTGGAGCTCCCACAACCAAACCGCCTTCAGTTTTTGCATTGCCGAGGTCCCTTGCTATGTCTGAAGCGACAGACTCCTTGGACCAAAGGGCGGAGAGCACATTGGTATCGATTGCAGTTCTCATTATTTCTCGATCTCTTCGTCGCGCAGGGTGCGAACCCAAGCATTTAGTTCGTGGACGTCGGAGAAGGCGGGCAGCGCGCCCACATATTTCACAAATGGATTTTCAGGCGCACGGGCCGGGCGGATGGTTGTTCGATCATCCTCTACGACAAATTCCACGCGATCTCCCCGTTTCAGCCCGAGCCGATTGCGGATCTCTAGAGGCACCGTGATTTGGCCCTTACTGCTGATCGTGCTAGAGCGTGTCATCTTTACTTCCTCTCTTTACAGTAAGGGTATCACAATTTACGTGCTCCCTTCGACAAAACGGTAGTGAACGGAAAGACCCGGAGACTTCGTGCGGTTGACAGAGTATCTTACTCGGCGTAAGATTAACGTATGATGCCACGTCATACGAAGGCCAAGAACGTAGCAAGTGCGAAAAGACCGGAACGCAAAGAAAGGGTCACGATTACTCTTTCCAGGGACTCTGTGGAATACGTGAAGACGATCAGCGTCAAAGAGCGATCTCACGTGAGCACCGTCATGGAACGGCTGATTGAGTCTGCCCGTCGTGCTGAGGAACTGAAGCAACTGAACTCCGGCATTTCGGCCTATTACGACGCACTGCCCGACGCAGGTGTGACAGAAGATGCGGCTTGGGGGCAACTCGGTGCGGCAGGGCTCGCGGCATTTGTCGAGTCAGAGGGAGACGAAACCAACTCCGATGCTGCGCCAGAAGTTGGCGGACGATAGATGGCGTCCACCGTAATTCCGACTCTTCCAAAACCCAGTCAGGGCGAAATCTGGGTGATTAAATTGCCGACGGAGCCCCCCGATAAGGGCCTGCGGTACGTTGTCGTCGTTTCTTCAAACGCACAAAACCATCACCCACGTGCTTCTACCGTTGCAGTCGTTCCAATCGGGACGATGCTCCGCCCGAACTCGTGTTTGCAATTGACGCCCGGACAAACCGGATTGGCCGAGACATCCGAAGTCTTGGCGAACGCCATTACAACGGTTTCCAAGAAAGATCTCAGACAACCGCGAATTCCTCTTCGCACGCTCAGTCGCGGGATTGTGGTCAAAATCCTGGGGTGTGTCGTACGAGCAATGGGCGTGCTTCCTTCGGAGATCGCAGAATGATTATCTCGGCAAACTCATCAAATGTAATCTAGGGTGGAAAAGTGCCTGCAACTGCTGAACGGCTACCCGCCAAATATCTTGTCAAAGAAGAAGCTCCGAAGATCCATCTCTTCGCCGTGTCCGGGCAGCGTCCTCGATTTCCAACTTCCCAGAACCGGATTTCTGGCCCGGAATAAGTTCCGGTTAGCCGCCATCCACTCCGAATCGGTTCGAAGCCACGTGGGGGCAACTTCCGAGCTAGCTATAGCTAGCTCGGGGATTTGCGCTCATTCTGCCCGCGAATTTCATCTGCCACAAGCCAAATGAGCCTTCGGCGGAAACCGGGCGAAGCGGGGCTGATCGTCGGGATTTGTCGAGCGAGCGATGCCACCTCCGAAAACGTCACCTGCTCTCAATCTGAAGTCCTACGATGCCGTCAAAATGTTTTCGGTTGTTCGTTAAGAGCGTCAACTGATGCCGCAGCGCAGACGCTGCAATCAAAAGATCGAAATCGCCTATGATCTGTCCTCGTTTTCGCAAAGACCCACGAAGCTGGCCGAGCCGCTTACAGATTTCCTCATCGAGACCGAGAATGACAACGCCTGAGAGAAACTCCTCCAACATCACTTGGCTCCGCTTTGGGTCCCGCGAGAAGTACACTCCTTCCCAGAGCTCGGCGGCAGAGATCACGCTCAAGCCTAACCCGCGCGGCTCAAGTTCTTTAAGGCGCCGGGTGACACGCGCGAGTGCGTTGAAGCGATCAATCACCCAATCAGTGTCAATCAGGAAGGAAAGCGACGTCATAGTCGCGGTTCGGCTCGGGTCGCGACCAAGCGACGGTCGTAGATCTCTCGCTTTAGTTCTTCCGCGTCAACCAAACCGGCCCACCCGCCGGCAGTCCGCACTAACCAATCTGATCCTGATCTGGAGGACGAGGAAGAAGAGACAATTGTGATCGTGACCTCATCGCCCTCTTTAAGGTCAAGAGCTTCTAGAGGCCTCAAAGTGCCGTCAGAAAACCGTGCTCTTATCGTTGCACCCATGTCTTCTTCCCTTCACGGCATGCTCCGCGCGCTGCCAATAGCCTTTGCGGTCCGGTGGTAGCAATTGTGCCGTTTGTAATTAAACACCCCCGGTTTCCCTCTTTGATTCATTCGCAGGCACTGAAAAAATCAAGTCTACGTCCGCGATCCGAAGCGGCCATCCATTTGAACCAGAGGTTCCTCACAGCACGCCACTACATTTTGCGAATCAGCTACCTGGACGCGAGCAGCGGGAACGATTGGCACTAAGTCCTCGATCTGATTGGACCTCGAGACCATCAGGAGAATTGCGATTCTGCGCTCCTTGAGGTCTTGCTGATACGCGAAACCTTGGTCGATCGTGATTAAGCATCGCTGCTCGGCGATCAACTGGAAAACCGGAGCAATCAGCTTCGCTCATCGCTTCCCATCAGGCGGGTCGTAGGACCGGTCGACATCGCCGCGCTCGCCGTCCACCTCATGACGAACACAGCGGTCACCGGAGCGACGTACGACATCGATGGTGGCCAGCAGCTCGTCGAAGGGTGAGCCCTTGACGCTGATTTTTGATGAAGCCGTTACGCACCTGAATGTGACACCGCCCAAGAAAGGAGCACCCATGTCCACGATCCACCTCCACAAGACAACCACCTCGACGCCCGAGCAGTACGTCGCTTGGCTCACCGACTTCGGGCCCGGCCGCTCGAAGCTCTTTGGCAACAGCGCCGACGAGTACCTCAAGGTGCATGACCGGGGCCCCTCGCAGGCCGACGTCACCGAAGGCTCTGGCGGCATCTGGGAACGCCTGCACTATGACTGGTCCGATCCCAACCACGTTGTCCTCACGACGACCGACTCCAATACGTGGGGAGGCGCCTCCGGCCACACCTACACCTTCACATGTGGTCCCGATGGTTTGACCGACATCGACGTAGTCGTCGTACGCGAAGGCAAGAATCTCAGGGGACGGTTGCTCGGCTTCGTGCTCGGGACCATCGGCACGGGCGTTTTGAAAAAGGCGTTTGAAAACTCGGTCGGGGCCATCGAAGCCCGGAACTGCGGAGCAACGGCGCCTTGCTCATCATGAGCCGGGCAGTCGTACCTCCGAATTCACTCTCCGGCAGTGCGTCGCCGCCTAGTACGGGTCTTAACTTAAGGTGGCGATCGCTCATCCACTCTCGAAATGCCGCTACCTTACCCCGTGGCCACTTTACACCGTGACTGCGGTCGATGGCTGGTTCCGAAAGATGCCGAGTCGATGGGCCGCGAGGACAAGCCGTTGCTCGATTTCAGCAGCAAACAACACAGCATAGGAGGAATCACAATGCATCCTTTACGCAAACTACGGGAATCCGGTAATCCTACACCCGCCCAGGTGGGCGAGCTGCTTGCCAAAAACATCGTATTCAACAGTCCGATCCTGGTACGGCCAATCGAGGGGCGTGAAGTCATCGCGGCGATTTTCGCTCAGTCGAGCTCTACGCGTGGTTCCGGTACCTATACAGCCGAGTTTAAGCGTGCGGTAGAGACCTACGACCTCCGCTTAAGTTGGACGAGTCGATCGAGAAACAGTACTTCTACAGAAAGCGCGTTTACCAGCCAAGTGGATTACTTCCGGATTGCCGTTCCGTCCAATGAGCCCCAACCGACACCGCACTTAGACCAAATCGAACGTCCATACCGCGCGTTCGTCATTTGCGATCCAAGCAACCTGGTTGGCTGAAATTGCCATTTCAACTGTCATCGGCCTTCGACGATACGAAAATCCCTTTGCGCGGCCTTGTCGAGCACTTTGAGGGCTGGCCTGTACAGGTCACTATCATACGCGGCTATCGCCTTCTCTAAGTTCTCGAACTCGACGATGACAACCGACTGTTCTACTCCCGCCTCGTGAGTCTCTGCAGGCTTGCCTCCAGCGATCACGCGACCTCCCAAGGCTTCCAGGGCGCTCGCCGCAAGCTTCGCATATTCGGAAACAGCGGCCGGATTCGACACGGACTTGTAGCACACCACCCAATATCCATTCTTGGTCATCGAGTTCTCCAGATCATTCTTGAGTGCCCTTCAATTCTCCCGAGCTACTGCGCGCTCATTCCCAAAGCCTTAGCGCCGGAGAGCAAGTCGCCCGCTTCCTTTGTGGTCACAATGGCACTCGCATAATTCGGAAGATTGGTGACCAGAGCGGCGTGCATCTCTTCATCCGATAGTAATCCGCGGTGGCGTCTTTTACCACCGTGACGTCGTAGCCCAGCTCAGCGGCAAAGCGAACGGTTGCCTCCACGCAGGTGTGCGCTATGAGCCCGATGACAATGAGCTTGTGGATGCCGTGCTTTTTCAGGAGAAAGTCCAAATCCGTGTTGGCGAAACCGCTGGAACACCAGTGCTCCTGAGCCACAATGTCGCCTAGCTGAGGTGCGAATTCGGCGCGGATCTCGCCACCCCACGTGCCTTTTTCGAAGACTTTTGACCTCCAACCTGCCTTCTGAATGGGCGCAATGTACTTCCAGGTCTCGTAGTCGCCTGGACGGTATCGATGATGGAGCGCATAAAAAACACGAAGTCCCGCCTTCCGGGAAGCATTCATTACGTCCAACATGTTCGGAACGCAGTATTTGCCTCTGCAACATTCTTGATGCGATTCCTTATTTTGCCTCCCTCGGAAATGAAATCGTTGTACGGATCGATAACGACGAGCGCAGTGATCCCGTTGTCAAAGTTCAGATGTGGCATGTTCTTTCCTCCTCGGGTGCACGCAAGTCGAAACGACAAACTGGCGAAGCGACGAAAAACGCGGTTTTGTGCCCGTTCCTTTCTGCTGAGGACCTCCTCTGTTGACCCTCATCGTGCTAGGACGACGTGGCGGCGCGTGTCGGCAATGGGATTTGCGAATTCGCTGCTGACTGTGGCCCGGGTACTCCGTAATCGGAATCGGCAAGCGCGTGACCACCGACGATCAAATCGATTGGCGCATCGTACTTTTGCATGACGGACTCCACGAAGACCATGCCCGAATGCGCAGAGTCCAGCACCTGTTGCAATTCGTTGCTGGTCTGAACGACGTGGGTTTCTGCCTTCTTGTCGCGAGAGAAGACATTTGGCAATTCCGAATACCGCCAGTTCGCGACGTCGTTGTACGCGGCGTCCTTGCCCAGAACGGCTCTCTCTACTGTGTATCCCGAGTTGTTGATCACGAAGATGAAGGGCTTAAGGTCATGCCGCATGACGGTCGAAAGCTCTTGCACGGTCATCTGCAGTGATCCTTCTCCGGTTAGCAAGATATGACGCCGCCCGGGGGAAGCGAGAATGGCTCCGAGCAGTGCGGGTGTCGCATAGCCGATCGAACACCAGACAAAGGCCCCTGTGATATAGGTGCAGGCTTCGGGCAGCGTGAGTCGGCCCATACCTGCGCTCGATGCTCCGTCTTCTACAACGATCACATCGCCGGGACGCAAAAAATTCTGCATCGCCTTCCAATATGCGTCCTGGGTGAGGGGATCGTCCGAGGGAACGAAGGGCAACTGCTTCAACGGACGAGCTGGCTGTTTCTTCGTGACGACGCCCGATGACGAGTCAACTATGGACTGCAAGAGCTCCGCAATATAAACCCCCTGATAATTCTTACCTGCCGTATCGACACTGTCGGAATTCAGATGGATGGCAGAAGCGGGCAGTTTGTCCGTGAAAAAACCAGTCGTCGTTTCGACGCGCCGGTAACCAACCGTCAGCAGACAATCGCTTCCTTCAATAGCCTCGCGCGTTGCCGGGGAGCTTGCGATGCCCACGTAGGTTCCAATAAGTTGAGGGGAACTCTCAGGGACAGCTCCTTTGGCACAGTTCAGCGTTGCGACCCGCATGTGAAATCGTTCGGCGAGTTCCATGATCTGCCTCGAAACATCGAAGCGCATCGCATCAATATCCAGTAGAAACGCAGGCGACTTGGCGGCGTGCAATCTCTCCAGAATCATCTCAATACAGGCTTTGAGGCTTTCCGACTCGCTCGGGATCATTTCGAGTTTGAGGGGACTGTCGGGCACCTCGATCTGGATATAAGGGATGTCGGAAGGCAATTCCAGGTAGACGGGGAGTTTTCGGCGCCACGCCGTAAGAATGAGCCGATCGATTTCAGCAACGGCATTTTCGGGAGTGAGTCGCGCTTGGGCTTCCGTTATCTCGGCGAACATATGAGTGAGGTTCCCTTTTTCTCGATCAACGAGAGTATGGTGCATCAGATCTCCCCGTTGAATGGCTCGCAGTGGAAGGGAGCCAGAAATCAGGATCACCGGAACATGTTCGCTGTATGCACCGGCGATGCCGTTGACTGAGCTAAGAGTTCCGACACCATGTGTCACAATCATCGCGCCGATACCGTTCATTCGCGCATACGCATCCGTCGCGTAGGCGGCGTTGAGCTCGTTACAATTTCCAATCCAGGCCGGCTCACCGCAGTCTTCGAGCTGCTGCATAAGTCCTAGGTTGTAATCGCCGGGAACACCAAAGAGGTGGCGAATACCAACCTCTTGCAGGCGGCGGAGAAGAAAACTTCCGATCAACTGTTTCATGACTCATATCTCCTCTCAGTGCTTGTTAAACCACATCCCATTTTTTCGACAGCTTCAGCGGTATTGCGTTCGACCTCATTTTTCGCGAACATTGATCCGACCAGAAGCATCCGCGAAACAGTTGGACGAAGGTATTGTCGATACTTTGGTATCAGCCTCATGGAGTCAGTCCTTCGGCCTCTAACATTTCGTCTTGTGCTTCGAGGTAATCGAGCTGGGACTGAAGCAGCGAAGTCTTTGCGTACAATTCCTGAGCGGCGGCTTCGTCGACTTGCGACGGAAGTGAGGTTCCTTCGCGTGCCTGTTGGACTGAGACTCTGTGCACTTCGGTTCGCAGCGCGAGAAGTTCTTCGGACACCTTCAGCATCTGCCGGCTGCGTTCGAGCTTGTTGTACACGGTTTGGACATGTAGCTCGATGTCATCCTTGATTCGAGCGAGATTCTCCTCGGCTTGAGCCAGCTGAGCTCTGCGTTCACCTATTTCGGCATTGCGCTTTCCCCCATCGAAGAGGTCGTAGCCGAAGTGGATTCCGAAGGTGCCGAAATTACGCGCGAGGAACGGCACGTTTTCCTGATATCTGTAGTGAGCGAATACTTCAAGGTCTGGCATGTACTGCCGCCTAGCCAAGCGGACAGCAGCCGAAGCTTTTTCGACTACCGCACGCGCTTCGCGGATTTCCGGGTGCGAGTCGAGCGCGACATGAATACATTCCTCGCGTTCGCAGATGTCGCGGACGCTCTCAATGGCGGGGTCGAGAACTAACTGCGTGGATAGCGGAAGGCCGATGGCGTCATTGAGTTGCAGCGTGACGTCCGATAGCTGTAATTCGGTGGTTAGGAGATCTTGCCGTGCATCGAGAGCTTGGGCGCGCGCTTCAATGGACTCTTGTTCAAGCGTGGCTCCGTATTTCACTTGTTGGATGCGCTCGTTCCGCAGATTCTCGGTAGCACGAATCTTGGCCTGCGCCGCGTCGCGGCGCGTCTGCAATATAAGTATCTTGTAGTACAGCTGGTGAACCTGAAGAGCGACTTTGTTCTCTATATCTTGGGCTTTGTTGCGCGCTGCTGTCGTCTCCGCAGCTGCAACGTCGTTTGCCGATCGAACTTTCCATAATTCGAGAAGCGGCTGGGTTAGCTGCGTTCCGCTTGAGACGAATGTCAACCCTCCTTGATTCGAGACGGCAGTGCGCTCGGGAATCGGCGTTCCGGCGGCGGTGCCCAGACTCCCTTGAGGTATGGCGATGAATTGTGTGTCGGTCAGGTGGCCTGCGCTGCTGTCGTTGCGGATGCTCGGCAGATAGGAACTCCGGGCGGCGTCCTTGGCGTGCTGCGCTTCCTCGACGCGATAGGTTGCGAGGCGGACAGCGTGATTGTGCTTCACGGCCAACTGAACTGCTTCATCAAGGGTGATGTGTCGCGGCGACTGTTCGGTAGTTTGTGCTCGAACGGAAACTGCGAAACTAGATAGCAATAGAATTACGGCCAGAGCCCTGCTGCGGAAACTCATCTCTTCTCTCCCTTCGCCATAGTCTGAAGCTGTTGGAACGCGCTGAGGTCGCCGTATTTGAGTGGCGACTCTCGCAGGAGGGCGACCAAGACCAAGGCGACCACGACCGCCCAGGCAATCAAATAGAATCCGTCGATTAAACTCAGTGTGTATGCTTGAAGTCGAAGTCGAGCACCCACGATATCTACCGCGCGGCCTGTCGCCTGCGCCAGGCCCGATGACTTGGCAAATAGCCCCGCCGTCAATTGGCGGATGCTTGCGTCAGTAATCCAATTCCCCGGCCCCAGGTGAAGCCCAAGAAGGCTTGAGTGAAGTTTCTCCCGCTCGGCGATGAACCGTCCCATAAAGATCGCTCCGATAGTTCCTCCAAAAATCCTCACGGTATGAATAAAAGCAGAGAACGTGAGGATTTTCTGGGGTTTTACTAACGCACCTGAGAAAACCCCTTGCAAGATGAGCGCAGAGACCAAACCGATGAAGGCGAAGCATTGACCGAAACCGGTCAGGAATTCGGTGCGGTAGAAGTCTGGCGCCGCCCATGCGCTAGTGATTCCAGCGTTCAGGAACGAGGCAAACGCCATCCCCGCAAAGCCTCCTGCGATCAGCAAGCGCGGATCAACGTTCGAAATAAGTAGCACGCCCGCCACAAAAGCAAGTGGAACGAAGGAAGCGGAGGTCCAAATCACCGCTGGCCCGATCTGGTCGGGCTCGAATCCGTGGATGGCGAGTGCTTGCGGGATCAGGATGATGGTTGTGACGAGAAAAAAACGAAAAAAGAACAGCGCCGTGGCCAGCAGAATCGTGTCTCGATTCCGGAGATAGGGCACATCAACAAGGGGGTTGGGACTGCGCAGGCGGCGAATGAGGGAGCACAATAAGAGAAACGATCCGCTCGCGAAAAGTGCCGTGAATGCCCCGGACCGCCACCAGTCGAGCCTTTCACCTTGTTCGCACGCAGCCAAGATCAATGAAAGACCAGCACTGGCGTACAGAAATCCCGCAAAGCTCGGCGCTTCGCCGTGCTCTCTCGCGGGAGGAGATTTCGGAATCCCAAAGTAGATGCATAACATCATCAACGGTGTGATCGCGGCCGAATTCCAAAACATCCACTGCCAAGACAGATGATCCCTGTACCAGCCGTACAGCGAGGGTGCAATGTTCACCGCGCCGTCTACGAATGACGCGTACAGAGCAATCGTGAAAGGAAGATACCTAAGAGGAATGTTGCGCAAAGCAAAGGCGAGCGTGAGGGGATAGAAGGTACCGGAAGTTAATCCCGCCAAAACCACTGCTATGAGAACGAGGCCGTAATTGTGAAGCGAAGGCAAAAAACCAAAAATCATCGTAAAGAATGCTGCGGCCGTCAAGAGAATCTTCCGTGGTGCAATCAGGCCGCCCAGGTACACGGTGAATGGCCCGATGAACATGACGCCGACGTCGAAAGCGGTACCGATCCAAGCGCTCTCGTCGTAGCCGAATCCGCGATGGCCCCTGAGGTCGGGAAGGCCGAGCGAGATCATCCGGCTTGTGAGAGTGACGACTCCCGCACCGATAATTACACCCAGGATTCCGAGCAATGGGCTCTTGGAAAGCTCAGCTGGCACGGCTCCCGCAATTCCACGCGCGAGTTGTGCTGGAGTGGGTTGAGGGAGGACGAGCGTTGAGGCAGACATTCATTGCTCCAATCAGCGTCCCGTCCGGACGGTCGCGACTACCGAGAGTCCGGGGCGCAAGCTGTTCGCAAAGCTCGAATCCTCGAGTGCTATTTTCACGGGGATCCTTTGAACGACCTTGGTGAAGTTGCCGGTCGCGTTGTCAGGAGGGAGAAGGGCGAATTGCGAGCCGCTGGCCGGAGCAATCTCAAGTACCTTACCGTGGACCACGCGGCCAGGATATTCGTCGATGCGAATCTCCGCGGGATCCCCAACTTGCACATTCGTGAGCTGCGTCTCGCGATAATTCGCCTGAACCCACTTAGTGAGGGCCACGAAGGAGATGGCTTGTGTTCCCGGCGAAACCAGCTGGCCGGGCCGCACTTGCCTTTCGCCTACGATGCCATCGCCCGGCGCCTCGATTCTCGTGTAGCCGAGGTTCACCTGCGCCAAGGTTAGCGCGGCCTCCTTCACATGGAGGTCGGCAATGAGCTGCCCATCCTGCGACTCCAGGACTTTCTTCGTCCGTCGCTCGGCTTCAGCGGCGTCCTCATTGCTGCGCAGCATCGTCTTGGCTTGCTCGAGATCGGCCTCTCGGCTCGCGAGTTGGGCGCCGAACCGCTGTTCGTCCGCGACCGCCTGTTCCACTTTCTGCAGCGTGGCCGAGTGCGTCTGCAAGAGCGCCTCCTGGCGAGCGCGCTCGGCGTGCGTACGCACCACGTCTGCCTGGACCGCCTGGATGCCAGCCTGGGCGGCGGTAATCTGCGCTTTTGCCTGATCGATTCCTGCCAGTGCGCGCTGGATCTTGGCATCCTGAAGGTCGCGCTGGCGGCGATTGTTCTCGATGGCAGCTTTGGCCGCTTCGACAGTTGCGGTTGCCTGGCTGACCTGTGCCTGGTAGTCGGTGTCCTCCAGTTCGACGAGCAGGTCTCCTTTTCGCACTCGCTGGAAGTCGGAGACCTTCACATCGCTGACGATGCCGGCAACTTTCGTGCTGAGCGGTGTCAAGTCTCCGCGGACGTAGGCGTCGTCCGTGACCTGTTCAATGCGTCCTCCCTCCCAGGCGTTCCAATTCCAGGTGATCGTTGCCACAACGGCACCGGCGAGAAGCAGGACGAGTGCGGGCGTCGAGTACTTCCGCCATTTGGGCTTTGCGGGAGGAGGAGTGTGCTCCGGTTGAGGTGCGGGTGGTGCATCGGGCGTCGGCGTGCGAGCAGGAGCAACCGCTGTCATGCTACTTGTAGTCATAAGATATTTCGTTTCCTTATGCATGAGCGCGACGAACGCCTGCCGCGCCCCGCACAATTTTCTAGCGTCACCATTAGTCGACTCTGCACGCGATTTGCCAACAGAACACGACGGCCGTGACAGCGAGATGCTGAGTGTGCACAAGCACTTGCACGAGACAGAGGGCTCGTTTTTTTAACAGATAGGAGATTGTGCCAAGGGTTTAACGCTTTGAGTTCGAGGAGTAACACCGTAGAACCGTCTAGCCTTCGGAGAACTTACATATCAGACCATAGGCCGTCGTGCTCTTCGGAAACAGTTACGCGAGTCCCGTTCGGTGCGCTCTTCGAGGTGATCCTTGCAATAAGCCTCACGAGGAAGGATGAAGTCGTCCGAAGGGTCAGGGGGGCACCGACAGCGCGACTAACTACGATAGACATTCCGCCAAGTGCGGAGTATTCTCGCCCTCGGCGAGGGTATCTTAGGAGACCGTACCCTAACAATTTCCTACGCGTGGCCAATGCGGGGGAGTGTGTCATGAGAAACCCTACTGAACCGACCCCCTTTGCCGCTGGCTGGACGCTCTGTGGCCGTGCCCACGTCTGTGCGTTTCTTGGTTCAATGGCATGCTTACTCTTGGTCCTGCCATTTGCCTTGCTCCCGGCACGCGCGCGGCCGCAGACCGAGGTTGCAAGCGTTTTCGGAACCGTCACCGACCCGAGTGGCGCTGTTATTGCCGGAGCCCAAGTCACGATCCTCAACCAAAGCACTGGACTGAAACGAGACTCTTCTACTGACTCGACGGGGCAATATCATGTCGCGGGTTTGCCGATCGGAAACTACTCTGTTCGCGTAGAGAAAGAGGGGTTCCAAACACAGGTTCGCGAAGGAATTACGCTGACTTCGGCTTCTAGCTTGATGATAATTTTTTTGCTGGCCCTGAGTACCCAGCGGCAGCAACTGGCGGTCACCGGGGACGTCAACGAGATCGACAGTACTACCTCGACCGTCAGCGGTCTGGTTGCGGAGCAAACCCTAACCGAACTTCCTCTAAACGGTCGAGATCTATTCAAGGCGGCTATCTTGGAACCTGGAGTTGCTCCAACACCCAGCAGTGCTCCATCGCTGCTTTCGAACGGCACGACCGGGCAGGTCGCGATTAATGGCCCGCCCGAGTTGGACGGACGTTCGCATCGATGGTATGGATGCGAATGATCCGGTCTTCGGCGATTCGCCGGCAGGCGCTTCCGGTCTCTTTCTGGGACTTAACGAATTCGCTGAGGTCCGCCTCCTGACGCAAACCTTCAATGTCGAGTACGGCAAACCCCCAAAAGTCCAAATGATGGGAGGAAAGAAGATTACGTTTGGCGTGGAAGCGTACAATCTATTTAATCGTCCTAATTTTGGAGTGCCTAGTAACACCCAGAGTGCGCTCAGCCTGGGAGGGAACGGAGACGCAATTTTCAAGGATGCAGCGGATGACGTCGCGGATAACGTCGGACGAATATTTACCACCGTAGGTAGTGCTCGTCAGATTCAACTTGCCGCACGGTTTAGTTTCTAAAGCGCGCAGAACCATTTCGGGGGCATAATCGTCGTGGACCCTTCCCAACTTGCTCTTAACATTCTCCGCGAAGATGAGGAATTCATCCTTTACCGCGGTCAACATTCGAGCCGACCCGGTTCTGCATCAGTCCTGCTGCTGGCCCCTTCGTCCAACAAACCTTCAGTGGAGACGCTAAGAAAATTAGAGCACGAATACTCCTTGAGAAATGAGCTTGATTCAGCGTGGGCCGCTCGTCCCCTCGCGGCAACGGAGCACCTCGGACAGACTGCCGTCGTGCTCGAAGATCATGGTGAGCCCCTTGACCAGTTGCTCTCGGGACCTATGGAACTCGATTCGTTTTTGAGGATCGCCGTTGGTCTGGCGACCGCACTCAACGGGTTGCACAAAGGGGGGCTCATTCACAAGGACATCAAGCCAACCAATGTTCTGTTCGACACTGCGACAGGTGCCACCCGGCTGATGGGTTTTGGAATCGCATCGCGTCTTCCGCGGGAACGACAGGCGCTCAAACCACCCGAATTCATCGCTGGAACTTTACCCTACATGGCGCCTGAGCAAACGGGACGGATGAATCGATCGGTCGATTCCCGGAGCGATCTCTATGCACTTGGCATTACGCTGTACGAGATGCTGACTGGCAGCCTTCCGTTCACTGCTTCCGAGCCCATGGAATGGGTCCATTGTCACATTGCAAAACAACCCATTCCTCCGGGAGATCGAGTGCAGAGCATCCCCGGTACTGTTTCGAAGATCGTTTTGAAGTTGCTTGCCAAGACTCCCGAGGAGCGTTATCAGAGCGCAGCCGGCGTGGGGAGCGATCTTCGCCGGTGTCTGGGAGACTTACAGAGTGCGGGTGGGGTTCATGACTTCGCGCTGGGAGATCATGACAGACCAGACTATCTGCAGATTCCGGAGAAACTGTATGGCCGTGAGCGCGAGACCGAGACGTTGCTCGCCTCCTTCGATCGCATCGTGAATGGTGGTGTCCCGGAATTAGTCCTCGTCTCCGGCTACTCCGGCATTGGCAAATCCTCGGTCGTCAATGAGCTGCAGCCTGTGCTGGTGCCGCCGCGTGGCCTCTTTGCGTCCGGCAAGTTCGACCAGTACAAGCGCGACATCCCTTACTCAACACTGGCACAGGCTTTTCGGACTCTAATCCGCCAGTTGTTGACGAAGAGCGAGACAGAGCTCGACAAATGGCGCCACGCACTGCGCGATGCGTTAGACCAAAATGGACAGCTGGTCGTGGATCTGGTTCCCGAACTGAAGCTGATCATCGGTGAACAGCCGCCGGCCCCGGAGGTCGAGCCTCAGCAGGCGCAAAGCCGTTTCCAGTTTCTGTTCCGGCGATTCATCGGCGTATTTGCGCAGAAAGAGCACCCGCTCGCCTTGTTTTTGGACGATCTTCAATGGCTGGATGCGGCGACGCTCGACCTGCTGGAAGATCTGTTGACCCGTTCTGAGCTACAGCACCTCATGCTGATCGGTGCTTATCGCGACAACGAAGTCAATGCCGCACATCCGCTGATGCGGAAAATCGAGGCGATCAGGGGCGCTGGCGGTAAGGTAAAGGAAATCACGCTTGGGCCGCTCGCTCGGGAACATCTCCAGCAGTTGCTTGCGGACGCGCTTCGCTGCGAGCCAGGACGCAGCGCGCCGCTCGCGCAACTGGTGCAGGAGAAGACGGACGGCAACCCGTTCTTCACCATTCAGTTCATTTCTTCGCTGGCCGAAGAGAAAATGCTCGCCTTTGATCATGATGCTGCGTGCTGGTCCTGGGATCTCAATAACATTCGCGCCAAAAGATACACCGACAATGTAGTGGACCTCATGATCACGAAGCTCATCCGCCTGCCAGCCCAGACGCAGACGGCATTGCAGCAAATGGCATGTCTCGGAAATGTCGCCGAGATCACGACTCTCTCGACGGTTCTTGAAACTACACAGGAGCAAGTGGACGCGGCTCTCTGGGAAAGCATACGGCAGGGACTGGTCGAACGAGTCGAAGGCTCCTACAAGTTCGTCCACGACCGTGTTCAGGAAGCAGCTTATTCACTGATTTTGGAAACGGCGCGCGCCGAGACGCACTTGCGCATCGGACGGCTGCTGGCGGTGCGTGCCTCTCCGCAAGAACGGGAGGAGAGAGTCTTCGACATCGTCAACCAGCTGAATCGAGGCGTGGCATTGATCACTTCCCAAGATGAACGTGATCAGCTGGCCGACTTCAACCTGACCGCAGGCAGGCGCGCAAAGGCATCTACCGCTTACGTCTCGGCGCTTAAATATCTCATCGCTGGCGCGGCGCTCCTGGGCGACGACTGCTGGGAGCGTCGTCGTGATCTGATCTTTGCCTTGGAGTTGGAGCGGGCCGAATGCGAGTTTTTGACCGGCGAACTGGAAGCCGCCGATGAGCGTTTGACTGCGCTTTCGAGTCGCACGGTTAACACCCTTGAGCGCGCGGCACTCGCTTCCTTACTTATAGACGTGGGTCTGGAGCGCCTTCAACCCGACCGCGCCGTCGCCGTAGCCCTCGACTACCTCCGGCAAGTCGGCATTGAAATTTCACCTCATCCGACAGAAGACGAAGTGCGGCGCGAATATGAGGAAATCTGGTCACACCTTGGCAGCCGCTCGATCGAGGAAATCGCCGCCTTGCCGCTGATGGGCGACCCCGAGTCGCTCGCAACTGTGGAGGTTCTGATCAAGACCGGGGTTCCTGCCTCTATTACCGATGAGAACCTGAATTGCTGGTCCATATGCAAATCGGTCAATTTCTGCGTCGAGCGAGGCAACTGCGGCGCGTCATGCTACGCCTATGTTGTGTTGAGCAGGGTCGCCATAGGGCACTTCCGAGACTACAAGACGGCATTTCGATTCGGCCAGGTCGGCCTTGCACTCATTGAAGGGCGCGGGTTGAAGCGCTTCGAGGCGCGCACTTATATATTTTTTGCCGGTTTGATCGCACCCTGGATGAAACACGTGCGAACCTGCGCTGACCTGTGGCACCGCGGGTATGATGCAGCGAACAAGATCGGCGATTTCACGTTTGCAAACTTCGCGAATTACAGGTTGAACTGTGACCTTCTCGTTGCGGGCGACCCGCTGAGCGATGTGCAACGCAGAGCCGAACTGGGCCAGGCGCTTGGCCCAAAGGCGGGGTTTAGCGGTATTATCATGGCTGCGCCGCTTGCACTGATCCGGACGCTCCGCGGGTTGACGCCGAAATTCGGCTGCTTCGACAGCGAGCAGATGGAGGAGCTCCCGTTCGAACGTCTTTTAGCGAGCAACCCGTTTTTGCGCACCCACGAGTGCTGGTATTGGATCCGCAAAATGCAGGCTCGCTATTTCGCCGGTGACTACGCGGCCGCCATTGAAGCTTCGTCGAAGACGCAACCGTTGATATCCTGCTCAGACGCCATGCTTGAAGAGGCGGAATATCACTTTTACAGTGCGCTTACTCGTGCCGCATCGTGCGACTCCGCAACGGCCGGCGAGCGCCTGCAGCATTTGGAGTCGCTGGCTGCGCATCAGCGACTACTCGAAATCTGGGCGGAGAATTGCCCGGAGAATTTCGAAAACCGCGCCGCGCTGGTGGGCGCCGAAATCGCCCGGATCGAAGACCGTGATCTTGACGCGATGCGCCTGTACGAAAAAGCCATCCGCTCGTCTGGCACAAATGGCTTCGTCAACAATGAAGCCCTCGCTTATGAGCGCGCTTCGGCTTTTTACCGCTCACGCGGGTTCGAACAATTCGCCGACACTTACCTGCGAAACGCCCGCGCCTGTTACGCAAGATGGGGCGCGGACGGAAAAGTGAGGCAACTCGACCGCTTGTATCCTGGTCTTAAGCAGGAACAACCGTTGCCAGGTTCCGGTTCAACCATCTCGGCGCCGATCGAAGGACTAGACCTCGCAACGGTGATCCAAGTCTCGCAGGCTGTTTCCAGCGAGATCGTGTTGGAAAAACTGTTCGATACCGTCATGCACAAGGCAATCGAGCATGCTGGCGCCGAGAGAGGCCTCCTGATCGTTCCGCGCGGGGATGAGCTACAGATACAGGCAGAGTCCGGGATCAGCGGAAACGATGTGATCGTGTCCTTGGGGGACTCGTCGACCGCGGCAGCGGCCATCCCGGAGTCGATTCTGCACTATGTCATGCGCACTCACGAGAGTGTTATTCTCGATGACGCATCATCGGCGAACCCGTTTTCCGGCGATCCCTACTTCCTTCAGAATCGTGTCCGTTCGGTTCTCTGTTTGCCGTTACTGAACCAGGCGAAACTCTCGGGTGTTCTCTATCTTGAAAACAACCTGGCCCCGCGCGTTTTCACCTCTGACCGGATCGCGGTTCTACGAGTGCTTGCATCGCAAGCCGCAATCTCTCTGGAGAACACGCGGCTCTATCGCGATCTCGAAGATCGTGAAGCGAAGATCCGGCGTCTGGTTGACGCCAACATTCTGGGAATTGCGACCTGGAGTGTCGGTGGTGCCATCCTGGCCTCCAATGAAGCCTTTCTTCGCATAGTGCAATACGATCAAGAAGATGTCGTTGCGGGTCGCGTGCGATGGTGGGACATGACACCTGCGGACAGGCGCGCGCGGGTTGAACGCGCTTTGGCAGAAGTAATCCAGACCGGGACCGTATATCCCTTCGAGTCAGAGTTCATCCGGAAAGATGGCAGCCGTGTGCCCGTGCTGATTGGAGGCACACTGTTCCAGGCAGGCGGCAACGAGGGCGTCGCGTTCGTCCTCGATTTGAGCGAACAAAAGAGGGCCGAACTAGAGATCAGGGCGTTAAAGGACCAGCTATATAAGGAGAATTTGGCGCTCCGCGACGAGGTCGAGCGGACCTCGATGTTCGATGAAATTGTTGGCGCCTCGAATCCGTTGAAGGTTGTTCTTTCTCGGATCGCCAAAGTGGCCCGCACCGACTCCACGGTTTTAATCACCGGGGAGACAGGTACGGGCAAGGAACTCATCGCCCGCGCAATCCACAGAAAGTCCCAGAGAGCCGAGCGAGCCTTCGTGAGCGTCAACTGCGCTGCAATCCCCCGTGACTTGATCCCTTCGGAGTTATTCGGCCATGAGAAAGGGGCCTTCACGGGAGCCACGCAAAGGCGACTTGGCCGTTTTGAACTCGCAGATGGCGGGACGATTTTCCTGGACGAAGTGGGCGAACTTCTGCCCGATACCCAAGTCGCGTTACTGCGGGTGCTGCAGGAACGGGAATTGGAACGCGTCGGGGGAGGACAACCTATCCATGTCGACGTTCGCGTTATCGCGGCCACGAATCGTGACTTGGAAGCAGCAGTAGCCAGTGGGACTTTCCGCCAGGATCTCTTTTATCGACTCAATGTGTTTCCGATTGAAGTGCCGGCCCTCCGAGAACGAAAGGACGATCTCCTGCTCCTGGTCGAGTATTTCGTGCAACGGTACGGCGTCAAGGCAGGCAAGGATATGCGCTCGATCGACAAAAAGACGCTGGATCTGTTCCAGTCCTACGACTGGCCAGGCAACATCCGGGAGTTGCAGAACGTAATTGAGAGGTCTGTAATCCTCAGCTCTAGTGACGTTTTTTCGGTTGACGAATTGTGGCTTTCCAAGAAGCCGGTTCCTCTAGCCCCTCCTGTGAAAGCGTCGCCACACGCAAAGGGTCAGGTTGAGCCGCTCAGCGAGCGCGAGATTATCGAGGCGGCCCTAGCCGCGACCCGGGGCCGGGTTTCTGGACCATCAGGGGCAGCAGCGAAGCTCGGAATTCCACCATCGACTCTTGAGACCCGCATCAAGGCCTTGAGAATCAGCAAACTCCAATTCAAATTTCACTGAACGTACTCCCGCATCACGACCAAGATTGCGGAACTCGTGGAATTCGCGGAATTCGCGTGATTCACGGGATCATCCACGCAACCGGTCTTCCTTTCTCTTTTGTTTTCATGAGACTACGAGTGGTGCAAGGTTTGCTTCCAAACGGCGTGTGTGACGGACGTCGCGGGAGTTAAGAATTCCAAGAGAGGACGGATGTTACGGATCACAAGAGCAGCGAACGGAGAGGTGGTCTTTAGACTGAGCGGCAGAATGAACGCAGAAAGCGTAGCCGAATTGGAAAGGCTGTTCAACGCAGAAACGAACGGCCGCCGGATCGTCCTGGACCTGAGGGACCTCAGCTTGGTGGACCGAGAGGCGGTCATCTTTCTCGCTAAGTTCGAAGCCGACGTGCAGATCAAAAACTGTCCGCCGTACATCCGAGAGTGGATCAGGAGAGAGCGGTCCGAAAGAGAATCTGACGAATGTTCAGAGAAATGAACCACGAATGGGTCCCGGTGACTTGAGCTTGGTCAGTAGAAGGAGCAGTTATGGTGACTGCAACACAAACGGCCCAGAGAAAACAACTGGACGCGAAAAGGCGGAGTTCCACAGCGTGGCACTTCGAGGAGGCGCTTCGGGAAAAGATCGTGGGGCAGGAAGAAGCAGTGCAGGCGCTTGTCGATCTTTATCAAGTGTTTTGTGCTGGTCTGCATTGTCCCGGACGCCCTGTGGGTAATCTGCTGTTTCTAGGGCCGACCGGTTCGGGCGAAACGCGCACGGTCGAGGCCGCAGCCGAGATTCTGTTCGGAGACAGCCGAGCCGTTATCAAAGTGGACTGCGCGGAATTCCAGCACCCCCAAGAAATCGCGACGTTAATTGGTTCGCCTCCGGGGTATCTGGGACACCGCGAAACACACCCGCTCATCACGCAAGAAGCATTGGCTGCAAGCCATCGCGATCACTTGAAACTTAGCTTTCTACTGTTCGACGAGATCGAAAAAGCGAGCGATGCGCTGTGGCAATTGCTGTTGGGGATGCTAGATAAGGCGACACTCACCCTAGGGGATAACCGCAGAGTGGATTTGTCGCAAACAGTGATTTTTCTAACGTCGAACCTGGGAGGCAACCAGATCGCGGACTTGATGCAAGGAGGCATGGGATTCATCCAGCCGAACGCCAAGCCCAGAGCAAGATTGCAGAAAAAGGTGGAGCGTGCAGCGGTGGAAGCGGCCAGGCGCAGGTTCTGGCCTGAGTTTATGAATCGTTTGGATAAACTGGTGGTGTTCCATCCCCTGAAGGGCGAGGAACTGGACGAAGTGCTGGAGATCGAACTGTGCAATGTTAAGAAGCGCGTGTTGGATTCGACGACGGGGCCGTTCCTATTTCGGATCACCGAGGAAGGCCGCGAGTTCCTCTTGGAGGAAGGAACCAACCAGAGGTATGGAGCCCGCCATCTCAAGCGCGCAATTGAGCGGCATGTCGTGTATCCAATTGCCAGACTGTTGGCCACTGCACAAGTGCATCAGGGTGATGCGCTGGTCATCGATCGCCATCGTGGTGAAGAAGGACTTGTTTTCCTGGGAGACATCGAAAAGCGCTCTTCTGGCCCGAAGTTTGAATTTCCCTTACCGGACGCGGGACAGCTGATGACTGTGGAAGCTCGAGCTTAAGCGGTGTCCAACACGTACTGGAGATTCGTAGCGATCAGAAACAGGAGCAGAAGATGAGCACAGCATCAAACTCAGTCCTGCAAGCTACTCCATATTCCGAAAGCGCGACGATAAATGCCACTCGCTATCGTGCTGAGGAACAGACGACGCGCAAGCCAGAACGCGTGGAAGCCTCGTTCACAGACACGATCGTGGGACGCCGCGGCAGCCTGCGGTCAATTCTCAGTCAGGTCGAGGCCGTGGCAGGCGCGAATGCAACGGTCTTGATTACCGGGGAGACCGGCACCGGCAAGGAAGTCATTGCGCGGGCGATTCACGAACTCAGTCCCCGCCGAAACCGAAATCTGGTGAAGGTGAACTGCGCGGCGTTGCCAGCCGGCCTTCTCGAAAGCGAGCTCTTCGGACATGAACGGGGGGCCTTTACGGGCGCCATCAATTCTCACGTTGGCCGGTTTGCTCTCGCGGATCGT
>Ga0210395_10000721_pt1 | contig 25229 bp, 24 predicted proteins | sample IncBWH4OmetaG_FD_150861 | JGI IMG/M metagenome (GOLD analysis project Ga0210395, IMG submission 150861) | Forest soil microbial communities from Barre Woods Harvard Forest LTER site, Petersham, Massachusetts, United States - Inc-BW-H-4-O ... | reverse complement strand
GATTCAGACACACGGCTTCGATGAATCGGAATTTAGGCCCTCCGGTTTGACCACAACAGCATTCGCGGCGAGAGCATTGGCCGCTGCAGGGATAGCCGTGCTGCAAGTCAGCGACATAGGTAATTGTCCCGTGTCGGTGCCTTCTGAAGGGCCCTGCGCTGTCGGTGGTTACGAATCTGGCGCAAATCAGTTGGTGTCGGAGGGACTTGTCGATCCGCAAAGAATTGGTATCCTTGGGTTCAGCCGCACATGTTTCTACGTGATGGAGACGCTCACGACTGGCTCTCTCCACTTCAAAGCCGCCGACGTCACGGACGGCGTAATGTACACGTATTCTCAATACATGGTGACTGTGGATTGGTCTGAGAATGATTTTGCCCGCGAGGCGAATTCGATGATGGGTGCGCAACCTTTTCGTGACGGCTTACTGCAATGGCAACGGAGATCTCCGGGTTTCAACCTCGACAGAATAACATCGCCTCTACTAGTCAACGGAATATCTTCTCCCGGATTACTCCTAGCCTGGGAGCCGTATGCGGCGCTTCGATATCTGCATAAGCCGGTAGAAATAATGATGTTAAACAGCGATCAGCATGTTCTGACGAACCCAGCCGTACGCATGGCGTCTCAGGGCGGAACGGTAGATTGGTTTCGCTTCTGGCTAAAGGACGAAGAAGATCCCGATCCCACTAAAGCCGACCAATATGCTCGCTGGCGCGATTTACGGGAATTGCAGAAAGTGAACGATAATAAGTTCACCGCGCCTCAATCCGTGTCAGACTAATTCGCAGTTCGAAGGTGAGGTCAGCAACCAGCGATCTGGTTTCTTGATTCGATACCGACAAGTTGGGCATGCCCCTTTCCGCATACCAAGGTGGTCTGGTCAAAGGCTTTTGATCAATAAACATCCATGCTACGGCGCATAATCTGAAGCATTCGCTGGTAAGCGGACTGCCGAATCGTCCACGATTTCGGACGCTTCGGCACCAGTTACTTACTCCCAGTCTTCATACGCACCAACGGGTTCCTTCGGAGGGTTTGTAGGTACATCGTCCGGGATACCGAAGTCGCCCTTAGGTTGGTGAATAGCATTGATCGCGGGCGTCAATGATCTCACTTCCGGTGTTTCATATTCCATGGCATTCGCCTCCAAAAAACATCTATTCTGTGGCGTAGCGCATTATCTTCAGCATTCTCTGGTAATCAGACTGCCGAAGCGGCCGCGATTTCGGACGCTCCGGCAGTCGCGCGTTTACTCCCAGTCTGCATACGCACCGACGAGTTCACACGGCGGATCGGTAACCGGTATGTCGTGTGTACCGAAGTCTTGCTTGGGGTTTGCCTCAATGGCATTGATCGCAGGCGTCAATGCCCTCACTTCTGGGGCTTGATACTTCATGATTGTCACCTCCTTTCTTTGTTGAAGTTTACGTGCATAGCTAGCTAGCTAAACTCTTAGGCTGAGTCGACGTTTGGAGTTCGTTGGCGTCCCGAGACGAAGACTATCCTTATTCTCTTTGTTGATGCCGGGGGGCGTGAGCACTCCTTGGAGCGTGAGGTGACGGAGCCAGGACTCCAGCGTCAGTGTGCGTTTTAAGCTCTCAATTGGAGCTTTCTCGTTGTCCCGCCGGACCTTCTCCAATTCGCTTTTAAATCGATCCGGATCGATGATCCCCACGCAACTGCTGATCATGTGCTGCCCGATCTCAAGCGGGGTGGGCCATTCTATCGATGTTCTTTCTGTTGTTACGTTCTTCGAACTCTCTGGGGCAACAGTCTCCTTCTTTTTTCGCTTCAGGATCTCATCGGGAACGATAGCCACAAGGGCTCGCTTCATTAGGAAACGGCGCTGGCCCACGCCGACGACCTGTTCCCTGGGGATGGCATACATAAATTGAAGGAGATCGCGGTCAAGATAGGGAAAGCGCACTTCGCTGAGCAACTCTCGTCGGAGTGTGTACAGCGCGAATAGCCTTCGATCAATATCCAGTGTACAAAGATTGTGTTGAAAGCTTGGCAGGGGACCAAACAACTTCACTCTGAACGGACGACCCCGAAGAGCCCCGCGATTCCGGCTGATGAAACCTGGGAGGAACCAGGGCACCGCTGGATTTGAGTGTTCTGGGATCTCTCGAAGGAGGAGCGGGAAAAATCCTCGAAGGGCTTTCCAGAGCAGAGGAAGCCGAGCTTGTCTCATCTTCGCAGCCCAGGCTTTCAGTTGGCGAAAGAGAGTAAAGAAATGCGCGCCAGCCAGGAGATTCTGGAATTCTGGCGTTGGGGTTGGCACGCCATCGCCAGTGACTTCGCCTCCGATTCCGGAGAGTGTGACTCGATATCCCCCAACCCTGATGTACGCCGCATTCTGGTTGCAAAATTCAGATTGACGACTGTTGGGAATCGGAGTCGGCGCGAAACGACCGCTCACAAATTCGGCCCCGAAAGGTATTTGGGAGTGATCCTCCCTTAGAGCACCGGCATCGATGTGGTGGCCGACGCGGCCGCGCTTCTCTTCCACTTTGGTGAAATGAGGAAGTTCACCCCAGTTGGGCTTGGACTCGTCGTACCAAGTGATAGTGTCGAGGCGAGGGCATTCTGCGTCACCGCGCGCGATAACAAGGTCTGCCATGCAGACGATCGAGGAGGAGTCCATGCCGCCGCTGAGCTCGGCGAGGACCGGGCGGTCGGAACGGAGGCGGCGTTGGACGGCTGTGGCCAAGGCGGAGCGGAAGTGTTCTTCGTATTCGCCGTCGGTGCAATAGCGGATGCGTTTGTCCGGATCAAAATCCCAATATTTACCGACGATGCGTTTCAACCCGTGTTTGCCTGATCGCAGCAGTACCGAACATGACGGGGGCACCGCATGGATGTCGACGTAAGGTGTGAGGTGTGCGGCCGGGAACATGCTCGTGAACCAACTGGCGATGTACTCTTCGGAGATTTCGACGGTTCTCCCCGCGAACAAGACGAGCGGATCAAGGATGGTGCTCCACGTTAGCTGTTTGTCGTCAAATGAATAATAAAGATGCTTTGTGCCGATGGGGTCTTTGGCGAGCAATACGGAGCGCTCGCGAGGATTCCAGAGGGACAGCGCCCAATCACCGATGAGTTTGGCAAGGAAATTGATCCCCCACTTTTCATGGGCTGTTGCGACGATGGCGACGTCGGTAGGGGGGATAGTCAGCGAATCGCGCAGCTCGCTGATGAGGTCAGCGCGATTGTCCAAGCGCCCGTCCCAGGTGAGAACCACGCCGGACGGGCAAATGTGTGGTTGCACTTCGCGGTGCGATTCCTTCGTGGTGCGAAAAGCGCGATATAGGATACTTAAGCCGTCCTTCGAATACGATTCGTTACTGTCGGGGCCGTAGGGCGCAAGAGTCGCGCTGACTCTTCCGATGTAGCCTGAGGCAGGCGGTTGGCCTTCCAAATCCCATCTTCCAAACTGGACACTCATGACTTGATCCCTGGCTTCCCGTTGATCTCGATCAGTTCTCAAAGACCCGCTTTCTTAGCCTTGTATACAGGCCTGCCACGACGACTCGCTTACGGTATTGTCAAGAGTCACGCTGGTCAGAGTGCAACTATCCCTGAGCCAACCTTCAATGTCGATCGTGCGCATCAACGTAACGATTGGGGTTGTTTCGCCACATCGAGCCCTCTCCAAGACATTCGAAATGCTTTCTGTGTCAACGATTCCGAGCGAACTGCTAACCATGTGCCGGGTCATCTCAACGAAATGGGGCCAGTTCGATGAGATGGCTATCAGTGACGACCGGACGGCAAACGCTTTGCCCTTCTTGTTCAATATTTCGTCGGGAACGATTCCAACGAGTGCGCGACGCATGAGGGAACGACGTTGGGTCGGGCGGACCAGTTGTTCCCGCGGAATCGCGAGCATGAACTCCAGCAGGCCGCGGTCCAGGTAGGGATATCGTTTCTCGTATGGGGGTTCGAAGGGCAGAGCGGTACGTGCCAGTTGTCTACGTAGGGCATCTAGTGTGCCAATATTTTCTTGGAAGCTCGGCAGAGGACCGAACACCTGCAGCCTTGAGGGATAACCGGTCAGCGCCGCTCGATGGCGTTTCACAAATCTGGGCTGCAGCCACGGAGCCGGCCGCATGTGTTTTTGAACTCCCACGAGACGCGGAGGAAAGAATCCCCGGGCGGATTCCCAGAGCAGATAGAACCATGGCTTTCGCTTCTCCAGCGCCCAGACTTTCAGTCGATGAGCGAGGACGCCAAAATGCCCTCTTGCGAGATGATCTGCGAGTTCCGGTGAGGGTGTGGGCACTCCACCCATGACCTCGTCGCCACCGATGCCCGAGAGTATGACGCGATTCCCGTGCGAGGCTAGGCACATCTTTAATGCTGGAGAAGTACGGCCATCGTAGGGAGTGGGCAGAAAGCGTTCGCTGCGAGATGTGGAAGGTGCTCCAGGCGCGGGGCTTTTGTTCGGATCTTGTGCGCCGACGTTAACGTGCCAGCCCGTGCGACCGCGCTTTTCTTCAACTTTGGTGAAATAGGGCCGCTCGTTCCAGTTGGGTTCGGAGTCGTCATAATAGGAGATCGTATCGAGGCGAGGCGTGTCGGCGGTACCGCTGGCGATAATGGTGTCGGCCATGCAGACGTTGGATGATGAGTCTCTGCCACCGCTGAGCTCGGCGAGAACGGGTTTGTCGGAACGGAGTTTGCACTGGACCGCTTTTGCGAAAACCGTACGGAAGTGTTCTTCGTACTCTGCGTCGGTGCGATAGCGGATTTTCTTACTGGGGTCGAAATCCCAAAACTTGCTCACTGCGTGTTTTCCTGATTGAAAGAGCACGGATGATGATGGCGGTACGGAGTGAATGCCGACGCAGGGCGTCAGATGTACGGCCGGAAACATAGAAAACCAACCGGCGATGTATTCTTCGTTAAGAGCGAATGTCTTACCAGCAAACCGGACGAGCGGATCAAGAATTGTGCTCCAGGTAACTTGATTGTGGTCGAAAGAGTAGTAGAGATGGCGCGCCGATTGGGTCTTTCGCAAGCAACATAGAGCGCTCACCAGGGTTCCAGATGGACAGCGCCCAATCCCCGATCAGTTTGTCCAGGCACTTCGCTCCCCATTTGTCGTACACCGCTGCCACGATGGCAACATCCGTCGCGTTGGCGGTCGAGGAATCGCGCAGTTCGCTGATGAGCTCAGCACGATTGTCCAAGCGGCCGTCCCAAGTGATCACGGCTCCGGAAAAAGAAATATGCGGCTGCCTTTCGCAACGCGATTCTTTCGTGGTGTGGAAAGCGCGATAGAGGATACTTAAGCCGCCCTTCGAATACGATTCGTTGCTGTCGGGGCCGTAGGGAGCAAGAGTCGCGCTGACTTTCTCGACATAGTCCGGTGCAGGCGGCTGGCCTTCAAAGTTCCATCTTCCGAACTGGACGCTCATAGATTTGCCTTTGCCTAGAATTCAACCTGTCGCCTATCAGCATCGATCCAAGACTGCGTACATTTCAGGCACATATGGTTTGTCGTTGACCACACGACCATCGACCTCAACCCAGGCGTGCGACTTGAATGGCAACTGTTGTGCCCCGATTACCATTTGGGCGCATATTCCGTGGCTCTTCAGAAGGCAACTCGTCGCTGCCGAGCGCTGCAAACAGAGCGCTTCTTTCCAGTACCAGATACAAGCCATGTCCACTGCCGAACAAATGCGTTTCACTGCATCAGGAGGGGGCGGCGTCTCTCCTACCGGGTACTTGCGAACTTTGTCGTAGAGCGCCGCGAAATTACCTCGCGCCAAGTAGAGATCGAAGCGAATCAAATTCAAGTACGCTTTCAAAACAAGAAACGACATGGTGCACATCTCATTCACACCGCCAGCTGCAACCGGTGAGTAGTTCATTCCCGCCCCGCCCGAATACAATCGCGATAGATCTGTTGATAGGACTGTTGTGTCGATTGCTTGATCTTGGTGTCCCAGCTCAGACCGCCGCGCCCGATTCGTGCTCTTCGACTAGCTGACATTTCTTCAAGGCCTGGAGAAATTCCTGTACATCGCTCTCCGCCAGCTCTCGACCAACGCCGAACTCACAGCTGATCTGGTCGATGATCGCTGATTCGGTCGACCCGTTCTTCAGAAGTTCGAGGATTCGCGATCCTACGAAGTTGAGGTTGAACATCTGGCCTTGTCGGATGTCCAACAGAATTGCCCCGTCCCGGTTGTGTGTGCTGCGCACCGTGTCAGAAACTCTGTACATTGCTGCCCCATCCCTTGCTTCTCGTCACAGTGGATACCTGGTGCGCACTGTGCCACCGTTCGCCACCTGAAAGCCAGTAAAAGGTGAAAAGGTTCGGTAAACCAACATGCGCGAAGAGAAGTTGCTTAATGACAACAAGATGCGTTGCAGATTTCTTGCGTGGAAGAAATCAGAGTGTCCGCTTTCTAATCAGCATTGCCGTTGCTGAAGTCCCCTACGATAGGGTGCCAAGGAACAAAGTCCGCCGCAGCTTGTATTTACAGAGAAGTTTCTCGGAGATCTTCATCGATGGTGGAAGCAGTGAAAAAAAGCTGATTGGAAAGGCGACTCGAAGCAAAATCGAGAGAATGCGGATTGCCGTCCTCCACGACTTCTCCGCGGGAAAGAACAAGAACTCTGGCGAAGGTGGGGAATGTTGAAGGGCGGTGCGAGATAGCAATCAGCGTCGACGATGTGAGGCCACGACGAATGTTCCCAAGAACGACTCTCTCTGAAGAGAGGTCCAGACAGGAAGTTGCCTCATCCAATATCAAAATCCGAGGTCGCTGCAGAATCGCTCTTGCGAGGGCAAGTCGTTGGCGCTGACCTCCGGAAAGTTGGCACCCTCCGGGTCCGATCCGTTGGCGTAAGCCATCGGGCAATGCTGCAACAAATTGCGCGAGGCCAACGCTGCAAATGGCCTCTTGTAGTTCATCGTCAAGCGCTGCTGGCCGCACAAAGCGAAGGTTGAAGGACAACGTTCCATCAAACAGCACGGGATCGCGTGGTAGGTAGCAGACGTACCGGCGCAGATCTTTGAGTTGAATGTTCCGGATATCTACGTTTCCGATGCGGATCGAACCGGAATCAGGGTCGTAGAGTCGTGCTATGAGTTTTGCAAGAGTGGTTTTTCCGGCACCGTTCTCCCCGGCGATTGCGACTTGTTCGCCCGCCAAGATTCGAAGCGAGGGGATGTGAAGCATGTGTTTTTGCCTTCGATACCCAAACGCAACCTCGGCAAAATCAATCTGGGAAGGATGCTTCCGCGAGAGACGAAGGGCTACTGGGGCATCGCTTACGTTCGGGCGTAACTCAAGCGCGGACTTCAGCTGCCGGACACTGGCGAAGGTTTTCTGTGCTCTCGCGTAGAGATCAGCGGCGCCACTGAGAGGGTCAAAGAGTTGCGTGACCAAGCCATAGAAGGCCACAAGCCCTCCCACGCTGAACGTTCCTGACAGCACCATCTCGCCGCCATAGCCAATGACAGCGCACATGGCCAAAACAACCGCCATGGAACTCCATACCGTAAACCTAATGCTGGTGGTGAATAGCTTTTGTTGTGATCTGACTCCACGAGCCAGGAGCTGGAAGGCCCTTCGCTCTTGGCGCTTTTCTTGACCCAAAAGCTGAATGGGAATCACCGAGGAAAGATGTTCTTCGAGGAATGTGCTCCACGCCAGCCGATTGCTTTGCACGGCGTCCGCGCTGGCCGCGAGCCTTCGGCGGAAGTGGTGTCGCGCGATCAGAAAAACCGGGACGAGAGGGAGAACGGCCAGCGTAAGCACAGGACTGAGCACGAACATAGTCACCAGTGTGAAACTGGCCGTTAGGAACATGCGCAAGATTGCGGGCAGGAGGTCGGAACCGAAATATGCGACCTCTTCGATCGGCTCTTTGAGCGGGTACATAACGCTACCGACCGGCGTGTCTTCGTAATATTCGGCCGAGAGCGTGTCGAGGCGTCCGAGTAGGCTCATTCTCAACGTGAGCGTGAGTCTTTGGGCGGCAGCTAGCATCAAGTAACTGCCTAGGCTCGTGAGCGCCATCCTGCCTTGGTAGCTGAGAAAGATCAGGCCAACTGCTAATAGGAGCAATCCCAGCTTTCTCTGCGGGATGATCTGATCGATGAGCCACTTGAGTACGAGCGGAGTGAGGAGTGCTAGAAGACTGCCGGCGGTGATGCATAGAAAGCTGGCCAGTTGCCAGTGCACCAGCGGTCGAGTCTGTCTTGAAAGCCACTGGAGTTCTCTCGGTACCCAAGACCTCCAACGGCTACGTTCATGAGAGAGAGAGGACAACAGTCCCACCTGACGACCGAGGTTAGCCAGATACCGAAAGCTTGTCCATAAAATGAGCGCAGCGTTCGCTTTGCCCTCAACTACGTAGATTTTCCCAGCAATCGCAAGGATTCCGCGACTGGACGGCGATTCCGTTTGTCCGGTAAACCGACTTGATTAGCCAAGCTTTCTCGCCACCGTGACAATTCGGCCGACGACCTCGGCATCGTGGTGGTAGCGCAAATGTTCGGAACGACGGAACTGCTGGGAGTACGGATGGATGACCAGCGTGCCATTCTCGATGCCACAACATGCACACAAGTATGTACCGTTGCGCATTAGGATCACATACACCGGCTGTTGCCATGCCGGTTTCGACGTGAAATGGATTGGCCTCCTATCGTGGCGATTCACGAGGGCAAACAGCCCGTTGGCCAGGCAAGGATGAAGGACATCATATTCGCCGCCGATCCAGAAGAAGTCATTCAGAGAAGCATCTTCCAGGCCAGACAATGGTTCGATGGATTCTCGCAGGAAGAACGGAATTTCCTCGCATCGTTCAAGCATCTGCTCAAGGAACGCGCCCCGACCTGACATATCCTTGTCGTCCGGGTTTTCGAGGGACTCCATGTCTACCAATCTGCGAGCGAGATGGTCGGGTATCGGCTCCGGGCCGGCCTCTGCCAAGACAATTCCAATCGCCTTCAGAAACACGTGGAACTGCAAACCGCAGAGCGAGCAGAGCGTAATCGCCTTGTGTAAGTGACGCGGTGCGTTGAAACGCTCGTAATCGCTGAGAGAACTGGGAGAAACTAAATATCTTTCATCCCCAAGCAATCGTGCGATGTCGCGGCTCATCCGCGCGACCTCCCGCAGAGACAGACGCAGCTTGGCGCGTGAGACGCGGAGGAGTTGGCCGAATTTCTTGTCCGTGACGAGTGCTCGCGGTTTCCAATGTTTTGCCAAGTCCTTTGGAACGTCCGGTTGCTCGGTATGAAGCATAGGACGAATTTCGAGATCCACAACGCCTAGAATCCGGCCGTCGCGTGGAACTTTCAGTTCGACTTGGGCATACGAGAGGGATGTACCGATCGGAACGATGATGCCCTTTTCGACGACACGCAAGCGGCAACAAAAGAGTCCCTTGTTGTGTTCGATCAGAAATATTTGGGTGGACGTTGCCCCATTCGTTTTAGGGATACAACCGTTCGAGAATCTTGGATTCACGCGGACAATACTTCCGGGAATCAGATCGGGGAGAGCCAGAGCATCTTGGCGTCCAATCCTTGCGTACAAGAAGCCTCCAATACCGATTTCGGGGAGGAAACGAAGTCGCCTGCGAGCAGTGATTTCGAGAAGCTGTGCCAGAGGCGCAATGGGAGGCACCGAAGCGCCGTGGGAACGGTTTCGGAACCAAGGAATCCATGCTTCAGCATCTACCAGAGAGGAATCGAGCAGCATCGTGCGCTTTGACGGCAAGAGAACCTGGAATCGGGGAATGTCTTCGAGGTCACATCCCAACACGCGCAGCCAATCAGAAAACCGGTAGCCGGAGATCTGGCTGAGCGCGAACACCTGATGAAGGCTTGGACTGAAGGTTCCCAGCCGGAACTCATGGTACAGAGTGTGCGGAAGGAAGTAGGGCGAAGAACGGCCGAATCGCGCCCCAGACAGTTGGGAAAGTTGAGAGAGCGTGAGGTGTTTGCTTGCGAGGACAGACCGGACTCTCTCGGCGAGGTCGGCGCCCCTGGCGGAATTTGGTTTGATGCTCACGTAAGCCTCTGGCTATGTTTTTCCCGCGAGGCGTGCGTGTTGCGTGTCAGGTCTTGCCGCAGTAATGCTCGTACGCGGACGGTTGTCTGAAAAAGCACGAATCCACACCGCGCTCGGACTGCAAGCTCGCAGGGATTCGTTCGGTATAAATGCGAGTTCGCAAACCTGTCATAAACATTTGCAATCTGTCCCTGATCGGGGACGGCAGAGCCGGAATCGCTGGGAAACAGACGGTTCTAATGAGGGAGGCGAGAATGCGTCGGTTTGACGGCTGGCCAGAATTGGGGCCAGACACGATGAATGCCGTCAACTACGGCCAGTAGCAGACACTTTGACGCCAATGATGAGAATTCCGTTTTTCAGAAATAGTCTATTAAACCTGTAAACAACGCTCAAAAGTGCGGTAACATAGCGCAACTCCGAGGTTGTAGTGCGATGTTGGCCCCGACATCGGCCACGGATGCTGGTAAGCGGCTCAGAGCTGCGCGGAAACGGTTGCGCCTGTCTACGCGCGAAGTGGCAGACCTCAGTCGGGAGATCGCGCTCAAGAAGAACGCTCCGGACTTCTTCATCTCCCGCACTTGGCTCTGCCGTCTCGAAGCGGGAGAGCTCAAACTTAATATCTACAGACTTCAAACGTTGAGCCTGATCTATAGGCTGGGCCTCGACGAAATCTTGTCGTACTTCGGCGTTGATATGCGCGACGCCAGCACCGAACAAAAACTCGTGGGACTACCGCACACTTACTTGGTGACGCCAATGCTTGGAGGCGCGCAGAGCACACTCGTGGCTCCGCTGGAACTCCGAGAGAAAGTAGACTTCGCAAGTACCAACTTGGTCTCGCGGATGTTTGAGAGCTGGGGCGAGATTCCGGTTACACTGCTCCAGCACATGGACTGGCGGAATTCCCTTTACGGATATATCGGGATCGAAGACCGCACGCTTTACCCAATGCTGAGGCCCGGTTCGTTTGTGAAGATCGATTCCCAGCAGACGAACGTCCTATCTGGTGGCTGGCACGACGAATTCGAGCGGCCAATCTACTTCGTGGAGCTTCGAGATAACCTATATGTGTGCTGTTGGTGCGATGTGAACGGCAGCCAGTTGGTGCTTCTCCCCTCGGCCCAATCTGGAAAGCAGTCGAGACACGTTCGCTACCCAGGAGATGCGGACATTCTGGGTCGCGTCACCGCAGTCACGATGTGCATTGCAGAGATGTGCGGGTAGTTAGCCGTAATAGGGTCATACGTAGGGTCGCAGGTTTAGTGCGTGGTCTCTGTTTGATCAACAGTCCGCCTGTTCGTTCCGATGATCTGGACTTCTTTGCCGCAGATGCCTGCGAACTTTATCGCCATGCCAAGGAGCCTATACTCCTCTTCTTGGTAATCGGCGGCGAAAGCATCTTGATGCATGGTAACAAGGGTATTGTCATGTGCGCGGCACGCTCGCGCGAAGTCTGGGAGCATGTTTTCGATTCCAGCGATGAGCTTGGCTTCCTTCCTCGCAAGTTCCGTTTGGTTCCCGTTCAACATGGTCATTGCCTCATTTCCTTTCAATTGAAGGCCGCTATCCACAATCGGAGCAATCAAACTGTGGATTGGCGGCTTCACCCCCTCAAACGCAAGAGTGTTCAGAAAGCTGTTTTCAATTCGTACTTGATACGGTCTCTGCGGATCTGGTCAAGCTCCCTGTAAAGCGCCTTGATCCTTTGAAATCGTGAGTGATATTCTCAAAGCTGGGAAGATGTCAGGGACGATTCGAGACACAAAGTCTCAATTTGCAGTTGTATCAGCTGCTTGACTTCGTGCTTGATGCCAGAGGCTGGGTCTGTCATCATAAAAACTCTCCATACGAAATAGGCCGCGAGTTTCCTGTTGCCAGTCAGTCACGCAGCCCAAGACAACCTTAGAGAGTTGTCGTGAGGATCGTACACCACTCACTGTTGTGAAAAAACCGTTATTTCCTGCGTTTCGCTATTTTTTACCCTCCCGTCACATTTCACTTCCTTGATTGCTGTTCGCTGCGTTCTGAGTTCCGCTCTCAACCTATATCGACTCTCGCGGTATTACGAACTGAATAAAGAACTGGATTCGGGTTGAACGAAGTGGCAATCGCTCTGGCGCTTGTTTCGTAATTAGGGAAGCTTGGTCGATGGTCGAAGAGGACAGAGTTGCCCAGCCGCCGCAGCGTAGTTCCTCCCACGACTATCTCAACCTTAGTCTGACTTTGGAGTAATGCTGTGGGATTCTCGGGAGACGGACTGCAAGGAAAATGAGTCTCTGGCCGATGGCCTCCATGAAAAGTGGCTGGTGGCCAGGGATAAAATTGAATCATTGCCACCAGCCTTTTCCCGAATGGTCCCGTCTTATGTGATTGATTGCCAAACCGCATCTTCAATGAGTTTCGCGAGAGCGGGCGTAAAGCGGTGCGGGTAGACCAGAATGAACCATAATGCGAATGCCGGACGTTTGGCGAGCGTCGGCGGCAGTTTGTCGAGCGGTGTCGTTTCCGCGTGGGTTCTCAGTGCTTCCCAGCTCTGCGGCTCGCCGGGCGATCTGCTACTTAGAACCCCGTCGGACGATTCCCATCGAAACCATTCGGAAAACTTCGCGGGTAAATACTCCGCGAAGGCCATGCGCGTTACGCCGAACCAAAGGCCGGCAAGGGCTTGTCGCCGCCACCGTCTGGCGAGAAAGTCAATCAGCGACGCTACAGAATAGCTGAATCCGAGGAATTGCTCGGAATTCAGAAAATCGAGGCCGTAGTTAACACGTAGGGCTTCCTCCGCCGAGTAGTATGGGTTAGAAATGCCCCGACCGGTTGCGGACGCACCGTTCGCTGCCGAAATTTCCCGCACAAGCTGGATGGCGATGCCCTCCGCGACATGTGGCCTGCAGTCTTGCTCGGTTTCGAGCGCGGCCAGAAATAGATATGGCACTGCCGATTCACCCCACATCGCAGATTCCTTGAGGCGCGCAGTCAGAAATGACTGGATGAAGTCGACCTTGTTACGGGTTTTCCGCCGGATTCGGAGGGATAGATCCCACGCACTGAGAAGCCCGGCCAGAATGGTGATGCGCGGTCGGTATGCATGCCCATCTACTAAAGGAAATCCCTGGATGAAATCGCGGCAGCCCATGCACTCGTCGGCGAGCGCATTGAGTGCACCCTCGGCGGCGAGTTCGCAGAGTTCAAACGAGACTTGGCAATCAGATTCCGCCTTATTGGATTTCTCGGCCAAGTAGAGGACATAAGATCCGGTTAAGACCCAGTACTCAAAGACGCACCAGTGATTTGAAGCTAAAGCTGCTGAACCGGTAATGTATGCAGCCAACAACACAATGCTTGCCGCGGCACGTGCAATATCCAGCGAGCTGTCCGCTCGCGACTCAAGCGGAAGAACGTGCTCGATCAGCTGCGCCGCTTTTGCTTTCTCGGCTGGAGCGGCACCATCGTGGAGGATCAATTCCAGAAACGTCCTGAAATCCGAGAGCTCGCGGGGCAGATAAGCGCCGTGAGACGCCCTAAATCTTTCAAACAGCTCTCCCTTCTGGACAATGTGTAGCGTTTTGTTGATTCCGCGGGCTTGCCACGTTACGTTCTCTACCCGGACCTGTTCCAAAACAGGATCTTTCAGCTCTCCATTCGTAACCAGGTACGGAACAAATTCAGTGATTGGGGCGGTGCCAGGAAGCTCGATTGCGAGTTCCACCAAATTGACGATCTCGCCGTGGATGTCGCGCCAGCCACTCAAGCTGACGTCGCCAGCCTTCAATTGATACGCGCGGATCTCTCCGATAGCAGTGCGTGTAATTACATCCTTGCCCTTTTCGAACGGCCCATGCGGCGAGACATAGAGAATGGTTTCGCCTTCTGCCGCCAACACTTGGCAAAAGGGGATCTGATATTGGCGTTCGTTGGCGCTAATCAGCCAGTTTTCGATTACTCTCCCGAGTAGCCCATGCCTCTCGCTGTCGGTCGAGAATTTCAGCGTGCCTTCGCTTGAGTTCGGGGTCATTTTCTATTTGCTCCGAAACTTTCTTAAGGGCTGGGAGCGTATCCGGATGAATTACAAAACTCTGAGTCGGGCTTCCGTCGAGTCCAAACTCCATTTGGACGGCACTCATCATGTCCAGGAGCATTTCGGGAGAAACAGGTTTGCCGCCCGCATCTATCGAGGTACCAGCCTTCTGGCTGATCTCGCCCACTTTCTTGAAAAACGCCTTTGCCGATTGTGCGATAAGCTCTTGCGCCATTTCCTCCAGCTTCGCATCCAACCTTTCGCCAACAAGGTTCGGCACATCGGCCGGCAGCACCTTGAATTCTGCGCCTATCTTTTTGAATCCTTCCTGAACCGTCCCACCACCTTGCTGTCCGTATTGCATCGTCTTTCCTTCATGTTGCTTGAACCGCCTTACTTCTGAGAGCACCGGATCGCCTGTATCCACACGGTGGCGCAGCTTTGCAAGTAGTATTTTGTAAGCCTCGGCTTTGAGAGCGGGGAAGTCGGGAAGCATCACCCCGATTGTCTTTCGAAAACGGCCTCGGTTCAACAACAAAAGTAGGCGCTTGCTGGATCCATGGAACTCCAACGCAGGTTGAGCCAACCCCCAATACTTCAGGCTAGATCTGCTTACTCGAAACTTGTTGAGGGAGCGACTCGTTACTGTTTGGGATTGATAGCAATGTATGTTGATTACAGAGTGGGCGTTGAGAGAGGCACGAATGAAGATTCCTCAAGAAATATATAGTACAAAAAATGGCGGAGTGGATAGAGACACTCCGCCCGAATTGTCCGCAACTGGATTAACCTACGGACTTTGTTTTTGGCTTGGTCTTAAGTTTGGCCTCCTTACTGTGTTTCGCCGCAAACTCGGCAACCACGGCCTTCTCCAGCTTTTCGACATCCACGCGATAACGTTTGGCAGCATCGGTGAGTAGTTCGTCTGATGCGCCAGAACGCATGTAGGCAGAGTCGAGCAGGCTGATTTCGAGCAGTACCCGGCAGAGCGCGGCTTCGTCATACGTGCTGACGCGCTTGGCCAGAAGCTCCTGCGGAGTCGTGGTGCTCTTGCCTTCCTCGACTTTGTGCCGTTTCGCCAGAGTCGGCACTTGGTTGTAGGGCAGTTGGCCGATGACGTGATGGACTACGGTCAGAAGGTCGGCCTTCTTCAATGGCGCTGACACCCGCTCCAACACTGCTGCCAAAGCGCGGTGCCGCGTGGTGATTGCTAGCTTGGTTTTTTCGGTGCGCTTGCGTTCCTCGATCCGCTCCCGCGCAACCTGTTCGGGAGAGGGCGTGTTGGGGTGATGCACGCGGCAAGCCGGGTCGGCGCAGACTTTGACGATCTGTCCGCGCTTGCCGCCGTCCATCACGATGGCTTCGGTCATCTTCTCGCAAGGCTTCTGGACCGGCGGCAGCTTGGTCGCGGCTCCGTTGGTCTTGGCTTTCTTGATTTGGAGTTCCACGTAGTGGTTCCGCCCCAATGGAGCGCCCTCACGCGAATTCCACGCCGAAGAAATCTGCATCAGTTTCGGCTTGTTTTCGAGTGTCTTCGACACGTAAACGTCGAGCTTGCGACGAAAGCACTGGGCATCAATACAGCTGTCCTTTTGGACATCGGGAAAAAGTAGCTTGTTAAAGCCCGTGCGTTTCGGGCAATTGGCGCACGAACCTGCTTCGGGCACCAGCGTTTCATCCTGTTTATCGAACGGCACGGATGCCAGTTGCAGCAGGATGTTGGCCTCGATCCACACCGCCAATTCGCGCACGGGGATGAGGACTTGGGTGTTTCCGTCGCTCGTCCACATACCACGAAAAGCGGCGGTGAACGCTTCCTGCTGCTGCGCAGCGGGGAGCTTGGCGATCAACAAGGCGTGGCCGATGGTGATCTGATCTTTCAGAAACGCCTCCGCCACGGGCGGTATCAGGTCAGCGAGTCGAATACGACCGTAGACGTAAGCCTCGCTCTTGCCAGCGCGTGACGCAATGGTGGCGATGGAGTAGGCAGGTTCTCCGAGTTCCAAGAGTGACTTGAAACCCAGAGCTTCCTCAAGCGGGTGGATGTCCTCGCGTTGCAGGTTTTCAACGCACTGAGCCTCGATGGCCTCGGCATCCGTCAGCTTGACCACGCGGACGGGAAGTTTTTCGAGTTCCGCCAGTTTCGCGGCTCTGAGGCGGCGTGCCCCAGCGACAACCTCGTATTTGCTTTCCTCCAGTTCGCGCACCAGAAGAGGTGCCAGAATCCCCTGCGTCTTGAAACTGGCAGCCAGTTCTTCGAGACTCTCTGCATCAAACCGTTTGCGGGGATTGGTTGCTGACTCCGCAAGCGCGGTGATGGGAACGCTGCGATATTCATGGTTGACTGCATTTAGCGTACTCGGCATAATCTTTTCTCCTCTGATGTGTCTTTGGTTAGGTGTTCGTGGACTCAGCGCACACGTCGGGCCTAAAACCAAACGGTGCAGGTGTTGGCGTGTTATGCGGCTGCGGCGAGTACCGCTGGTTCGGGGGCAATGCCCCCGAGGATCACAGCAGCGGTTTGTTGAACGGCTTCCAAGCTCTCGCGCAGGAGACTAGCGTCACCGTGCCAAAGCTGGATGTAGTCCTGGGATGCAGTTCCGTTCTGAAGCCCGACTGATTGGCAGACGACAAAGGCCACGGCTTCGGCCTCGGTCTCGCGGACTTGTTTGGTGGTCAGGGTGCGGCGGTCGCCACGATGCAACATTTCGTGGGCGATCTCGTGTACGAGTGTGGAGAATTCCTCGGCTGGCTGCATCCCGGAAAGCAGCTTGATCTTGCCGCCATACGAGAGACCTTTGGCGGGAGCAATTTTCTCGGAGAAACTAATCTCGACGCTTTGCGCTTCAACGAACGTAAACAGGCGTTCGCGGTATCCGCCCACGTCGCCATTGACTTCGGTCAGCGTGGGAAGGTCTTTGCCTTCGGTCTGGCTGACATCGAAAACGTAGACGGCCCGGAAACCGTACAGCGTTCGTTGACCCTCCGTTGTTGCGTCCTCACTCGGCTCGTCGGTCGCTACATCCTTCGTGCTTCGTTTTCCGACCATCGGGGCGAGAATGAAAATCCCTTTTTCTCCCCGTTTAACGAAGCGGCCAAGCGAGTTCCATGTCCGAAGTCCGGCAACGTTGGTCGCATCGGGCTTCTGACGTGCGATGAGCATGATGTTGCCGAAGCTGTAAGTGTGAAACTTCGCCATTGCTCCGAGGTATGCGGTGAGGACTTCACTGTGACCGGACTCCAATGCTGCAACGAGGAAATCCACGGCCTCTTTAGTTCGTGTGTTGACTTCTTCTAATTTCATGTTTTTCCCTTTCTGCCGTTTCCGGCTTGTTTCTTTCTTCACTTGAGCGGCAGCGGGAAGAAACAAGGCGGAACGGTGAAAGGGACAGAACGGAGGCCGAAGGAGGGTGGCAGGGCGTGAGTGGAAGCGCGGTGAGTGCCAAAGTGCGGTTGGGGTTCGTTTGGCGCGAAGCCGGCGCAGTCCGAAACGCCCGTCCGAACCGCGGCCAAGCGGCGCCCACCTGGAAGAGGCCGAAGTGGGGGGAAAGACGGCGTAGCCTTCCGTTTCAGAACGGATGGTTGCTGCATGGAAGGCTAGCGCTCGGAAAGCACTCAACGGAATTCGTAACGTAGCTTGCCCGGCAATGCTCAAGGCGGATTGCGGATACGCCCACTGGGTACCACGTCCTCCGCCCAAGCCTCAACATTGCTACAGAGGGCCGCGTTAGAATCTGAGACCAAACAACGTTGTAAGGATCTTCTCGATCGCAGAACGATATGTATCCACGTCAGTGTCCGTCGGCTCAACGGTAGCGCGCTCATGCACGAGCTTGTTTCGTATGTTATAGAAATGCTGCGCTTTGGTGAGCAGCGCTTTTGGAAGAACCACTTTTTGCGTAATAGCCGTGATGACATCGGACCGATTATCGAAGAGCTTTTGAATAACCGCCTTGCCATATTGACTCGGCGGAAATAGGTCGTCGCGATGAACGATGAATTCTTTGAGTGCAATTTCGAAGTTGCTGTCGAGGAGCATCAAAGCAATACGGTTCTTGGTTTCGAGGCGTTGCCGTGTTATGACGTCCACCGCCGCCATGGCCTCGACTAGTCCGAGTGTCCATGGCTGGGCGTGGATTTGAGCCTTGTTGCGAGATTTGAGCTTCTCAACTTGAGGCTTGTTTACGCGAGGCAGGGGAGGGAGCACAAGTGGATTTCGAACTGTGACATTTTCGGGTTCAGTTTTCGCGATATCGCCAGAGGTGAACCGAAACACGTTCCTGTCCCAATCGTCCTTCAAACGGCGTGAAAGCGAACTAAAGTGGCTTGTCAGCTGAATCAAGGTTGGACGCACATATTGAAACACCTCATGATCGAAGTTTATGGCACTTTTGCTGCTGTTCCACGGCATCGGGTGGGCTGCGCCCTGAAGGCGGACGATTACCCGGCAGAGTGACGCGTCAGGATGGGGAACGCCAGCCTCAGCGGTCACGAAGTAACCGACCTCACGAACCTTCAGTTCTTTTGCAATCAAGCGGTGATTACAGTAGAAATAAACTCCGTAATTGTCCTGCTCCGGAATTCGGTCGCGGATCAAACCGCCGTTGACAGTCACGTGGATTTCTTGGCCGGGGGCAATCTCTACATTGAAGGCTGCTGACTGCGGCTCTCCACCGTGTGGGAAAGCCCAAGTTTCGAATGACCGGGCAATCACTTCCTTGTTGTTGACCTTGATCACACAGTCGCGACGCAGAAACCAATCATACGTCTCCCCTAGGTGGACAATGATCTGATCAATGTCTGCTTGCATGAATGACTTCCTGAGATGCGATATTTCGACTTGGGTCGTGCGAGGCGAGATGTCAGGGATCTGATAGTAGTTCAGTAGCCAATCAGGCGTCGCGAGCCACTCTTTGTTAATGTCAATTTCGAAAGTGCTCTCTTTTTGGAACCTCGTGCGGATTTGGACCTGCTCACCCAAGGCAATTCCCGCACGTTTGCTGCCGACGCCGAAAATGCCAATTACCTCAGCATTGGGATCGTTTGCGCTCCCCCCAGGCGCGAGTAACGTGCGAAGTTGATCCTGCTTTACCCCTCCTGCATTGTCTGTCACGGAAATTAGTTGTCGATTTGCGTCGAGTTGGATATCAATTGCTAACGGCGATTTCTGTTTGCCGATTATCCACGGGTCAAGAGCATTGTCTACAAGTTCGCAGAGTCCCGTTTTCAGGTCGTAATCGCTGATGATCGACCAGAACATCCGCTTGTCCGGTGTTCCGTCGATGGGACCAACCTCTGTCTTTTTGGTAACAGTAGCCATTCTGCGGACGCGACTCCCTGCGAGCACCGGAAAAGCTCGGCAAATGCTTATTCGCTTAGTGCCAGCCATGATAGCGCCCTTAGAGTGAAAAGCTACCTAAAGTTAATGTCCCGAAGAAAGCGTTAGACCTCGCGCGTCTCGGGGACCTGCGCAGTGGTTTCAGGCTGCTAGGGTATTTGAAAGCCGAATAGCGTTCAGCTTGCGCCCCGCATAGGCTAACGTTCTGGAACGGGTAGAATGTCGCTCTGGCGGTGCCTATAGGGAGAGTTTGCATGATTCAGTGGTATGTCGAATTGGGAAAGCTGTTGCGCGAGATCAGAATCAAATCCACAGATGCGCTCGAACTGTATGAAGGGGACGGCAAGGATGCCGCGCAATCCGTGAACGAGTATCTGAAATCGGACTACAAACGCTTGCACGAGCTATGGCAACGCCAGTTTGGCGAAGACGTGCCGTCGTATCTGGGGCGGCATATTCATTTCGGAATGGATGGAGACTATCGAGACATCCTCAAAAATGACCTCTTTGAAATCGAAAAGAGGGCAGAAGCAAGACTGCTCGAATTCGGAAACACACAGGGCGAACTGGGGTTCGAGAAATTACTTCATCCGCTGATTGCGAAAAGTTCCTATGATCTTTATAGAGACGGTCACTTGAGGGACGCGGTTCTGAACTCGGTCATCGCCGTTTTTGATCATATTCGTAAGCTGACGAAGCTTGATGCTGACGGAGATGCATTGGTCGGAAAAGTGTTCTCGCTTAATGACCCGTTTATCATACTCAGCGAGATTGAAACAGAATCCGGACAGAATGATCAGAAGGGCTTCATGCAGATTTTCAAGGGTGCTTTTCAGGGCATTCGAAACCCAAAGGCTCACAGCCTGACGCATGATCTCAATCCGGAAAAAGCCGCGCAGTATCTTATTTTCGCCAGTCTGCTCGCAAGGCGGCTCGACGAAGCGAAAAAGATGAAGCCCAAGAAATAGAGAAGCGAGCTGCGTGTTCGGTCCTTAGAAAGTCGAAGGTAGTCGGGGAGAGGGCAACGGGAAAAGGGTTCACCGATAAAGGGCCTTGCCCGGATCTGTGACCTACCAAAGAGGGATCGCCCAAGGTACGTTATTGATTCCCTGGACAAAGGGACTGTTTTAGGACAAAATGTCCTCTGACATGCCCAGCGAATCCTTATCGAGTCTTACGCCCGATCCACTGGTCCTGCTTTCGCGGGTCCGTCAGCGTCTGAGCCAGCAGGATGTTGCATCCCGGCTTCACGTGGCTCCAAAAACCATCTCGCGCTGGGAAAACGGGAAAACGGAGTGCCCCGTGTATGTTCAGTATGCGCTGCTCGACATGCTCCGGAGGGAAAACCGGTCTGAGACTGCTTCCACTTTCACATTCATCGACCTGTTCGCCGGAATAGGCGGGATGAGACTGGGGTTCGAAAAAGCGGGTGGGCAGTGTGTCTTCACGAGCGAGTGGAATCCTTGGGCGCAGAAGACGTATGTAGAAAACTTCGGAGCCGATCATCCGTTCATCGGCGACATAGTTCCCTACGATGAGAATGAAATTCCCGACCATGACGTTTTGCTGGCGGGATTTCCATGCCAGCCGTTTTCGATTGCGGGAGTGAGCAAGAAAAACGCTCTTGGTCGGCCCCACGGATTTGAATGCACAACGCAGGGAACTCTGTTCTTTGACGTTGCCCGCATCATTGCGGCGAAGGAGCCGAAAGCCTTTCTGCTGGAGAACGTCAAGAATCTTCTGAGTCATGACAAGGGAAACACTTTCAGGGTGATAAAGGAAACCCTCGAAAAGGAGCTGAAGTACAAGATTCAGTCAAAGGTCATCGACGGGCAGAGTTTTGTTCCGCAGCACAGGGAACGCATCATCATCGTGGGGTTTCGCGAGCAGACCGGTTTTTCCTTCGACGATTTTCCCCGGCCTGGAAAGGGGCCCAGACTTGACTCGATCCAGCATACCGAAGACGGCACGAAGGAGGCAGAGGAGCCATACACGACCGGCCCAAAGGCAAAGGTAAATCCAAAATATATTCTGACGGAAAAACTCTGGGCCTATCTCCAAGCCTACGCTGAAAAACACAGAAAGGCCGGGAACGGCTTTGGCTTCGGGATGGTCACGCCCGGTTCTGTCAGTCGCACGCTGTCGGCGCGATATTACAAAGATGGCTCCGAAATCCTGGTCAGCCGTGGAAAACATAAACCGCCGCGCCGCCTTACACCGAGAGAGTGCGCAAGGCTTATGGGTTATCCCGACACTTTCCGCATTCCCGTGTCCGACACCCAAGCTTACAAGCAGTTCGGGAACAGCGTCGTTGTTCCGGTTATCACTGAGGTCGCGCGGCTAATGGTTCCTCATGTAAAAGTCTTGCAGGACTTCGAGAAGTTCGGAACGATGCAGATGCCGCTCGCAGCAACCTCACACGCGTGACCGACGTTCATTCAAAGGAGCAGCGCAGCCGCAACATGGCTGCCATACGCGGCACGGACACGCGGCCCGAGGTCCGCGTTCGCAGCGTTCTTCATCGCCTTGGCTACAGATTTCGCGTTCATCGGAAAGACCTTCCCGGGAAGCCCGATATCGTTCTTTCGAAATACCGGACAGTGATTTTCGTTCACGGCTGCTTTTGGCATTCGCACAATTGCCGATACGGGGCGGTGAAACCCGCAACCAGATCAGCGTTCTGGTCAGCCAAGAGGACCGCAACGGTTGAGCGGGACCAAAGGAAAGCGCAGGCGCTCGCGCAACAGGGCTGGCGGGTATTAACAGTGTGGGAGTGCGAGACGAAGGATTCCGAAGCCCTAGGCCGCAAACTGTCCCAGGACCTGATACAAATTGGCTTCGCTTCCGTAGGTGGCTGACATTTATGAGATTCCCGATAGACTGATTGCTGACGAGTGAGGGGTGACGGGAACGATTCAATGAAGAACGAACTGAATCTCAAACGTCTAAAACAGATGATGCGGGCTTCGGGTGCGACGCAGCTCTATCTCAAGCGCCTTGCCGAGAATGACAATTCAAAGAATCAGATTTACCTCGGACCGGACTTCACAGCGCTCAACGTGCTCCCCACAGGAGATCTGGTTGGCGACCCCGAAAAACCGTCCCGCCTGAAGGCAACACTCAGTTTCAGCTGGCTCTCATCCGAGGGTGCCGTTACACCCGCCCCGAACGCCCAGCTGATCCTTTATCCGCAATATCCGGAGGTACGGTTCTCGGGCTTCCTCAGGGGATCTGCGAATGCTCCGAACGATGTGATGACCGTCAGGGAGAGTGGCCGGTATCTGTTTTTCGGTATTACGGCTGCCGGTCAGATTCTCGGTTTTGCGGCGTCCCGTAATTCTGCGCTGGCGAAGGAAGTCGAGTCGCTGAACCTTGTGCCGGATACCGGCGTCTTTTCGCGGATTCCGCTCGAACGTTTCACTGACGACCGACACCTTCTGCTGACAGAACTCGCACGAATTGCTGGCCTTGGTTGGATCAATTCCAAGCGATTAAGCAGCAAAGGCGAGCTCTTGCCATGCGAGGCTTCAAATTGCGGTGGCTACACGCTGGAAGCGGAACTGGGCATTCGTCCGAACGGTTTCTCGGACCCTGATTTTCACGGCTGGGAAATCAAGCAACACGCGGTGACGAAGCTTTCTAATCCTGGGAGCGGGGGACCGATAACGCTGATGACTCCCGAGCCGACGGGCGGAATCTACGTCGATAAGGGAATCAAGGAATTCATCAGACGCTATGGTTATCCCGACAGGACGGTTGCCGATCGCCGAAACTTCGGAGGGATCCACAACACGCTGAAGATATGCGCTGCGACGAGCCTGGCACTGACACTCGAAGGCTACGATACTGCCAAACGGAAAATAATGGACTTCTCCAAAGGAATATCACTGATCGGCACGAAAGGTGAGACGGCGGCCACATGGCATTACAAGGATCTGCTCAGCCACTGGACGCGCAAACATGCCCTTGCTGCGTACGTGCCCTCGATTTCAAGAAAGGACCCGGTTAACCAGTATCAGTACGGCAGTATTGTCCGGCTTGCCGAAGGCACGGAATTCTCGATGTTCCTCAACGGCGTTGCGACAGGGGCGGTCTATTACGATCCCGGCATCAAGATCGTCGATGCGTCGTCGGCACATCCTGTGATAAAGAAGCGCAGTCAGTTTCGCATTCGTTCGGCGAGCATACCGCTTCTCTATTCAGCGGTTACGGAGACGGATGTGACGGCGTGAGAAGACGCCGCACTGTAGCCGCGGTGTCGAGGCAGGGACTGGATTCGGCATATTCAACGGGTTTTCCGTTCGCATCCCAGACGCGTCCGTTGTAGGAAATTCGCCCCACAACGCGGTTCCGGCAGTCATAAATGTTGCCGCATCCAGCCTTCATCGCCGATGCCCCGAATCCATACCTATCCCGATAAGCAGAAAATAGTTCGGACGCTTCATCGGCAAACTGAACTGGGAAGTTAAAGGTGGGCGCTCCCGATGCTGCCAGATGGATGTAAAGCTGTTCGCTCTTAAGATCCGCGATCCTGATGTTGCCCGACATTGAGTCTCTCCCGTTTTCGGCAGTGGGTGTCTCGCGTCATTATCCCGCCAGGGGTTAAGCGAGTCCAGGCCCGTGTGAAATATTTTCACAATCGCGAAGTCGAATAGTGCCTAGTGCGGGGCAGCGGGAAGAGTGGGCGTTGTTGAAAGTTCGGCGTATCGACACAGTGCATTGGCGAGCTGCATCTGCCGGGGCGTATGACATTCGGGTTCAAGAAGCCTGGGGCTTGCGACGATGATGACCATTGCTTTGGCCCGTGAAGTGGCGACATTCAGGCGGTTCAGGCTGTAAAGAAATTCCATTCCGCGCGGCGCGTCCTCAGGTGATGACGTGGTCATTGAATAGATCACGATGGGCGCCTGCTGGCCCTGAAACTTGTCCACCGTGCCGATGTGGGCACCGGGGATGCGAGCCGCGAGATCAAAAACTTGCGTGTTGTACGGCGCGACCACAAGAATGTCGGACAGTTGTAAATCGCGGCTGTCTCCTTTGTCGTCGGTCCATCGGACTTCGGCCTTTGTCAGCGTGTTAACGAGATCAGCGATAATTTCAACCTCTTCCGGGGCGGCATTCTGGTTGCCTTTGTGTTCGACCGGAATGTAGTAGAGGCCGGAATCTCCGAGCCACGAATGTCCGTTGATCGCCTGATTTTCAAGTCCGTCACGCGAGCTTAAGCGTCCTTCGTAGAATGCTTCGGACGTGAACTGCGTGAGCTTCGGATGCATACGCCAGGTCTTTTCCAGAAAAATGCCCTTATCGGGAGGTATCGTCTTCGCACCGGCAAGCAGATGTTCGAGAGCTGAGGCATCGGCACCTTCGGGATGACTGCCGCGAAGCGGTTGCTCCAGCTGTTGCGGATCGCCCAGTAACACGATGCTCTTCGCGGCCTGCGAGACGGCGACAACATTTGCGAGAGACATCTGCCCGGCCTCGTCCACGAAAAGCACATCAACGGCCTCCGAATAATCCTCCTGAGCCCATAGCCACGCGGTTCCTGCAAGGACATGCGCTCCGCCAAGGAAAGCGGCGAGCGTCTCCTGCGTCTCGACCGTCGTTTGAATACATGGTGGGTCGTGTTCCGGCTTGTCGGTGTCCTTTACTTTTTGAACGCATTTGAGGCCAGCTATCTTCTCTTCTGCGGCGGCTTTCACAACTTCGTCAAGAAGGAGTCGGATCACCTTGTGGCTGGTCGCCGTAATTCCGACGCGCTTACCCTGGCGGACGAGTTCGCAGATCATCCGGGCTCCGGTGTAGGTCTTTCATGCGCCCGGTG
>Ga0210395_10000719_pt1 | contig 25241 bp, 23 predicted proteins | sample IncBWH4OmetaG_FD_150861 | JGI IMG/M metagenome (GOLD analysis project Ga0210395, IMG submission 150861) | Forest soil microbial communities from Barre Woods Harvard Forest LTER site, Petersham, Massachusetts, United States - Inc-BW-H-4-O ... | reverse complement strand
ATTCATGAGATGGTCGTGCGTACCCTGCTCCTCTATTGCGCGGTCATGTAGCACAACAATCCGGTCCACCCACTTGAGTGCAGAGATTCGGTGAGAAATAAAGACGATCGTTTCGCGTCGAAAGGTCTCTGCTAGGTTCGCAAAAACTCTTTGTTCGCCAGGCGCGTCAAGTGCGGAAGTCGATTCGTCTAGCAAAAGCAAGGAGGGCGCCTGTAGCACAGCACGAGCCAATGCAACTCGTTGACGCTCTCCACCAGACAGCGCATTTCCTCTAGGTCCGATTGGTGTATCCCAACCCTTAGACAAGCGGCCCAATAGATCGTCGAGGTCCGCCATTTCGATAGCGCGCAAGAGTTCTTTTTTCGTTGCGCATTGCTTTCCAAGTAACAAGTTTTCCTTCAGCGTTCGATCGAAAAGGATTGCATCTTGCATGAGGTAGCAGACCCTGGTCCTGAGACTCCGGAGGCAGAAGTTGCGAACATCAATTCCATCGATGCACACAGCGCCCGCGTTTACGTCGTACAACCTGGAGATCAGTTTTGTTACCGTGCTTTTGCCACTACCACTGATCCCGACCAATGCAATTTTCTCGCCTGCTTTGATCTTGAGATTGACTCCCTCTAATACGGGTGGTCCGTTTCGATAGGAGAAGCCTACGTCTTTCATCTCAACACAATCACGGAGTGGGTTGATCAACGGTATAGCGCCCGGCTGCTCCGGCACACTGGGCTTCATCTCCAACACCTCTAGGATTCGCCGAATGCTTGAGCCCAGGCGATTGAACCGAGAATAGATATCTACGGTCGCATTCAAAGGATCGAACAAGCGCCCCAGATAGCTGTAGAAAGCAACAAGTCCGCCAACCGTCAAAGCGCCAGCGAACAACTCGTATCCACCATAAGCAAGGATTCCGATGGTACCCAGAGCGATGACGGCCATATAACAGGTTCTAAACAGGATCTCGACTAGGTTTCTATGATTTAGGGTTTTCATCCTTGCGTTGGCCCTATGCAAGAAAGCCTGAATCTGAGTATCCTCTTGATGTAATAGCTGAATTTGAATTACTGACGCAAGATGTTCCTGCAGAAAGCAACTTTCCCTAGTTGATTCTTGCTGAACCGAATCGGATGCCTGTCGAAGTCGGCCTTCGAAATACTTCTTAAAACCCAGGAAAAGAGGCGCGAGCGGCAGAACCACGCAGGTAAGCCTAAAATCGAGCATCAACATCGCGCCAACAACAAAAACCGAATTGAATGCCGTCTGCAAAACATAGGGCACAAGGCTAGACCCCAAGTCGGCTACTTGGTCCACGTCCTGCTCAATTCGATAAACCCTTTCACCAATTGGAGTGGTTTCGTGATACTCAGCGGACAGACAATTCATCTTCTCCAATATGCCCAGGCGAATGCGAAATACAAGTTTCTGAACTGTAGCGAAGCTAACCTTCGCTGCAAACGCCAGAGACACTGTCCTCGAAACATATAGGGCGAAAAAGGATCCGACGGCGAACAGCAACAAGCGAAAGTCTTTCTTGGGAAGAATCTCATCGATCAACCATCTCATGAGGAGCGGGTCAAGCAGAAACATCAGGCTGCTCAGTACCATTAGCGACACGCTCAAAATATGAGCAGCCAGCAGAGGTCGCACCTGACGGGCAAACCATCGCGCTTCAATTTTGAAGGACAGAGCCAAGGCCTTTCCCCGTACTTTTCGCACAGACGCTGGGCGTGGAGCGCTTATCGGAACCTTCGACTGATGTAATGCTTCACGTCCGTGCGCAGAGTCTTACGAGACGATGCTTCTCACAGTCAGTCTGGCATTACGCCGCTGCCTTTATTCGTTGGCAGAGCTTCCTGAATTCCAACGGCCTCAACTGGAATAGCACTCGGAAGCTTCTTGCGAAATGGCACGTGCTTTGGTACCCGGCGTCTGCAGCAATTGCTTTGACAGGGGTGTTTGTGGAATGCAGTTGTTCTGCGGCTTTAGCGAGGCGTCTGTTCTTTGCATACTCTCGCACCCCTATTCCTGCGGTCGCGGCGAAGAGCCGGCGCGCATGGCGGCCTGACATCGCCAACTCGAGCTGGCCGCAAACATCGTCGAGGTTCCAGCGAACTCCGCCGGAAGGGCTCTCGAGAAAGTCTTTGAGCTTCTTAATACGCCAGTCTAGGTTCTCTTGCGCCTCGAGTCTTTTCGGAATGAGTAGGTCAAACAACAAATCCGGCGTTTTCGCCATCCGAACGACGGGCCGCTCATAGGGCTTTGATTTCAGTTGCATCGTCATTATCCTTTCTTGAGCCGGGCTTAAGAATTCAGCGTTAGAGAACATGGTGTTCATGATTTGGTTCAGCAACTCTCTGCCCTTCTGCATTCGCCATTGAAATGCCGAAACTGACTTAGAAGCTCACGCCCCCGTACAAGTGAGATTCATAGGGACGCACAATCCACTGGTCGAATCCTGGTCGGGGCACTTCCTCATCTGTGAACGACAAGATTTGCGGGCGGCAACAGAAAAATCTCAAGCCTACGCTCGGTCGAATGAAACTTCGGGGCGTGGGCATTTCCAAAATGCGTTCGCAGCAGTCGTCAAGCCAATGAACACTCTGCAATCTCTGTCCGTTTGCCCAACTGCGCGATTTACGCGTCCAACCTTGGTCAGGGTTCCGGATTGTACCTACGTCCTCGACAACGCGCCTTCCGTACCACACTTTAGTTCTCTCCTGTCAATTTTTTGACGCCATATTCAACTGCTGCTTTGAACAAGACCCATTCGTTGGAGTTTGTGCAAGCAGTCTATGATGTCAATCTCCAATTCCCGATGGTGAACTGTGAATTGGACCTCAAGCGCCGTGAGAATGCCATCAAGAGTAATCCCCGCTTGGCTCGCTTCCATCGTCGCCCATATCTGGGCGGCCACTGCATTCAAGCCGTAGCAGAGCCCCTTTCGAATATCGAGAAGCACAGCGCCATCTTTGGAATATGTGGAACGGACGTCTGGAGAAACCAGCCACATAGCGTTGGAATCCGTTTTCACGCTTCCCCCTCCTGCAGAAGTTTCTGAGTTCGAAGCAAACGGACTCGAGGCTGGCTGAGGCCGTTTATAAGATTAAAGAAGCAATCTGAAGTCCGGACTTTTTTGGACTAATCTCCTTTGTCCTCGCGCTACCGCTTGCGAGGCGACGCATCTGAAGGTGTGGCAGAAACTCGAGTGTGTGTGTTAAAAAAAAAGTCTCTGCACCTAATCCGGGCCAATACTCACGAACTGTGAATGAATGGTCTGTGAATGAAGTGGTGTTTCGAGGCTATCGTCCGATTGATTTCATGGACTTACGAACAACGATTGACTTCGGTGTGCACTGGGTTAGGGGTTGCGCATCAGTCGGAATCCGAACCGCAAATTGCGTCCAAACAGAGAATGGTGGTCGAAAATCCGACCTGAAATTGGAGTTTCCCTCCACATGCCTCGATAACTGACCTCGGCATAGGTTGTATTTCCGAGGTCGTCAAAAGCCTGGGCGTGCTCACCGTTCAAAAAATGTAGTGCTTTCGGTTGATGATGCTTGGCACGACGCTTTGCGGTGGTGTGAGAGTCAGGATGAGGGTAGAATTCTTTCTCTTATTTGAAACGTTAGGTACTATTGCAACACTATCATGTATAGAGTAGCGTACCCTTATGACCCGGGGTCGGTCTCTCCAGACTAGGAATCCTCCAGGCCCTCCGGGGCAGCGTCTCAAAGCCCTGCGCGAGGCTTTGGGGATCAGCGGTCGAGATGTGCAGTCATATAGCCGCCTAATCGCACGTACGCAGGGGAACCAGAGATATTCCATCTCCCACAGTTCGCTGGTCGAGATCGAGAACTCCCCCAGGGTTCCGAGTGTCCACAAACTTTTCACACTGAGTGCAATCTATCGAATTAATTTCGTGGACCTCCTTCTTTTCTTTGGAATCGACCTTGATCAGATCAACACAGCGCGCCTCGCCGTCAAACTGCCCAGGACTCATCTCGTCCCTTCCGAGATTTATGACACGGAACGTCGTGTGAGTTTTCCGGTGAGGTTCGACCCAGGAGCGAGGATTGAAGACACTAATCTCCTCTCCCGCATGGTGCAGACTTGGGGCGAAATACCTATCGCATTTGTTCAGAATCTTGGCCTTCGGACGAATCTCTACGGCTTTATTGGGATGGATGACTACACGCTCTATCCGATGATTCGTCCCGGCGCTTTCGTCCAGATTGACGACCAAGATACCAAGATTCAGACCGAATCATGGGAAAACGAGTTTGAACGTCCCATCTTTTTTTTCAGCTCCGAGAGGACTATGCCTATGGCTGGTGCGAATTGGAAGGCAAGGTCTTGAGTATCATTCCCCACTCGCTGTCGGGAAGAAAGACACGCCAATTCAACTATCCGGATGATATAGACGTTGTGGGACGAGTCGTCGCTTTGGCGATGCCGCTCCGTCAGAAACCGGCCCGGTCGTCCTTGTCTGCGCCTGACGCTAAGAGAATTCAATAGACCAGCGCGATTCCACGCTGGTCCCAATGAGCCTCAACCGATTTAACGACTTTCCGAATTCGGCCTGATCTAAACCGAAGTTCTATTGCTCTCGCTAACTACCTCTGTTCTCCTTGGAATCGTACAACAGAAGTAAATGGGTGACAGTCAATTGCACCCTGGAGAAAAACTCAAGGCGACTCGGAAAGATCTTGGGATTTCCACGCGCGCAGTCGAAAAGTACAGCCGGCAGATTGCACTGGCCGAACGTAGTGCGAAGTTCTATATATCCAATGCGTGGCTCAGTCAGATAGAAGCCACAGGGGTAGTGCCAAGTGTTCAGAAGCTCTTCAGTTTAAGTGTCATCTACAGGGTCAATTTTGTGGGGTTACTGCATCTCTTTGGGATCGACCTCGACAGAATCGGTCTCCATCAGTTGGTAATTCGCCTGCCGAAAACACACCCCGCAAAGCTGGAAGTCTACAATGAAGACGGAACCGCCAATTTTCCTGCGCGCTTCTATGATGGGTTCAAGATGGAGAAGACGACACTAATTTCTCGCATGGTGAAACTTTGGGGCGACGTCCCGATTTCCGTCATTCGACACCTAGACGTGAGAAATTCTGCGTACGGCTATGTCGGCCTTCGAGACCACACGATGGATCCCCTTGTCCCACCGGGGTCTTTCGTGCAGATTGACACCAATGTTCGCGAAGTCCTCCTCTCCTCTTCATGGCGGACAGAATTGGATCGGCCTATCTATTTTGTAAAAATCCCAAGTGGGTATGCTTGTTCTTGGTGTGAACTGAAGAGGAATAAGTTGACCCTAGTGCCTCATCCACTTTCACGCAGCCGGCTTCGGCACTTTACCTATGCACAAGATGCAGAGATCATTGGCAGAGTGACTGGTATCGCTATGCGGATTGTTCGTCCTGAGAAGCGGGTTTCTGACGTGTCTCCAAGATCGCCAAAGCCATCTTGACATTGGACAGGAAAACCTCAGCCCCTAGTTCATCGCACTCTGAAGGAATCGTGACCCGATACGATCCAAGGTGTTTCCAACTCTTCAAAAACTCTTCCGGTCGTTCATTAGTCGAGGAGATATAGTTGCGCAGCTCCTCGATCAATTCTTCCAAAGAGGCGTACACAAGTCGGTCGAAAATCTCTCTATGGCACAGTGCCATTGCTTGCGATACAACATTTTGACTGAACAGGAAAGCGAGGCCGTCGTGATAGTACTGCCCGGTGTTGTAATCACGCGATGAGGCCAAATAAACGAGCCGACTGAAGTCGCCCGGCAATTTTTTGAGAGTGCGATTCCTCAGGTCTCTTACCGCAGGCTCTATCTCAATGTTTTTGGCTTCGGGGCTCATATCTCAGTGCCATTTAGCTCCGGACCGTTCTGTGATTAAAACTTGTCCTGAGCGTCTTGCAGTTTGCTGGGTCAACCCTCGCCATGAGCAGCTCAATTGCGCGCCGGAGCCACGCTACCGCACGGAGTGTCTGGCCAATGGTCTTGCGGGTGCGGATTGGACCGCGCAGCCAGATGCAGCCAATCAATAGGTCACACAGGATGAGAAACACAAAGTAGCTGAGAGCCAACTTCAGCTCGTTCGCAGGTTGCAGATCTTCAGTCTGTCTTGCAGCCACAAGGTGTGTGCGCATGACCAACGAGATTCTTGTTCGCGTACGTCGAAGCCAGGAAATAGCAAGAGCGGCGCGTTCATGCAGAAACAGTTTTTGAATTTCGAAGGGCGTGTTGCGTGAAACGAAATCCCAATCCTCCAGACCAAATATCCTTTCACCAAGATCATCATGCGAAGCAGTGCTTACAGCTGCTGCCTCGCGTTTTCGTGGCAGTTGAATTTCTATTCTGGTTTTGTGCGTTAGAAAGATCTGCCGGGCCCACAGGGCCAAGACGGCTAAGAGTAGTGTTGCGACACCGAAATAGGGGAGCAATTGCCTCATAATTCGCCACCCATCTTCAAGAATGAACGGGCCTTGGAAAGTGCCCTCCTGGTCTGCTGAGAGATGAGCTTATAGTCGCGGTCAATCTTGGATTCAGTTTCCGCCGCAGGATTGGGGGAATAAGACCACAGAGTGCAACTCCAGATGAGTAGGGCGGCCAGATATGCAATGGGCTGAACAAGCCGCCACCCTGGTCGGGGCCCATATCCCGGCAGAGATCCGAACGCCAGGGATATTACGCTGGCGTAGACATACGTGCTATATCCAAAGATGATTCCTTTGAGATTTCTCCCAGTAGCGACAACATAGTAGAAGAGCAACGCGATAATTCCCGCCAGTAAAATCGCCTGGACTGCGTACAAGTCGCGTTCGAGTTCTGCGTGGGTTATAGCCGGTGACCAAACAAGCTTAGTGACCGCGTTCAAGGTGGCTTTCAAGATGACTGCGCCAAGGACGCCCCAGAGGAAAGTTCGTGCAATGCGCGTCAAACCTGGGGAAGTGATCAATGCATGTTTGTAGACCTCAAGGATAACTGCATAGGCGACAATTGTTGCCAGAAATTCTGTGTACCAGTAAAAGGGCGCATAAGCTCGCGGCTTAAACGCATAAACAGAAAATCGTAGCAGTTCGATCAAAAGTAGAGTACCCAAGTAGAGATAGAATGCGGGATACTTCTGGCACCAGTTTCCTTTAACAGAGCGCACCAGAATAAGAATTTCTAGCGCAATGCCAAGCCACCAAAGTATTTGTGTGAACACACTCGCCGCCGTGATGGGGACGTGAACGGGATATTAACACATAGGGAGGAAGAAGATTTGCAGGATCTTCTCCCTCCCTGTTGCCCGCGGACGGACTGTGTCAAGAAAACTTCGGGCCAGGGGTTATTGGAGGTGGAGGCGGTACGGGGCTCGTTCCACTAGCTCTCAATACTTGCCCAGTGGACGTTGAGCTAAACTGCCTAGACGCGAGCTGTACGCCGCCTAGCAGAATCGCGAGCGATACTAACGAAACGAGAGTGCGAATTTTCATGGTAACTCCTTTTCTTGATTGGTTTGGGGCCGGTGAGGACAGATTAGTGTGGTTCTGCTAGGACGCCTTGGATTCTCATTACCCGCTCGGTCCACCGAGCGGGTATAAGGGCAACTTCTGGATAACGTAGAAAGCCCTTATAGTTTGGGATGCCTCCGTCGCCGTATCTTAAGTTTGCTTGTAGGGGCTGCGACAAGGCGGAGGTTTTGAGGTGGGCGCAGTGCTTGATCGGCAGCCTGAGATTCCTGTTATGCGAAACGAGCCGAGAATGAGTCTTTGGTGTCTTGCAGCGAATAGGTACATCGACCTAGAGGTCGATCTTGCTTGAGTGAAGCGCAGTTGGACCGAGGCGCAAGGAAGAGAGTGCACAGCAACCGATCTTTGACTTGGAGCAAAAAGGTATGTGACGCTAGGGCTGTCGAATTCTAAGAGAGTCTATGTGGGATTTGGAGTTACATCCTTGGACCAGACAACAACCAGCGCACGGGAGGACAAATCACAGTGATTATTGGAGACCGCTTGCGTGACATGCGAGAGCAGAAGAAGCTGTCACAAGGGGATATTGAGAAGAGGACCGGCCTGCTTCGGTGCTACATTTCGCGCGTCGAAAACGGACACACCGTCCCGGCCATCGAAACATTGGAAAAGCTAGCCCGCGCGTTGGAAGTCCCGCTGTACCAGCTATTCTATGATGGTGAAGAGCCGCCCAAACTGCCCAATCTTCCTAAACGTAAGTCGTCTGACGCAATCGCCTGGGGGAGTTCGGGTAAAGACGGGCGCTTTTTTAACAAGCTTCGTCGCTTGTTGGCCAAAACTGAGGAACCAGATCGCAAGCTTATCCTGTACATGGCCCAGAAAATGGCTCGACCAAGGAATGGTCGAGCTGCAAGCAACTAAAGCAGGATTGCCGGGTTGGATGTGGATAGCCGTTAGAATTGGCCAGAAAGGACTCAAGCCACACCGAGGTGGGGTTGCAAGGGGTGACAAGATGGACTTGCGCTGCCCGAAGTGCAGAAGTACCGATTTAAAGAAAGTCTCGCTGGCATACCAAAAGGGGCTTTTTCACGTAGATACGCGGACTCGAATGCTGGGATTATTGTTCGCCAGCGGAGGGCCCGATGTCCTGGTCGGAAGAGCGACCACGAGAGGTGTCCAACAGACGGCACTTTCCAAAAGCCTCGTTCCTCCCACCAAGTGTTCCTACCTGAAATTGATTCTGTGGTCTGCCGCGATTTCGTTTGTTGCGCTCGTAGCTTACATCCGGGTAGTAATGACCAGCCCGCACCCTGTGTCATCGCTTCCAGTAAAAATCTACTTTGCAGTCGCTCCGCTCGTGGTCATTTTTCTCTTGGCTTTGATCTGGCGGTACAATCATTCAACTTACCGGCAGAAATATTCACAGTGGAACGAGTCATTTATTTGCACGCGGTGTGGAGTGGTCACCCAACAATCCGCGGCTAAAGAGATGGCCTAAAGTCTTTCTGTCTCCGTCAGTCTTCCCTTCTATTCCTTACGAGTTGGTGGCCTCGAATCCGAAGTCCCTTTTCCTCTAGTAGCTTTTCCCATGCCTGGCGAGTACCGATTTCGGAGGTCCGCGCAAACAATCCGTTGGCCTCTTCTTGCTTGGTCAATCGTTCGTATCGAAGTCTTAAAATATCTTCTTTACGAACAAAATCTTCCTTGCGATGTAGGATTGGCGGATTCTCTGATTGAGCATAGTCTCGCCGCTGGAGTTCAAATGTTCGAAAGTGGACCACCAACGAAGAGTGCAACGGCGGGTGCGCGACGGTTTCGAAGTCCGGATACGATAGATAGGACACTTTTGGTTCATGGATATGAAGCTTAATAATATTGGCACCCTCAATCCTTCCCGCAAGGGTTCGTGCACAGCCTTCGTAAACTCGCAGCACAGGATCTAACGACTCTAGTGCGCCTTTATGGAGGTAGAGTGCAGTCGGAGTGAGCTTTCCAAGCGCAGAGGTTCGGCAAGCGGTCGCGATTACCTCGTTTTTGCCTGTCGAAAAGAGCAAGCGGTCGGCCAACTCACAGGCATGCTTGTAATTGGAGTAGAAGGCCCTGATATCCAATTGCAGGGATAGCGGAAGGATAGAAAATTTGGGCCGCTTCGAGAAGCGACTCAGGGCCATGTACACCAACAAGTCCTGCGATCGCTCCAACCGAATCTTTTCCCATTGGGCAAGGTCCGTCACGCGCTTGATAATCGCGAAAGCGCGGCCAATGCTTCCGAGCTTTTCAAGAATCTCTGGAGCGGACGGAAGTTCGCAATCAATGGGCAGGCGCCCCCGGTCTGACACGAATTCAATCAAGTCGTCGAATAGCGGCCGATACCGTTCGAAGAGTTCATCACTTCGACGCTGCTGAGGTCGCGCGCTTACACGCCGGACACGAGAACTTACATAGGCATACTTCAGTTCTGAGTCGCGAAAAACATAGAACACGCCTGGAGCAGCAGCGACGGAAGGCTCAGCGAGGGTTGCGTCGATCCAAAGGCGCAACTCATTTTGTTCAAAGAGCTTCTGGAACGTACCTATCCGTGTCAGGTACCCATCGCGGTAACGAGCTTCTTCAGCTGCGTCGCAGTCAACAGTGAGGCGAGCTGAAACGATGAGGACTTTCCTAGTGAGAGACCACGCTTGGCGGAGCGCTGCGTCCCGCTCGGCATTGTCCTCGATGACATTGACAACGTATCCGAGATTTACGGCGTCCGCAGGCAAGCGACTATCGGTTTGCGAGAAAAAGGGATCCCACCCTACACATGTAAGACCCTGTTGCTGAAGCTGACGCACGTCGTCACCCTGTCCACAGCCGTAGTCCAGGACGGAGGTATCGGATTTGATGATCGAATCCGCGATGGCCAAGCGGACCGGACGGGAAAGCTGGTTTCGCTTAATCGCGGTAAGATGCCTGGCTACGGTGTTCGAGGTGGCGTGCAACATCTGTCGTTCAGCGTAAAATGGATGATACAAGCGTATTGTAGAGGCTGTCATTTTACACTGCAACAATGGTACTGAGGTCTGAAAATGCCGGCACAACGCGGTGAGCTGTATGACCTGTTGAAAAGAATCGCAGCGCTGAGGCGTGCACCCAAGACGAGCAAAGGACGCTATCATGCCGCTCGCTCGCCATACAAACCGGTTCTGCTTTTGACGGTGCTACGCAGAATACAGCAAGGCAAGGCGCCTTACGCGAGCAATCGAATGGAGTTCGATGTATGCGCTCGGGACTTTGAGCTTTTGTACTCGCGGCTATTTGGAGAGCCCGAGGAAATTCATACCAAGGTGACTCAAGCCTTCTGGTACCTCGGCTCTGGTTCTCCGAAGCTGTGGGAACTTACGGCCAAACCGGGCAAGGAAGAGGAGTTGCAATCACTAGTTGCACAACACGCTCAAATCAAAACGCCAGGTAAGCTGAAACTCCTTGTTCGTCTTGCGTCGTTCAGCGAAGCTGACTGGAGTCTCTTAACTGATTCTGACGTACAAGAGGCACTCATTTCGTTCCTAATCTCCCAGCATTTTGCAGACGCGCGCCAGGAAGTTCAAAGACTCTGATTTCGGTTGTTTTGGAATTAGAACCATTATCCGTAGGCGTTAGCTGCTTCCGGGTATTTTCGCTAAGAGTGACGCTATATCCCGGATTGTACGATCACCCGCGAGGATCGCAATACCGCGGTGAATGTGAAGTTTGAATTGGTGCGCCAGCGTGTGCGTCGAGTTGCCAATTCCATCGTTCTTGCAACGTTGTTTTAGCAGTGCCAAATAAATTGCGTGGTACTCACCACCGAATACCTTCCACGACATTTCAACAGAACTGTCCGTGTTTATAGGTTTTTGAACCGGTGCACTTATATCGGCGAGGGATACACAGAATGCCCAGCGACAGAGAACGTTCCAGTTCTTGACGCCGGTCGCGCGTTTCAGCTTAACGAGTTGATCCTTCGCCTGCGTTGAGAGTCGGATATGTTCGAGCGACATTTAGTTCTTACTTCCTGCATCCCAGAAATATCCGGGGCAAACCTGCGTGCTGCCAGTCGCCTCATCGAACTCCAGCCTGTACGACCTGGAAATCCACGGCTTCAATCTGTGGAAGTAATCCGAATTAATTTCCTCATCCGTCGATAGAATAAGCATTTGATGGCTGGCGTGAGGGAAGTATCTTTCGACAAGGTGAACACGATGAGATGCATCGAGACGACCTAACGGAGTATCAGTAACAATCGGCAAAGGGCGGCCCGATGCCCGTCCGAGGCCCCACAGCAGTGAAACCGCAAGTAGTTGCCGTTCGCCAGCGGAGAGACGGTCGCTGGAAATGGTACGACCGTCACCGTTTCTCAGTTCTACGCCGAATTCTTTGGGATCAATCCGAAGTTCTGACACCAGAGTGCGTTTGTGCAGAAGGTGTTGAAAACTGTCCAAAACCAGGCGCCCGATTCCTGCGACATGTTTTTGGATGACGTTTGTCCTAAAGGTTTGCAAGACTCCGCGGACTTGCTGTGAGTGCGCTACCATACGGAATGCGTCCTCCTTGTCGAAGTCCTTCACCACTTGACCATCGATCTCCTTAACCAATTTTGCGTTCAGTTGGTCCTTCAAACGTTTCTTTTTCTCCAATTCCTCGTCCAGCAGGCTGAGCCTCGCTTGCGATTGCGCAACTGCGCTTTCGAGGCGGTGCCGCTCCTTTACAAGATCTAAAATTGATTCCTCGGCTGGAACGCTCGCCAAAGCGCGGTCCGCGCGCAGAATCTCGCGAGAGAGGCGAGCACCCGTTTGCAGAAGCTGCTTAGCTTGCCGCTCCGCGTCACCGAGAACAGAGGCAAGTACAAAGCGAAGGAGTTCGCGTGCCTCAGCGTCGAGATGCAAATACGACTCATTGGTTGCCGACTGCTTGCGTTGATCACGGTCTTCGCGCAAGAAACGGCCGATGGCTTCTACCGATGATTTGGAGGTCCCCGAGGCACGCGCAATACTGACGACGCGGCCGTCGCGTTTGGCTAATATCTTGTCTAATAGTTGCAACTCAAGTGCTTGCTGTTCCTTCAGATCTTGTTCTGCAACAGATGCGAGTAAGTTCTTAACAAGGAGTAGTGGTGCCGGCCCTTCGCCGACCCTTCGGAGGTCATCTTCAATGGTTCGGAACTCCTCGGCAGTTGACCTGCGGTCCCTTTCTACTTTTTTCCGATCCTCGAAAGCCTGCCCCCCTTCCAGCTCAAACTTGATTTCCAACTCTTGTAGATGTTTTTTCTTAAGGTCAAATTCATTCTGCGCTGCCGCTCGGACTAGAACCAAATCTTCGTATTCGCTGTCGAGTCGATCTAATTCTTTTTGCGTATTGTCAAATGCTTCGCGCTCCTCGCCTTCTATTGCAGCGAGTCTCTTCCGCCGCTCCAAGACGGTGAGGTCGCTATTCAGTTTATCAACAATATCCAGTCCCAGAACCGAATGGATCGCTGCGCTCAGAAGTTTTGCAGAGCTATCAAAGTTCGCAAGGCTTTCAATCTTCTCGCCGTCGAAGAAAAACAAATGTGAAAGTCGTGCTGGGATGAATTCTTCGACATGCTCGCTCCACGTATCCGTGAGAAGAGAGTCGATTTTGCCATCCACGACGACTTCGAGACGCTCCCGAACGCCCTTGGCGGTCAAAGACCACGATCGGTGAATCCGGTAAGCTCGTTCGACGCCTGCGGACATATGCCGAAAATAAACCTCTACGGCAGCGCCTTCGCCTGGGTCAATTTTTCTACTTATCGAGTCGCGCAAGAAATCCTCATAGGAAAGGGCACCTCGCGCAGAACAGCGGGCGAGCTTGCCGTAGAGGGCCAGCTGAAGTGCATCCAGCAGGGTTGTCTTCCCCGTGCCGTTAAGTCCGCCGACGAGAATGACAGGCTTGCCCGCTTGTGGTGTCAGAACAATTTCCTGGCGTCCCCGGTACAAACTGAAGTTGTGCAACACTAAGCTGTCGAGAATCATTTGGAGCCCGAGTCACGAGAAGATCGCCCGCCTGCTGTCGCGGCGGAGGATAACGGCACCTCGTTTAGTGCCAATTGTTGATACAAACCCTTTTGCGCCCCCTGACGAGCGTCGCGCTCGCGAAGGGCGCGTTGCGTGGCGTCACCTTCGTCGCTGTAGAAACTTCGACCGAGTGCTTCCTCAAGTGCTTGCACAAGACCCGAGCGGCGCGAGACAGTGCGATACCGGCGCTCGACGTCGAGCAGTTCGCGAGTTAATTCGTAAACCAGGTCATTCCCACCGCAGATTTCGCGCAGCGTCTTCATATCTTCCGAATTCAACGCCAAGTTGTCGTCGAGGGGGCCCGCGGGGAACGGCTTCCCCGCCGCTTCTTTGAAGATTCGGGGGAGATTGTCCTCAATCTCGTGCTTTTCGACCACCCACATGCGCCTAATCTCATGCAATTCCGGAAGCGAAATGAGTTCGATGTCTCGTACGTTTGACGGACCGTGAGTCCGAATCCATTGTTGGGCGTCGAGTACGCGCTTGAGCCATTGCTCTCGTGCGAATTGCTTGTAGGGGCCAGGAATCGGGCGATCATGAAAGAGCTGCACAAGCCCGTTCATTCTTCGAAAGTCGCGAAGAGGACGATCGTCCGGCGTGTCAAGCGCATTGCGAAGTTCGAGGAGCGGCAACATCCATTCCTTGTCTTCGTCGTTCTGAATCATCGCATGCATCGACTTGTCTTGGTCCACAAGCGTGCATACCCAACATCCAAATCTGCTGTCACCGCAGCTTGGCGTGGTGCTGTCAACGACCAGAGGACACTCCCCGTCGGGTGAAGCTCCCTGGTACATCGTCAGTAGGTCCTTATTCTCATAGCCCCATGGATTCGCAATCTGCATCAGGAACATCCACACATCGTCGTTGGACCAATCCTCGATCGGACTGTATACGAGAGAGTTTGGCAGACTAGCGTTCGGACTAAGTCTTTCCCTCACTCTCTTCTCTTCCTGGCGTTCCATGTTGTGCGCTCGTACGCTGCTCTCGGCTTTTCTTATTCCGAGGACCAGAATCGCTTCACCGCTCGCACGGACAATGTCATTTATGAACTTGTTGGATGGCTTGATTTTGAGCCGCTCGGTGCACCAACGGAACTTGGGTCGGGGTGCCGGGTATCCGCGACCGATGAGATTTACCCAAAAAGAATCGTTGAGTTCAGGAGTCAAGCGATGCGGTACGACAGGCAACTCCTGGGCTGCGGCGGTCCGCCGCATCGACTCAAGGGAGTGCGTAACCCACGCAGCGACAATTGGATTCTCCACGAGCGTGTCGGTGCTGATGACATGGATTGTTTTTTTTCTTTGTTCCGGGGTCAGACGGGCAATTGCGATCCAGACGAGCTGAAGCGTCGCGGTGGAATCTTTGCCACCGCTATATCCCACGATCCAGGGAACATCGTCCGAGGAGTAGAGCTCCTGAATTTCGCGGATAAGACCTTCTACGATGTTAGAGAATCCTTGTTCATCAAACACCGACTGAGGCCGCTTTTGCGGATTCGCCATACTCCCCTCTCCGATGCGCGTCTTCGACGCGCTTTTCTTCAGGCGTGAGCGTCAGACCTAGTCTTTGCTTTATCAGGTTCCCAGCAAGAACTACATTCTGTTCGGCCTTCGACACCCTGCCGCCGATCATTGCGCGACCTTCCCAATCAGCCGAGTTGGACCGGGACCAGTTGATTGTCTTCAGTCGCTTGATTTTGGCTTTCCATCCTGTGGAATTACCCCTCAACAGGACGTTACCAATCTTTCCTAGCGCTTGAAGAACGATACCGTGTGAGTGGATGAAGTCTCTCCGAACCTCACCCGCAGTCATTTTGTTATCAATGACGAGCCGCCATTCTGGGAATTGCTCAGCTACCTCTTCCCAAAACAACAACGCCTGCTGGCTTCGTTCCTCCACTGGCCCATCTGGCGAATTTCGCAGCAAAGCGCTGGTCGCGGTATATATCGAACTCAGAGTAAAGAGTTTGCGTGATCGAATCGAGAGCGTGCTGCGTTCCATCTCGACCACATTGCGAAATACTTTGGACTTAAGTACCACCAATTTGGCAATTTTTGCGAGGTCATCGCGATGGTCGTACAGCACTCCGATCGACTTAGACGGTCGAATGGCGTAACGATTCAAGTCCGCAAACATCTGCTGAGATCGCTCTAACCCGATATCGAGAAAAAACACAACTGCGATACTTTCGTTGCCAAGCTCCGGTCGTTCCTTCAGAGCAACTTCGATTGCTGCGCGACGGTGCTGCCCATCATTGATGATGAATTTCGCCGCCATGGGAATGCGGAGCAGTCCAATCCGCGTGGATTCCTGTCCCGTTCCAGCGGCTTCAAACTGCACTTCAGCATCTACCGATGCCGTCAAGGCAGAGAAGACGTAGTCGCCCTGATTCTTCAAAATGTATCGGGCTATTTCGGGCACCCGATTCTTGTTGAGCGCACGTTGGGCACGGATTTCCGGAACGAGCTCTTCTTCATCGAACAAAAATATCCTCGGAATTAAGCGGAGGGGACACATCGACACGTAGTACTCTTTCCCCGCCTGGACGCCCCGGATTGCGGGGAACACGTAGCCAAAGGAATTCATGTCCGATATTTTTGGAGATCGTGTTGTGTCCTGTCCTGTGGCGTGTGCTTGTCGCATGTGCAATCCAATCGGATTGTACGTTAAGATAGGAACGTACAGCACCACAAATTTTGACAAACAAGCTGGTCTTGCATCTGACGACCGCGCGTTTTGTGCCGACTGCTAGGGACGCATGGCTGTATATCTGGATTGTAACGCAACTACACCGATCGACCCCAGGGTCCGAGACGCTGTAATCCTGTACATGACTGAGGAATTCGGCAACGCGGGTAGTCGCACGCACCAATTTGGGCAGCGAGCCAACACTGCTGTCCAGCGTGCGAGAGATCAGGTGGCTTCGGTGGTCAATGCGTCGCGTGATGAAATTGTTTTTACCAGCGGTGCCACGGAAAGCAACAACTTGGCGATTCTCGGGCTGTTGCCCTATGGGCAGCAAACCGCGCGGAAACACATCGTCAGCACAGCTATTGAGCACAAAGCAGTCCTCGAGCCCCTCGACTACGCTGTTTCTCAAGGATTCGAAGTCACTCTTGTTCCTCCCACATCAGGAGGATGGGTAGATCCTGCCGGTGTACGCAATGCGCTCCGAAACGACACTGTGCTCGTGTCCGTGATGCAGGCCAACAACGAAACCGGAGTCTTGCAACCGCTAAGCGAAATCTGTGAAGTGCTTGAAGGGCACGAAGCGTTCTTCCACACAGACGGTGCCCAAGGATTTGGCAAGGAACTGGAAACTTTACGAAATCCTCGCATCGATTTAATCAGCGTCAGTGGGCATAAGATTTATGCGCCAAAAGGAGTTGGAGCCCTCGTTGCCCGGCGCCGCGGTTACCATCGACCCCCACTTACTCCCTTGCAATATGGCGGAGGGCAAGAAAAGGGACTACGTCCGGGTACTCTCCCAGTCTCTCTCATTGTGGGTCTAGGCTTGGCTGCCGAACTTGCACTTCAAGAGCACAAGATGCGTGCGGAAAAGTGTTGGCAACACCGTCACACTGCGCTCGAAGCGTTGATGTCTCTGAATCCGACTTTCAACGGTGAACCTTCACGCACGCTTTCGCATGTGTTAAACATGTCTTTCCCTGGATTGGATTCCGAAGCCGCGATGCTGGCTCTCAAGGACGACGTGGCAATCTCAAACGGTTCGGCTTGCACCTCGCAAAGCTACAACCCAAGCCACGTGCTCGAAGCCATGCGGCTTTCTGAGGATATCGTTCGAGGCGCATTGCGCATCTCATGGTGTCACATGACGCCCAAGGTAGACTGGGGTCAAATCGTCAGCACGATTCGAAAACTAAGGTGAAACGGCAACCGCCCTTTCGCTCGACGGGACCAGACACTGGGAATGGCGTGGACGCTTAAGGACGTATTTCCCGTCGCTCAGTTCGACGAGCCAAGCCATCACAACCTGCACTGATCGGGTAAGCTTGCTGCGAGATGGGGGCAGCTCGTCAATCCAGTGATCGCGCATCCAATTCTTGATCTCGCCAAAATATCGTTCGCTGTGCAGAAAGCCTTGAAGTCTCACAATGGTCGGAAGCCCAAAAAACTTGTCCCGGAGAATGCGCGAGTGTTCTTCTGGCGAGCTCTCCACGCTTAATGAGAATAATGATATGTCGTGCAAAACTTGGCGCAGCGTATCATGGTCGAGCGAAGAGACTCCGAATTTCCGCAGCGACACAAGGCGCGAGACGAGCCATGCCGGCGAATCAGATATTGGGAGTTGATCGGAATGCGCTCCGGCATAATCCTCAAGAGTAGTTGGATAAAATTCCGGGATCGGACGCGAATGTGACGTCGGAAGTGACGCCAGGTGGTTCTTGAAAGCAGAGTAGTATGCGTCATTCACCTTCGGTGATTGAAACACGAGGTTGAGAACCCACCGTTGGTCCGCAATGGTGAGATCGACATCGGTAGCGCATTCTAGATTGGGCCGCTGTACTAGCCCCAGACCGGGTTCCGTAACGTTAGCCGACGAGACAATTGCTCTGCGCAGATCGGCGATGATCAGTTTGGCGTGGAGTCTGGAATGCAGCTTCAGCGCCCAACCTCGCGTGCGGAGGAAGGGGTAGATTTCCGTGTCGGAAGCACCTCGAAGTACATCTTCGGTTCTCCAAGTACTGACAACAACAACGTGAGGAATGCTGACGTTTTGCAATATTGCTTGGAGCGCGGAAAGACGAATGAAAGGCGCCACAATCAGTAAATGGTCATCGGCCGTCGTGGCAAACCTCTTGAAGTGGGAATACAGATCCGTCGTTAAGAGACGCGCATCCTCCGTCATGATCGTCACTTTTCTTTGACTGTCGTAGCATCCAACATTTTGAGATAAATCCCTCCCTGGTTGATCATTTCTTCGATCATGGGGCGCAGGTGTGAGGCCTGGGACATCAGAGTCTCGACTTGCAGTTCCCGTAGCTTTTCCAGCAAGGACGCAATCGTGTCGAGTGGCGAGACGTAGGCCCTGTGGTGCAAGTATTCCGCTTCGGTTTTCCGAAACAATGGTGCAGAATCCGGATCGTCAACACTGAATTGGTCTGCGAAGCTCGTTTGCTTCTTGATGTCGTACTTCCGCATTGCGTCCCATTGCCGGATATTTTCCGCTTTGTAGAAAACATTCGTGTTCTCGTCTTCTTCGTCGCCGCCTCCTCGCTCGGGCCGAGGCTTGGCGAAAGCCCATTTGAAAAGAACCTCCTCCATCTCGGGCTTCAAGTGCAAATCAGTCTTTTCGAAACCGAATTCCTTTCGCGCATGGGCGTGTTTCAAGATCAACGAGAAGAAATACTGGTCTTGGTCAGTTAGTTTGGGAACGCGGTCCTCATACATCCGCTTGAAATGGCTGAAGGCAGAAGCTGCCTGGATGTTGCGGCGAACTTCAGTTTCGGTCAATTTCGGGACGGCTTTAGCCAGCTGATCAAGTAGAACGTCTTCTAATTCCAGATCCTTGTCTTTTCCATGCTTTGCCTCGAAGAGCTGTCGGTATCGAGCCAACAAGTAAAGATTGGTCGCGTATGGGGTCCAGTGCGCCACTCCACTGATGTGTCGCACCCCGTGGAGCTGGGGCAACCTAGCTTCTAGTTCCGTCGCAGAATCAGCCTTGATAGGAAGGACTTCCAACTTGTCTGTATCTGCGACAATTTTTTCCAGGTCAGAAACGATCTGGCGTTGGGCTTCTAAATCATGTTTGGCGTAGCCCTTTGGCTTTTTTTCCATCCGCTCCAGACGTTCTCTCTCTTTTAGGAGCCGCTCTCGTATGCGTCGGAGCACAACAGTTCTCGTGTTGCCCTCCACGACGACGAAGTGACCCTTCTGCTTCGGGTGCTCCCACACCAGAATGGCATCCATCGGAATCCACCCCTGGGACACGATGGATGGTTCCAGGTTGCCCACTTCTGGAAGGACTTCCATTCGTTCCCGTAGATTTGCTTGAATTGCATCGGAAAATATTGCGGCGGGATCATCGTATCCCGGACGATCACCAGGCGCAGTGCGTGGATTATTAGGGTCGAGATACAACTTGGAAAACTCCACCTTCCGGAATTCGTGCAAGTGTTTGTTGTTCATTTAGATTGACCTTTCATGCATCTCCGCCCTTGGGATGAGTTGATTCGGTTTGAACCTCGTGCGCGGAAAGTTGTTGGCCCGCCGAGAGAGCTAGCGTGTAGGAATCTTGACCGGCCTGGGACAGAAAGCGTTCAATGTGCGACACGATCGACCACGGTATTGGAATTTCCTGTAGCAACGCGAGGTGGGATGCGACCGCGCCGAATTGACTCTTCAGGTCGGTATCACGCAGAATGTCCCGCGTAGTTTGAAGTAAAGACGAGAAAAAGCGAGATTGCTCCTGCCTCAGCAAATATGCTTCGTGACTCTCAAGAGGCAATGGCACCTTAAGCGCCAGCACGTAGTGTTGCGGGCTTTCTTGATATGCGCTGAGTATGGCCTCGCGATTGTAACTGTCCTTGAGAAACTCGTTTAGCTCGGCCGGAACGGTGGGGCGATATTGGAAGGTAATATACTTTAGCCATGTTGTGGCTCCCTCCGGTTGGAATGGCCGTGCGACTCCGTGTGCCCCCTTGCTCCCATCCTCGTAGACTTCTTTTCGTGCGAAATACATAGCCGTCAACATGTCTGTGTATGTGCGCCACGCACTACCTTCAGCGTAGTCGGAATAGATGCCGTACCTCCCGCCGTGTTTGCGAAGAAAGTCACTTGGATCCGATAATTCCGCGCCCAGCGCCGAAAACGCATTAAACAGTGTCCGAAATGTCTCGGACGTTGATGGCGTCTCCAAGATCGCGCTCCACTGAGCGGATTCATGAAACGCCATCCTCGGGCCGTAATACGGCAAACCGGAAAACAGCAGACGGCAACGCTCGCCCGCTGCTAAGTCTCCGACAGCCGTAACGATTCGCTCGCGGATTGCCGGGGGTATTGCATGCTGGGCAAGAACGTCGTTGAGTGAAGTGCGTAGCGCGTTGAGATCTGAGTAGCCAATATCGAGCAATTGCGGGCGCAGAAAGTCGCTAATTTCCTGATAAAGCCATCTCTGGTCAAAATGGTAAGCGAGCGAATCATTGCGTGCTTGCAAGACGAACGCCGCGGACTTGGTTGGTGTGTATCTCACGCAACGCCCGGCGGCTTGCATGAGGACCACCATGCTCGACGATGGATAAGTGATGACAACGGTGTTGATATCCGGGTCGTCGAACCCCTCTAGTAGCATCTGTGCGGACACAATGATGGCACGTGGCTTTCGTGCAAAATGGTTAATGAATTCTTCGGTTGTTGCTTGGGCCAGTTCTCCGCCCGCATCGAGGAGTCGGAGAGAGTTTCCGTTGCTGTGTATAAATCCAATGTCTTCTTCTGATAGAGGATGGTTAATTTCATCGGCCAGACGCTCTTGCAATGCTTTGTAGAACTCCTCGACGCGGTTGATTCTGGGTGCGAGAACAAGAACCTTTGTGTAGTTCTCTGCACTCCTCGTGATGACTTTGTCCGCCAAATCTCGGACGCTGGGCTCGGACCAATCGAAGTCCAAAACGGGAAAATCCTCGAACTTGGGAATTAGGATTACACCGCACTTGGCCAGCTCGCGAAATGTAATGGTGAAGGCGATTTCGTCGATGCCGATAGGGAGCTCATCGGTGCGGTTGGGAGTAGCAGTTAGAAAGAGCCCTCGAAGTGGATAAGGAACCTCGAAGATGGCTTGATAGCTAGGAGCCGCGGCGTGGTGCGCTTCGTCAACAATCACGAGCAGTGGTGGATTGTTGACATCCCCCAGGTGCTTCTCGAGTTCGCTGACCATCGTGAAATCGATTCTCTTTGCGAATAATTGGGCAGCGCTGTCGGGCAGGCCAATTACTTTTCGTGAGAACATCCTCTGCAATTCTTTATGTGCCTGACTGTAGAGAGTCTTGCGATGTGTCACCCAGATGACGCGACGGGTTGAGCTCGGATCTTCGGCTAATAGCTGGAGTGCAATGCGAAGCGCCGTAAAGGTCTTGCCGGCACCGGTAGGCAGTACCAGGCCGACTTTTCGATTCGGACCGGCTTTCAGTGACTGCATGCACCGCCGCACCGCATGATCTTGAAAACTCCAATCCGGTTTAGAGCTCTTGGGTTCGCGACCACCACTGTCGGACCTGAGTGAGGCTGGAACCGTAGCCCGTTCGCTAGGATCGCGTCTCGGCAACTCTCCCGAATTTTCGAGTAGCTGGCGAACGACAGCCGGAGGAATTTGAAGTTTATCCGCTATTTCTCGGATGTCGGTTGAAGAACGACTCGTGGAGCGCCAGCCTGCAACAACGTTGCTGGAGATTTCGGCCGATCGGTCAGTCTGGACATCCGGTCCATTTTGGCGATTGGCCGAAACTAATTCTAGCGATTGCTCGATCAAGAACACCGTCGCTTCATTCAGGGCAAGGGTCAAATCGTCCGATAGCAAAGAGTGCAGGCGATTCGGGTAAATAGGTGTTTTGATCCCTTCCGTGGCAAGCGCTTCGTTCAGGACATCACAAACTCTATTGACAGAGCCCAATTGGACCGTGACCGGCACTAGTCGCGCGACAAGCTGCCGAACTCTAACGTCTGCCAGGGAAAGGCGTGCCATCAATTACGCTCCATGTATTCCATTATAGTGGCACATACATGGATAGATGTCAATCTATTCCGTTATTGTGGTATATTCTGGCGACCGGACGACAAAATCGGCCCGGGGAGTTCACAACGGGCACTCAGATGGACCGATAAATAGCATACGGCATTTGGCTTTTAGTGCGCGGGTCCGGGACGTACGGTATTCGTCGCAATCAGATCCAAAATAACCTGTTCGCGGATTCGGACGCACCGTCCAATCTTCACAATCTCAATTTTCCTGTGCCAAACCCAAGATCGTATCGTAGGCAGGCTGATCGCCAGCCGGTCGGCAGCCTCTTTCAATGTAAGCAGTTTTGTGGTCGCAGGCCTCTCGTCAATTGAAATACCCGCCGTCTCTGGAGCGCGCTTGGCTTGAGAGGGTAATGCTCTTTGCGTTTCTAAGGCAGAAGTTTCAGACTGGAGCTCCTTTGCAGGATCGACTCGCTGCGCGTTCAAGCTCTTCGAGGGCGCATGAGACTTCGATTCCAAATGTAACTTCTTGCGATCACTCATTTCTCCTCCTTAAGTACTTGTATATTCGTGCGCACGATTTGTCAAGATGTATTTCGAAAGAGGATTCTAAGATACGACGATGGATATTTCAGGCGGTAAGGCTAGGCATCTGTGGGCCGTGAGACGCCGCAAGGGCATCGCTCTGTCACAGGAGAGAAGCGATGAGAACCATAGCGGGGACATCTTGAATATTTACGTGGTCGACCACCGGATCGAGGTACCTGCTTCGCTCTCTCTTCTTTCGGTATTTTTGCCCACCTTTGCCGAGCTAACTTGGCGGCGTGAACATTTTTTCTTCGTCTCGGCATGTTGGTCCCTGATTGTAAGCTAATCCCACACTTTGAATTGTATCTCTTCCATTGACACTATCCATTTGCTTCGAGGCTCATTTAAGTTGTGGCAATTTGACCTTGCGCTTGGGTAGTCCGAGCTGCTTTGCGTAACGATCTCGCAGGTCTTTCTGATCCGTTTCCAATCCCAACATGTTCAGTAGCAAAAGTCGACAGAGTGCCCGCCCGCCTTCCTCTATTTGCCCCTTCGGTAGCCAAATTACGTTTCTGTATGGTTCTTTGGATAGCCGCACAGGCAGCTGCGAAATGGTTTTCATGGCCTTTGCCAATGGTTGTCCATCGCTGATCAGGGCTGCGGCTACCTCAGTGAATATTCTCAGTCCGACTGGCCTGAAGAGGACATGCCCTCCGGTCGCCGTACGATATTTTTCTACGATCAACTTGGCCTCAGCGGGAGTGCTTTGAAAGCATTTCCGGAGGGGAGGAAATCCCTTAGCCATCAATCTGAAAAATTTTTGACCAAATCGTCTGTACTGTCTTAGTCCTTCATCACTCGGTCGAATGAATCGAAGGTCGGATCGTTTCTTCTTGCCCATGCATTTGCTGAAGATAATCGTCAGCAAGTCATAAAGGTTGCCAATCGTCGTGAGTTCTGGAGAGCCGACGGACAAGTTGGACCCCTGAGAAAACTTGATTTTGTCATCTGCAAACCATGGATCGTTTTCGACAAGGAAACGCGTGACAATCGCCATGACGTCATTCTCGTCGAGGGCGATGGTGTCTCCCTTACCGACGGGCTTTGCAGTCTTATTAAGGGTCGTGAATAATCGACGGCTTCGCTCCAAGCCTTCCTTTCCCGGTCGGTGGGGGACAAGGAGCAGCGAAACCTGATCCTTTTCCAAGGCACGAGCAGCTTTAAGCGCTTCTCGCATTCCGGCAAGCCGGTGCTGGCCATCGACAGCAAAGATACGCTCTTTTCCAGTGAAGCTGAGAAACCCGACACTATCCTCGACGTCGTCGGACACATCAGCCAAATCTATGTCTTTCGCCGTCGGTCTGAAGTTTGAAAAACCGTGCCAAGTTGGATCCCCGCGATAGATGGCGACGACGAGAGAATTGAAAAACCGCTGTTGCTCACGGCGAAGATAGTCACTAATTTCTATGCTGCGTCCCTTTTGCAGTTGCCGTTGGATCCATTTTGAGAGTTTTTTGCTTCTGTGTATCTCGTCTGCAAAGCTCAAGCGTTTCGTAACATCCTTCATAGGCATAACACAAGAGTAGTAAATCCAGTCTCCGAAGCGACCACGCAACGCTGGGTAGTACTCACGGTTAGGTCGTTTTGTCATGTTTGTCATTGCTTTTCAGTGATGCGCTTTAATCGACGAATCTTCGGACTGAAATCTTCAACCGAATAGGGGGGTATTAGGGCGTCATTCAACTTCATCTCGACATCGAGTAAGTTCACAGCCGCTGGGTCTAACTGCGCGTAATAAAAATACAGGCATTTCGACCACTTCCTCAGGAACAAGGCAATATGTGGTCGCGAACCGGTCTTTTTCTCTCGAAAGTATTCTCGCGCACGCTGCCTCAGTGTCCGATGAGGCGCTTTTTTCTTTGCTCCAGTCTGACCCACGTAGAGGACATATCCGTGGGGCGGAAGCCCGCAGCCGTCCTGTGTCACCGAGAAGGCGTACACGCCAGGCCTGTTGATGATCGTACCCAATTGCTTCGCCCTAAATGGAACGCGATACCAAGTCAGTTGGGTCGGCAAAGAACAGCCGCGCAATTGCTTAGGATTCAGCCAAAAGTGCTGTTGGAAGTGACGAAAATTCTTCGCTTCCGTTTCTCGCCTTGCGAAGTCATAGGGTTTCTTTGTCATGCTCATGATCAGCGAATTCCACGTAAGAGAAACAGACGGCCTGAAGCAGATGCCCTATCATATAAGCCACGCTGTCTAACTGGATAAGGGGTATCGGAGGGGTGTGTCGTATCGGTGCGGAGGTTGACGCGGCATGGTTTGAACCTACTATTTTTCGGCGGAGAACCGAAATGAGATATTTTATCGATACGAGGAAACCGATCGGACACGTTCGCTGTTCTTTCTCTATGGGGAAAATTCGGGGGACTCCACGCATGCGGAGCCACATTTTCGTACATCGTGCCACTACCAAATATTTTTTCTAAGTCGTTTGTTTTC
>Ga0210395_10000715_pt1 | contig 25251 bp, 27 predicted proteins | sample IncBWH4OmetaG_FD_150861 | JGI IMG/M metagenome (GOLD analysis project Ga0210395, IMG submission 150861) | Forest soil microbial communities from Barre Woods Harvard Forest LTER site, Petersham, Massachusetts, United States - Inc-BW-H-4-O ... | reverse complement strand
GCATGACTCGGGGCCGATGTGGGTCGCTAATCCACTACTACCGTATGACTTTTTCATTCACTACACCTCGCCGGTTTAACCGGCGCACAGGAGAGTTGCAATGAAACTCAGAGCAAGCGTTATCGGGACGACGGCGCTAACGGGGCTGGTGGCGTGCGCGATTGCTTCGGCGCAGGATTTGCAATTGCATGTGACGTATGTCTGCAACGGCGAGCGCTTGTTCATCGAGAATTGCAACATGCAGAATTTGTCGGACACTGCGAACTGCTTCGTGGGGCACCCCGACACGATTCTTTCCAACGGAATGATGAAATACACGAACGAAACGCGCGGCTCGCTGAAAAAGCTGCTGCCGACGTGCAAGCAGCCTTCGGCGGATGAGATCGCGAAGGAAAAAGCGTTTACGAAGAAGGTCGAGGCGAAACAGGATGCTTTGAAGAAGGAAGCCGAGGCGAAACTGGACGCGCCGCCGCCGACGCCGAGGGGCAGCGGTGGATCAAGCGGGATGGTGAAGCCGCAAACGGCAGAACAGAAAGCGCTGAACCGGTGCATTACTGCTGGAAGGCTTCCGGCGTCTTGCACAGGCAACTCACTTCTTGGCGCCTTTAGCCAGATGGTCTCCCAGGTCCTTCCTTCCCTTGGCAAAGAGCCTCCGCCTGGGCTGAACATGGCGGGTGTCTTCGAAGGCGCTGGCCACTGGCGCCTCGACTTTATTGACGGTGGCGTGCTGGTGAACTGCTCTTTCCTTTCTCCCAATCAACAAAACTACAGGATTGAATTGAAGAACGGCCGTACCGTCATTATCGTCGATACTACGCCAAAGCCCCTTGTCCTCACTCTCGCCGCGGATGGCACGATTGTCGGGCCGGGTCCGCTCCAGATAGATGGCGTTGTTGCCACAGGGTACACGAGTGGCGACGACGGCGGATCGTCTTACAGCGGCGGATATCACGACCAATACGGGAACAGCATATCGAACAGTGCCGCCGCCTCGAGCGCCGCGCCGGTGTTCGATTCAGGCGGCAACCGCGTCTATGGCGCCATCAGCTCCGGCGGCGGTACCGGCCATGCCACGTTTTCGTCCAGAACGGCCACATGCCCGGCCCTACACCTTTCCTCTAAGGGGGCTGGAATTGGCATGCAGACGATGCAAACCGATCTCCTGAAGACCATGTTCGGAGGAGATAAAGGCGCACCCACGCCGCCAGGTCTGCGCATGCACGGGAACTACGCGGCACAAACTGGATTCAGTGTCGAGTTTTACCCGGAGTCGGTGATCGTGGCTTGCGGCGAGCCGGCGCGCGCGTATCCTTACCAAATTGTGGCCAACGGCTCCGAGACGGCCGTGAAGGTCGAGGATCCGGATCATCCGCTTTTGCTCAATATGAGATCGGACGGAACGTTGGACCCTGGCGTGGGGTCCTACCTTGTTCATGGACGAAGAATCACGGGGCAAAACAACGACGGCGACTTTACATTCGCACCGCTGGAGACCACCTGCAATCTGGGGATTCTTGCGCCGGGGGCGATTGCATCGGCGCCTCCGCCGCCAGTGACGACGGTGTCGAACGCGCCGGGAAATAGCGCGGCGGTGGCGCCCGGTAACGCGGTCTTGTCTTTTACGAGTGGATTTGTTGCAGCCCAGGCTGGTGGTGCGAATCCGCTGGCAGGACGGGCGTTCGTTTTGTTGAGAGACAGTTTCGATAGCGTATTGGCGAAGGGCGGTTTTCCGGTTCCGGCGGGAATCGCGCCGTATCGGGCGATGGTCGTGGCGTGTGCGCAACGAACGCCGGATTGTCAGACAGCAGCGACTTCAATTAATGGGCAGACCGTTGCTGGGATCAGAACCGATGCTACGGGTAAAGCTACGTTCCCCGGAGTAGTGCCCGGCACTTACTATTTGATGGGGTCGATGTTCAGCAGCGGGCAGATACTGCTGTGGGACATAAAGGTTGACCTTCGAGCCGGGGCGAATACCATCGTTTTGAACCAGCGAAATGCTACGCCCGTTCGTTAGTAGATTGCGGACGGAATCACATTGTAGCGCACGAAGTCAGATTGTTTCGATTGACGGTTAACAGGCCGGTGTGGAATATACAGGGGCCGTGGGAACCGCTCCCTCTCTAAACTCCAGGCAAATGAACGGGCAAATCGACGCTACTCCTCCGAGCGGCGCGAGAGTATTTTTGTGGATGGGAGCGGCTGCCGTGATCGGCGCGATGGTGATGGCGATGGAGTTGACAGCGTTCCACTTGCACGCGGCGTATTTTGGGAACTCGATTTATGTTTAGGAGATGATAAGAGTGGTGATGGTGAAACAGGGTGGTGGGCCGGCCTGGGTGCGAGACTTGGCGCCAAGAGCGGTGACGAAAATGGTTGAGTTTCCGCCGGGGGCGGTGGTGATATTTACGGATGACCGGGCGCTGATTGAGGAAATGACGCGGAGGATGCTGTTAGAATCGAAAAAACCATGAAAAAACATGATCGCAGGAGATTCTTGCAGAGCTCGGTAGTGGCATTGGCGGCGGGTTTTGGGGCTGGGCGAGAGTCGTTGATAGCTGGCGCAACGAAAGAGGTGTCGATGCAACGATCGAGTACTACGGAAAGTTCGCAGAAAGCGTTTGGGAATGATGGAAAGAAGCCGCTGAGGCTGGGGCTGATTATCGGAATGGGGAAGGATCCCGATGCGGCATTGGCGAAAGTGCACGAACTTGGGCTGCCAACGTGTCAGGCGTATTTCGAAGAGTTTTCGCGAGAGCTTGCGGAGAAGCTCACGAAGGCGCTTCTGAAGTATGGAATTGAGGCAACGTCGGTCGTGGTGGGCGGGCCCGGCAAAGAGGTGTGGAATTTCTATGAGGGGCCGCTGACAATTGGGCTTGTGCCGCGGGAGACGCGGGCGGCACGGGTGGCGCATATCAAGAAGGCTTCCGAGTTTGCGAAAGAATGCGGAGTGGCGGCGGTGCAGACGCATTGCGGATTTATTCCGGAGAATCCGAACGAGGAGTTGTACAAGGAGACCGTCACGGCGATGCGAGAGGTGGCGGAGTATTGCAGGCGAAATAGGCAGAATTTTCGGTATGAGACCGGGCAGGAGACGCCGATTACCTTGGTTCGGGCGATTCGGGATGTGGGGTTGGACAATCAGGGAGTGAATTTTGATTTGGCCAATTTGATTTTGTATGGGAAGGCGAATCCTGTGGATGCGATTGAGATTCTAGGGCCGTATGTGCAGGGGATTCATGCGAAGGATGGGTTGTGGCCTACGAACCCGAAAGACTTAGGAGAGGAAGTGGCCATTGGGAAGGGAAAGGTGGATTTTGCCCGGATTGTTGCGCGGTTGAAGGAGATGAAGTATCCGGGCGCGGTGACCATCGAGCGGGAGATTTCAGGGGCGCAGCAGATGGCGGATGTGCGAGGGGCAAAAGAGTATTTGGAGAAACTGATCGACTAAATGGCGGTAAGTCTTAAATTTCCAAGGTTCAAGAGTCTCGACGCGAGCACACCGGGGCAAAACCCGGGAGGGTCGTGCGTGGGCCGGGCTGGAGGCCACCCCAATAACCGGGGGGCAGCGGCCGGAGTGGGGCGTAACTGCCAGGGTTGTGAACTGAGCCGCCTCGCGGTGGCTTGGGCAGGCTGAAGGTGGTCCTTACACGGCATCAGGAGGGCACATGGTAGACGATGAGAAACAGGGAGCGGAATTTGGCGGCGAAATTCATCGACGGAAATTTATTGGAGGTGTAGCGGCGGCAGGAGGGGTGCTGTTTATTCCCGCGGGGCTCGTGCGCGGGTCGGCGGCGAACTCGGCGGTGCGTGTGGGACTGCTCGGTTGCGGCGGGCGTGGGACGGAGGACGCGACGAACCTGGTGGAGACGGGTGGGGCGCGTGTTGTGGCGCTTGCGGATATGTTCCAGGATCAGTTGGATACGGCGCGAGCGGCGTTCGACAAGATACAGTTGGGCAAAGGGTATTCGGCGATAGATGCGTCGCAGGTTTTTGTTGGGCCGCAGGCCTTCGAGAAGATTGCGGCTTCGAGGGAAGTGGATGCCATCGTGGTGGCTTCGCCGCCTTATTTCCATCCACAGCATTTGGAGGCGGTGGTCGCTGGCGGGAAGCACGTCTACTTGGAAAAGCCGGTGGCGGTGGACGTGCCGGGTGCAAAGAAGGTGGTGGAAATTGGGAAGCGGGCGGAAGGGAAGTTGAGTTTGGATGTGGGATTTCAGATTCGCGATTGTCCGCCGTTTGTGGAGTTGGTGAAGCGGATTCACGGAGGGGCGCTGGGGAATATTGTTTGTGGGGAGGCGCACTATCTTTCGGGGTATTTGGACCGGCCGGCGTGGGCTGGGGCGTCCCCGACGGAGCGGCGGTTGCGGAACTGGGTGTATGACCGCGTGCTTTCGGGCGATATCATCGTGGAGCAAAACATTCATGTGATTGATATCTGCAATTGGATCATGAAAGCGCACCCGGTGAAGTGTGCGGGGACAGGCGGGCGGCTGGGTCGGCCTGCGGATGGAGACGCGTACGGGAATTACAACGTGGTGTTTACCTACCCGGATGGAGTTGAGGTGACCTTCAGCTCCACACAGTTTGCCAAGGGTTGGTGGGACGTTACCGAGCGATTCTTTGGGACCAAGGGGACTTCGCAATCGCCGTACTCGGGGCCGCTGGGAATTTGGGGCGATGAGCCGTGGCAGACGCCGTTGACGCCGGAGAAGGATTCGCAAGGATTTTCGGCCACGGGAAAGTTCACTTCGAATCTGGAGTTCGCGGATGCGGAGAAGAAGAAGGCCTTCGTCCAGAGCATCACGAGCGGGAATTTTCATAATCAGGCCGCGAAGGGAGCGGAATCCGCGCTTTCGTGCATGATGGCGCGGACCGCGGCGTACACGGGGCGCGAAGTGACATGGGACGAACAGATGAAGTCGCATGAGGTTTGGGATTCGAAGATTGATTTGAACAGATTGGGATGAAAGAAAGAATTTACCGAGAGATCGTTGAGGGCACAGAAGGCAGGAGAGAAGCGGGAAAAGGAGCGATTGATGCGGCGGATGGCGCGGCGGGAGTTTGTGAAGGCGGGAGTTGCGGCGGCCTGTGTGTCGGGGATTGGCGGCGGGGGATTGGCTGGCGGGCTGATCTCTGGGAGCCGCAGGCCGGCTCCGAATGGATTGACGAGTTCGCCGGCGGCCACTTGGCAGGCTTCTGCTGCACTACCGCTCAAGAAGGGTTTGGTTTTTGACATGCTGCCCAGCAGCTTGAGCTATACGGATCGCTTCAAGTTGGCACGGGACGCGGGATTTGAGGTGGTGCAGGCCCCGACTACACCGGACCAACACGAGGCGGAAGAGATTAAGAAGGCTGCTGACGCGGCGAACATTCGGATCGACTCGGTGATGAACATGGATCATTGGAAATATCCGCTGTCGTCGGTCGACAGGGCGGTAGTCGCGAAGAGCATGGAGGGGATGAAGACGTCGCTGCACAATGCGAAATTGTGGGGCTCGGATGCGGTGTTGCTGGTTCCGGCGGTGGTGAATGCGGAGACGTCTTACAGCGAGGCGTGGACGCGTTCGCAGAAAGAGATTCGCAAACTGCTGCCGATGGCTGCGGAGCTGAAGGTGGTCATTGCCATCGAAGAGGTGTGGAACAAGTTTCTGCTGAGTCCCTTGGAGATGGAGAACTATATCGGCGAGTTTCAGAGTCCGTGGATCAAGGCTTGGTTCGATGTGGGAAATGTGGTGCTTTATGGGTATCCGCAAGACTGGATTCGGACGCTCGGGAAGAGCATTTACAAAGTGCATTTGAAGGACTTCAAACGCAAAGAGGGCGGATACGCTTGGGTGAACCTGGGTGATGGCGATGTGGATTGGGCGGCGGTGCGGCGAGCATTTGCGGAGATCGGTTATTCGGGAAGCGTGATTGCGGAATTGGATGCAGGGAACGAGGCATACTTGCGTGATGTCAGCAAGCGGATAGATCGATTGTTGATTGAGGTAGCGTAAGGCTTCTGGAAGTAAGGGTTTGGGAAGGAAACGACGGAGGGCTGGGCGAGAAGTCAAAACGGGGAATGAGATCGGGCCGGGAGGAAAACCCGGCTAGCCTGCAACGGTAACAGGTACACCAAGTTCTTTGAGTTTGGCGCGGGCCGCGCGCTCTTCTTCAGTACCAGGGTAGCGGCGGACGACCTCGCGCAGTTCGCGGACTCCGGCAGACTTCTGACCGAGATCGAGCAGCGCCATACCTTTCCTTAGGCGAGCCGGAGCCAGCTTGAAGCTTTTCGGGTAAACAGTGAGCACCTTGTCGTATTCGGCGACGGCGTCCTGATATTGCTTCTGGTGGTAGGCAATTTCGCCGAGATAGAATTGGGCATTCGAGGCCAGATCAGTGTCGCCATAGTACTTCAGGTAGTCCTGAAATTCCTGGCGGGCTAAATCGTATTTGCCGCTGGTGATATCGCGAAGGCCGTTGGAATAGAGCATGTCGGCGGATGGCGCAGGGGGGGTGCCACCATTGGGAGGAGCGGAATTGGAAGATACATCATTCGAGGGCCTCGGATTGGAATTGGGAGTCGTGCTGGCCGGGGCCGAGCCGGAGACTTTGGAGTCGATGCTTTGAACGGCGCTTTGTAGATCGACGAGCTGCTGATTTAGTTTGCCGAGGCGGGATTTAATTTCTTCGAGATTGTCGGAAAGTCCTTGGACCTGGGTGGACATGGTGTCCAGACGGGCGCCGGAGTTGGCTTGCACGTCTTGCACGGACTTCTGGACGGAACCCATGGTGGCGTTCAGTTTGCCGACATTGTCGCTGGCTTGCTCGACAAGAGTCTTCAGGACCGTATGGTCCTGAAGAATTTGCGTGGACATGTCCTTCTGACCTTGCAGAAGCGTGGTGACGTCGCGCTGCAGGTCGATGATTTCGCGGGCCACGGCTTCGGCGGGGCGTGGCCCGATGAGGCTGCCGCCAAGAGCCCCGGCAAAAACGGCGGCGGCAAAAATGACGATGGTGCGGATTTTCATGAAAAAAACCTCCTCAGATGCGGCTGCTTCTCAGACGAATGTTCAGGCCTGGGAAGAGCGCGCTAGCTGGTAATCGGTGAGCGGCCGGTACCTCTGGAACCGGACGGCTCTTTACTCACTTTAACGGCAGAGCCGCGCGCGAGCAAGAGATTGCTCGGGCACGCGGCTCTGTCGGTCATCGAACAGTTACGAGGTTGCCCTCGGATTAGTTGGCCTTGACGAAATGGCCGACGCGGTTTCTCTGCCAGCACTCCTCGTTGCTCTCCGTGCAGAAGGGCCTCTCCTTGCCCAGGCTCGTCGTGGTCAGACGGTCGGCGGAGATGCCTAGCTGAACAAGGTAGTTCTTCACAGCAGCGGCGCGGCGATCTCCGAGGACCAGGTTGTACTCGGTGGAGCCCCGTTCGTCGCAGTGGCCTTCGATGGTTGCTTTGACTTCCGGGTGATTGCGCAGGAACTCGGCAGTCTTACCGAGAGCTTCGCGCGCATCTGCTCGGATATCAGCCTTGTTGAAGTCGAAGAATGCGTCACGAACTTCCTTTAGGAAGAGCTCGTCGATCGACGGGCCGGTTGGTTCCTGTTGCGGTGGAGGCGGAGGCGCAGAGACGGTGACGCGGGCACTGGAGTCAGCCGAGCCGCCGGGACCGCTGGCGGTAATCGTGTAGGTCGTGGAATCCGACGGAGTGACTTTGGTCGAGCCTTGAGCCGTGACCGCGCCAACATCAGGCGAAATGGTGAGCTGCGTAGCGTCGGTCGAAGTCCAGCTCAGGGTCGTGGAATCGCCCCTGTTGATGGAGGTGGGGTTGGCCTGCAGCGATACGGCCGGGCGAGCTGCCGCAGGTGGTGGCGGTGGCGGCGGTGGCGGTGCTGCCGGCGGCTTTTTTTTGCAACCCGCGGCAAAAGCAAGAGCGAGCATGGCAGTGAGAATGGCCCCGCGGTACAGAGAGCTAGAAACCCGAATCATTCGAATCCTCCTCAGCGTAAGAATCCCTTGTTCGTCCCACCAGAGCCATCATCCTATCACTAGCGGGCTGGGTTAGGGAAATACATCGTAGCACGATATATTATACATCGTACACAGACAAATGCGACAGCAAATCGCAAGAAGCAACAGCAAAAACCATCGTTCAGGGAGAATCTGGCAACCAAAGCGTGTGATGCGCCGGACGGACGGAAAGTTTCGGCCAAGTTTCTTCCTAACAGTAAGTACAGCGGCTGTTTGGTTATTTTGGCGACCAGTTGGGCGACTCGTTGTGACCGTCGGTGGTGAGCTGGTGAGCCTGGGAGCCGTCGGCCAGCATGGTCCATATTTGGCGCTGCCCGGCGCGGGTGGATTCGAAGACAAGGTGGCGACCGTCGGGGGCCCAGCTGGGGCGCTCGTTGCGGCCTTCATCGCGAGTGAGCTCGACAATTTGCTGCGAAGTAGGTTCCATGACGTAGAGGTCATAGTTGCCGCTGGGACGGCGCCAGCTAAAGGCCAGCAATTGACCGTTGGGAGACCATGCGGGATCGATGAGATAGCCCTTGTCGGGGAGATCGAGGTTGATGACGTTGGTGCCGTCGGCGTCCATCATGTAGAGCTTGGGGATGCCGCCGCGGTCGCTGACGAAGACGACGGACTGGCCTGTTTTGGGATTCCAGGTGGGAGAGGTGCTACCGCCCGTAGAGAACGTGAGGCGCTTGGGTTTGCTGCCGTTTATGTCGGTGACGTAGAGTTCCGGATTGCCCGCCATGGAGGAGGAGAAAATGAGCTGCGTGCCGTCCGGGGACCAGGCGGCAGCGCTGTTTGTGCCGCGGAAGCGCGGGAAGGAGAGGACTTTGCCAGCGTCCATGGAGTACATGCAGATTTGGGCACTTACGACGCCGCTTACGGGTTGATAGCAGGTGAAGGCGATGCGCGAGGCGTCCGGAGACCAGCGAGGCATCAGCGAGATGGTGCGGAGAGATGTTAGCGGGTGCTGGTTGGCGCCGTCGTAATCCATGATCCAGACTTCTTTGGAGCCGGTGCGGGAACTGACAAAGGCGATTTGCGTGGAGGCGACGCCCGGGAGACCGCCGGAGAGTTTGCTGATAATTTCATCGGCAAACTGGTGGGCAAACTTGCGGACTTGCGCGTCGGTGGGGGCGCCGCGATAGACTTTGCCGACTACGGACTGGGAGGAAGGGCTGGTGACGTCGTAGAGCCAGGCTTGGATTGCGACTTCGGATGTGGTTTCTGAGAGATTGCCAAAGGCGACGTAGTGGGCATTGACTTGGGGATCGGTCCAGGCGGCGTTTTGGAGTTCGGAAGGTTGCGTGGGCGATTGAGCGGGATAAAAGCTCGGGCTGACGAAATCGAGGATGCCGCTGAAGGCCAGGTCATCGCGCACGATTTGGGTGAACTGCTGAGAGTGGGTTTTTGCGTTGTCGGCGCGCGGGCCGAAGTCGGCTACGGCAAGGCGAATTTTATCGACGCCGAGGCCGGTGCCTGTCCGGAACCAGGGCTCCTGTCCCTGTTGTGCACTCAGGGGACTTGCTGCACAGCATAGAACGGCTACGACGACTAGCCAACTAAAGTGTTTGAACTTCGCTAGCACGCTTACCTCCGGTTTTCCATGCCGCGCAGAACGCCAAGGACGGGGCGGCTTTAGTGTGTTAAGGACAGGTCAAAATCGAATATGACATCCACGCCGCTGCCGCTGTAGTCATTGGGCAATGGACCGAAGTGGATACCGTCCAGGGCCCGGCGTGCCGAATTATCCATCGAAAGATTGCCGCTAGATTGCGACATCTGAATGTTCCGGACACTCCCGTCACGATTGATCCGAAACGTCATCACCGCATGAGCCTGACGCGCGGCGCGAACGTTGGGGTCAATCGTGGACTGCAGCCAATTCTGTGCGACGCTGCGGCGCACGGCTTCTATGTACCAGGCGTAGCGCGAAGCGAAATCGCCTCCGCCCTGGCCTGGTATGGTGACGGGGCCGGAACCGCCGCCGGGTGTGGTTGCGTAGCTGCTCGGAAGATTCGGCGAGCCGCCCTTTCCATAGTCAACAGCGTTGGGAGGAGGCGGAACTTTAGGTTCGTCAACCTTGGACGGATGCGAAATCGGCTTGGGTTTTTCGTTCTTGAAAGTGGGGATTTTTTCGGCCGGCGTCTTGGGCTCTGGAGGCTTGGGTTTGGGGTCTTCTTTCCATAGACCTTGCGTCGGATCGACGGCCTTGCTCTCGGTGACGATGGGCTTCGGGGGCATAGGGATTCCGGCCGCCGGCCCGACAAGTTTTACGTTGACGCTACCTTCCGTGCCGCCAATCCCGCTCCACTCGGGACCTCTCATCTGGAGATAGATGGAAACCGCGATCCAGAGGACGAGGAACACGTGAAGAACTACGGAATAGACGAGGAACTTTCGGAGGTCGAGTTCTTCCGAATTGGCGACGGCGGTGATCATCTTCAGCACATATCGGACTAGCGCGTGCGGGCGCGTTCCGTTAGGGGCTCCGTGACAATACTGATGTTACTGACGCCGGATTGGCGCAAAGCATCGATGACCTTCGCAAAAGTGCCGAAGGGAATGGTTTCGTCGGCGCGAAGAAAAACGGAGTCTTGAGGCTTTTTGAGCTGCGCGCGCACCAACGAGCCGAGCTGGTGAATATTAACGGGCGCGTCGCCGAGATAGACGGTCTGGGCCTTGTCGATGGTGATGACCAGGCGCTGCTCGTTGATCTCCTTTACGGTGGTCGTTTTGGGGACGTCGACTTCGATGCCGGACTGCAGGATGGGGGCGGTGATCATGAAAATGATGAGCAGGACGAGAACAACGTCGATGAACGGGACCATGTTGATCTCGGAAAGCGAGCTCTGCGTTTGTTTGGAGAGTTGCGCCATAGTTTTCCGTGGCGGCCGAGGGCTAGCGGCCGCAAAAGCCTACGTAAAAGTTTTTTCGATTTGTGCTCCGACTTCCAGCGCAAAAGTGTCAAGGCGTTGCGCCAGATCGCGGATGCTCTGCAAAAAGTGGTTGTAAAAGATCACCGCCGGGATGGCTACGAATAGACCGGCGGCGGTGGTGATAAGGGCTTCGGCGATGCCTGGGGCCACGGCGCGGAGGCTGGCAGCGCCCGCATTCCCGAGGCCTGAAAAGGCGTCAATGATGCCCCAAACGGTGCCGAACAGGCCGATAAAGGGAGTTACGGAACCGGTTGTAGCCAGCCAGGACATGCCCTTTTCGACGCGGCGGACTTCTTCGGCGGAAGCGAGTTGCATGCTTACTGTGACGGCCTGGAGGCTCTTCAATTTTCCCGTTGGTTGCGGATTGCCGGTGCCGACCTGGCTCAAGAGCTCGCGATAGCCTGCGGCATAGACGGATGCGAAGGGCGAGCCCGCAGAGGCAAGTGCCTGCGGATTGGCTACGCCCTTGGTGGCGCGAAAGATGCGGAGGAATTGGTCGCTTTGACGGCGGACACGGCCAAAGAGGCCGAGCTTCTGAAAGATCATCGCCCAGGAGACGATGGAGAAAATCCCGAGCAGGAGCAAGATGCCACGGGCAACCCAGCCCGTCTGTGCAAGAATGTTACCGAGATCGGCGATAAAAATCGTTGAGAACAGAAGAATGATCGAACCCCTCAGTTAGAACCGATTTTTTCCAACTTCAGAAACGTAGCATACGCCTACAGGGTGGTCAAACAAATGAGATGCGGAAGATAAAGAGGGTGCTGCCTCTTTGGATACAGCATGGAACGCGGCATTCGGGCTGGATGGCCTCGAAAAGAGGGTCGCGGAGCTCAGGTTCGGATGCCAATAGGTGTGTTAAACTGCAAAATAGGCATGGGCAAAACGTTCGACATTGGGCTAGAGAGACTAACGGGCGGATCTGAGTTTTCCATCGGCAGTGCCATCAACACAGTACATAGGGGCGGCTCGAGGAATGAGGGCAGCGCCGCGCACGCAGGCGCCAGGACCGAGGCTTCGGGACTGGAAGCGATTCGGGGCGCGTTGCGAGGCACGTTTTTTCTGGAGACGTTTGGATGCCAGATGAACGATCACGACTCGGAGAAGGTAGCCGGTGTTCTGCTCTCCAGGGGATACACGCAAGTGGAGTCGCCTGACTCGGCATCACTGATTCTCTACAACACGTGCAGCATTCGGGAGAAAGCGGCGCAGAAAGTTTTCTCGCGGCTTGGGGAGTTCGGCTTAACCGAGAATACGGGGCGGATTATCGGCGTGCTGGGTTGTGTGGCGCAACAGGAGGGCGAAGAGATTTTTAAACGTGCGCCGTGGGTGAGTTTGGTGTGCGGGTCCGCGAGTTACAGCAAATTGCCGGAGTTGCTGGCGCAAGTCGAGGCGGGGAATCAGCGCGTGACGGGACTGGACACCGACACGGATGAGACATTCGAGACAGAGATCACCCGGCGCGACAATCCCTGGCGCGCTTATTTGACGATTATCGAGGGTTGCGACAAAGCTTGCTCGTATTGCGTCGTGCCTTACACCCGCGGACCGGAACGGAGCCGAGCCAGCGATTCGATTTTGCGCGAGGTGCGGCAGCTTGCAGACTTGGGGTACTCCGAAGTGCAGCTGCTAGGGCAGACCGTAAATTCCTACAAGGACCCGACGCCGAGAAAAATGCGGTTTTCTGAGTTGCTGCTGGCCGTGGCGGACGCGGCGGGGATTCGGCGGGTTCGGTTTACGACTTCTCATCCGAGCGACTTCACCGAGGACATTGTGGATGCTATAGATTTGCAACCGAAACTTTGCAATCACGTGCACTTGCCGGTGCAATCCGGGTCTACGAGAGTTTTGCGCGCCATGCAGAGGACCTACAGTCGCGAAGAGTATTTGCAGAAGATTCGGATGATCCGTGGGGCGAAACGGGCTATCAGCATTACAACGGACATTATTGTAGGGTTTCCCGGGGAGACGCAGGAAGATCTTGCCGAGACCCTGAGCCTGCTCGATGCGGTTAAGTACGACAATATGTTTTCGTTCAAATACTCGCCGAGGCCCCATACGCCGTCGCTGGCGATGAGCGACTTGATCAGTGAAGAAGAGAAGAGCCGGAGGTTGGCTTTGCTGCAGGAAAAACAACGGGAGATTCAGACGGCAAGGCACCTGACCATGGTTGGGGAGAACTTCGAGCTGCTCGTCAGCGGGAAATCGCGGCGCGAAAACCAATGGTCGGGGCATACTTCGTGCCATCGAGTCATAAATTTCTCTTCCCAAGAGCAGGCGCTTCTGGGAAAGTACGTGCAGGTTCAGGTGACGGGAGCGACGCCGAACAGTTTGTTGGGGGAGCAGGCGCTCTGACCAGGCGAACCGCACCTTGGAAGGCTAGGATATTTTGACGGCACGGGCTGAAGTCTGTGCTCTGCGGGAGGTCATATGGAAGTGGAGATGAAAATCCGCGGCCTGATGATGGATCCCGTGACAAACATGCCCATTGTGGTGTTGAAAGACGTGCAGGGGCAGGCCATCTTGCCGATTTGGGTTGGCGTGTATGAGGCCAACGCGATCGCCCTGGAGATCGAAAAGGTGCAGACGCCGCGGCCCATGACCCACGATCTTCTGAAAAACGTTCTGCTCGGGCTGGATGTGCAGGTTCATAAGATTGTGGTGAACGACCTGAAGGATGATACGTTTTATGCTCTGATTTGGGTGGAGCGCGACGGGCAGATGATGACGATTGATTCGCGGCCGAGCGATGCGCTGGCGCTGGCGCTGCGTGTGGATTGCCCCATTTTTGTGGATGAAGAAGTGCTTAAGAATTCAAAGATTTCCAACGCGATTACGGAACGCAGCACCAGCGAGCAGTTGCGCAACTGGCTGGAGGGTCTTTCGGACGATGACCTGGGCCGCTACAAAATGTAGTTCGCCCGAACCGAACCCTGCGCGACCTCCTTGCCTTGATGCGATCTGCTGCGGAATCTGCTGGTGCGGTCTCGGTCAGTGCGTTAATACCTTACCGTTTTCGACGTTGGCTTTCTGCCCTAGAGCGCTCGGCTTTGTCCGAACCTGCGCGGATTGCGGCCCGGAGCCGGCCGTGGTAACGACGGCCCGGTCTTTGTAACGGAGGGCCGGGATCAGAGCGAAGAAGCGCACTCCCAAGGTCACAGCCACGACATACCAACCTGCGCCTGCCGAGTGAATGGCGGTTATTCTTCCGAGAGACTCGTCCAGCCGCGAAAAGAGAAATGCCATTAGTTGAAATGGCAGACCGCACAGGATCGCTCCGAGAATCGCGAAAATAGCTGTCAAGAAAAGCTCCGAAAACGCTTTTCCGGAGCTGAATCGCGGAACAGCTCCCGTGACTGCGCCGATCTGGGGAGAGCGCAAGGTTGCGAGCGGGCCGGAAACACCTTAGGGTTGCGTTACTTCGAGTGTAGAGGCGCGCGTGGCTAGAGCCGTTTTTCTATCTCGTTGAGTGATGTTGTGGGTAGGGGAGTATGGATGCGTCAAAACTGTCCGGCCGGGCTATTGACCGGATGAGCGTTTTTCGAGAGGGAATGAACCATGTCTCGAACCCTTCGCTGCCAGACCAGCAGCAGGACAATGCCGATGAGGATGAGGGCCAGGCTTAGTCCGGCCCAGAGGCCAACGGCTCCCCAGCGGAGGTGGAAACAGAGGTACGCTCCGAGCGGGAGACCGATGAGCCAGTACGCCGTGAAGTGGCACAGCATGGGGGTGCGCGTGTCTCCGACGCCACGCAGGGCTCCGGTAGCAACCGTTTGAATGCCATCAAAGAGTTGAAAAGCCGCGCCAGCGGCGAGCAACCCGATGGTGCTCTGAATAATGTCCGCATCGGGCGTGTAGGCCCGGGCAATCCAGCGTGGGACAAGGAGCAGCACAACACTCATGCAGGTCATAAACGCAGCACCGAGAAAAATAGCCGTTCCGCCGGCGTCTGCGGCGGCTTGAGGATCCTGGCGCCCTATGGCCTGACCGACGCGCACCGCCGCTGCGGAGGACACGCCGAGCGGAACCATGTAGGTGAGGGAGACGGTGTTTAGCGCGATTTGGTGACTGGCAAGGGAAACTGCGCCCAGGCGACCGATCAGAGCCGTTACCAGGGCAAACACTCCAATCTCCAGAGTGATCTGCATGGCTGCGGGAAAACCAAGAGCGATGAGACGCCGGATGCGCCGCAGATCGGGTTGGATTGGTGTGCGGAGCAGCCGCGTGCGGTGACGCCGGTCATACCAGAGGAGATAGCCTAGGAGAACAGCCGAAAGGTAAATGCGTGCCCCGGAGGTGGACCAGCCCGATCCCACCGGGCCCATGGCGGGAACTCCTAGTTTGCCGTAGATGAGGATCAAATTCCCGCCGGCGTTGATAAGGTTTGCGGTGATTAGAGCGAAAGCGATGGGGCGCACCAAGTTCATGGCCTGCATGCAGCGCCGGACAGCGAAATAGAGAAGGAGCGGCAGCATCCCCCAAGCCAGGGCTTTCGAATAGGGAACTGCGACAGCGATCACGTCCGGCGCGATTCGCATGGCGCGAAGCATGGGTTCGAAGAACCAAATTGGGGCCATCAAGAGGGGCGTAAGAACCAGGCTAAGATAGATGCCATTTAGAAGCGAACGATGACAGTCTTCTCGCTGACCGGCACCGAACGATTGAGAAACCATGGTGTCCAGGCCAATCAGCAATCCCCCTCCAAAAAAACCGAGCACGTTGACCAGAATTCCTCCTAGGCTGACGGCAGCGATGGCTACCGCGCTCTGGGCAAGCCGCCCAACCATCATGGTGTCCACGATGGCCATGCTCATCCAGCCCAACTCGGCCAGAACGAGCGGCAACGCCAGCCGCAGCGTGGGACTGAGTTCGGCTCGAAATGTTTTGTAGCGGGTCATGGGCGGAAGAGGAATGAAAAGAGTTTAAGCGGGCCCCTAAAAAGGAGCAAACGGGCCGGCATGTCCAGTCCAGGAATGCGGCTGCGGTGGCAGAGCATTTTAGTCGACTGATATGGGTAACCTTCGTGGTCGTTCTAAGGTCTAGGCCCGAAGTCCCATTGACCTCGCCGGGCGAGAACCGTAGTCTTCCGGTACCGCTGCTTTTGCACGCTTGCGACAAGCCGACTGGGCGTGCATTTATTTTTGGGAACTTATGCTGAACTGCCGGGACGCTTCGGAACCGGCAAACGCAGGAGACAACCGTGGGCGTAGGGAACTTATCCAGGTTTGAAGCACGACTGCAGAACGCCAGGGCCGGGAGTCGCGTGAATTCGCGCGTGCCTGTGGCCGTGGAATGGCAGGAGTCGGGCCGCGCGATGCACGCGGAGGGTTACACCGTGGACACCAGCACGAAGGGGTGCCTCGCTGTGATTCCCCACAGCTTTCCAGTGGGGCAGCGCTTATTGCTGGTCAATCTCACCAACAAGAATGCTTCGGAAGCGGTTCTGATTTGGCGAGGGCATGAGGGCCGAGCTGGATGGGAACTGGGGCTGGAACTTCAAGAGGCTTCGATGGATTTCTGGGGCGTGGAATTCTAGCCGACTTTTAAGGTACAGCTTCGGCTGGCTCTGCTTATTCTTGCCAATTTTGTCCTCTCCTGAGACTACCTTGTAAAAATTTCGGGCTGACCAAAGGCGGCCGTTCCAAAACAGAACTTTGGAGTTTTCCACTGCGTTCGCCGCAAAATTGCACTTTTCCCTTGCGCTAGAATGGGTTCGGAACGTAGAGTGGGCCTAGAGCTAGGGGGCTTTCTGCGGGCAGCACCCACATATAGGGACCTGGTTGCCGGTTCGCGTCGGCGCGACTTATCATGCGCATAAGCGGAGGCAGAAGCGTATGACTGCCATCATCACGGTTGCAAATCAAAAAGGTGGTGTCGGGAAAACAACGACGGCGATAAATTTGTCCGCCGCTCTGGCCCAACGCGGCAAGCGCACTCTTTTGATTGACCTGGACCCGCAAGCGAATTCAACAATTGCATTTTACAATTCCGGCGAGATCGCTACATCGATGTTCGATGTCTTGAGCGAGAGCCGGGCGACGATGGCCTCGGTGGTGAAGCCGACCAAAGACCAGATGCTCTTTCTCGGGCCTGGACGCCTGGCGCTGGCCAAATTGGAGCAAGTGCTTGCAGGACAGTTCGACGCGCCGTACAGACTGAAGGACGCTCTGGCTCCCATCATGAAGGAGTACGATTACATGGTGCTGGATACGCCGCCGTCGCTGGGAATTTTGACAGTGAATGCGCTGGTGGCTTCCACGCATTTGCTGGTACCCATTCAGGCCGCCTACTTTGCGATTGAGGGAACGGACGATTTGCTGGAAACCTACGAAAGAATTCGCGCGCGGCCCAACCCCGGGTTGAAAGTGCTGGGCGTAGTCATCACCTTGTTTGATAAGCGGACCAATATTTCGCGCGACACGCACGGGCAGATTCGCACCGTGTTCGGCGAAGTGCTGTTCAAAACCAAGATAAGCAAGAACGTGCGGCTCGAAGAAAGCCCGGCTTACAAAGAAACGATCTTAACGTTTGCGCCGAAATCACCTGGCGCCATCGAGTACAAGAAATTGGCAGGGGAGGTTATCCAACGTGTCGAAGAGGATCGGGTTACCCGTCACGCTGAAGATGCGGCATGACGCGCACTACGTCGAATCGCTGACAAGTTACAGCGGGGCCGCCGTCGGACGCATGATCCCTGTAGATCAGATTCGCCCCAATCCGGATCAGCCGCGTAAAGCGCTGGGAGACTTGCGCGAACTTTCGGAGTCCATCCGGGAGAAGGGCGTGCTCGAGCCGCTGCTGGTGCGGTTTGTCCCGCGCGAAGACTGCTACTACATCATTTCGGGCGAGCGGCGCTATCACGCTTCGCGTGCGGCGGGGCTGCGCGAAGTTCCTTGCATCGAGAAAATGGCGGACGACGCGGAGACGCTGGAGATCGCGCTGATTGAGAATATTCAGCGCAAAGACCTCACGCCGTTTGAGGAAGCCGACGGGCTTCATCGCCTGGCCACTCAGTTCGAATACACGCACGAAGATGTGGCCAGGAAGATTGGGCGAGCGCGCTCCTCCGTGACGGAAACCTTGTCGCTCAGGAACATTCCGGAGTCGCTGCGCAAGAAGTGCGTCGAGCATGGGATTATCTCGAAGTCGTTGCTGCTGCAGATTGCCCGGCAGCCGACGGAAAAAAAGATGATCGAGATGATGCACCGAATTATGCAAGGGGGGTTGACCCGGGATGAGGCGCGGCGCGAACGGCGCGGTGAGCAAGGCGGTCCGCAGAGGCCGCGGCCGTTCCTCTTTCAGTTCGAGCCGGAGAACGAAAGCTTCAAGTTTCGCATCCAGTTCAAGAAGAGCCATGTCAGCCGGGACGAGCTGATTGTCACGCTGAGGGAGATTCTTTCGCAGCTCGAGGGATCATCTTCGGAAGCGGATTCCACGGCGGCCTGATCACTTTTCAACAGAAGGTCACAGCAGACGGACTGAAATCTGTCCCACCAACCGCATGGTCGAGTTCACTGCGCAGCAGATGCAGATTCTGGAGAGGCTTTTTGCGGCGGGTTTTCGGCCGATGGCTATGCCTCCTTATGAGCGTGCTTTGTGCCTGCGGCGTGGCGAGTGCGCGGCTATTCTGTCACCGATCCCTAACGGCGGATTGAAACTCCTGGCATCTCCATCCTACCTGGTTGATGGGAATCTGAGCGTGCGGCTCAAACGCGGCCCTGCTGAGGCGTTCGTCTGGAAGAAGACCGAACTGCCCGCCACACCAGAACGCTTGCACGAATTGGAATTATTCCGAAGGGAACTGACGGACATTCTGGAACTGCGGCAAGTCCTGTAATGCGCGCCTCAATTTGCAATTCTTGCGGACTCCCGGCACACTAAAAAAGTTATGACGACTTACGATATTGTCTCGATTGGCGCGGGACCTACCGGCCTGGCTTGTGCCATCGAAGCGAAGCGCGCTGGGATGGCGCCTTTGGTGATCGACAAGGGCTGCCTGTGCAACTCGATCTACCACTACCCGGTCAACATGGTGTTTTTCACGACGCCCGAGCTTCTCGAAATCGGCGACCTGCCTCTGGTGAGCGCGACGGAGAAACCCGTGCGCACCGAGGCGTTGAAGTATTACCGCAAGGCGGCGGAGCATTATCAATTGGAGTTGCGGCTATTCGAGCGCGTGGTGCGAGTGGACGGGCATGACGGCAACTTTACGGTTGTGACGCGGACGGAGAAGGGAGGGGAAGAGCGGTATGCGGCGAAAAAAATCAGTGTTGCCACGGGATACTACGATCTTCCGAACGTTCTGGGCATTCCGGGCGAGGAATTGCCGCATGTTTCACACTACTACACCGAACCCTTTGCGTTCTGGAACCAGGATGTCGTAGTGATCGGCGGAAAGAACTCGGCTGCGGAAGCGGCTTTAGACCTTTATCGGAATGGCGCGCGCGTCACGCTCGTGCACCGGAGGGCGGAACTTGGTTCGACGATTAAGTATTGGGTGCGGCCCGACATCGAAAACCGTGTCAAGGCGGGGCAAGTCAAAGCACTGTTCGAGACACAGGTAAAAGCGATCACGAGAGACGAGGTGGTGCTGGGGAATGGCGCCGGTGAAAAGCGCCTGCCTGCGAAACAGGTATTCGCTCTGACCGGTTATCATCCCGATTTTGCTTTCATCGAGAGCCTGGGCGTGCTGCTCGACCCGGAAACACGAAAGCCAGCGCTGGACGCCAATACTCTGGAAAGCAATGTCCCCGGAATCCATTTGGCGGGAGTGGTGATCGGCGGGCGGCACACCAGCGAAATATTCATCGAAAATGGGCGCTTTCACGGCAAGCAAATCATCGAGTCGTTGAAGGCTTGAGCACTTCGTTCCCTGGCTCGGATAGTCGTTTGCCCGGGTACCAGCCGTTTGCTAGACTCCTAGATTATGGCATCCATCTTCAGAGAAGTCGGCGAGACGTTCAGCACGCTGGTCGAGGGATTCAGCGTGACCTTCCGGAATATGTTTCGCAAAACGGTCACGGAAAATTATCCGTTCGAGCCGGTGCATTTTCAGCCGCGCTATCGTGGAATCCACGTGCTGCACCGCGACGAATCCGGGCTCGAGAAGTGCGTTGGATGCTTTCTCTGCGCTGCGGCCTGTCCGGCGAATTGCATTTACATTGAAGCCGCTGAAAACACCGATGCCAGCCGGATTTCCGCGGGAGAGCGCTACGCCAACGTTTACAATATAGATTACAGTCGGTGCATTTTCTGCGGATACTGCGTCGAAGCCTGCCCGACGGATGCGATTACGCACGGACACGGCTTTGAGCTCGCAACCTACGACATCAATTCCCTAATCTACCGCAAAGAACAGCTCCTCGAAAAACAGCCGGTCGCTCCTGTGGCCGGGCGGTAAGGCCTCCGGCTCTTGATGGTCTGCTAGATCGTTAAGCCGGAACGCGTCCTCTATTCTGGTACCTGCGCGTTTACAACAGAAGCGCGTCGCCGAAGCGGAGGATTTTGCCGCACTCGGTGCCGGGGATGCGGGTGTTGACGGCGAGACGGTAGAAGTGATCGAAGCGAACGGCGGGCGCCCACGGCGGCAGGTGCGCGTGGCGCAGGTCGGTGAAGCGTTTCTGGAAGCCCGCGTTCGTGGCGCCGGTTTGCGATTCCCGAGACGGAACTGGACAGCGCGCGCAAGGGTTGCTGCCCTCGAAGGCCACTTCACCGATCTTGAACCTCACGACATTGCTCTCGCTATCGGCGAAGAGTTGATCTTCCCAGAATGGCGGCAGCGTTTCGGCCGCGCCCGCGGAGCAGGCGGTATCGATTTCGAGCGTGGTGCGGAAACGCCGACGCGCTTCGTCGAGCATCATGCCGGGAAACCAACCGCAAACAGCCTCGAGCGAGGCCGTGGAAACGATTGTTGGTCCGGTGGCGAGGCCGTCGTCTGGAAACCCTTCGCGCGAGTAGCGGACTTGAATCGCTTGCTCGAAGTACATGCTGAACCATTCCGCGGCACCTTCGGTATCGCTCGGAAAGGCGAAGCTCATTCGAGGGATGCCGCGCCTGTCTCCAGGAACGGTGAGGGTCACAGAGCTGATGTCCGGCGCATACGCCGCGCGGATGAGGTGCACAGCGGCGGTGCGTTTGCCATTGACCCAGCGGCTGTCGATCGAGTAAAGAGCCCAGACGCGATCAAGTTCGAGGCCGCCATTGGGCCCAATGCGGGCTTCGTTCACGGAGACAGGATCGAGCGCTTTGATGGGATGCAGACGGATATTCGCCAGGCGCGGTGTTGTTCTCTGGGAGTCCACGCGTGGAGTTTAGCAGAGCAGTGCTCGCGAAATGCACGGATGAGTGAGGGCGCAGTGCGATGGCTTCACTGGCGCGACAGGGCGGCGTGCCGTTACCAAGGGATCCCGACTGAGCGCGCAGTTCCCGGGCACAACTGAGGACAGAGAAGCACAGAAATTTCAAAGGAAAAAAACAGAAAACGCACAAATCGAGGCACCGCTTCTGCATCAACCGCAGCCTCAACTTCAGCTTGCTGAAGCCGCCGCCGCTGGCGCTTTCCTTTTCTTTGCCATCTGCTGGACGGTGAAAAGAAGCAGCGTGCGATCCTGCGGGTCCATCTTGCCCAGCAAGTGTCGCAGCTTGCGCATGAACCGCAAGTCTTTGCCGGTGCTGCCCCAGGCATTCGATCCAGATTCCGTCCAAGCGGCTGGAACATCCTGCCTGGGCGGCTGGTCTCCATCGTAAAGAAGCTGATAAAGCGGCATTTCCAGGGCCCGAGCCAGTTTTTCCAGCGTCTCGATGGCAGGGACGGTATGGCCGTTCTCGACGCGTGAGAGGTAGCAGCGCAGCAGGCCGGTTCGTTTCTCGATATCACCTTGAGAGAGTTTTCTTTCCTCGCGCAGTACGCGAAGGCGTTCGCCGATGATCATCGTAGCTCCTCGATAGAGTTGCTCCGCTTGGCCTGGGATTTCGAGTCGGAGTGACTGACATTAAACTATCGAATAGATGTAAGTCTAGAAGATTACGTTGCAGGCGATTGTGGAAATCTGCGCGCTACAGAGCTCGACCTTCGGCGTCGCTAAGCGGCGGCGGATTGGGACGGCTGGTTGGCGGAACGATGCCGTTGAGGCGCAGGTAGATGATCATTTGGCCGTAATGATCGGCGGCGTGCCAGATGCATACCTCTGCGAGGCCCAGTCGCGTGTTGGGTCCGGCGTAGGGTCCTTCAATAGGATCGTACATACTCTTCGCGGTGATGGCGGAGAGCGATTTCTTTAGTGCGGCAAAGGAGTCACGTAGATAGGCGAGGAGTTCGGCACGTGTTTTCGCCGGACTCGGGCCGCCCTTATCGCAAGTTTGAGGCGGCGCTGTACCATCGAGTTCGGCGGCAAACGCGAAATTGCTACAGGCTACATGCTTTACCTGTTCAGCGAAGGTGCGCAGTTCCGCGGGGCCAAAGGCGGGCTTCTCATTCTTGAAGAGGCCTTGCACGGGACGGTAGATCCACTTGTCGGCAGGCATAGCTTCGGCGGCGGATTGTACCTCGTACTCCTGGTCTCGAAATTCGCGCATGACCGCTTTGCCAGGTGTTTCGTCCCGGCTGAGCTCGGCGGCAGTCGGTCGGTGTTGCGCCGCAGCGGATTGTTGCGCCGTTTGCCCAGCGGACGAGGGATTCGCCTTGTAGGCAAGCAGGCGTGGCACAACGGCGATGCCGGTAACGAGACCGGCAACGAAGAGAAGAATTTGCCAGCGCGAATGGCTCATGGGAGGCTCCTCCGGCCGAAGCCTAGTACAGTGAGGGGCCGAGGCACAATCCGGTCCAGGGTCCGGGAGTCCCGGACGCCTCGACTCCGTCGGGTATCTCCTGAAGGCCTCGCCGGCCAATCAGGCGCCAGCAGCAGCTCCGTGCCCCGCCACGACGGACTTGTAGCCGCAAGTAGCAGCTTTGCGCATAGCCTCGATGGCCTGCGCTGCCGTCATCAGCGGTGTCGTTTGTACGTGAGCGACCGCACCGCCTGCGGCAAACGCGATAGCGATCGCCGCAGCCGACATGTTATCGGGCATCTCGGTGATGGCGATGACGTCGAACGGGCCGAACGCGAAGAACGCCGAGTGCAGCTTTCCGCCGAGTTTTTCGATGGGCGTGCGGACTATGTCGAGCCGGTCCTGTGGATCGGCCATCAGCCGGGCCCAGGCCTCCTTGGTGTAGCTGACTTGGTGGCAATAGTGTGGCATGGTGGACCTCCTTACATTCGGGGAGAAAAATCCAGGGGAATGGGGCGACTATGCTCTTGAAAATAAAGGGAGTCAAGAAAAAGTGAAAAACGTTCAAAGTATGACGTAAGGGCCTTGCTCCGGCCTCCTCTGGGCGCTTGGCGCGTTGCCCAGCGCCCAGTTCTAGTCAAATAGCATTCGGTTCCCAAGAGCCCATGTCGTCCGCTGGTCCGCCATTTAACCGCGCTCGTTTCCGCCAGCGTGCAGTTCACTCTCTTCTTGTGCTGGCTGCTCCGCGGCATTTGCAAGCGACGAAATCACACGCGCTTGGCTTCACAAACGACAAAATCACCGCCGATAAAACCAAAACCTCCGCGCTAACCAAAGAGCGGGACGCCGTCGTCCGCGCCGCCGACGGGGAAGTGCCCGGCGATGAATAGCCCGCGCCGCAAAGCGGTTCGCGCTAGACGTCGTGGCCAGAGCTGTCGCCGCAAAGACCGCTCATCGGCAGCATTAGTCAGTGCCCGCTTTCAAACCTGACGGTTTTCTAGGGTATAATCCGCGCACTGAATCGCATCGATGTCTTCCTCCGACATTCCGGCAAGCGGAGCCCACCCTGGTTCCGAAGGGTCACCACCCCTTCCCAGCAAGAAACTGGTTTCCTGGAAAGAGATTGCCGGGCACCTCGGCCGCGAAACTCGCACCGTCCAGCGATGGGAGAAGACCGAAGCGCTTCCCGTCCGGCGCCACGAACACCAGAAAAAATCGACCGTCTATGCCTACACCAGTGAGTTGGATGAGTGGTTCAAGAGGCGCCAACCGGCGGACGATCCCGAAGCCGACGCTGCCTTCGTGCCCGAACCCGAGGTTGACGCCCTTTCCGAAAAAGCCAATGGTGGAGCAGTCCCTGCGGTCATCAGCCTAGTTCCTGACGCGGAGGTCGAACAACTTCCTTCCGTGGAACCGGACAAACCGCCACGCCGCGCCAGAAAACAAGTTGCTCTTGGTCTGGCCTCTTTCGCGATTCTGTGCCTCATCGCTTATGCAGTTTACAAGTGGCTCCCAACCGAGACTCTGCAGCCGGAAAAAGTCCGTCTCGTCGTTCTGCCTTTCAAAAATCTCAGCGGCGACCCCAAGCAGGACTATTTCAGCGCAGGCCTGACCGACGAGATGATCACGCGGCTTGGTAGCCTCGATCCGCGGCGGCTCGGCGTGATTGCAGCTGCATCTTCCAGCGCGCAGTCCGGAAAACCCCTCAAGGAGATTGGCCGGGCTCTTGGTGTCCAGTACGCCCTCGAGGGTAGCGTGCTCCGCGAAGGCAATCAGGTGCGCATCGATGTCCATCTCATCCAAGTCAGCGACCAAACTGATCTTTGGGCGGATTCCTATAGCCGCGACCTTACCGACATCCTGCTCGTGCAAGACGAAGTCGGCGCTGCCGTCGCGAGTCAGATTCGCACGGCGTTGGCTACCACTACCGAAATGAGCAGCTCAAGGTTCGCAAAACGCTCCGTCAACCCGGAAGCCTACGATGCCTATCTCTGGGGCCGCTTCTACTGGACCAATCGCGGCGACCTCCACAAGAGCATCGAGGCATATCAGCAGGCGATCCAGAAAGATCCGCAATACGCTCTCGCCTACGCCGGTCTTGCCGGCTCCTATGCTCTACTTGGGCAGGTGCCCTACGACGACATGTCACCGCTCGAAGCCAAACCTAAAGCTCGCGCGGCTGCCGAACACGCCCTCCAGTTGGACCCGCTGCTCGGCGAAGCTCACGCCGTCCTCGCCAATGTGGCTTTCAGTTACGACTGGAATTTCGAAGTCGCGGAGCAGGAGTTTCAGCGCGCCTTGACCCGCAGTCCGAACAACCCCACTCCGCATCTGTGGTACGCCCACTACTGCATTGTGCGCAACCGCCTGCCGCAGGCGCTCGAGGAAAACTCTCGGCTGCTTGATTTCGAGCCGGTCTCTCCTCTGTTTAATGCCAACCGCGCGGAGATCTATTACCACGCGCGCAACTACGACGCGACGATCACCACGGCAAGCCGCGCCATCGAGCAATATCCAAACTATTGGCTTTCCTACATTTGGCTCGGAT
>Ga0210395_10000714_pt1 | contig 25331 bp, 20 predicted proteins | sample IncBWH4OmetaG_FD_150861 | JGI IMG/M metagenome (GOLD analysis project Ga0210395, IMG submission 150861) | Forest soil microbial communities from Barre Woods Harvard Forest LTER site, Petersham, Massachusetts, United States - Inc-BW-H-4-O ... | reverse complement strand
TTCAAGGTGCCTTTGGGCGATTCGGTATCGAAGGCGCGCGTCGGCACGTGATGCGCCGTGAAATAATCGAGCAGCGTCCGCGCCACGGTCGTCTTGCCGACGCCGCCCTTGTCCGCGCCCACCACGACCACTGTTGGCTTAGCCATTGTCCTGATCCCCGCTGACCCCGTTCGCCTTAAGGCGTCGTCCGTCCGGCTCAGCAAATCCACCGGAAAACCGCGGCCAACCCGAACACGTCCCGCAAATCTTTCCGTTAATGGAGTCTTACACAGAGCCGGCTCTGTTTGGAAGCCTCCAGATGCGGCACGCGGTGCGGAACGCGCTGCGTAATGCCTATTTTCAAAGGGATATGGTTAATTGTGACCCGATTGCGACGCGGCACCGGAGTGTGGACCCCATGGCCCGGACGATGAGCCCGGTGAGGCGTCTGGGGATGCGCTTTCACCCGCGCTCGAATCATCTACGGCGGGGCCCCACGGGCCGCTCGGCGGCGGTGGCTCGGATTGATCGTCCGTGTCGCTCGCCTGCGGCGGCAGCGCCAGCGGGCCGGGATCGTGGCCGCCGGCGAACTTGACGAGCGCCGCAACCCGGCTGTCGACGCTCGGATGGGTATCGAACAGCTCGCCGAATCCCTGGCGCGGGTTGTCGAGGCACATTTCCATCACCGCCGAGGTCGCGTCCGGCAATTCGCCGCGGCCCTCGATCTTGCGTAGCGCCGAGATCATGGCGTCGGGATTCTTGGTGAGCTCGACCGAGCCGGCATCGGCGAGGAACTCCCGCGAGCGCGACAAAGCAAGTCGAATGACGAACGACAGGAAATAAGCGATCGCAATGATCGCAACCGCGATCAGCATGGCGAAGGCCGCTCCGCCGCCGCGGCGGTCGCCGGAGCGGCCGCCGCGAAAGCCGATGCCGTTGTAGAACCACAGCCGAAACACCAGTTCGGCGAAGAACGAGACGACGCCGGCGATGACCACGGCGATCACCATCATGCGCACGTCGCCGTTGCGGATGTGCGTGAGCTCATGGCCGAGCACCGACTCGATCTCGGCGTCGTTGAGCCGCTTGAGCAATCCGGTCGTGACCGTGATCGCATACTGCTTGTCGCTCATGCCGGTGGCGAAGGCATTGAGCGCGTCGCTCTCCATCACCTTGAGTTTTGGCATGGTGATGCCGCGGGAGATGCACAGATTCTCCAGGATATTGTAGAGCCGCGGTTCCTCGGCGCGCGCCACGTCCCGGCCGCCGGTCAGCGCGTCGATCATGTTTTGGTGGAAGTAATAGGCGATGACCACCCACGCCGCGGTGCCGACGGTCGCCCACGGCGCGGCGTGGAGAAAATCGTTCCACGCCAGCTGCATCAGCACATCGCTGTCGGCGTCGACCGAGAGCGCTTCCGCTAACAGCGCACCGGCATAGACCATCAGGTAGATGAGGAAGAACAGCCCGACGAGCAGCGCGATCGAACGCCGCCGGTTCGACTGGATATGGCTATAGAGCCCGTAAGCGGCCATCGCGATGTACCGCGCGCGCCGCGGCTCTAGAACTTCACCTGCGGCGCGTCAGTGACGGCTTTGCGGTCGTCGCCGAGATCGAAATAGTCCTTCTGCGAGAAACCGAACGAGGCGGCGAACAGCGCGGCCGGGAAGCGCTGGATGCCGGTATTGTATTCCTGCACCGCATTGTTGAAGAAGCGCCGCGACGCCGCGATCTTGTTCTCCAGATCGGTCAGCTCCGCCTGCAATTGCTGGAAATTGGCGGATGCCTTGAGGTCCGGATAGGATTCCGAGAGCGCGAACAATTGCCGCAGCGCGCCTGAGAGCATGTTTTCGGCGGCCGCTTGCTGCGCCGGCCCTTGCGCCGACACGGCCGCGTTGCGCGCCTTGACGACTTCGTCCAGCGTGCCGCGTTCGTGCGCGGCGTAGCCCTGTACCGTCGCGACCAGGTTGGGAACGAGATCGTGCCGCTGCTTGAGCTGCACGTCGATGTCGGCAAAGGCCTGATTGACCCGCTGCCGCATGGTGACGAGGCCGTTGTAGACCATGACCGCCCACAGAACGAGAACGACGATCACTGCAAGCACGATTATGGTCGAAGACATGATGGAGCTCCTTGGGGATGCTGTGGCGGTAAGACCGGTTTTGCAGCCTCGATCAACAGCATAACCATTGCCCGGCGACTGCGCAGCCCCGGATAGAGAGGGTTAACGGCTCCGTTAAGCTTAGCTTTGAATGGTTATCGCGCGGCCCGTCCGGTCGTTGTAAATCCAGACCGGACACATAGGTACGCGCCATGCTCAAGCAATATGTCAGCTCGCTGTCGTCCGAGCATTCGGGCGCTGACATTGTCGCGCTCAATTCGCCGCGAAGCGAGCCGCTGCCGCGGGACGATTTAAGGGAAATCGGAGACGACGCCGGCGCGATGGCGCAGACCGTGCGCGACCAGCTGGCGCGCGAGGTTGCCGACATCGAAGCCGCCACCGCCGTACTGCGCCGGGCCGAGCCGGCGCTGGAATCCTGGACCAAGGCGCCGGCCAATACCGGCGGCAAGCCGCGTCCGGTCTGGCTTCTCATCGGCGTGCTCTGGCTGTCGACGGCGCTGGTCACCGCCGGCGCGGTCGTCGCCATCGCCTCGCTGGCCGGCTAAGCAAATTTCATTCTCAGGTGTAGTGTGGGCACCGCACTTGCGCGGCGTAATACGCGTGGGCAAAATTGTCTGCGCGGTGCCCACGCGGCAAACGCGGCGTTGCAATTTTGCCCACCCTACCGAGCGCCTCAATAAGCGTTGCGATATCCCGCCGGCGACAGCACGGTGCGGAAGATGATTTGCAGATCGAGCCAGAGCGACCAGTTGTCGATGTAGAACAGGTCGTGCTCGAGGCGCCGGCGCATCTTCTCGTCGGTGTCGATCTCGCCGCGGCAGCCGTGGATTTGCGCCCAGCCGGTGATGCCCGGCTTGACGTTGTGGCGGCGCGCATAGAGCGAGATGCGCTGTTGGTATTCTTGATCGTGCGACAGCGCGTGCGGCCGCGGGCCGACCAGCGACATGTCGCCGGTGAGCACGTTGAAGAGCTGCGGAATCTCGTCGATGTTCCAGCGCCGCAGGAAGCGGCCGAGCCGGGTCAGGCGCGGATCGTTGCGGGTCGCCTGCGCGATCACCGGGCCGTCGTCGAGCGTCCGCATGGTGCGAAATTTTATGATGCGGAACGGCTGCTGATTGAAGCCAAAGCGGCGCTGCACGAAGAAAACCGGGCCGGGACTGTCCAACCAGACCAGTGCGGCGACGGCGATCAGCAGCGGCGTCAGCGCAATGAGCGCGACCGCCGCCACGACCAGATCGAACAGCCGCTTGCGCGCGATCTCGGTGCGCGTCAGCGGCCGGCGCGTCAGCTGCAGGCTGGTCACTGGGCCGAGTTTCGAGAGTTTGACCTCTTCGAATTTGTGCAGGATCTGCTCGGGGCCGATATGGATCTCGACCGGCAGCGTCATGAAGGTTTCGGCGCAGCGCTCGATGGTCTCGGTCTGCGACCACGGCAGCAACAGGAAAATGGCGTCGGGCTCGAGGCTGCGCACGCTGGCGACGGCCTCGGCGAAATCGCGGTCGAGCATGGCGTGCCGCGTCTCGCCGGAGGCGGTGGCGGCGACCGGGGTCAGGAAGCGGCAGCCGACGATGTTGATGCCGTGGGTCCACGGCTCATAGCGGTTGACGAAGCCGTTGACGTTGGCGCCGCTGCCGATCAGGAAAATACGCTGCGCCGAGATCAGTCCGGCGGCGCGCGCCAGCGCGGTGACCCGCACGATGAAGAAGCGCAAGCCGACGAGGCCGAGAAGCGTCGTGACATAGAACAGCACGATCCAAGCGCGCGAATATTCGACGCTGGTCTGCGCCAGGAAGCCGACCATCAAGAGGCAGATCAGCGTGACGTTCCACACCGCAATGGTGCGGCCGACGTGCGGCTTGAAGCTGCAGAAATTCGGCAGCCGGTATTCGCCGCGATACATGTTGGACACGGCAAAGATGCCGGCCGCCAGAACGCCGACCTGCATGAACAGCGTGACGTTGCCTGGCTTGCCGTAGGCTAAGAGGTGATAGGCGATGCCGGTGAGGCACGACATCGCCACGATGAAGGCGATGTCGGTGAGGAAGATCGCGGCCGCAAAGGTGCCGCGCAACAGCACCGCCCGCGCGCGCAGGTACCGGCCGGTCTGCGGCCGGGATCCCAGCGTATAGCTCGGGTGCGTGTTCATGGCCTCTGTCGTGGTCTTGCCGTTGCGAATCCCGACGGTGCCCCGAATTGAGACACCGGCGGTGGTCACGTCGCTGTCTCGCCAGAACCATGCCAACACGGCAAAGCGCGCAACGGCGGGCAAAAGTTGACGGCGGACGCCGCGTTAAGATTAATGCCGCCGTCAGTCGGCGTGCCGTGGGAGGAAGACCGTGCAAGGCAAGATCGCACTCGAAGAGCATTTCGCCATTCCAGAAACGCTGGAGGATTCCCACGGTTACTTTCCCGAGCGCGTCTGGCAGGAAGTCAAACTCCGCGTCATGGACATCCAGGAGCGGCGCATCGCCGAGATGGACCGGCACGGCATCGAGATGATGCTGTTGTCGCTCAACGCCCCGGCGGTGCAGGCCATTCCCGATCCGGCACAGGCCGCGGCCATCGCGCGCCGGGCTAACGATTATCTTGCCGAGCAGGTGCACAAGCGGCCGGACCGTTTCCAGGGCTTGGCGGCGCTCGCCATGCAAGACCCCGACGGCGCGACGCGTGAGCTCGAGCGCTGCGTCAAGGAGCTCGGCTTTCGCGGCGCGCTGGTCAACGGCTTCTCGCAAGTCGGCAATGCCGAGACGACGGCCTACTACGACCTGCCGCAATACCGGCCGTTCTGGGCGATGGCGGAAAAGCTCGACGTGCCGTTCTATCTGCACCCGCGCAATCCGCTGCCGCGCGACGCCAAAATCTACGACGGCCATCCGTGGCTGCTCGGCCCGATCTGGGCGTTCGGCCACGAGACCGCGGTGCATGCGCTGCGCCTGATGGCGTCGGGGCTATTCGACGTCCATCCGCGGCTGCAAATCATCCTCGGCCATATGGGCGAGAACCTGCCGTTCGCGATGTGGCGGGTCGATAATGCCAATGCCTGGATCGAGAACCGGCACAGCTGGCCGGCCAAGAAGCGGCTGAGCGATTACTTTCGCGAAAATTTCTACGTCACCACGTCGGGCAATTTCCACACGCCCGCGCTCTACAACACCATGCTTGAAATCGGCGCCGACCGCATCATGTTCTCGACCGACTGGCCGTTCGAGAACATCGACCACGCCGCGGTGTGGTTCGACGCCTGCCCGATCAGCGAGAACGACCGGATGAAGATCGGGCGGGACAATGCGCGACGGTTGTTCCGGCTGGGGAACTGAACCACCGCCTTGGGTCAGCAGCGACCGATTTGCGATGGTCGCGTAAAGATTAAGACCTGTTGGCAGGAGGGCTGCGCTTCCCGTATGGTCTCCCCCATAAAAGCCCCCGAAGGAGAAACTCAAATGACATATTCCTTGTATGACGCGGCTGTAACTCCCTGCATCCAGCAGCTTGGCGCGCTGGCCGGCATTATCGACAAGGCCGCGGCGCATTGTGCCGCCAACAAGATTGAGGAATCGGCCCTGTTGCAGGACCGATTGTATCCCGACATGTTCTGCCTCGCTCGCCAGATCCGTCAGTCGGCAGATTTCGCCATGAACACCGGAGGCCGCCTGGCGGGCGTTACTCCCCCCGCCATGCCTGCCGTGGACGACGCCAGCTTCGCCGCAGCCAAGAGCCGCGTCGAAGCCGCCCTGGGCTTCGTGAAGTCGCTAACTCGCGCACAGGTCGATGGCGCGGAGGACAAGGTCATCGCCTGGACCGGCGGCGGCAACGACCGGAAAATGAAGGGCAACGACTATTTGCAACAGTTCGCTCTACCGAATTTCTTCTTCTTTGTAACGACGGCGTACGACATCCTGCGTCATCGCGGTGTGCCGATCGGAAAGCGCGATTTCCTCGGCCCGCTCAACTGGCTCTAGGGCGTCTCTACGGTTTGCGCCGCGCCAGGGTCGTCTCTGGCCGAAGTGGTCCCATTCACGACCTTGCTGCTCTGAGTGTGCCTCTAAGCAAATAGCGCGAGGTCGATCGCGTCGCCCATCTTGGAGTAACCGCCGTCGCTCGGGTGCAGTCCGTCTCCGCAATCGTCCACGGCACGCATCTGGGTCTGGATTTCGGGATCGCGCAACACGGCGTCGAAATCGGCGACACCGTCAAACACGCCGCTTTCCCGGATCCAGGCATTGATTGCGACCCTGTGCATCTCGCGCGTCGGAGTCCAGGCATTGGCCATGTACGTCTCATTGCCGAACGGTGTCAGCGTCGCGCCAGTGACCTTGATGCCAGCGGCGTGCGCGCGCAGCGCCATCTGCTGCAGGCCGGCAATCACGGACTCGGCGGTGACCTCCTCCTCGGGCTTCGCCCACCGATTACGCAGATCGTTGGTGCCGAGCATGACAATGACGTGTGTGACGCCCGGCTGCGCCAGCACGTCGCGGTCGAAGCGCCGTAGCCCGCTGTCGCCGCGGATGTCGTGCAGGATGCGGTTGCCGCCGAGCCCGTTGTTCATGACGCCGACCGGTCTGCCTGCGCGGGCCACGAGCCGCCGCGCCAATTGATCGGGCCAGCGGCGGAAGGCGTCGATCGTCGAGATGTTGCCGTCGGTCAGCGAGTCGCCGAGTGCGACCACTGCGAGTGCGTCGCTCGGGGCGAGCACGTCGACACCGCAAAGGAAGAACCACTGGTCGGTCAGATTCCCGACCGGCATCACTGTCGCAGCGGCGTAATTGCCGGGTGGTGAAATGTAATTGGTCTGCCTTGCGTACCGGCCGGTTATCGCGAAATTCGCCGGCACCTCGCCGGGCAGATGGAAACTGACCGCAAGATCAGCGAGCGGTGGAACCGAAAGATCAACGGCATCGCTGTACTGCACCGCCCCGGCTGCGATGACGGCCGAGTCGCGGCCGCCGAAGCTCAGCTTGCGGCCGGTGCCTGCGACGATCGTCGGACCTTTGTCGCGCAACGCGATCATCGCGGCGCCGATGATCAATGGACGATTGCCATAGGCATTTGAGATCCGCACACGCAACCGTTCGCCGCCGATGCTAAAGCGTGGGTTCAGGCGGATCGTCTGGTTGCTAAAACCGACGACGCCTTCTGCCGGCGCCGGAGCAGCCGCCCAGGTTCCGACCCAACGTTTGCCGCTTGGCATCACCATCCTCGCTTTCTCTCACAGTTCCTGCCGCCCATTTCGCATAAGCCCGCATCGTTCGAGGCTCAGGTCGGCCACGCCCCTAAACGGATGGCTTGACCAACAGCAGGTGACACCCTTAGCTTCCAACTGCGCGCGGGGGCGTCAATATATCGGGGATTGTCATGTTCAAGCAGCTTCGGTTCGCGGTTGTTTCCTTGATTACAGGGGCCATAATCGCGTTGACGACTGCCCCCGTTTGGGCGTTTAGCCAGCAAACCCTTGGGCCTAACGGCAACTATAACTTTAACTACAGCGATCCGGACGATAAGGCCAAGCTCGGCGAGAGCACGAATAAGTCCGATCCGAATAGTCCGGGCTTCCACTTCTACATTGAGCGTAGCCAGCCGGGGCAGTTTGGTTCTCATGGCTTTGGGGACAGCAACAATTCGACGCCTCCGGACTACTTCTCTCAACCGCCCGGCGCACGGTAACTGAATTTACGGCGTAGCAACTGCATTCCAAATTGCGGTCACGGCAGCCGCCGGCCACGCTTGCGCAGCGCGAGTTCAACGATTTCGGGCGCCTACACCGCCGATTTTGCCGAGGCCCCGGTCGGTCCCATGCGGCTCAAGCGCGCCAACGAAGGCGCCATCCGGGCCGGCATCACGCAGTTCCTGGATCGGCTGCGAACAATGAAGTGAGGCTGTAGCTGGGCAAAGCGGGGCACGCTCTCAAGCGATGCCGCCGTGGCGGCAGGCGGCAAGAAAGAACGCGACGCTGCGGACCACGTCGGGCTCGACCTCTGCTCGCAGGTCTTTGAGCTTCTCGCCGAACAAGGCGCGCACGAGAATTGGCCAGACAACCAAATCGATAAAAAATCTCGCTGTCGTTGGCAGTCGCTCCGGCGCGAACGCCGGCAAGCCGCCGTGCGCTTCGGATTGGGCGGCTTCGGCCAGGAGCTTGCCCACAACCTCCTCGCCGCGCCGGCGCGCCGCGAGATGGACATTGATCGCCAGATCGGGAAACCGGCGTGCTTCGGAGATTCCAAGCCGCATGACAGCGACGATATCGCCGGCCAAAACCCAATGCACGACAGCGGCGCCCAGGTTGGCGAGGCGTTCATCGAGCGTTGTTCCGGTGGGCACGTGGCCTTCGAACCTCGCTGCGGTGGCAGCAACGTTGCTCATGACGACGGCCGCGAACAGCGCCTCCTTGCCGGGAAAGCGCGCGTAAATGGTCGGTTTTCCGGCGCGGGCGACGTTGGCAATCTCGTCGATGCTGGCGCCGGCAAGGCCGCGTTCCAGAAACACGCGGCGGGCGGCAGCGAGGATGCGCGCATCGACTTCGCCGGCGCGCTCACGCGGCGGTCGGCCGACGCGCCCCGCCGGCAACTTCGTTGTCCGCCTTTTCGCCCCCGGACTTCTGGCCATGGCACACCTTCACATTTTTGCGATCACACCGCCGCGTCGCCGCCGCATGCGAAAAAAGCCGCAGCAGTTTTAGGGGTTTAGCGCATCCGGCGCCCGAAGTAAATAAACGGAACGGTATCGTTTCATATGTGTTGACGCGATGGGGCAGTCGGACAATATAAACGAAACGTCATCGTTCTATTATGCCAAGAGCGGAACCCCGCCGTCGCGCCGGAAATCGAAAAGGAGCTCGACTATGCCATGGGAACCGGAAGGCGGTGACCACGCCGAAGAGCTGCTGCAAGAGCATCCTGACGAGCAAGTCGCCCGCACCTGGCCGCGCCGGAGCGGAAGCGATGATCGGCAAGTCTTGACTGCACAAGTCTTGACTGCACAAGTCTTGACCGCGGACGCAGTCCGCGCGCGGGAGCCGGCGCCGCAGCAAGATCCCGCCGACGAGCCTCCCAACATCGATTCGCCGCCGCTGCACGACGATCGGCATCCGGACCAAGACGACGAGCGCGCCGATGAGACGCGAGCGGGATTTTGGCGGCGGCATCCGTACGCGGTCGCGCTCGGGCTATTTGTCTGCGCTTTCGTGGTGGCGGGCGGTTACCTCTATTGGAACTACGCCGAGCATTTTGAATCGACGGACGATTCCTTCATCGCGGCGCGGCAATTTGCCATCCAGCCAAAGGTGTCGGGCTACATCACCGCTGTGCCCGTGACCGATAATCAGCACGTCGCGGCCGGCGACGTGATCGCGCGCATCGACGATCGCGATTACCGCAACGCCCTTGCGCAGGCCCAAGCGCAAGTGGCGGCAGCGCAAGCCAGCATCGAGAACATCGGCGCCCAGATCACGGTTCAGCAGGCACAGATCAACGCCAATCAGGCACAGGTCGACCAGGCGCAGGCAACGTTGGTGTTCGGGCAACAGCAGGCGGCACGTTACCAGCAACTGGCGCAAACCGGCGCCGGCAGCGTTCAGAACTCCGAACAATACACCTCGCAACTGCATCAACAGGAGGCCGCGCTTAAGACTGCGCAAGCTAACCTCCAGCTGGCGCAGCGGCAAATCGAGTCTCTGAAAGCGCAGCGCGACAGCGCGGTCGCGAACCTCGCCCAAGCCGAGGCGCAGCGCGACCAAGCGCAATTGAATCTTTCCTACACGATCGTGTCGGCGGCGCAGCCGGGCCGCGTCGTCAATCTCACGGCCGCTGACGGCCAATTCGCACAGACTGGCACCGGCCTGACCATGTTCGTCCCCGACGAGATCTGGGTCACGGCGAATTTCAAGGAGACGCAGCTCGATGCGATGCGGCCGGGACAGCCGGTGACGCTGACGATCGACGCCTATCCGGAACGCACCATTCGCGGCCACGTTGCCAGCGTCCAATCGGGGTCGGGTCCGGCCTTTTCGCTATTGCCGCCGGAGAACGCCACCGGCAATTGGGTCAAGATCGTGCAGCGCGTGCCGGTCAAGATCGTCATGGACGACCCGCCGGCCGACGTTGCGCTCGGCCCCGGCATGTCGGTCGAGACCACGGTGCGGGTGAATGCGAGCCCGTCGCTCTATGAACGGCTGCGGAGCTGGCTATGAGCGCCGCTGCGACCGGAACGCTCCGTTCCGCGGCCGCAAGCGGCGCCGGCGTCAATCCATGGCTGATTGCCGTTTTGGTCGCGTTCGCTGCCTTCATGGAGAACCTCGACACCACCATCGCCAACGTGGCGCTGCCCTACATCGCCGGCGGCATGGGGGTGAGCGAGGACGAAGCGTCCTGGGTGATCACCACCTACTTGGTTGCCAACGCGGTCAGCTTGACGGCGAGCAGCTTTCTCGCGCCGCGGCTCGGCCGCAAGTCGTTCTTTCTGATGTGCCTGGCGCTGTTCACCGCAAGCTCGGTGCTGTGCGGATTCGCGCCCAACCTGCAGGCGTTGCTGCTGTTCCGCGTCCTGCAAGGGCTCGCCGGCGGCGGCATGGTGCCGGTCTCGCAATCGATTCTGGCGGATGCGTTTCCGCCGGAAAAGCGTGGCCAGGCTTTCGCGCTGTTCGGCATCGCCGTCGTCGTGGCGCCGGTGGTCGGCCCGACGCTCGGCGGCTGGATTTCCGACAACTGGTCCTGGCAATGGTGTTTTGAAGTCAATGGCCCGGTCGGCCTCCTGGCCTTGGCGCTGATCGCCGTCACGCTGCGCGAACCGCCGGGCGCGGTGGCGGAGCGCAAGCGGCTCGAGCAGCAAGGCAACGGATTCGATCTGATCGGATTTGCGCTGGTCGCCACCTTTCTCGGCGCGCTCGAGATCGCGCTCGACCGCGGGCTCGAGGATGACTGGTTCGGTTCAAACTTCATCGTCGCGGCCGTGACCGTCTGTGCGCTCGCCTTCGTGTTGATGATTCCGTGGGAACTCAGCCGTCGCGACCCGATCATCGATGTTCGGATGGTCGCGACCCGCCAGTTCGGCGCCTGCTTCCTGGTGATGGCGGCGACCGGCGCCATCCTTTTGGCCACCACCAACTACCTGCCCCAGCTGGTGCAGCAGGAATACGGCTACACGGCGACGTGGGCCGGCCTCGTGCTCTCACCGGGCGGCCTTGTGCTGGCGCTCATGATGCCGGTCGCGGGACGGCTCTCCGGAAGAGTGCAGCCGCGCACGCTGATTGCCGTCGGCGCGGCAATCTGCGCGCTGGCGATGTTCGACATGACCAGGATCAACGGCGAAGTCGACTTCAGGTTCTTTGCGGTTTCCCGCATGCTGCTGAGCATCGGCCTGCCGTTCGTCTTCATCCCGATCCTCACGGCCTCCTTTGCCGGAATCCCGCGCAACAAGACCGACATGGCCTCGGCCTTGATCAACGTCGCGCGCAACACCGGGGGCTCGATCGGAATATCGCTCGCCAACAACGTGCTGGCACACCGCGAGCAGTTCCATCAGAGCCGGCTGGTCGAGCTCGTCAACCCTTCGACCCTTCAATACCGCAATACGCTCAACCAGGTGACCGACTATTTTGCGGCGCAGGGCGGCTCGCTTCAGCACGCGCGGCAGCTGGCCTTCGCCTGGATCGCCCAGCAGGTGCAAACGCAAGCGGCCTTTCTTGCCTACATCGACGTCTTCTGGACGCTGATGTTGATCTCCGCCGCTGCCGTGCCACTGGCCCTGATCCTGCGCAAGGTGAAGCTTGGCGGCCCGGCTCCGGCCGCGCACTGATTGCGCCTGGCGACGGCGCGGGTTTTGCCGATGTGTTCGCGTTGTACGTTTGGTTGCTAGCGCTGTCGAGGTTCCGCATCCGGGTTGCAAATTGCCCGGTGCGGCCCGATTTCGATTAGGAGGATACCATGACTGAAATTGACGCGCCTTTGCCGATCGCGCAAGAGCAAGTGCTGTTGCACGAGCTGAACCATCGGATCAACAACGAATTCGCCGCCGCCATCAGCTTCGTAAGCGTTGCTGCTGCGCGTTCCGGCAATGAAGAGGTCAAAGCCGCCCTGACCGGCGTCGCAGAACTCCTGCATCGCACTGCGGATGTCCATCGGTTGCTGCAGATGCCGGACCATGACACGCTGGTCGACGCCGCCGCGTACCTCCGTCAGCTCTGCCTTGCCATCAGTCGCTCCCGACTGGATGCCAGGCAGATCAGCCTCGTCCTTTCGGCCCAGTCGCTGCGGCTGCAAGCCGAGCGTTGCTGGCGCTTGGGAATGATCGTCCACGAGCTTATATCCAACGCAGCGCGACACGCCTTCGCGAACCGCGGCGGAGCAATTCGCGTCGCGATTTGGCAAAACGGGGCGTTCGTGAAATGCAGCGTGCAGGACAGCGGATCGGTGACGACCAGTATTGCGCCGGGGCACGGACTTAAAATCGTCGACAGCTTGAGCCGCGCTCTCGGCGGGCATCTCAGGCAAACATTTGGCGTGCAGGGATCGAAGTCGCTTCTGGTTTTCCCCTACGACTGCGAGCCCGTGGTCAATGGCGAAAGGTCGAGCCTGGCGCCGGGAATCGAGCCTTTGGTCATGTAAGCGTCAGGCTTGGTCATGTAAGCGTCAGGCAATGGCACAGCGCATCGAAGATTACGCATTGATCGGCGACTGCAGGACGGCGGCCCTGGTCGGCCGCGACGGATCGATCGATTGGCTGTGCTGGCCGCGCTTCGATTCGTCGGCCTGCTTTGCCGCTCTTCTCGGCACGGCCGAACACGGCCGGTGGCTGATAGCGCCGGGGGCGGTGCCGCTCGCGGTCCGGCGGTGGTATCGCCCCGGCACTCTCGTTCTCGAAACCGAATTCCAAACCGAGACCGGTGTCGCCGCGGTCGTCGACTTCATGCCGCCGGGAGACGCCGCACACCTCGTGCGCATCGTGATGGGCCGGTCGGGACGCGTCGATTTTCGCACCGAGTTCGTGGTTCGCTTCAATTACGGCTCCACGGTGCCATGGGTGAATCGACTCGATGATGGTACGATCAATGCCATTGCGGGACCGGAGCGATTATTGCTGCGCACGCCGACCGCGCTCTATGGCGAGGATCTGAGAACGCTCGGTGAATTTTCGGTCGAGGCCGGAGACTCCATTCCCTTTGTCCTGTCCTACGGACTCTCGTTTCAAGCGCCGCCGCCGGCGATCGACCCATTGCGGATGCTGGACGACACCGAGCGGGGCTGGCGCGCGTGGAGCGATCGGTGTCCCGATGTCGGCCCATGGACCGAAGCGGTCAAACGTTCGCTCATGACGCTGAAGGCTTTGACCTACGTGCCGAGCGGCGGAATTGTCGCCGCCGCCACGACGTCGCTGCCCGAACGGCTGGGCGGCGTGAGGAATTGGGATTACCGCTATTGCTGGCTGCGCGACGCCACCTTCACGCTCCAGGCCTTCATGCATCTCGGCTACTACGAGGAAGCGGGAGCCTGGCGCGACTGGATCATGCGGGCGGTCGCCGGCAGCCCAGACCAGATTCAAATCATGTACGGCGTGGGCGGGGAACGCTGGTTGCCGGAATTGATCGTGCCTTGGCTGCCGGGCTATGAGAACGCGGCGCCGGTAAGAATTGGCAACGCCGCACACCAGCAGCTGCAGATCGATGTCTTCGGCGAATTGATCGATGCGATGGCGCAAGCGCGCAAGGGCGGGATGGAAATCACCGAGCGCGGCCGGGCTCTGCGACCGTTGGTGATGGACTATCTGGCAAAGGCTTGGCGCGAACCGGACGAAGGCATATGGGAGGTGCGCGGCGGGCCACAGCACTTTGTTCATTCGAAGGTCATGGCTTGGGTCGCCTTTGATCGCGCGGCCGGCTCCTTCGCCGCCGACGGGTTGAACGAAGAAGCGCGGCGCTGGAGCGCGCTTGCCGATGAGGTGCATGCGGAAATCTGCGAGCGCGGCTTTGATCGCGACCTCGACAGCTTCGTGCAGGCCTACGGCTCCAAGCGGCTCGATGCCAGCCTGCTGTTGCTTTCGCTCATGGGGTTTCTGCCGGCGACCGATCCGCGGATGCAGGGAACGCTTCGCGCCATCGAGGACAAGCTGCTGATCGACGGTGAATTCGTCCTGCGCTACGAAACCGACGATGTCGAGGACGGCTTGCCGGCCGGCGAAGGTGCATTTCTGGCTTGCAGCTTTTGGCTTGTCGACAATTACGTCCTGCAAGGCCGCTACGCGGAAGCACGGCGGCTATTTGATCGCTTGCTCTCGCGCTGCAATGACGTCGGCCTGCTCGCGGAAGAGTTCGATCCCTCGACTGGCCGCATGCTGGGCAACTTTCCGCAAGCCTATAGCCACGTTGGCTTGATCAACAGCGCGCTCAATTTGAGCCGCGAGCTCGGTCCCGCCGAAGATCGCGCGGAGACGCTTGCGGTAACGTAACGGCCGCAAAAACTGCGTCCGACGGATAAGCAGTCACCACTTATGCCCCGCCGTAAGCATATAACAGCCGAACATCGTGAGTATCGGAATTGCGTGAAGTTTCCATCCAGTCACGCCGAGATGATTGCAGACCAAACCAACAGCAAGGCCTATGCAAACCGCACCAATAGCGCGGCTCTTGCTGGCGCCAATGACGTAGTTTTTGATGAGAGCCGTCGATTTCTTCCACATCGGACTGAAGCATAGCCCGTTCGTTGCCACGAAGGCCTATATAATGTCGAAATGAACGAAGCCTCCTTCAACGCATTGGCGGCATGGCTGACCCAGGCGGGTCTTGCCGGTACCTCCGAAACCGACATCGTGTCCGGATTCTGCGACCGTTGCGTTGCGGCCGGACTTCCGCTCGGTCGCGCCCAGGTGTTTATCGACACGCTCCACCCGGTCCACGAAGGTCGCCTGTTCCGCTGGGGGATGGGTCCTAGCGAACCGCCTCTCCTCGAATACGGCCGCACCAACCCAGACGCCCTCGCTGCATCCGGCGACGATCCCAAGGATGTCGAGGCCGCGGAACGCTGGCGGCGCAGCCCATTCTACCGGATGCTGCAAACCGGCGACTCGCTGCTGCGCCGCCGGCTGAACGAAGCGGCCAAGGATGAATTCGCGTTCCTACCGGACCTCTTCGCAGCGGGGATGACCGACTACGTCGCGATCATCACCCGCTTTGCCGCTGAAAGCGTCATCGGTGAGATGGATGGCGTCTACTCATCATGGTCGACAAGGGTGCCGGGCGGTTTCAGCGACGGTCAACTCGCGGCGCTCGAGCGTATCGCGCCGTATCTCGCGCTCGCCATCAAATCGGTATCGCTGGCGCGCATGGCCGCAACGCTGATGGAAACCTATCTCGGCCGCGACGCCGGCCAGCGCGTGCTCGGCGGCCGCATCATGCGCGGCATTGCCGAGCATATCGACGCCGTCGTTTGGTTCAGCGATTTGCGAGGGTTTACCCAGATCACCGACACCGAGCCGAGACAGGCTATTCCCTTGCTCAACGACTACTCCGACGCGATCTTCCTGGCGATCCACCAGCATGGCGGTGACGTCCTCAAGCTGATCGGCGACGGCACGCTTGCCATCTTCACCGCCGAGGACCGCCTGCACGCCTGCAGCGCGGCCTTGTCGGCCGCGATCGACGCGCGCCAAGGTATTGCCGAACTGAAAAAGCGCCGGACGGCGGACGGCCAGCCGGTCACCGACATGTATCTCGGTTTGCATGTCGGCAAGCTCTTCTACGGCAATGTCGGAAGCCGCGAACGCCTCGACTTCACCGTCATCGGCCCGGCCGTCAACGAGGCCAGCCGCATAGCTGCGATGTGCCGTTCGCTCGATCAGCCCGTGCTGATGTCGGCGGCGTTCGCGGCTGTCGGCGACATCAAGCGCCGCCTCGTTTCGGTCGGCCGCTACGCGCTGCGCGGCGTCTCGCACCCGCAGGAGCTCTTTACGCTGGATCCCGACACGTAAGCCCGACGTGGTGACCCTCGCCGCTTTGGAAAAAGTGATAGTGTGAATATTCTGGAAGCCTGAGGGGCTGCGCGATGCCCCGAGAGCCGAAGGTCGCAAATAAACTCGCAAGCGCTCCACGTTATGGCTGACGATCAATCATGGGCTTAGCCGCTGGCTCAATCGAACTGCTGATTCGCTTGCGCCAAGGCGGCTTCATGCCGACCTCGGGGGCCGTCATGGAGATTGGCGCGCAGCAGCTCTCGAACGCCTTTCTCCGCGCGCGTGACAGGTTGGAGCTCCTTGGACAACTCTTCGGCGTGACGGCGAAATTCGGCTTGCCAGTGCCGGAGCCGAAGGCAATCGCCGGCGTCGTCGAGTTGTTGTCCGAAACGGCGCCATTGGCGCGCCAGTTCTGGGAGTGGCTCGGCTTTCAATATGCTTCGATTGACATCGACGGCAGCCCGAACAGTATTCCGCTCGACCTCAACTACGATTCATTGCCGGATTGGGCGCGAAAGAAGTTTGACGTGGTAACGAACTTCGGCACGACCGAGCATGTCGCCAATCAACTCAACGCATTCAAGATCATCCACGACCTGACGGCTCCCGGCGGTATTATCATCCACTCCGTGCCGGCGCAGGGTTTAGTCAATCATGGCCTTTTGAAATACAATCCCAAATGGTTCTGGATGCTGGCGAGAAGCAATGATTATCGCTGGCTTGATTTCGACTATGCCAGTCGTGGCCAAATCACGGACTTGCCGGACGACGTGATCGAGGCGATCGCCGCGCACCGGCCTGACATTTCCGAACGAAAAGCTCAATACAAAGTGGTGGATGGCGGACTGTGGGTGACCTTTCAGAAGGTGCGCGATATCGAATTTATTCCACCGCTGGATGTCAATACAGGAACGAAGACCACAAACGCCGCATTGATTGAACGGTACTGGACCGTATTCGCGCCTAGTTAGGAGTCTGGCGCGATGTAGATGTGGCCACCCTGGACGTCGCTCTCGCCGAAAAAGCGTTCGGTGTTCGAGGCAAGGAGATGCGGGCGCTTCGATTGCAGAATCGCGGCAACGTTCGCGAGGTATGAGGTCCACTCCTGCGGCGATCGGTAGTCTTGCTGGATGGGCAGCTTGTCCCAGGTTGAGCGGGTGCCCTTTTCGGCAAACACGATTATCGAAAGTTTGTGCGAAGAGAAAAAGCGTCCCATCTCGCGACGCCTGCTCTCAATTTGCGCAAGATCGACATAAAAGACATTGAAGTTGTTTTCCTTATCGTTGACGACCACATACACTTTGCAGTCGGCAAAGCCGTTCGTGACGAAATAGTCGACATACCACATTGGCGTGGTCAGCACGTAGGCGTTGCTGTGCGGGCTTGCAGCATTGTGCATGAACATCCGGCCGCCGGGTTTGAGCAGCCGCGCGAAATTCTGCAGCACCGTCGCCGGTGTGAATACGTTGTCGAGCGTCGAGCCGTCGATGAGGATATCGGCGCTACTGCGCAGCCGCCATGGCAAACGTCGCCGCAAGTCGTGGACGATCTCCGCATTCTCATAGGAACTGTGGTCGAGCGCGCGGATGTTGCGCAGGCCCAAGAGACGCAGGAACGAAACATCGCTGATATTGTTCTCGAAGCCCGGCCGTTGATCAATCGTGCTGGTGTCGATCTCGATCGAGGCGGGATCGATGGCAGGGCGGATGCCGTAGCTTTTCAGCTTCGCAAGCGCCTCGTCGCGCGTCAGCGAAACCTTCTGCCGTCCTATGAACAGTACGTCGCCGTGCAACGGCTTATGCATGTGCTCGCGCAGAATGGCATCAATGAGCGGCGGCCCAAGGCCCATTGGTCACCTCTTTGCTTAAACATGCATCGACCACGGGAAATGCCCAAAGCAGACATTCGCCGGCGCGTTTATAGTCCGCGCCCTAGCTCGCTTCCCGCAGCTTCACCGCGCCTTCCAGATCGACCGAGACGAGCTGCGACACGCCGCGTTCCGCCATGGTGACGCCGTAGAGGCGGTTCATGCGCGCCATGGTGATGGGATTGTGGGTGATGATGATGAAGCGCGTGTCGGTCGAGCGCGTCATTTCGTCGAGCAGGTCGCAGAAGCGCTCGACGTTGTAGTCGTCGAGCGGGGCGTCGACCTCGTCGAGCACGCAGATCGGCGCCGGATTGGTCAGGAACACGGCGAAGATCAGCGCCAGCGCGGTGAGCGCCTGCTCGCCGCCGGAGAGCAGCGACAGCGTGGTCGGCTTCTTGCCCGGCGGCTTGGCCATGATTTCGAGGCCGGCTTCGAGCGGGTCTTCGCTCTCGATGAGCTGCAATTCGGCATTGCCGCCGCCGAACAATTCGCCGAACAGCTTTTTGAAATTTTCGTTGACGATCGTGAACGACGAGAGCAGACGCTCGCGGGCCTCGTGGTTGAGGCTGAGCACGCCCTGGCGCAGCCGGCGGATCGCCTCGACCAGGTCGTCGCGCTCGCTGCAGAGCTTGACGTGCTGCTCCTCGACCTCGCGCAATTCCTGCTCGGCGAGCAGATTGACCGCGCCGAGGCGCTCGCGCTCGCGGTGGATGCGCTCGAGCCGGCCTTCGACCTCGGCGGCCGACGGCAGCTCGGCGCCGGGTTTGATCTCGGCAATCTCGGCGGCACCGTCCGGCTCGACTTCGAGGCGCTCGCGGACTTCGTGGGCGAGATCGGCGAGCCGGCGCTTGGCGGCTTCGCAGCGTTCCTCGCCGCGGGCGGCTTCGGCGCGCGCTTCGCCGACCGCTTCGAGCGCCGCGCGCGCGATTTTGTCGGCTTCGGCAAGCTCGTTCTCGGCGGCGGCTAACCTATCGGCGTCGGCGCGGCGCGCGGCCGTGGCGATCTCGATCTCGCCGATCAGCGCCTGGCGCTGGGAAGCGAATTTTTCCGGCGCGCTCGCCAATTCGGCGCGCTCGTGCGAGGCTTCCTCGACCCGCTGGCCGATGGTCGCGATCTGGGCTGCCGCATTGTCGTTGCGTTCGTTCCAGGCTTGCCGCTCTTCGGCGATGGCCTGCAGCCGGCGGCTGGCAAGCTCGGCTTCGCGCATGATCGCCTGGGCCTCGACGCGGACTTCGGCGAGCGCGCCGCGGTCCGCGGCGATGACCTCGTTGATGGCGGCGAGTTTTGCTTCGAGATCGGCGGTCACCGGCAGGGCGGCAAGCGCCGCCGTCGCTTCGCGCTGGCCGGCGAGCGCTTCGTCGCAGCCGGCGCTGATCCGCACGCGGGCTTCCTTGAGCGCCGAAATGCGCGCCGCGTTGCGGGCGATCTCGCGTTCGGCCGCGGTGTGCTCTTCGCGGGCGTTATCGGTCAGGCGCTGCGCGTCGCGCCAATGCATGCGCGCTTGCACTTCGGCTGCCGCGGCGGCCGTGACCGCGGCCTCGGCGCGTTCGAGCGTTTGGCGTTTGCCCGCGACATCGGCGCGAGCCGCCTCGAGCTCGCCTTCGATGGCCTGGAGCCGGCCGCGTTCGGCCAACCTTCGCGCCGCGCCGGTCGGCGCATGCGCCGCGGCGGCAAAGCCGTCCCAGCGCCAATAGTCGCCTTCGCGCGACACCAGCCGCTGGCCGGGTTTCAACTGCGCCGCAAGCTGCGCGCCGGCAGCGCGGTCGACGACGCCGATCTGCGCCAGGCGGCGGGCGAGCTGCGACGGCGCCTTGACGTATTGCGCCAGCGCCGTGACGCCGTCGGGCAGTTTTGGATCGGACGGATCGACGGTCGCGCCGGCCCAATGCATCGGCGCCGAGTCGTCGAGCGGCGCATCGAGATCGTCGCCGAGCACGGCGCCGAGCGCCTTCTCGAAACCGTTGTCGACGACCAGCGCGTCGGCGACCGGCGGCCAGAGATGCTTGCTCTCGACCGCGAACAGCTTGCCGATGGTTTTGGCTTCCGTTTCCAACCGCTGCACGCCGCGCTCGGCGGTGGCGAGCGGCTCGCGCGTGGCGTCGATCTCGGCGCGGGCCTGGGTATGCGCGACTTCGGCGCCGCGCGCGGCGGCCTCTGCCGCGGCGAGCGCGGCCTGCGCGGTGGCGAGCGCCTCGCCCAGCGTCGTCAGATCAGGCTCGCCGCTGCCGGTCGCGACAAGGCCGGCTTCGATATTGGCAAGCTCGGCCTTAAGCCGCGCGCTGCGCTGCTCGTGATCGGCCAGCGCCGTTTGCAGTTGATTGCGCCGCGCCGCCAAATCGGCCAGCGCGCCGGTCAGCTCGGCAAAAGATTTTTCGGACGCCGAAAGCGCGGCATCCGCCTGAGCGACGCGGGTGTTGACGCCGGTCAGGCGCTCGGCGCTGGCATGGGCTTCGGCGGTGAGCGCGGTCTCCTCGCGATCGAGCCGGTGCAGCGCCGCTTCGGCGTCGGCTCCGAGTTTGCGCTCGCGCGCGAGATCGGCGGCAAATTGCTCGAGCCGGCGGTCGAGCTCCTCGATGCGCTCCTTGGCGCGGGCTTCCTCGCGCTCAAGCGTCTCGCGCGCGATGATGAGCCGTTGCAGCGCCGCGGCCGCCTTGGCCTCGGCTTCGCGGAGCGCCGGCAGTCCGGCCGCGACCTCGGTCTGGCGCGTATTGGCTATGACCTGCTCGCCGGTGCGCGCGGCGACGACGCGGACGGCCTGATCCCTGGTGTGCTCGGCTTCGCCGACTTCGGTCTGCGCGGCAAGCCAGCGCAGGTGAAACAACAGCGCCTCGGTGCGGCGCACCTGGCCGGAAATATTGCGGTAGCGCACCGCCTGGCGGGCCTGGGTTTTCAGCGAAGCGACCTGCGCCGCGAGCTGGCCGATGACGTCTTCGACCCTGGTCAGATTGTGCTCGGCGGCTGTCAGCCGGAGCTCCGCCTCGTGGCGCCGCGCATGCAGGCCGGAAATGCCGGCGGCCTCTTCCAGCACGCGGCGGCGCTGGTCGGGGCGCGCCTGGATGATCTCGCCGATGCGGCCCTGGTGGACCAGCGCCGGCGAGCGCGAGCCGGTCGAGGCGTCGGCAAACAGCACCGTCACATCGCGGGCGCGCACTTCGCGGCCGTTGACGCGGAAGGTCGAGCCCTGCTCGCGCATGATGCGGCGCGAGACTTCCAGCGTTTCGGAATCGTTGAAGGCCGAAGGCGCCTTGCGGTCGCTGTTGTCGATCGACACCGCCACTTCTGCGTGATTGCGCGCCGGCCGCCCGGTATTGCCGGAGAAGATCACGTCGTCCATCTCGGACGCGCGCATGGCCTTGTAGGAGGCTTCCCCCATGACCCAGCGCACCGCCTCGACCAGATTGGATTTGCCGCAGCCGTTCGGACCGACAACGCCGGTCAGCCCGGGTTCGATCACAAAGTCGGTCGGTTCGACGAAGGACTTGAATCCGATCAGGCGCAGCCGCGTGAGCTTCATTGCGGGTGTTATTTCCATCCCCTTGGTGCGGCCGCGAAGGGAATCGTTATGGGCTCACGCCCTTGTAGCGCGTGGAATCCTGCCGCCTCGCCGCGGAGAATGAATCGTCGCCGTTCCAAGCGCAACAGCGCGGTGGCGTTATCCAGACCTTCGCCGTGTCCGTGGCCCTGCCGGCGGCGCCGCGCCGGCCGGCCGGCGAGTCCAGCCAATGGCAGAAAACCCTTATCCTTCCTTAAGATAGGGGTCGATTTCCTTGGCCATGGCCTCGATCGACAGATCGCCGACCAGGCGCTTGCCGTTGATGAAAAAGGTCGGCGTGGAATTGACCGCGAGCTTGTTCACGGCGTGGTCGCGCACCGCCTGGATGTCGTCGAGCACCTTCTGATTCGCCAGGCACGCGTTGAAGGATTCCTCGGTAAAGCCGAACTGCTTGGCGATCGCCATCAGCGGCGCGATCGGTTGCTGCACCACCCAATCGGGCTGCTTGGCGAACAGCGTTTCGACCACCGTCTCGTACTTGTCCGGGCCGGCGCAGCGCGCCAGCATGAAACCGGCCGCGGCCAGCGCGTCGAGCGGGAACTCGCGCATCACGTAGCGCACCTTGCCGGTGTCGATGTAGCGCTTCTTCAATTCCGGCAGCGTCGTCTCCTCGAAATGCGCGCAGTGCGGGCACGTCATCGAGGCGTATTCGATGATGGTCACCGGCGCCTTGTCGGAGCCGATCATGATGTCGCCGCCCGGGCCGGCATGAGCCAGATCCTCGGGCGAGGGATTGTTGTCCTCGGCAAAAGCGAGTGTGGCGAAGGGCGGCAGGACGCCCGACGAAGCTGCGGCCGCGCCGAGCGCGAGCACCGCACCGGTGGTCAATAATTCGCGACGAGTGAGCGACACGGAATGCTCCTGGTTGGCTGATCGGATTTAAGCCGCAACTTGGATTTTCTACCGCAACAATATGGCAATAGCACGCCAATCCGCCAAGTCAGCTGGGTCAGCCGGGTCAGCCGGGTCACCTTACGATGAGATTTGGCCGGCCTGCTGCTGAATCTGCACGATAATGAATTCGGCGGGTGCCACCGGGGCAAAGGCGACAATGATGTTGACGAAGCCGCGCTGGATGTCATCGGGCGTCGTGGTCGTCTTGTCGCATGTGACCTGGTAGCTGAAGAAGGCGCCTTGCCGCGCCAGATCGGCCATGAACGTTCCGATGCTGAGCCGCAACTGCGACCACAATGCTTCGTCGTTCGGCTCGAACACAGCGAACATGGTGCCGCGATAAAGGCTCTCCTCGATGTAAAGCGTCAATCTGCGCACCGGAACGTACTTGAAGTCGTCGGCGAACACGTCGGCGCCGCGTAGCGTGCGCGCGCCCCAGACGACCGGGCCGATGGCGGGAAAACTGCGCAGGCAATTGATGCCGATCGGATTGAGCACGCCGTTCTGCTCGTCGGTGAGGTTCAGCTCAAGGCCGACGATGCCGCCGATGCCGGCGGTGGTGCCGGCCGGAGCGTGCCAAACGCCGCGGTTGAGATCCGTCGTTGCGTAAATGCCGGCGATGGCGCCACAGGCCGGGAACACGGCGGTGATGCCGCCCATCTCCTGGTCGATCTTCTCGATGCGCGGAAAGTAGACCGCGCAGTTGCGCGCCTCGAGTTGAGCCGAGTTGATGGCGAGACTGTCCGGCTGGATCTGACCGATATTGCCCTGACGGACGAGGTCGCTCCAGGCTTTGGGTGGATCGACGATCAACATCGCCCGGCGCTTGAGGCAGTACAGCGCCGCATTCGGATAGACCCCCGGATAATCCATCGCGGCCTGGTCGGGAATGCATAACAGGTTGAACAGGTCGACCTGGTCGAGGGCATGGATGCCGGTGCGCCGGTCGGCGTCGCCGAGAAGATCGTCGGCCGTCAGGATGTCGCTGTCGACGCCGCCGGTGAAGGCAAGCGGTTGGTCGACGAGCTTGCCGCTGGCGGCATCCTTGACGAAAGTGGAGTTCGGCGTGCCCGCAGGCAGGTCGGGCTGATTGGTTTTCGGATCGACGGCCACCGTCGCCAACTGGGACTGCGCCGCCAGCACCCGGTCGAGGCGGTTCGGCGTCGCGACGTTTTCGACAGTGACATTGGTGTAGCGTTCGACCACGGTTTGGCCGCCGGCCTTAGTATAGGTGAGCGTCAGATTGAAAAGATCCGCATCGGATTGCGGCGCGCTTGCCACGTCCGGAGCCGTTTCGATCGAAGCCGTGAGATTATTGCCCCAGGTGCCGGGACTGGCCGTAACCAGATTCAAGACGGACAGTGCCGCACGGCCGCCGGTCGCCTTTTGCGCGGCCGGCGCCTTGTATGCGCGCACGACGATCGCATCGCTGCCGCCGTTCTGAAAAAAATCCTCTACCGCGTAGCTCAACGGATAGCCTGAGGCCAAGCCGCCGAAATAGCGCTGGAAATCCGCAAAGCTGGCGCGCTGCGTCGGCGCGCTCGGACCCATAAGGGTGCGGCCGACGAAGGCCGTGATGGAGGTCGCGACGCCGGCGATCGTGACTCCGCCGCTGGGGAGTTCCTGGATGTAGACGCCCGGATAGGAGATCGGGGTTTTGCCGGGGTCTGACATGGGCGCGCCTGGCCGGCCTCAGCTTCGTTTCACCGCCACGCCGAGCCGCGCCAAGGCCTGGCGCAACTCATCGTCCGCGATGCCGGGCAAGCTCTCCGCCAGCCGTGCGACCGCGGCCGGATCAGGAGTTCGGGCCGGTTTGCGCGTGGCGCGCCGCAGCGGCGCCTGGCGTAACGCGACGCGGGCGATGGCGCGCCAGCCGAGGAACTGGTTGACCCGCTCGCAGATCACGTTGGTGGAATGTTGAATCTCGATCGCCGCCGGGCCCTCGACCCGCAGTATCAGCGTGCCGGGTTCGCGCTCCTCGCCATCGGCCGGGCGCTGCCACTGGATTTTGATCGGCTGGCTGTGCGCGGCGATGTCGGCGCCGACGATCTCGGTCCAGCGCGTCACCAATTCGGCCGAGGCAAAGCCCTGTTTCTTGAAGGTCTCCCCCACGGCCTTGGCGACGATGTCGCGCAATGGCTTGGCGAAGGAGCGGGAGGGCTTGTTCATGATGCGGTGCTCTGTCATCCCTCGGCTGGAACCTTGGCCAGATCCTTGGCGATGACTTCAGCAGCAACCCTAGCAGGCAAGCCCGTGGCGCGACAGCGCGGCAAGCGCCGCACCGCCGATTCATGCCCGCAACCCACCGCTCTGCTCGCCTGGTACGACCGCCACCGCCGCAAGCTGCCGTGGCGCGCGCCGCCCGGCGAGCGCCCCGATCCTTACCGGGTCTGGCTGTCCGAAATCATGCTGCAACAGACCACGGTCAAGGCCGTGGTACCCTATTACGCCCGTTTCCTGCAGCGCTGGGATGACGTTGGCGCCTTGGCGGCGGCGCCGCTCGACGACGTGCTCAAAACCTGGGCGGGGCTCGGCTATTACGCCCGCGCCCGCAACCTGCACGCCTGCGCCCGCGCCGTGCTTGAGCGTCACGGCGGCAAATTCCCGGCCAGCGTTGCGGAATTGCGCGCGCTGCCTGGTATCGGCGACTACACCGCCGCCGCCATTGCGGCGATCGCGTTCGATCTGCGGGCGTCTCCGGTCGACGGTAATATCGAGCGCGTGGTCGCCCGGCTCTACGCAGTCACGGCGCCGCTGCCCGCCGCCAAGCCGGAGATTCGCCGGCTCGCGGCCGGCTTGACGCCGCAACGCCGCGCCGGCGATTTCGCCCAAGCCATGATGGATCTCGGCGCTATCCTCTGCACGCCGAAGAATCCGGCTTGCGCCTTGTGTCCCTGGAACGAAAGTTGCGCCGCCTATGCGCGCGGCGACGCGGAAACATTGCCGCGGCGAACGCCGAAACGCGAAGGCGCGCTGCGCCGCGG
>Ga0210395_10000713_pt1 | contig 25371 bp, 23 predicted proteins | sample IncBWH4OmetaG_FD_150861 | JGI IMG/M metagenome (GOLD analysis project Ga0210395, IMG submission 150861) | Forest soil microbial communities from Barre Woods Harvard Forest LTER site, Petersham, Massachusetts, United States - Inc-BW-H-4-O ... | reverse complement strand
ATTCTCGTCGACGACTCCATCGTCCGTGGCACCACCAGCCGCAAAATCGTCCGCATGGTGCGCGAAGCCGGCGCTCGCGAAGTCCACGTGCGCATCAGTTGCCCGCCGACCATCTCTCCCTGTTACTACGGCGTGGACACGCCCACGCGCGAAGAACTCATCGCCTCCTCGAATTCTCCCGAGGAAATTTGTAAATTCCTCGGCGCGGATTCGCTGGGTTACGTTTCATTGCCCGCGTTGCGCCAGGCGGTGAATGACACCGAAGGCAAGTTTTGTACGTCCTGTTATACGGGCGTCTACCCAACGGATCTCGTGCAGCTCGAGGTTCGCGAGAGCAGCGGAACCCCTCTAGATACCAAGAGCGGAAACGCGCCGGACGACGCACTTATCGAAAGACCTGTGGTGGTGGAACGTGAAGGCTGACGTAGAGCAAAAACCAATCAGCAAGGAAACTGCCAAAGAAGTTGGCAAAACCTCGGGCAAAGCCGGCAAAGCCGCCGAAGAGCCCAAGCTCCCCATGGCCCAGCGCGTGAAACGAGAAGTCATCGCCTGGTTCTGGGTGGGGCTCGCCTTTCTCCTCATCAACGGCACTATCGGCCAGGCGCGGGTCATTCCTTCCGGCTCGATGGAAAACACACTTCTCATCGGCGACCACCTCATTATGAGCCGCATCGGATACGACGCCGGTGTTCCCTTCACCAACTGGCACGTCTCGCTCTGGCGCAGTCCCAAACGCCAGCAGATCATCATTTTCAAGCCGCCCTTTGCGCCCGATCAGCCGGACTACGTTAAGCGCGTCATCGGCTTGCCCGGCGACACCGTCGACGTCCATGACGGAGCCGTGTGGATCAATGGGCAAAAGCTCGAAGAGAATTACACCATCGGTCGCAGCGAGCCGGGTGAAATCAAACTCCCTTTCAAAGTTCCGGACAAATGTTATTTTGTGATGGGCGACAATCGCCTCAATTCCTACGACAGCCGCTTCTGGGGCTGCGTTCCGCGAAATGACATTATCGGCACGCCGGTCATGATTTATATGTCGCTCGATGTCGGGCAAGATGCCTGGGAGCCGGGTCAGATTCGCGAAAGATTTTTTGCCTACGCGAATGCCGTCATCCACCCTGGCACCGTGCGGTGGAGGCGGCTGTTCCGGATATTTTGAGACGGACTTGCTGATGCTCGCGTGTAAGCCGCGCATCCAGTAGGCGGTTTATCTGTACCTTGCTAGAACGTTTCGCCGTGAGCCTCGCCGCGGCAGCTTGCAGTTCATTCCGCAAAGTGAACGACAGGCGCGAATCTGCGCCCAAAAAAACGAAAGCGAATCACCCTCGATGAAATACGCCGATGCCGGAGTGAACATCGCTGTCGCCGACGAAGTGAAGCAACGCATCCGGCACCACGCCAACCGCACGTTCACCAGCGGCGTTCTCGGCGGTATCGGTGGGTTCGGCGCACTCTTCGCTCTCGATAACAAAAAGTGGAAAGAGCCGGTCCTCGTTTCGAGCGCCGATGGCGTCGGCACCAAACTGAAAATCGCCATGGCGATGGGCGTGCACTCGACCGTCGGCGGAGACCTCGTCAATCATTGCGTGAACGACATTCTCGTGCAGGGCGCGACGCCGCTTTTTTTTCTCGATTACCTTGCCATGGGGAAACTCGATCCTGCGGTTATTGAGCAGGTGGTCGAGGGCATGAGCCTCTCCTGCCGCAAAGCGGGATGCGCGCTGATTGGCGGCGAGACTGCCGAGATGCCGGGATTTTATCCTCCCGGAGAATACGATCTTGCGGGCTTCATCGTCGGTGTCGTCGAACGGAAAAAGATTCTCACGGGAAAGTCCGTCAAGCCAGGCGACGCGCTTCTCGCGCTCCCCTCTTCCGGACTGCACACCAACGGCTACTCGCTGGCCCGCAAGCTGGTCTTTGATGTCGCAAAACTGAAGCCGGACACCTATGTCGCCGAAGTCGGCAATAAAATCGCCGCGGAGCTCTTAAAGCCTCACCTCTGCTACGCCCCGGCGCTCAGAAACATCGTCGCGCGCGGTTGGGTTTCCGCCCTTGCGCACATCACCGGCGGCGGTATTCCCGGCAACTTGCCCCGCGTCCTTCCCGCAGGGATCAAAGCGCAAATCGATCTTGCGTCGTGGCCGGTCCCGAACATCTTCAAATTTCTCGCCGCTCTCGGAAAAATCGAAACGAACGAGCTGCTGCAATCCTTCAACATGGGCGTCGGCATGATCCTCGTCGTGCCTCCCGCTCACGTAAAATCCGTCGAAGCCGACCTCAAGCGCCGCCGCGAAAAATTCTTCCGCATCGGCCGCATCGAACGCGGCGACTCCGGAAAACCTCGCGTCGCCCACTCCGGCTCGCTCAATCTTTAGTATTTTTTCTTCTCTGTATCCTCTGCGCTCTCAGCGTCCTCCGTGTAAATTCCGTTTCTTCGTCCTTGTTTCTAGTCTTTCTTTTCTCGTTCCGCCAACGTCCAAAACGGCTGCCTCGTCGGCACAAACTCAATCGGCACATTTTTCACAAACGTTTTCAGCCACCGCGCGCACTCTTCCATTCCCGCTTGTTCCGACGGCACGTGTCCAATCACGATCAGCGCCTTCCTTTTCCCTTCGGTGACCGCATCAGCCGCGTACTCCACAGTTTCCCATTCGCGCGTTTCTCCCACCAATAGCACCTCGACGTTATCCATCTCCAGCGCATGCGTCTCGCGCACAAATCCCGCCGAGCCTGGGCTGAACGCAATCCGCGTCACTTTCATTCCGGGCTCTCCCACCACTCGTAGCACCGGTGAACCCAGCTTCTTCGCCAGCTCGGCTGCGAGCGCCTCTAGCGTTCTCTCCGGCATGTTGAACAAATACGGGTTTTCTTCCTGCTGATACTTCTCCCAACCCATGGCGTGAACCATCCCTGCCAAAATTCCGTCTGGTTTTCTCCTGTGCCAGTGATCGTGAAATCTCCACACCACCATTTCATGCTTCTCGATGAACTCACGTTTTTCTTTCCATACCGGGTCCGCTTCGTTCATGCCATCTGGCACGTCCAGGTGGTTGTAAAAAGTCGGCTCGTGCGTGATGACGAAGTTTTGTCCGTTTGCCGCCGCTCGCTGCAGCACGTCGAGCGTCGCCATCATCGTCACGGCAATGCCCGTCACTGACGTATCCGGATTGCCGGCCTTGAAAGTGTCTACTGTCTCCTTTTGCCATGGGATTCCAACATGTTCCTGAATCGCTGCCGCTACGTCTCGGGCCGTCGGTTTTCTGTCCTGCGCGAGTGCTGGGAGGCCAGCGAACCCTGTCGCGAGAATGCTCGCCCCCATTAACGAGGCCACTCTCCATCTCATTGTGTGTTTCCAAGACTGCTCCATGCGCGTTCCTCCGCTGGAAATTCCGTCCTGCATCTTCCGTGCGACCACACAATTCCGCAAGCCCTATCCGCGTTCCGGAGCGGCATACTCCGGATGTTTTGCTCGCCCGCGCTTCTTCATTTCTCTCGCCACTCGCTTCAGCCATCGCCGTTCCGTACGAAACTGCTCGATCATCAAGCTCACCATCCACACCGCTTCGTGATACGGATGCCCCACTTCCTCCAAAATCGAGCGCAGCGTTTCCTTTTCTCGAGTCACTTCCTGCTCCAGGAATTTCTGCCGCCGCCGGATCTGCTCCTGACACACGCCCGGCCGCGCTTGCCAGGACAGCGCCATCCACGTCAGAAACGGCGGCCTGTCGCGCTGCGTCGTCCAGTCTTCGCGTTCGAGAGCATCGGCCAGTGCCGCGCGCCCTTTCGCTGTCGTCTCAAAGCTGCTTCGCTCCGGCCCCGAGGCAGGCTCATCCGTTTCCAGTGATCGAATCATCCCCGCTCGCGCCAGTTTTTCCAGCGAGTAGTAAACCTGCGGCCGCGAAATCCCCGCCCAATCCCGAATCTCGCGCCGCTCCAATTCCGCATTCGCCTGATACCCGTGCATCGGCCGTTCCGCCAACAGACTCAGCAATACCAAATCAGGAGTCGTCAGCGTCGATTCTTTTATTGCTCGAGCAGTTCTCTTCAAGCTCTCCGCGCTCCTCTGCGATCTCCGCGTCTCTGCGTTATTTTTTTCTGTGCCCTCTTTTTTTCGTTATTTCCTTATGCCTTTGCTTCGTTTTATCCTTCTTCGGCTCCACCACCACCACTGGCACTTCTCCGCCGCCAGCCGCGGATTGCGCGCCTGCGCCACCGCAGCGCAAAACGTATCCAGCACGCAGGGATCCTGCCGTTGCCCCGTCACTCGCTCCATCTTTTCATGCATCCGCCGCGGATTCTGCCTCGCCAGATCCGCTATGCTGCGAATCTCCAGCAACTCGAAATCCCGCAGCATTGCCGGGCCGATCAAAATCAATTCCCCAAGCTGTCGTCCCTGGACCCCGGCGTCTCTCTTTCGAATTTCCGTTTTGGCGTTCATTGAAAATCTCCTTGACTTCATTTTCGGCCTCTCCTATCCTTAACTAGTCTAATTAAGACTACTATCGGTTGCAAGAAGAAAGTCGCCTCGCAATCTAGCTCGGATCGAGCAGGAAGGTTGGTCAAACGTGAATACAAAGGCGTATAGAGTCGACAAATTTGTCGTCCCGGCTCATGCTCGCGAAGAGTTTCTCGAGAAGGTTCATGCGACCCATGAGCTTCTCAGATCGCAAGCCGGCTTCCTGCAGGATTTCATTTTGGAACAAGCTTCCGGCCCTGGTGAATTCAACTTCGTCACCATCGTCGAATGGGAAAATGACGCGGCCATGGACCTGGTGCGCCAGGCTGTCGCCGCGCTTCATCAGCGAATGAATTTCGATCCGCACGAGCTGTTCGCAAGGCTTGGAATTCGAGCCGATCTAGGTAATTACGAACGCGTCTGATCCAGCAATGCTGCATCGATAGAAATTTGCCGATGTGCGTGCACAGACCAAAGAACGTTCATAAAGCAGACTCTCGATCTCTCGGAGATGTAGATGTGAATCCTAGCTTAGGAGACGAAATCCATGAACGTAAAACGCATTACCCCAGTCCTGCTCGTGAATGAAATCGAGCCTGTCCTGTCCTTCTGGATCGATCGACTTGGCTTCACGAAAGCCATCGAAGTTCCCGAGGGGAGCAAGATTGCCTTCGTCGCTTTTCAGAAGGGCTCCGCCGAAGTGATGTATCAAACGTACGCCAGCGTGGAAAAAGATGCCCCGCCCTCAATGTCGGCTGCGGCCAGAAAGGGCCCCACTTATCTCTATCTGGAAGTTGACGACCTGGACGCCGTCCTAGCCGCCATGAAAGATGTGAAAAAAGTCATGCCCGAGCGCACCGCCTTCTACGGCATGCGCGAATTCGCTGTCCAGGACTCGGGCGGCCACTTCATCACCTTCGCCCAACGCGTCCCAGCTCCCTAACGCCAAACGCAGGGCACCCAGAACTCATCCGCCATATCGCGTGCGACCTGACTGCCTCGGGTTATTAGACTAGATCGCCGCAGGTCAGCTCCGATCTCGTCACATGCAAACAGAAAAGTCCAACTCCGCTGCATTTGTAATCGTTCCCGGCGTCACCTTCAGCGGCTGCCCGTTCACGTCCTTCGAGGTCATTTGTTCCGCGGGCGTACAGATGGATACTCCACCACTGCTTGGCCGCGTGGCGATGGCGTCGACGCTGAACAGCACGTCTCCCGACGCCGGCACGCTATACGTGAATCCGGATGCAGCGAACACGCCAACAGTCGGATTGCTTGCCGGCACCACAAGGGTGTACTGCGCGCAGTTCGCGTTCGACGGGCTTCCGATCGGACAAGCGGTATTGGAAGCTACCGCGAGCGGGTTTGTCGAAGCTTGCGCTGGGGAAGTGGGAGTTGCCGGCGCGGTTTCCAGAGGGATACTCAACTGCCGTGTGGTCCCTCCCGGCACGGAAATGGTTTGCAGCGCGGCCATCGCGGCATCAATCTGCGCCGGCGTGGTTCCCGCCGTTGCCGTCACAAACCCCTGCAAAACCGCTGGCCCGCTCGCTCCCGTCTCCGCCACTAAAGGAATTGGTCCAAGACTTTGGCCGTTGGGCACGTTTAATACCGCCGTCGCGTTGTAGGGAAGATTGTTTGGTCCAAGCGCAACCGCAACGATGTCAAACGTCCCGGTTGGCAACGGACAAAAGCGGAAATTCCCATTTGCATCGGCGGACGCTTCCATCAGAATGCGGTCGATTCCGGTGCTGTCTGTCTGCTCGATCGCTACCAGCACAGGGCCGGAGATTTGGGCCTTCGTCAGTGAATCCACGATTTGCCCGCTAATTCCTGAGTTGTTCGGGCTCACTTGTCCAGCCGTTAGCGTGGGCTTCAAGCGGTATCGTCCGTTCCCTTGCACGATGATAGAGGCGCAAGCGTTGAAATCGATGTTCAGATCGACGCTCTGTCCGGCGGTGACTTGAATCGGCCCGCCTACAATCTGTCCCGGCGGAATTTTCAGCCCGGTTTCATCCTGGCTGCTCAACTGCAGTTCGTGAATCGTACCTGTACTGTCATTCAACACCACGCAATTAAAACCGTTTCCTGCGCAAGCATTTGTGGCCGGCGTGGCGCTTCCCGCGCTCGGTGTATTCGAAAGCAAAATGAGCCGAATTTGCTGATAGCTTCCGGCGGGCAGTTGCGCCGATCCGAGCTGCGCGAGCACGCAGTTCGTCTGTGCGGTCGAAAACAAATCGATCTGCATCGGTTGCGTCGCCAATTGGGGCGCCAATTCCTGCCATCCCGCGCTATTCGCGTCCGCCGTCGCGCTGGTATGCGCCATTACCGATTGCACGGTGATGAATACGTGTGCGAAGGTTCCCGATGAGCCCGCGCAGCTCGGCGGGTCGCTCATGCTTACGTTCACCGTGCCCATCGCGTTGTTCATTTGCACGGGAGTCGTCGTCCCGCTGCAAGTCACCATCAAGGCGGCGGCGCTTGCTAGCGAAACAATCAAAATGGCCGTCTGAAAATACCGCGCGCGAGTGAATGAAACCAGCAAAGTACGCATGATGAATCTCCATGCCCAGACTTGTAGTTGTGGTAGGGAGATTGAGGGCGGGGACCGGTACTATCTCCGGCAAAATTATGCGCTCCACCGCTCTGCGGGTCAAGATTTGGCTGGTTTGTGGGCTCGTTTCACCCGCTCCTCGTCGGACTGGGCCACTAACGATTTTTCATCGACAATGAGACTACTGCTTCGGCGCATTGCTCGGCACCGGCGGCGCACGCCTCTCCGCCTCGGCTATCACTGCTATCGACCGCGCTCCGTTCTTTCCGACGGACCGCACCGCAAAGAAATGATTGTCAGTCGAAACGCCTTTCAGAACCGTCTCGCCCGCCGCCGTCGTGAAATCATAAACCTGCCAGCGCGGCTCGCTGGTCTCCCGCCAAAGAATTTCGAATCCCGCGCGCTCGGGATCATTCTCCGCGGACCACGAGACCTTCGCATCCGGCGTCACCGCCCCTGTGAGTTTCGCGCCTGTCGGCGCCGCGGGAGCCAACGCCAACTGCCGCAGGGCCTCCCCATTGTCCCGCGCCACGTCTCCCATAAACGTAAAGTTCAAATATTTCTCGAAGTCTCCATACTCGACTCCGTTTTCCGTGCGCGGCGTCTGATGCTGATGATTGTAATCCTCGAGCGGCTCCGTGAAACGCACTCCCGGCAGCCCCGCCTTGTAAAACGGATAGTGATCGCCGCCGCGTCCATAGCGGTCCACGCGGAAAATCAGCCGTATGGCCGCGCGCCCGTCAATCTCTTCCACCGCGCGCGCCAGTTCCCGCGACGGCGAGTCCGCATCTTCAATCTCTCCGTTCCCGGAGAAGAGCCGCACGCGATGCGGCCCGCCAGGCGCTGTGTCCGCGCCAACAATGTCATCGTCCAGCATCCCGCTCACCGTGTAACCTTGCTGTTTCACCCAGTCCACCAGGTGCGTGCTGCCGAGCAACCCCTGCTCCTCGCCAGAAACCGCTGCAAAAAGTATCGTAGCGCGATATGTTCCCCGCCCGTTCGCTCCAGCTTTGCTGAGCAAACGCGCGCACTCCACGCTCACCGCCACGCCGGACCCGTCATCATCTGCGCCGGGAGCATCAGCCTCCGGATCCATCACGTTCGAAGGCCGCGAATCAAAATGCCCTGAAACGAGGAAAATAGTTTTCGCGAGTTTCTCATCAAAACCCGGCAAAATAGCGTACACATTTTCGAGCGGAATCGGTTTATCCCCTGTCCGCGCCGACGTGGATTCGAATTTGTCCACCACCACCTGCAGCTTCCCGCCGGAATCCTTTGCAATCTCATTGAATCGCGCGGCGATTGTGTCGCGTCCGCATCCGGCGCCTCTCTTCGGATCGTCCCAAGAAGAAAGCGTCAGCCGCGTCCCGCAGCCCACCAGTTCATGAATCAGCGCGCGCATGGACTTTTCATCCACCGATGCACGCGGGATCGCGCCCAACGGCCGCGGCAGAATCTTTGGACGAGGCGTCCCCGTCAGCGGCTCCTCCGGATCGCGCGAAATTCTTTGAGCCTTCGGAGGCGCACTCGTCTGCGCAAAAGAAGCGCTGGCCCAGAAGCCGGACGCCAGTAGAAACAGCATGACTGCGTACAGAGACTTCCTGCGAATTGGGTCGATGCGATTGGTCATGGCCTGCGCTTTCGATATGAATTTACGTTCGGCGAACCGGCATTCTAACGCGGTCGCCCACACTTTGCGATGCAATTGCCCATTGCACTGGACGCGCTCGGTACGCGCCAGAGGTACAGGCCAAGTTTTGCCGATGCCCGCCGTTGTGTTAACGTTTTTTGTTTATGAAGAAACGCTTAGGCGTGCTGTTGAGCGGCCGCGGTTCGAACTTCGAAGCGCTTGCGGAGAGCATTGCATCCGGCCGAATTCCGAACGCGGAAATCGCAGTCGTGATCAGCAATCGCGAGGGCGCGCCTGGCCTCGAACGCGCAAAATCGCGCGGCATTGCCACTCGCGCTATCCCCTCCAAAGGATTGGAACGCGAAACGTATGACCGCCAGGTCGTGGCCGTTCTGAACGAGTTCAAAGTCGACCTCGTCTGCCTGGCCGGCTATATGCGGCTGCTTTCGCCCTATTTCGTTGCTTCGTTCCCAAACCGCATCCTGAACATTCACCCGTCGCTGCTGCCCTCTTTTCCCGGCCTCGAATCGCAGCGCCAAGCTCTCGAATACGGCGTGAAATTTGCCGGCTGCACCGTCCATTTTGTGGACGAGAATCTCGATGCCGGGCCAATCGTTCTCCAGTCTGTCGTGCCCGTAAGAGACGACGACACCGAGGACACTCTTTCCGCGAGAATCTTGCAGGAAGAACACAGAATTTATTCCGAAGCCGTTCGAATCGTGCTCGAAGGCCGTTACAAAATCGAAGGCCGCCGCGTCGTTGGCGTATCCTGAAAGAAAAATGGCCGAAGCTAAATTCAAACCCGTCGAAGAGCAGCTCGCCTACCTAAAAAAAGGCACGGCCGAGATCATCCCCGAAGCCGAACTCAAGGCGAAGCTCGAAAACTCGCTTAAAACTGGTAAACCGCTACGCGCATATCTCGGCGTAGATCCGACAGCTCCCGACATCCACCTTGGCCACACCGTCGTCCTCCGCAAGCTAAAGCACTTTCAGGACCTCGGCCACACCGCGATTTTTCTCATTGGCGATTTCTCTGCGATGATCGGCGATCCCACTGGACAGTCCGAAACTCGCCCGCCGCTAACTCGCGAGCAAGTCGACGCCAACGCCAAAACCTATCTCGCGCAGGTCTTCAAACTCCTCGACCCGCAAAAAACCGAAGTCCGCTACAACTCCGAATGGCTCGACAAACTTTCCAGTTACGAAATCGTTCGACTCTGCGGTCGGTATAGCCTTGCGCGCATGCTGGAGCGGGAGGATTTCCGTTCGCGTCTCAAGAACAATCAGCCCATCTCCGTCCACGAGTTGCTTTATCCACTTCTCACGGCCTGGGATGCGGTGGCCCTTCAATCCGATGTCGAAATCGGCGCCACAGAACAGAAATTCAACCTTCTTGTCCACCGTGACATTCAGATCGCCGTGCATCGAGAAGAGGCTGTGACGCGTCAACTAGAAAACCTGGATGTCAGCGTGGAATACAGCCGACGAGGCCAAGCTTGCGTCACCATGCCGATCCTCGTCGGTCTCGACGGCCAGCGTAAAATGTCTAAAAGCCTCGGCAACTACGTGGGTATAACGGAATTACCAAACGAGATGTTCGGCAAACTCGTGTCGATTTCAGACGATCTAATGTGGAAATACATTGAGTTGCTGACGGACAAGAGCGTACTCGCTCTTCAAGATGACGTTAGACGCGGAGCCAGGCATCCCTTTGACGTAAAAATTGACATGGCAACGACCATTGTTAGTGACTTCCATGGGAGTATGGCAGGGCTTGAAGCTGCTCAGGAATTCCGCCGCATCTTCCGTGACCGCCAGGCACCAGACGAAGCGCCGATAAAGAAGCTGGCTCGTAGCAGACTTACAAAAGTGTCTACTCTCGTCTTCATATCCGATCTCGCTCCCTCGCGCAGCGAGGCTGAGCGCCTTATCAAGCAAAAAGCGGTCGAGATAGATGGCTTAATCGTTGACGATCCGCGTAAGGAAATTGACTTAAGCAAACCAACCGAGTTCTTGCTTCGGGTCGGAAAGAAGAAATTTGTGCGAGTCATCGTCGAATAGCTTCATAGGGGCACGGAGGCGTTGCTGCCCGCCTCAATCGAATGTTTCAGCGACAAGTTGGGCCACATGCTCAGCAATCGAAATCGCCGCAGTAAGTCCCGGCGACTCAATCCCCACCAACTGAATCGCCTGCGGCACCGCCGGATCGCGCGTAATCACAAAATCCGCGATGCCTTTTCCATCCGGCGGTACGAGCTTCGGCCGCAATCCCGAATACCCAAGCTGCAAATCCTTCTCCTCGATCTCTGGCAAAAGCGTCTTCGCGCTGTGAGCAAAATCTGCAATCGGCAAGCGGTCGCGCTCGTAATTATCTTTTCCCTCGACGTACGTCGCCGTAGGCCCCACCAAAACCGTTCCCCAAAGCGTCTTCGTAAAATGAACGCCAAGGCTGAGCCCATGCGCGTGGGGCAAAGGATAGACCAGGTCGTTAATCAAAGAAGCCCGCGCACCGCGAATCTCGCAATACTCTCCGCGCACCGGATAGATCTTCCACGAATGATTTCCGAGCAAAGCCGCCACTTCATCCGCGTAAAGCCCAGCCGCATTAATCACGCAGCGCGCTTCAATCGTTTCGTCCTGCACATCGTCTTCGTCGCCGATACGCAGCCCAACGCGAATCGCGCCCGCCACCGGTTCCAGAAACGCGACGCGAGCGCGCGTGACGATCTCCGCGCCTTGTCCCGCAGCAATGCGCGCGTATGCGTGCACCAACTCCTCCGCGGAAACGATGCCAGTGGAAGGAACTTCAATCGCCGCCGCTCCCGCGATGTGTGGCTCACGTTTGCGAATCTCCGCCGCGCCAATCAGCCGCAATCCCTCGACGCCATTGTCTTCCCCTTTTTTCTTTAGCGCGGCGAGCTCCTCCTCTTCGTGTGCATTCGCAGCAACCACCAGCTTCCCCGTATGGCGAAACGGAACATTATGTTTTTTGCAGAACTCATACGTCAGCCGGTTGCCCTCAACGCAATGCCGCGCCTTCAACGAGTTCTTCGGATAGTAGATGCCGGAGTGAATGACGCCGCTATTCCGCGAACTGGTCGCCATGCCCAGCTTGGGATTCTGCTCGACAAGAAAAACATCCTGCCACCGCGCGGAAACAGCGCGCGCAATCGCGCACCCCACGACGCCGCCGCCAATAATCAAAATGTTCGCTTGGTCCATAAATCCATTTTATCCGTGGACGCTATCCATGCGTATTGACTTCGTCGAAGAATGGTTTGCATTCGGCAAGCCGCGCCTGCGTTCCGTCGTGCACTGCATACACCGAATGCCCCTTTTCCTCGTAATGATTGCGCCACAGAGACGCCGCTCCGTGCACCCCGTCTTTATTCAGCGCGTAAAAGAAAATGTGAAACGTCGCCAGTTTTTTCTTGTCGTTGTTGTAATTGCGAGCGATGCGCACCAGCGCCTCGAGACAAGCCTCTTCGGGTGACTTCCCCCGCCGCATCATTTCAATAATCGTGTGCCCGCCCGAAATCTTGATATTTTCCTCGCCCTTTCCGGTCGATCCCGCCGCGCCCACTTCGTTGTCAACACAGCATCCCGCTCCAATAATCGGCGAATCTCCCACGCGCCCCGGAATTTTCCACGACAACCCCGAAGTCGTCGTCGTCGCCGAAATGTCGCCTTTCTCATTCACCGCCATGCACGGGATCGTCCCCGTCGGCGGATGCGCAATCACGCGCTCCGCATATGCCATCTTCGTCTCGTCGCCATCAAAAATGGCAGCGAGGTGTTCTTTCCATTCCGGCGAATCAATCCCCGGCCGCCAATTCACCGATGAAGCCGCCTTCCAAGCCAGCCAAATCTTCCTCGAATGCTCGGTGAGCAAGTTCATGTCCTCAAAGCCTTCGGCGACAGCAAATCGGTGCGCGCCCTCCCCGACGATCATCACGTGATTTGTTTTCTCCATCACCGTCTGTGCCAGCCGCGCAACATTCTTGATCCGCCTTACGCCTGCGACGGATCCCGCGCGATGTGTCGGCCCGTGCATCACGCTTGCGTCCAGTTCCACTTCACCTTCCTCGTTCGGCAATCCCCCGTAGCCTACGGAATCGTCGTTCGGATCGTCTTCCACAACAGTAACGGCCGCGACGACAGCGTCCAGCGTATCGCCGCCTTTTTTCAAAATGTCCATGCCCTTATCAAGAGCGTGAAGCCCGTTGGCGCTCGAAATAATAATCGGCCGCGTCCCTTGCGCAGCCGGCGATGCCAGCGCAGTGTTGTCAACCGGAAGCGCCCGCCCAAAAAGTCTCCCAGCTCCCGCGGCAAAGCTGCTCGCAAGCGACGTTAGAAAAAACTTGCGCCGTGACCACAGTTCCATGGCATGCCTCCTCAATGTTGTAGAGTCCGCCTTCCGTGGCGGACCGTCGTTCCGGAACGCGCGAATCGCTCTACTTCAGAAAGGGTTCGCCACCTGATTTTTCTGCCACATGCGAAATCCCCCAACAAACGCATTTTCGTTATTGCCGAGCTGTGCCCCTGAAGGCAGCTCTTTCAGTTTCTTGCAATTTCCTCCGCCCAGCACCACATAGTCCGCATCGAGTGCGATCTTCAATCTCTTCGTAATCTTGCCCACGTACCGCCGCCATTTTTTCTTGCCCATTCGTTCCAGCCCGCGCAATCCGAGATAGTCCTCGTAGGATTTGCCATTCTTATAAGCAAGGTGCGCCAGCTCCATCGGCTGCAGGATTCCTTCGACAATCATCGCCGATCCCAGCCCCGTCCCTAATCCGAGAAACAACATGCGTCGCCCCTTGTAGCTGCCAATCGCCTGCATTGCGGCATCGTTCAGTATCTTTACAGGGCAGCCAAATGCTTTTTGAAAGTTGAATCCCACCCATCCACGCCCCAGGTTGTGTGGTTCGCGAAGCGGATGGCCGTTGATGATCGGCCCAGGATAACCCAGCGAAATGCAGTCGTACTTCCAATCAGCCACTGCCTTCTTCACCAACTGGACCATCTTGCGAGGCGTCATCGTCGGGCCGGACGGATACTTTCGCGCCTCTTTTTGCCCCGTCGCCAGCAGCTTGACATTCGTGCCGCCGACGTCGATCACCAGAACTCTCGGAGATTTTGCAGACTGCGCAGCTTTCATAAACGCTCCTGTGCCAGTTGAACTCTCATTCCGTCTCTTTTAAGGTCATGCGAATTCTAGAGGGAACCGGCGATTCAGCGAAGGAAATTCGCAAATTAAGTTGCTGGGAGTCTAAAACTGGGGAACTTTTTTCGCCGAGAGAAGGAGAGGGCTTAACCAGGATTGGCCGTGGCGCGTCCGTTTCCGATCACAGTTCGCCGCAAACTTGCGTCGGAACAATGGCCTATGCGCGGCTCACCTGCGAAGCTGGGTAAGGCTTACAATCGGCCTGTCCCCCGCAGGACACGGTTTGCCTTCATGCCCGACGAGCAGATGCTTTAGCACGGCATGAATGCTCTTGTGTTTCTCGCCATTCAATACCGCGTCTTCGTGAAATGACACGTCTTTGGATCTGCGAATATTCCTCACTTCGCGAAAAACTTCGACTGCTCGGCGTTTCAGAGCATCAAGTTCGGGACACATACACTTCGCTCCGGCGGCTGGCAATTCTACGGCCCGGAGTCCATCAGCACAAGAGTATTTTCACGCTAGGATGTCGATCAATGTTTTTCGATTAGCTACGAGATATCGGCTTTTGCGGGACACGACACCCACGACATCAATGCGGCGCGAGCGTCGTGGAATAGCTGTCGTGGGCGGCCGTGTCGTAAAGATGCAGAAGATCCGCTGCGCGCTTGAGCAAATCGGCGGGCAGATCGCCGGGCTGATAATCCACCCAACCGGTGGTGAAGTTGAGCGGGATTTTTTGTCCCGACGAACTCACTTCGACGGCGCCAAGCCTACCCAAAACCTGCTTCACCTCGTTCACGCCGCACTCGGGAAGCAACAGTAGAAAGTCATCCTCGCTGAGCCGCGCGGCAATGTCCGAGCCGCGGCTGGCCTTTTTCAGGCGGCGAGCGAGGTCCTTCAGCGCGGCGTCCACCGCGGACTTGCCATATCGCGCGCTGAGATGAGCGAACTCGTCCACGTGAACGGTGGCGAGGCTCAACGCCGTGTTTTGGCGCCGCGCGCGGGCGATCTCTTTTCCGAGATGCTGTTCGAGGGAAGAGCGCGTATACAAGCCCGTCACCGGATCGAGGCCCACCGATTCCAATATCTGGTGTGGAGCAGCCGGCGAATCGACCGGCAGCCCCGTGGATTGCCTTCGCATACGGCGGAACGACCACTGGCGATAGACCAGCCAGGCGTTAAAAATGAGAACCAAACAGAGCGTGGCCCAGCGCGCTTGATCGGAGCGGATTTCGTAAAAATAATCCGCGTGCCGAAAGAACGAATGAATCGAGGACATCAAGAAGGCCACACCCGAGAGCACGGTGACCAGCAAAGCGGAGAACCACAGCCACCACTCATGGCGCGAGATTTTCTGCGGATTGAATTCGGCTGCCTGGGCGCGGAAGTCGCCGGAGCCCTCGAGAGGCGAGGGTTTTGGCTTGCGTGCGGAAAGACCAAAAATTGATTTCATTTTTTGAAACTGAGAACCGGCCCACAACTACTCTAGGCGGACGCTCAGAAACTAGGCAACAACGAAAACGTACAGGTTCGCACGATTCAAGAACCTGCCCATCCGGGCAGGCGCCGAGAAGCTCGGCGCATTTTCATTTCTTTCTTCGGATCGCCACTCTTTAACCGTCATTTCGAACAGAGCGGGCCGACGTTTTTTCTTTCCGCTTCGCTCCTGCGAAGTGGTCGGCCCGCGCAGTGAGAAATCTCTCTTGTCATTCCGCGTGCGCGACACAAAACACGCAACTACAGCACCGTGCCATTCGGCAGAGCGGCCGCGGGAGATTTTGCTGCGGGCAGCGGCGTGTGCTCGAGCACCCTGCGCGCATAGAGAGCGACGTTTTTCACGCCAGCCGCATAGGCTGGGTTGGGATTGCGAATGCCGCCGTTGTACGCACCAATGGCCTGGTCGACGTCGCCGCCGAAGCGGTCCAGCAAATCGCGCAGAACAAGTCCAGCGTACGTGGTAAGCACTTCGCTGTTGACCGAATTCACGTCGAGATCGCGCGAAGGGCGCAGGCGCGGCGGCAACTCGTCGTAGTGCCGCTTGTCCTTCAGATAGAGCTGATGCGCGGCGCGAAGAGTCTCGCGCGAAATTTGCCATGTTCCGATCGAGTAGTCGCTGACGAGCACGCGCTTGCGGTCGCGCTCGAGCACGATGTCGCCGCGCTCGGCGCGCTTTTTCCAAACGGCGTGCGTGAGATCGCCGTTCACGTCCATGTAGTTGTTTTCCATCGCGCCCACGCCGAGAAAATAATCCAACGGCAGATTGTAAAAATGCGCCACGTCGAGAATGTCCGATGCGAGGCGAAGCGCCTGATGATGAGTGAGCGGCTGAGGCGCTCGCGAACTTTGGCCCACGACGCGCCAGTCGGTTTGCGATTTGAAAACAAGAAAATCCGCAAGCGCGGGAAGCAATTGAAAAGAAGGAAGCGTTTCGAGTTTTTGTTCCGTGGGGACGTTGTAGGCGTTCTCGAACATGCGGCTCTGCTGCTGTGCGAAAGCAAGATCCTGCCGCGTCCAGGCGACAAGCTCGTAGTGAGTGATCAGACCGTGAGATTCCATTCTGTTGAGACGGGGGATGGCGGTGAGCTGATCGTTTTCTACCAGCAGAAAAATGTTGTAGTTCGCGCGCGTGCCGGTGCGCCCCGGCGTCAGGAAGATTTTCGACGCGTCGTCCGGATCGCGCCCGCGCAGGTATTCGTAGCGCAGAAAAGCTTCCAGTTGATCGTCGAACGAAGCAATTTCGGCGGAAGCGACTTCGCGCGAGAACGGAAGCGCGACATTTCGGCCGTGGACTTTCGGAGCGAGATGCCGATGATGCGCTGTAACGCGCATGTGCCGCGGCCAAAGGCGATCGGCAGTCCAGGAAGTTAACGCGAGCGCCGAGAGAACAAGCGCTGCTAGCGCGCGCGCGGGAAAACGTTTTGCTGCGGTGGGGCGGCGGAGAGTGCGGGTGAGATTTTTGGCTGACATGGCTGCAGCCCTCGTTGCGTTCGATGGTGTTGCATACTCGAACGAAAGGAGTGCATGCGGCTCGCCGAGAAAAGCGTGGCCGCGCCAGTATGTAAGTTATAGAAAAGAGAAGTCTTAGTGCGGACGTGACGGCCGGTTGCGGGCCGGGACGTGTCATGGCGACGTGTCTGCGCGTCCAGAAATCCACAGGACAGGGCCCATTCTCGCGTGGCTCCGCCTTCCCGGCTTTGGAGCTTCGCGTATTTGGCCGTGTCGTTACTCGAAGCGCAGGGCGACCAAGGGATCGATGCGCGTGGCGCGACGCGCGGGGATATAGCAGGCCAACAGGGCTACGGCCGTCAACAAGAGAGAGATGGAGATGTAGGTGACGGGGTCCCAGACGCTGACGCCGTAGAGCAGAGTTGAGGCGAAACGCGTGATCGGCAGAGCGATCGCTATGCCCACGAGAACGCCGGCTCCGGCGAGGAGCATCCCTTGCCTGAGGACGAGCTTCAGCACCTGTTTTGACTGCGCGCCGAGGGCCATGCGGATGCCGATTTCGCTGGTGCGCTGCGCGACGGAATAAGACAAAACGCCGTAGATTCCGATGGAGGCGAGAATGAGAGCGAGGAGGCCAAACAGACCGAGGAGAGCTGCGCCCATGCGCGCGGCCCAGAGGCCTTGCGAGAGGATCTGCTCCACGGTTTGGCCGTTGGTCAGCGCGAGATTTCGGTCAAGCTGATTGACCTGAGCGCGAACCGCGCCCATCGCCGCTTCGGGATTGCCGGTCGTGCGCACAACGATCGAGCCGGCCGGAGAATACTGCTGGCGCATCGGCATATAAGCCACAGGCTGAGGATCTTCGCCTACTTGGTTGACGAGTGTTGTAGCAACGACGCCAATGACCTCGTATTGATTGGGGTCAACGACGATCGTGAAGCGTTTGCCGAGCGGCTCCTGGCCCGGCCAAACCAGATCGGCCATGGCTTTGTTGACGATGACCACGTGCGTGGTGTTCTCGCGGTCGAAATCCGTGAAGTCGCGGCCACTGATCGTGGGAATGTGGAGGGCGGCGAAATAACCCGGCAGCACGTCGTCAAAACCGACCAGCGTGCCACGGTTGTTGGGATCGCTTTGCTCGCCTGCGCGAAAAACTGTGCCTACAAAGCCTCCGTTGAGGATGCCATCGGAGGACACGGTGGCATCGGCCACGCCGGGAACGGATTTGGCGCGCTCGACGGCATCGCGAAAGAACTGCTGGCCGTGCTCGGGCTCATAGCGCAGCGCTCCAAGATCAAAATTGTACTGGAAGAGATTTTTCGACTCGAAACCGGGATTAATCTCCTGCGCTTTCTGCATGCTGCGAAGGAAGAGGCCTGCGCCGATGAGAGCGACGAGAGCAAGCGCGATTTCCGAAACCACCAGCAGGCTACGCATGCGATTGTGGGCCCAACCCATGGTTCCGCCACGTCCACCGGCTTTCAGAACTTCGTTGAGATCGGTGTTGGACGCTTTGAGGGCGGGGATGATGCCGAAGACAAAGCCGGTGAGAAGAGAGATCGTAAGGGTGAAGAAGAGAACGCGAGAATCGAAGGAAATATCGATCGAGCCCTCGGGAAGAAACGGCGGCCTGAAAGACCACAGGAGCTTTTTACCCCAGAGAGCTATCAGGAGGCCAGCCAGGCCGCCAAGCAGTGAGAGAAGCATGCTTTCGGTTAAGAGCTGGCGAACGAGGCGGAAACGTCCGGCGCCGAGAGCAGCGCGCAGAGAGAGCTCTTTTTCGCGCTTGGCGGCTTGCGCGAGCAGCAGATTGGCCAGATTCACGCAGGCGATGAGCAACACGAGGCCAACCACGCCCATCAGGACGCCACCGGCGAGGGAGAACTGGGCGCGCTGGTTAATGCCGAGCGCGGATTGGTTGAGTGGGTAAAGCTCGCAGGTACGGCCCGGGTTATCGCGGGGGTATTCCTTCTCGAGAGCGGAGGCGATCGTTTTCATGGCAGGGCGAGCCTGATCGACGCTGACATTGGGCTTCAAGCGGCCGACGATGTTTATCCAACGCATGCGGCGGTGATTTTGGAGAGCTTTGAGCTGACCGGCAAGGACGTAGTCGCGCATGCTGAGGGGAATCCAGAGAACGTCGGGCGGAGCGAGCGAGACGATGCCTTTGAAATTGGGCTGCGCGACGCCGATGACGGTGTACGAGGTGGCGTTGAGAGTGATGGTCTGGCCGATAACGCTGGGATCGGAACCAAAGCGGCGCGCCCAGAGAGCGTAACTGAGAATGGCGACTGGGTCAGCACCGATCTTTTTGCCTTCGTCAGGATAGAAAAAGCGGCCGCGATAGGGTTTGACGCCGAGAACATCGAAGAAATTCGGACTGACCATAGAGGCCTGGAGCTGCTGCGGCTCGGCTTGGCCGCCCCAATTGAGGGGAAGAGCGAACGTGACGGCAGCCAGGCCAGTGAAGACAGTGTTCTGGTCGCGGTAGTCCTCATAATTGGGGAGCGACGTGGGGGTCAGCGTGAAATTGGCGTTGGCTTCGACGGTCTTGGTGTCGCGAGTGAACATTTCGGCGAGCTGAGCGGGTTCCTGGACCGGGAGGGGATGCAGGAAGACGGCGTTGATGATGGTGAAGATGGCGGTGTTGGCGCCGATGCCCAGCGCGAGCGAAAGAACTGCGACGAAGGTGAAACCCGGGCTTTTCTTCAACATGCGAAAGCCACTGCGCAGATCCTGGCTAAGAGTTCCGGCCATTTAGGCACCTCTCGGGGCACACTCGCCCGCTGGGTTGTTTGACGGTTGGGGAGGGACGTTGTTTCTGAGAAGCAGTGAGTAGTAGCGGAGAGAGACGACGTGGAGTCGAGGTCTGCGACCTATTGCAAGAAACGCTCAAGGCAGACGAGGTAGGGGCCCCCCTCCCCCCGGGGGTTTTTTGTAAGTGTTCATTCTAAAGGGTTTTAAGTCCCGTGTTTTGGAAGTGCGGATTCTAAAGGAGTTACGGGCGCGTTTTGCGGAAGTGCGGATTCTAAAGGGGTTAGCCGCGTTTCGTGTTAGCTTCACGGTCTGAGAAGGGATTCGATCACGGAAGGCGCGGGGAGCAAGGCGGAGCAGGCGGCTGGAGGAAAGAGGGCGGACTAGGAATTGCAGCCTGATACTGGAAGGCTTTGTCGAGCGGAACATAAACCATTATACCATGAAGAGTAAGCAACTGTCAAGTACATTTTGAGTTGTAGGTGGTTTCCGCCTGCCTCATTAGTTTTCCGCCCGCGTTCATGCGCTTCCGTAAATATACGGTAGTATATTTACCTATAACAATCACCCTTGACAGACATTCGCCTTTTCTTCTATAGATTGATGCACTAGAGTGTATTTACAACTATAGTAAATTAATTTGAAGGAGGATGTATGAGCCCCCGCCGAGTTTCTGGAAACGATACTGCGATCGTTCTTCCTACGATTCTTCGCCGCGCTACGAAAATCGCTGTTTCGTCTGAGGAGCGGTTGTCCTGTGCGGTTGTGGAGCTACGGGAGAGTGTCTGGTCTGAGATTTTGCATATTGCCCAGTGTTGGAAGGTTGATCCGCAGGAGTTGATTAGGGCTTCAAGGAGACCGTGATGGGGAAGGATCGTGTAGGTTCGCCGCGACCGCGTCAGGGCTGTACAGCTTTTGTAGATGGAAGAGGCGGGCTGGTCAATGGCGTATTATTCCTAGTGCTGTTTGACGAGTTCATGCGAAACCTACCCGATCTGCCCGTTCTTGAGGCCGAGGATGTTGACCCTCTTCGGCTTCAGAAGGCAGGCGAGGGCGTTCTCTTTTCCTTGTACAGGGAGGTAGGAGTTTTTGCTGACCACTATGACGTCCCAGTGGATCTGCTCTGGGGTCTGGTTGTGGACTGGGTCGTCTCCGACCACATGGGGACGGAGCGGACTCCGGTGGAGTTCCTCGTCCTGGAGAAAGAGGAACCCGAGCGACCCGTCGTGCGGAGCGGGACAGACGTCGTACCAATTTGTCCGTCCGCTCCTTTGACTGAGGCTCAGTGGGAATTGGCTCTGGAGGAGACGCTAGACTCCAGGGCGCGCAACGGATTGTCGGAGCAAGGGGTCGGAGAGCAGCCCATGAGCCTTCAGAAAGATCTCCTCAGAATCGAGACGAAGGCAGACCAATGTGGTCCCTGCGATGTGAAACACCGGAAGTCTATCCGAAACCCAGTTCCAGAAGTGCGTGGCCCCAGCTGTGGAACCATAATCGTGACGAAAAATAACACCACCGGGCCTCACCACGCTGATTGCCTGAAAAAGTTCAGCCCCGAGGCCGGGCATTAGATCGCACGCATCAGCGAACACCACCTCGGCCGAGCCCTGGAAAGGTCGAGAGTCCCAATCGGTTACGCTGCAATAGACCTGAGTAATCTTAGCTTTTGCTGGTTGATTCCAATAAAAATATCCCACGTCGTTCTGGCCCGGAACAGGAGCAAGATCCAGCGTGATAATCTTTCCCCCTTCTGGTAAGTGCAAAGCGAGATTTAACGCTGTCCGGCCCTCCGCCGTGCCGAATTCAATCACCCGCTCCGGGTGACGATGGCTCACCACCCCGCATAGGACGGCCATCTCTTCGGTGGTGAGGCCCAAATCCCGAGACATTGGGAAAAGGAGTTCAGGACAGCGAGTGAAATCCACCTCGGGAAATATTTCCCCAACGCTGCGCTGGGGCACGCGCAAGTTCTCGCGCCATGGTAGACGCTCCCAGGCCTTGGGCATTCCATAACCGGAGTAAACGTGGTGGGAGCTGGCGAGGAAGCTTTTTGTAGCAGCCGCCCCCTTGCGAAAGAATACACGCAACGAGTTAACACTAAGCGCACAGAGGCCGCGCGCCAATCGCGCGCTCATGGATGGGTAGCGATAAGCGTCCTTTTCGAGTCCTCTTCGCACGCCGGGCCCCCAGGGAAAAATGAGATTATACATAACAAGGATCGTGGAAACGCATCGGCGCCGCGGAATGTAGGCGAGGACAGCCTGACGACCGCCTCAGAATTTCAGGCCGCGATGTATGCCGAGGGCGTTGAGAAGCTTCGCTCTTCGGCCGTACCTTCGAGTGATGTACGGCTGCATGTGCCAAGCCACGTCGTGGATGGTCTGGGGGACTTTTGTCAGGATGAAAGTGCGCCTGCCGAGGGCCCGCTCCAAATGCCAGCGCGGATCTTCGCGAAGGAAATCCGCAAGCATGGAGACAGAAGTCATCTGTAGATCGTCGAGAACCACGATGCCATTCTGCTTTAGTTTGTCGGCCGTAAAAAACCAGTCAATGATTGGCCAGGGAAAGGCGTGTTTACCGTCAATAAGGACGAGATCTAGGTCCGAAGCCTCACAGCGGGGAAGATAACGGTCCGAGGGCTCAATTACAAACTCGACGCGATCTAAGGAAATCTGGTTGGCGGCGGCATAGCTTTGGATGTTCTCGACTTCTTCCGCGCTTGGAGTGATCGCGATGTGCCTGGTCTGGCGCAGAGCAAAGACCAGCGTGGAGATCCCTGAACCAGTTTCCAGGGTCTTGCTCTGGTCGGAAACCGAATCAAAGAGAAAACGCGCGAGCTCTGGCTCGATGCCATAACACGCGGGCACCTTGTTCAAAATGTTCTGGACTATGGGACCGCGGAGAGAGCTGCGCTTCTCAGAAAAGGTTTGCGTTGTCTCTGTGTCTCCACAGTGGAACCCTGGCAATTCCGCTACAATTTTTTCAAGTAGAGCCTTGCTCATAAAAGTTCTCCGAACCGTTGATGTCTGTTCACTGGTTTCAGGAGAATATCAGTTTGTGGCCGATGCAGCGACTCCGCGATTCGGTTGCGGTAGACTAGTATCGGTTCATGGAGCATGGGGAGTCTCGTCAATCTTGCGATTAAATATGGGCAAACTTGAAGCCACCGCGAGGGAAATGTTCCTCGGCAGTCGGGTTTTCTCTCCGCTACGGTCAGGCTATCAATTCCTTTTCGATCGCGATAGATTTGCTCACCGCCTGAAGATGCGGAGCTTCTACTCCGCATTCATACAGAAGGGCGATCTGGTTTTCGATGTTGGCGCTCACCTGGGTAGGTACTCGGAGACCTTTACCGACCTCGGTGGCAGAGTCATTTCCGTCGAGCCAAATCCTCGTTGCTGCGAACAGCTATTGCGCCTCGCGAAGGTTAGGGATATTCGAGTAGAAAACTGCGCTGCAGGCGATGCACCGGGGAAGCTGAAATTGAGAATCTGCGAGGATTCGGTGCTCAGCACCGTTGCCGAAGCCTATTACGAGGAGGCGAAACGGGCTCCAATTCACCAGGGCGTACGCTGGCTTGGGAGCGTGGAGGTGGATGTTGTCACGTTAGACCAACTGGCACATCGCTACGGTTTCCCCGCGTTCGTGAAGATCGATGCCGAGGGCTATGATGATCATGTTCTTGCCGGGATGTCGTTCCGACCGCGTACTTTGATTTTCGAGTATGCTCGAATCCTTCCGGAGGTAGCTACGCGCTGCTTTGAGTCTCCTCTACTTTCAAGCGGCTACGAATTCAACTTTAGCCGTGGGCTTGAGTTGAAATATGCTTCTGAAAGTTGGACAAGCGGCCCGGAGCTTCGCAAACAGCTTGCTGATTTTGTCGGTGATGAGGCGTATGGAGACGTGATCGCGCGTTGTACAGCGCCTCCGGATCGCAGCGATTGAGGCGCGTAACAGTCTAGCAGGATGAATCCGACGAACCAGTCCGCCGTACCAGCTTCTGAAACCGTGGATGTAGTTCTGCCTGTGTTCAACGAGCGGGGGGAGGCGATCGAAGCCACGCTGGACGCCTGCCTCGGGCAAACGCACCCTGTTTCGCGAATTTTTGTGATCGACGATGGCTCCGCGGTTCCTGCCGCGATCCCCAAGCGCATCGAATCTTCGGGCAAGGTCTCGTTGACTCGCATGCCCCAGAATCAAAGAAATGCCGCGGCGCGCAACACGGGCGTCGCAAAGTGCACGGCTACGTTCATCGCCTGTGTCAATTGCGAGGTTTTGCCCGCTCAAGACTGGCTGGCGACGTGCGTAAATTACCTGTCGGGGCACGCTGAAGTGGGAGTCTGCTTCACGCGAACAGTCCCCGACCGTCCCGAACGTCTTCTTTCGCGGTGGCGCATGCGCTTCCAGGAGACCAGATTTGGCCCCGAAACAGGCTCTGCCCACTTCGCTCCGGGACATGCGGTCCTGTTTCGGAGGGAGGCCGTCGAAAAGGTCGGCCGTTACAACGTTCGCCTGGGTAATGTCTCGGAGGATTCCGATATTTGCGAGCGGATTCGGGCGGCCGGCTGGGATACCCATTTCATCGCGCAAAGCCACTGCGTTTCCATTCAGCATAATACCGTGACGGAGTTCGCAAAAAAGGAACTGTCCCGCAACGATTGGGAGTCTCCGAAGGACTATCCGCTAAGCCGATTGATCCTGGACCGGTCGAAGTGGATGGCCATCCGAATGGGACGAAACCTGGTGAAGGGCCGGCTTCTGTTCTTGCCCGTGGATCTAGCCGTTTGGGCGGCCGTCATCAAGATTGCGATTTCAAAAACACTCGCAGCGCGCAACCAACCGGCCGTCCGGTCACTGGACAGCACCCGACGCCTGGATTAGAGGCCGGCGCGGCGACCGGCCTAGGCTGGGCGGCGTGGTTAACGAAGTCCTTGCCTCTTTCGGAACAGATTGGACTCAGCAATAATCAGGAGTCCCGGCCCAAAGCCAAACTATGAGAATTGCATCCGCTGTATCTTCAGGCCAGTTCCGAAGACGCCCGCTGATCGTCTTCGGCCTTTTCGTGGCGGGCGCCTTCGCCGCTTACGAAGCAGCGCAGTATGTGATCAACGACGATATGAGAGGGTTGGCCTATGCTGCCATGTGCATCGCGGGCGGAGCGGTGGTCGTGGCGATCCTCAACAACTGGCGGAATGGCGTATACCTTTTTTTAAGCTGGCTGCTATTCGAGGATTTTGCGCGGAAATTCCTCGGCAATAACATGGCGATCTACTTTGCCAAGGATTTCTTGGTGCTGGTCGTGTACATCTCGTTTTTCGCGGCCTTTCGGCGGAAGGAAGTGAAGATATTCCGGCCGCCTTTTCTCATGCCCCTGCTGATCTTCGTGTGGTTCGGCGCCATGCAGGTGTTCAATCCGGCTTCCACACACATCATGTACGGCCTGATGGGCTTCAAGCTGTACTTTTATTACATTCCGCTGGTCTTCATCGGTTACGCGCTTCTGAATTCCGAGGTGGAGCTGCGCCGCTTCTTCACCGTGAATTTAGTTCTGGTGCTCATCATCGTTTCTCTGGGTATCGCGCAATCCATCATTGGCCCGTCCTTTCTGAATCCCGCGGTTCAGGCGGACGATCTGCGTGAGCTTAGCACTCTCTATCGCGTGTCGCCCATCACTGGCCTCGTCTCCTACCGGCCCACATCGGTGTTTGTTAGTAACGGCCGCTATGCGAATTTCATCATGGTGGCCTGGATACTCGTCCTTGGTTTCAGCGGTTACCTGCTCCTGCGCCATAGAAAAGGGAGAGCACTCGCGTTTATCGCCATCCCTGTGACGGCGGCGGGAGCATTCTTGACGGCGTCCCGAG
>Ga0210395_10000712_pt1 | contig 25380 bp, 23 predicted proteins | sample IncBWH4OmetaG_FD_150861 | JGI IMG/M metagenome (GOLD analysis project Ga0210395, IMG submission 150861) | Forest soil microbial communities from Barre Woods Harvard Forest LTER site, Petersham, Massachusetts, United States - Inc-BW-H-4-O ... | reverse complement strand
AAAGCTCAACGAGGTGATTGCGGGCGAGGCGAGCGAGATCGGCATCATCGTGCTCGGCGGCCTCACCAACAATTTGTTGCGTGCGCTGGCGCGGCTCGACCTTGCCGATCTCTACGGCGCCTCGCGCGTTCCGATCTACGTGCTCAACGTCGCATACCCGCTGGTGCCCAATGAAGTAAAAGACTTTTGCATCGGCAAGCGCGCCGTGCTGGTGGTCGAGGAGGGCTCGCCGGAATATGTCGAGCAGCAGATCAATATGATCTTGCGCGGCTCGGACATATCGACGCGTGTGCTCGGCAAAGGCTGCCTGTCGCGCACCGGCGATTACAATTCCGAGGCGCTGCTGCGCGGCATCGCGGCGTTCCTCACCCAAACACATCCCGCCGGCATCGATGCCGATGCGGTTGCCAAGTGCGCGGAAGACTTTCTCGCGCACAAGCCCGCGGCCGTGGCCGATGCCGGCGACATCCCGGCGCGGCCGCCGAATTTCTGCACCGGCTGTCCGGAGCGGCCGGTGTTCGCCGCCATCAAGCTCGTCCAGCGCGAGATCGGCCCGACCCATATCTCGGCCGACATCGGCTGCCATTCGTTCGCGACCTTCGCGCCGTTCTCGCTCGGCAATTCGATCCTCGGCTACGGCATGTCGCTCGCCAGCGCTGCCGCGGTCGGCCCGAACATGGCAAACCGTCCGATCTCGATCATGGGCGACGGCGGTTTTTGGCATAACGGCCTGATCACCGGCGTCGCCTCCAACATGTTCAACAAAGGCGACGGCGTTCTGATCGTGATGCAGAACGGCTACGCCTCGGCCACCGGCCAGCAATACCTGCCGTCGAGCGCCGCCAACCGCAGCGGTACGCCGACCGGTATCACCATTGAAAAGACGTTGCGCTCGCTCGGCGTCACCTGGCTGCGCACGGTGCACACCTACAGCGTCGCCAAAATGGCGAAGACGCTGAAGGAAGCCATGCGCACGGCGGAGCATGGGCTCAAGGTCATCATCGCCGACGGCGAATGCATGCTGGCGCGGCAGCGCCGCATCCGTGCTGCGGATGCCGACAAGCTCATGCGCGGCGAGCGCGTGGTGAAGACGCGCTTCGGCGTCGACGACGAGATCTGCACCGGCGATCATTCCTGCATCCGGCTGTCGGGCTGCCCCTCGCTTACCGTGAAGCCCAATCCCGATCCGCTGCGAACCGATCCGGTGGCAACCGTGATCGAAAGCTGCGTCGGCTGCGGGCTGTGCGGCGAAGTTGCCCACGCCGCGGTGCTGTGCCCGTCGTTCTATCGCACCGATGTCATCAGCAATCCGAATTGGTGGGATCGCGCGCTGCACGTCGTGCGTAGCAATGTTATTCGATGGCTCGGCGGTGCCGGCGAAACTGCTCCCTCTCCCCTGAGGGGGCTCGGGCCTCTCGGCGACTCTCCCAAAGACTCCCGAACCCCCTCACCCCAACCCTCTCCCCTCTGGGGAGAGGGAGTTCGCATCGCCCAGCCGCAAAACAACGTACGCCCCCTCACTGTGCTGATCGCCGCGCTTGGCGGCGAGGGCGGCGGCGTGCTCACCGATTGGATCGTGGCGGCGGCGGAGAGCCAGAATTTTCCGGTGCAGTCCACGTCGATTCCTGGCGTGGCGCAACGCACCGGCGCCACCACCTATCACATTGAGTTTGTTCCAACCCCGGTGAGCAAGTCCGACACGCGCCGTCCAATACTGGCGCTTGCGCCCGGTGTCGGCGACGTCGATCTCGTGGTGGCGAGCGAATTGATGGAAGCCGGCCGCGCCATCGCCGGCGGCTTTGTCACGCCCGACCGCACCGCGACCATCGCCTCGACCAGCCGCTCTTATCTGGTGGTGGAGAAGATGGCGATGGGCGACGGCCGCTACGATCAGCAGCGGCTCATCCAATCGGTCGAGAAGAATTCGAGAATCACGCTGCTGCTCGATCTCGAAGCGATCGCGCGCGAAGCGGGCGCCATGATCAATGCGGTGATGCTCGGCGCCATCGCCGGCGCCGGCGCGCTGCCGATCCCGGGGGAAGCGTTCGAAGCGGCGATCCGCGCCGACGGCAAGGCGGTCGAGGCCAATTTGCACGGTTTCCGCTCAGGCTTTGCAGCGGCGCGCGGCGGCTCGCGTTTGCGCGCCGATCCGCTCAAGCGCTATCAGGCGCCGGCCGCCTCGCTCGCCGATCTGGAAAACGAGATCGCGCACATGCCGGAGGCGGCACGCGCTTTCATGACCGAAGGCGTCCGCCAGCTCGCCACCTATCAGGACCTTGGCTATGCGCGGCTTTATCTGGATCGCCTCGGGCCGATCCGCGCTGCCGATGCCAAGGCTGGCGCCGACGGTCAATTGCTCGCCGAGACGGCGCGGCACCTCGCCGTGCGCATGTCCTATGAGGACGTGATCCGTGTGGCGCAGGCCAAGATCGATCCGGCGCGGTTCGCGCGCATCGCCACGCAGATGGGCATCAAGCCCGATCAGCCATTCGCCGTCACTGAATTCCTCAAACCCGGCGTCGAGGAGTTTTGTTCGATCCTGCCGCCGTGGCTGGCGCGGCCGATTCTTGCGTTCGCCGAGGGTCACGCAAAATTCGCCGCCGCCCACTGGGGCATGGAGATCAATACCGCATCGATTTCCGGCTTTTTGCGCTTCTACATTCTCGCCAAACTGCGCCGTTGGCGGCCGCGCAGCTGGCGCTTCCAGGAAGAGCAGCGCGAAATCGAAAATTGGCTGAAACTCATCGCGCGCGCCGCGCCGCTGTCCGCCGCGTTGGCCATCGAGATCGCCGAGTGCGCCCGCCTCATCAAGGGTTACGGCGACACCCACAAGCGTGGCAGCGAAAATTACCGAACGATCGTCGCGCAGGTGATAGAGCCGGCGCTCGCCGGACAAATTCCACTCCGCCAAGCCACGGATGCCATCGCCAGCGCCCGTACCGCGGCGCTGCTCGATCCGGAAGGCGAGGCGCTGTCAAAATGCCTTGCCGCGTTGTCGTCGCCGCCGGCCCACGCCATCGCCGCCGAATAAGCAACGACAATAGCGAGCGCGCGGCGCCGCGAGCCGGCTATTGCCCAATTCTTGCCGGTGCTAACGTTGCCGCATAGCGCCGATCAACGGCGAACGTTCAGGGAGGGTCTCATGAAAGCATTCATCACGGCGTTATGGCTCGCGTCGAATCTCGCCGCGGGAACAACCTTCGCGCAAACCATGCCGCCGAACGACGCCGGCGTGACCATGGGTCACTTGCATCTCAACTCAGCCGACGTCGAGGCCAACAGACAGATTTTTGTCGGCATGGGTGGCACGGCGATCAAGATGGAAGGGGCGCCGTTGCAATATGTCAGATTTCCCGGCGTCATCGTGATCCTCAACCTGCCAGGCGGAGCGCCGCCGTCGAGCGGACCGACCGAAGGCACCGTGATCAATCACGTCGGCTTTCTCGTTCCGAACGTCCAGGATGCCATTGCCAAGTGGAAGGCTGCCGGCGTGCCGGTGCTGCCCGGCAACAACGGGCGCCTCGAGCAAGCCTATGTCGTGACGGCTGACGGCTTGCGCGTCGAGATTCTCGAGGACAAGAATCAGACTGCCCCGATCGTATTCCACCACGTCCATTTCTTCGTGCCGGCGGCGGCGATCCCCGACATCCAAGCCTGGTACGTCAAGAACTTCGGCGCGCGGGCCGGCATGCGCGGGCAGAACCAAGCCGCCGACGTTCCGGGCGCCAATCTGACATTCTCCAAGACCGATGCACCGACCGTCCCCACCAAAGGGCGCATCCTCGACCATATCGGCTTCGATGTGACGGACATCGAAGCGACCGCGAAAAAGCTTCAGGCCAATGGAGTTGCGCTCGATCGCGGCATCGAGACGCTGCCGAACGGCGTCAAGCTCTTGTTCGTCCACGATCCGTGGGGCACCAATATCGAGGTGAACCAGCGGCCGCATCCGCTCTAGAGATCGGCGCCGCTTCTTCAGCTCCACGCCGCTTGGGCGGTTCGCACGCAGAGCTCAAGCTTTGAGCGCTCATCGGCTTCGCTCAACGGATTGCCCGCGACGGTCGAGGCGAAGCCGCATTGCGGGCTGATGGCGAGCCGGTCCTTGTCGATGAAGCGCTCCGCTTCCTCGATGCGTTTAAGCAAATCCTCGGTGGTTTCGAGAGCGGCGCTTTTCGAGCTGACGAGGCCGAGCACGACGCCCTTATCCGCCGCGACGAACCGCAGCGGCGCAAAATCGCCGGCGCGCGCGGTGTCGAACTCGAGCAGGAAATGGGTCACACCGGTGACGCCGAACAAGGCCTTGGCGATCGCATCGTAGCCGCCCTCGGCCAGATATTTTCCCTTGAAATTGCCGCGGCACATATGCACGCCGACCGCCATCGCCGGCGGCGCCGCGGCGATCGCGTCGCCGAGCGCCTCGACATAGAGTCTGGTCAGCCGCGCTGGATCGTTGCCGTCGGTAGTCACCCGTTGGCGCACGACCGGATCGCACAGCATGGCCAGCGCGACTTCGTCGAGCTGAATATAGCGGCAGCCGGCGGCGGCCAGCGCGGCGATCTCGGCGCGATAGATTTTGGCAAGATCGCGGAAGAATTTTTCCGCGCTGTCATAGACGCCGGGAACGGCATACCCGGTGCCGCGCCAAAAATGCATGGTCGATGGCGCCGGCAGGGTCACTTTGGGCAATGCGATGGCGTTGTCGCGGAGGAAGCAGAATTCGTCGAGCGCGATCGGCCGGCGCCGCGCCACTTTGCCGGTCACCAGCGGCGCGGTGAAGGAGAGTTCTTGTCCCTGCTCGTCGCGGAAGCTGAAGCGCGACTCGCTGATGCTCAAGCCCTCGGTGCGCTCGACGAAGCGGCTCCAATACGACGCGCGGCGGAATTCGCCGTCAGTGACCACCGCAAGCCCGGCGTCCGCCTGCAGGGCGATGGCGTCGCGGATCGCCGCATCCTGCGCGGCGACAAAGCCGGCCTCGTCAAGCGCACGTTCGTTGAAGGCGCGATAAACCTGCCGCAAAGCCCGCGGACGCAACAGGCTGCCGATATGGTCGGCGCGGAACGGCGGGCGATGCATGACGTGTTCTCTCGCGGCGAAATCCTTCTAGCACTCGTCGGCGGCCGTTGAATATGATGCGGCAGGGAGGACGACCATGACGGATCGCACGGTCCGCGCCGAGACGACGCGGCGGGCTTGGCTCGCGACCATCGAGCGCCACCGCCAGGATCGCGATGCGCCGGGCTCGGCGGATTATTGGTCGCCGCGCCTCGACACGGCGTCGCGCGACGAGATCCGCGCCATCCAGGACGACAAGATCGCCGCGGTGGCGCCGTTCCTCTACGAGAACAGCGATTTTTATCGCCGCCGCTTCGATCGCCTCGGCCTCGCGCCGACCGACCTGTGCAACGTCGACGACCTGCAGGCCAAATGGCCGGTGGTCGACAAGCTCGAAATGGCCGAGGACGCCGCGGCGCAGCCGCCTTACGGCACCTATACGGCGATGAGCGAGGAGCTGTGGGCGGAGCGCGGCTGGATGATGTTTTCCTCGTCCGGCACCACCGGAACGCCGCGGGTTTTTCGCTACTCCCATATCGACCGCGAGTTATGGGCCTGGGCCAATGCGCGGGCGCTCCACGCCATGGACTTCCGCCACGGCGACACGGTGTTCATGATCACCGGCTACGGCCCTCATGTCTGGGCCTGGGGCGTGCAATACGCGCTGGCCAAGATGGGGCTGCCGACCTTGCCCGGCGGCGGCATGGACGCCCGCGCCCGCGCCAATATCGTGATCCGCTTCAAGCCGACCATCGTGCTGTGCACGCCGTCCTACGCGCTGCATCTCGGGCGCACCTTGCAGGCGCTCGGCGCCGACCCGCGTAAAACCGCGGTGCGCACGCTGTTCGTCGCCGGCGAGCCCGGCATGAGCATCGCCGCCACCCGCGAGCGCATCCAGGATTTGTGGGACGCGCGGCTGGTGGAATTCTACGGCTGCACCGAAGCGTCGCCCCATGTCGGCGGCTTCTCCTGCCCGCATTCGCAAACGCCCGGCACGCCGGTGACCACGCATCTGCTCGAAGACGTGCAAGTCTGGGAAACGATCGATCCGCAGACACGAAAGCCGCAGCACGACGGCGAGCGCGGCCTCACCGTGTGCACGAACCTCAATTCCGAATCCTCGCCGCAACTGCGCTTCCTGGTCGGCGATTACGCGACCTTCGACCGCAGCCGCTGCCCGTGCGGGCGCACGCACGTACGCGCCGTCGGCTCATTCGCCGGCCGCGCCGACGATTTGATTAATCTGCGCGGCATCAAAATGTTTCCGGGGCAGATCGAGCATGCGGTGCGCTCGGTCGCCGGCATCGGCGACGAGTTCGAGATCGTGCTGGCGACGAACGACGCCGGCCTCGACGTCATGACGGTGCGGGTCGAGCATCACGCCGGCGACGAGGTTGCGGCGGCGGTGGCGGAAGAAATCCGCAGCCGTTGCGAAGTGCGCTCCGCAGTCGAGGTGCTGGCGCCCGGCACGCTGCCGCGCACCGAGTTCAAGGCGGCGCGAGTGAAGGATCGGCGCGGCAAATCCTGAAGTAGCCGTCGGGCTAACCCGCGCGACGCACCGGACAAAAGAACGTTCCCTCCACCTCGACGATGTCGTCCTGATTGAGACGGCTCACCTCGACGATGGTGCGCGGCGGATAGGGCGGGCCGTCCCAAAACTCCTCCTGGATTTTATTCACGATCGGCCGATAGCGGTCCATATCGGCGACGTAGACCACGAGCCTTACTGCATCGCGCAGTCCACCGCTTGCCGCTTCCACGATCGTCTGCATATTCAAAAACGCTTGGCGGATGCGTGCTTCGTCGCCTTCGACCAGCTTATTGGTCGCCGGATTGATGCCGCGCATGCCGGCGACAAACACGAAATCGCCGGCGCGCACGCCGAGGCTCCACGGGCCGGTCGGCTTGATTGCGCCAGGCGGCGATAGAAATTCGATGTCATCCGACGGCATTCGCTGGACCCTTACGCAATCGATCGATACGTGTGGCATCATACAGCAAGCAATTCGGGCAGCGCGCGCCCTTGCCCCACTCCGCCCCGCTTCGCTATTCTGCACAAAGTGCGGGCGTAGTTCAGTGGTAGAACATCAGCTTCCCAAGCTGAGTGTCGTGGGTTCGATTCCCATCGCCCGCTCCAACCTACGCCGCTTCGCAGCTTCGGTTGGCACGCCAACCTGAACTCAGCGGGTTTGTGCCGCGCTGCGGCGGAATTCTCTATCCCGGGCGTTTTGCCGCTGATTTTTCTCTTTGATCGGCCCCGCTACACCGGTTAGTCTTGCCCGCAAGAGCCTCGAAAGGCTCGTTCGGGATGGAAGACGCGGGGTGGACTCAGATGGATCAGAAAACTGATGCGCGCTCGGGCTGGAGCTGGTGGTACCTGCTCCTCATCATCCAATTCGTCGCGGTGCTGTGGCCGCCGTTCTACAACGCGGCCGAGCCGTCGTGGGCGGGCATCCCGTTCTTTTACTGGTACCAGATGCTCTGGGTCGTCATCGCGGCGGTTCTGACCGCGATCGTCTATTTCGCGACCGAAGACTAGATCGATCCCGCGCCGTCGCGGGATCGAACAACCAGAAACTCAAGAAATAAGACGCAATAAGCCGGGGGAGGCATGCCGTGCCGGAAGTGAACTGGACTGCCCTGATCATCTTCATAGCGCTGTTCGGCTTTATCACGTGGCTGGGTTTTGCCGCGGCGCATTGGCGCAAGGGCGATCTCGATCAGCTGCACGAATGGGGCCTGGGCGGCCGGCGCTTCGGCACCATCATCACCTGGTTCCTGGTCGGCGGCGATCTTTACACGGCCTACACCTTCATCGCCGTCCCGGCGCTCGCCTTCGGCGCCGGCGCCATCGCCTTCTTCGCGGTGCCGTACACGATCATGATCTACCCGATCCTGTTCCTGGTCTTTCCGCGGCTTTGGCATGTCTGCCACAAGCACAATTACATCACGCCGGCCGATTTCGTCCGCGGCCGGTTCGGCAACCGCTGGCTGGCGCTGGCGGTCACCATCACCGGCATCGTCGCCACCATGCCCTATATCGCGCTGCAGCTGGTCGGCCTGCAGGTGGTGATCGGCGCCATGGGCGTCGGCGGCGCCAGCGGTACTCTTGCGGCCGACCTGCCGCTGATCATCGCGTTCGTCATCCTCGCCGCCTTCACCTATTCGAGCGGACTGCGGGCGCCGGCCTCGATCGCCATCGTCAAGGATATTTTGATCTACATCACCGCTTTCGCGGCCGTGATCGTGGTGCCGATCCAGCTCGGTGGCTTCGGCCACATCTTCGCGGCGGTGCCGCCGGCAAAACTCCTGCTGGCGGTGCCCGGCCCCAACACCACCGGCGCCTACGGCATCTACGCCACGCTGGCGCTCGGCTCGGCGCTGGCGCTGTTCCTCTATCCACACTCCATCACCGGCATCCTTGCCGCCTCGAGCGGACATGCCATCCGCCGCAACGCCGCGATGCTGCCGGGCTATTCCTTCATGCTCGGCCTGTTGGCGCTGGTCGGCTTCTTCGCCATCGCGGCGGGTGTCGGCGCCATGCCGGAGTTCGCCGCGGGTTTTAAGCAGTTCGGCAACAATTTCGCGGTGCCGGCGCTGTTCCTGCACACCTTCCCGGCGTGGTTCGTCGGCATCGCCTTTGCCGCGGTCGGCATCGGCGCGCTGGTGCCGGCGGCGATCATGTCGATCGCCGCGGCCAACCTCTACACCCGCAACATCCATCGCGAGTTCATCAACAAGAACCCGACCGACAAGGAAGAAGCGCAGATGGCGAAGTGGGTGTCGCTCATCGTCAAATTGGGCGCGCTGATTTTCATCATCTTCGTGCCGACGCAATACGCCATCTACCTGCAACTGTTGGGCGGCATCCTGATCATCCAGACGCTGCCGTCGGTGATGCTCGGCGTCTATACCCGTTGGTTCAACGATTGGGCGCTGCTGGTCGGCTGGGCCGTGGGGACAGCCACGGGGATTTGGATGTTCAACGCGGCGAATTGGGCCCCGAACTATCCGCTGGTCATCGCCGGCCATGCGTTCCCGGGCTACGCCGCGCTCTACACCGTCATCCTCAACCTGGTGATCGCGATCGTGCTGACGCCCATCCTTAAAGCCATGGGCGGCAAGCCGGTGGACGAGACCGTCGCGGCCGACTATCACGCCTAGTTAACGGCCGCTCCGGGCCGGCTCAGGAACCCCCGCCGCGGCAACGCGGCGGGGTTTTCGTATGAGGCGCGGGCAAACCTGCCGCTGCTCCGGTGCAACTCTTCGCCGCTAGCCCAGCCGTCCCGGACGTGGCAGGATTGTTTCGAACATCCGGCACAACGAATTACCGGGGAGAGCACAATATGGCTTGGACGAAAGTAACCGATATCGCCTACGGACGGCTCAGGTCGCCCGATCTCGACGTGGCGGAGGAATTCCTCACCCGTTTCGGCATGCACCGGGCGGAACGCACCGCCAACGCGCTCTATATGCGCGGCACCGATCCCGCCCACCACCTCCACGTCACCGAGAAGGGCGACCCGAAATTCGTCGGCATCGCCTATTACGTCGACAACGAGGACGATCTGAAGAAACTCACCAAGGCGCCCGGCGCCACCGGCGTCGAAAACATCGATGAGCCTGGCGGCGGCAAGCGGGTGCGGCTGACCGAGCCGAACGGCTACCAGATCGAGGTGGTGTGCGGCATCGAGCAGGTCGCGCCGATTCCGGTGAAGCGGCAACGGCTGAACTCGGGCGATGCGCCGACCGCGCGCGCCGGCGAATTGATGCGGCTGCCCAGGGGCCCGGCGCACGTCAAGCGCATCGGCCACGGCGTGCTGATGTCGTCAAAATTTCACGAAACCGTCGGTTGGTTCCGCGAGACCCTGGGCCTGATCTGCTCGGACGACGTCTACGCCGAGAACAAGGACAATTTGATCGGCTCGTTCAACCGCTGCGACCGCGGCGACACTTACGTCGATCATCACGTCTTCTTCTGTCTCAATTCCGAGAAGACCGGATTGAACCACTTCTCCTTCGAGGTGCCGGACATCGACGACGTCTGCATGGGCCACGAGTACCTGAAAGAAAGCGGCAAGTACGAGCACATGTGGGGCATCGGCCGCCATGTGCTGGGCAGCCAAGTCTATGACTACTGGGCCGATCCGTGGGGCCGCGTCCACGAGCATTGGGCCGACAGCGATCGCCTCAACCTCGCCAACGGCTCCAATCTCATCGCCGCCGAAGAAGCGCTGCGATCGCAATGGGGCGAGCGGCCGCCGGAGAAGTTCATCAATCACGTGAGCGTGTGAACCTTTTCCCCTCCCCCTTGTGGGGAGGGGCAGGGCTGGGGGTCGTGAGGTTATTCGCAAGCGTCGACGCTCGTTACTACCTCCCGACCCCCACCCCACCCTCCCCACAAGGGGGAGGGAGTCGAACTCGGAGATTGCAACGGCATGCCCAAACAAAAAATCACCGGCTCGTTCGTCGCGCTGATCACGCCGTTCAACAAGGACGGGTCGGTGGATTTCGCGGCGTTCCAAGCGCTGCTCCGCTTCCAGGAGGGCCACGGCACCAAGGCGGTGCTGATCATGGGCTCGACCGGCGAGACCTCCATGCTGTCGCCGGAGGAAAAGAAGAAGATCATCGTCGAGACGGCGAAGATGAAGTCGGCAAAAATGCCGATCTTCTACGGCTGCACCGGCAACAACACCGAAACGACCATCGCCAATGTGCGCTTCGCCAAGGATAATGGCGGCGACGGCGCCATCCTCGCCGCGCCGGCCTATACCTGCGCGCCGGAAGCCGACATCGAGCGGTTCTTCCTCGACGTCGCCGATGCCACCGACCTGCCGCTCGGCATCTACAACAATCCGCCGCGGGTGAAGAGCGACCTCAATTGGGATAATCTGATCCGCATCTTCAAGCATCCGAATTACGTGGTGCACAAGGAATCGACCGCCCGCGTCGGCCAAGTAGCGCAGGTGCTCGCCGCCAAGCCCGACGTTTCGGTGATGTGCTGCGACAGCCCCAACCTCGGCCTCGTGGTGCCGACCATGAGTCTCGGCGGTCACGGCACCGCGAACATGACCGGCAATATCGCGCCGGCCGAATTGGCGACGATCTCGACGCCGTGGGCGAGCTACGCCGAGGCCGACAACTTCAAGCGCGAATATCTGCGGCTCTTGCCGCTTTTGCACTTCACCTATTCGGCGATCAATCCGGTCGCGGTGAAGTCGCTGATGAAGGCGCTCGGCATGCCGTCAGGCGACCTGCGCAAGCCGCTCACCGGACTTGACGCCGAAGCGCTCGGCAAGGGCTTGCGCATCATCGCCGATCTCGGCCTCGACAAGGCCTACGGCTATAAGCTTAAAGCCCTGTCGGCCGTGGCGGCCTGACGCGCGAAGTGGACCTCGGCATAAGAGGCAAAAGCGCGCTGGTTTGCGGTGCCAGCCGGGGTCTCGGCAAGGCCTGCGCGTTGGCGCTGGCGCGGGAAGGCGTCAATCTCACGATCGTTGCCCGCACGCGCGACGTGCTGGAACGCACCGGCGCCGAGATTGCGCAGGCGACCGGCGAAAAGGTTGTCGCTGTCACAGCCGACCTGACCACGCCAGCCGGCCGCGCTGCCGTGGCCGGCGCTTGTGCGGCTCCCGATATCCTGGTGAACAATTCGCAAGGGCCGCTGCCGGGACATTTCCGCGACTGGTCGCGAGACGATTGGATCGCGGCGCTCGACGACATGATGCTGGGCCCGATCGAGATGATGCGGCTCACGGTCGACGGCATGACCGCGCGCGGCTTTGGCCGTATCGTCAACATCGTGTCGCGCAGCGTGAAAGTGCCGCAAGTCGAGCTTGGGCTGTCGAACGGCGCCCGTTCCGGCCTGGTTGGCTTCGCCGGCGGCCTCGCCCGGCAAACGGCGGCGCGCAACGTCACCATCAATAATCTCCTGCCGGGCATATTCGACAGCGACGCACAGCACCGTCACATTCGCGGCATGCTCGAAGGCACCAATAAGACATTCGAGCAGGTTTTCCGCGAACGCGCCGAGGCGAGCACGGCCAAGCGCTACGGTGATCCGGCCGAACTCGGCGCCTTCTGCGCGTTTCTGTGTTCGACTCATGCCGGCTATATCACCGGGCAGAACTTGTTGATCGACGGTGGCAGCTTTCCCGGAGCGTTCTAACTCGTCATTCCGGGGCGCGGACGAAGTCCGCGAGCCCGGAATCCATATTCCCAGACCGCGGTTACGGATTCCGGGCTACTCGCTGCGCTCGGCCCCGGAATGACGGCATAAGAAATCGGAGTCCACATGAGACGGATCGCGACATTAATGCTGACGTTTGCTCTTCTCGCCATCGCGCCACCGGCAGTGTCGGCGCAAGACTATCCCACCCGCACCGTCACTGTGATCGTGCCGTTCCCGCCGGGCGGTTCGGTCGACGGCGTGGCGCGCATCATCGTCGATCAGCTCAACCAAACGGCCGGGCCGCATTTCATTGTCGAAAACCGCGCCGGCGGCGCCTCGGGCAATGTCGGTGCCAATGTGGTCGCCAAGGCCGACCCGGACGGCTACACGCTGCTGCTCACCGCATCGCTCCACGTCGTTAGTCCGTTTTTGTACAAAAGCGTGCCGTTCGACGTGGTGAAGGATTTCACGCCGGTGACCTTGATCGCCGCCGGCCCGCTGATCGTCTCGACGACGCCGAGCGTGCCGGCGAATAATCTGAAAGATTTTTTCGATCTCGTCCGCAAAGACCCGCAGAAATACACTTTCGGCACCACCAGCATCGGCTCGGCCAGCCATCTGGTGATCGAGCTGTTAAAGCGCGAGGCCCATGTCGATACGCTGGTCATCGCCTACAAAGGCACCGGCCCGGCACTGACCGATCTGATGAGCGGGCAAATCCAGCTGCTCGCCGACCCGATGCTGTCGTCCCTGCCGCAGGTGCAAGGCGGCCGCATCAAGGCGCTAGCCATAACCAGCCTCAAGCGCCAGGCCGCGGCGCCGGACATTCCGACCGTCGAGGAATCCGGCTTGCCCGGTTTCGAGTTCGTGTCGTGGTATGGGCTGTGGGGTCCGAAGGACTTGCCCGCGGCCATCACCGCGAAACTGCAAACCAGCGTCGCCAAAGTCTTGGCGCAGCCCGACGTCAAGGCGCGCCTGACCGCGCTCGGCTTCGAGGCGATCGGCTCGACGCCGGATTATTTTGCCAAATACATCGCGAGTGAAATGGAAAAGTACGGCAAGATCATTCACGACGCCAACATAAAAGCCGAATAGCAAAGCGGCACAATCGTCTGAACTATGCGTCGGCGTGGCGTCGTTCGTTCGACCGTCACGCGCGCCGATGCAGGCGCTGCGCAAAACCTTGGCCGACGGCGGCGCCGAGCTGCCGGAGTGCGAGGTTGTTGAGCGGGAATTCCAGCACCACGTGCACGAGGCTCAGCGCCAGCAGGACCGTGAAGCCGAACGCGTAATTGTAGAAATAAAGCGCGGTCGAAGCGGCGCTGGCGGCGACCACGAGCGCCAAGCGCAACCTTGGAATTGCGGCCCAGCGGATCACGTCGGCTTTGATGAACCAGTTGAGGTAGTGGTAGGTGTAAACGAAGGCGAGCAGGCTGGTCAGCCGTGTATCGAGTCGCAGGTTGGCAACGCCAAGCAACCGTCCGAGCGCCGGGCCGACATTGCCGAAATACTCCTGCCCGGCCTTGGCAAAGGCCGGAATTTGCGTCGCGGCCGACGGCGGCACAACGAGAATGACGCCGATCGCCATCAGATAGACGACGACCAACAGCGCCTGCGCCTTGCTGCCCGCGCGGTACGCGCCCAAGGTCATGAACACCAGGGTGAACAGCGACACATGGATCAAGGTCGGCAGCAATATGCCGAGCACCGCCAGCGACGATCCGTTCGCGGCCATGACGGCGGTCACGCCGAGCGCGACGATGGTCAGGACCGCGCTTTGTGCGGCGGTGGTGGTGGTCAATAGCGCGCAAGCCACGAAGGCCGTCCAGATGACGAAACCGAACCACGCTGCATTATCGATCAGCGCCGCGACAACGGCCACGCCGGCAAGCCCGAACGCGACATTGCGCTGGGGCAGAAAATATTTGCGGTCATGCAGCCAGGAAATCTCGGTGAAATAATGCGCCGGGCCGAGAATCACATAGGACAGCAATAACAGCTCGAACGGCACCGCATAGGTGATGGCCAGCGCCGCAAGCATCAATCCGAGGTGCACGGCATCGATGGTGCGCATCCAGATACCGTCCGTATGAGAACGTCCGACGATAGGTCGATATCGGTACGTTGGCAAACCGCGAGTGCAAGTTCAGCGCCATGACGCTGCCATCCGACCGAAACAGCGCTACATTTTCGTCACGCGCGCGTGTAGCAGCGCCGAGCGGCCGCCGCGGACTTCCTTGAGGCAGCGCGCGATCGCGGCCGGCACGTCGGCGGGGTCAGACACTTCTTCGCCATAGGCACCGAACGCCTCGCCGACCTTGGTGAACTGGACCTTGGGCGCAAGGTTCGATTCGAACTCGTTGCCCTGTTTGGCTTCGCCTTCGGGAAACACCCGCAGCGTCGACTGCTTCACCGCGTTCCAGCCGGTATTGTCCATGACGATGGAGAAGATCGGCAGCTTGTATTGCTGCGACACCGCGAAACCCGAGCTGGGATTGCCGAAATAAAACCCGCCGTCGCCGGAGATTTGCACCATCATCCGGTCGGGCGCGGCAAGCTTTGCGCCGAGCGCGAGCCCGCCGGACCAGCCGAGCCCACCGCCGCCGGAACGCATCGTGGTGTTGGGCCGCTTGCGCGGGATCTGCAACAGCACCGCGCCGGCATTGGTGACGCCCTCGTTGAAGATGATGGCGTCGTCGTCGAGCACCTTGCCGAGCTCCGCCATCAGGTAATGCGGATTGATCGCGCCGGGTTTGCCTTTGTCCGCCGCGAGCTTGCCGGCGCGCGCGACGCGCTCATCGCGTAAAGTCTTGATGCGGGTGAGGCGCTCCGCGGCCGCGGCCTTGAAGCGCGGCGTGGCCTTCGCTTTCAATTCGTCGAGCACTTGCTCGAGGATGCGCCCGCTATCGCCCTGCATGCGCAAATTGCCCGGGAACGTCCACATCGGTGAGCCGGGCTTGAGCGTATCGATGTCGATATGGGCCCAGAACGTTTTTTCATTTGTCTTCACGTCGCTCGGAAACCACGGCACGTCGACGTCGACCAGAATGCCGACATCGGCATTCGGCACCGCCTTGTCGGGGGAAAAGCCGACGAAGCACGGGCTGTCGTGGGAGATATTGTTGGTCATATTGGCTTCGTAGACCGCAATGCCGGCGAATTGCGCCAGCGCGTCGATCGCCTTGGACGCATGATCGTGGCGCCCGGCATAGCCGGTGATCAGGATCGGATTTTCCGCCGTCATGAGCTTGGCGGCGAGCGCGGCGACGAGTTTTGGATCGGCGCCGCCGCCGCCCGTGGCGGCAAATTGGTCTTCGGAATAGCGGTGGATTTCGTCGGTCTTCCAGCGTTGGGTCAGCGTCTCGCGCTGCATCATCAGATAGACCGGACCGCGTGGCTCGCTCTGCATGATCGAATGAGCGCGCCGCAACGCCTCCTTGACGACGACTCCCGACGGCAAGGTCCATTCCCATTTCAGATAGGGCCGCACCAGGCTCGCCTGGTCGAACGGTTCCTGGATGAAATGCACGTAGGTGTCGCGCGAGCCGACCAACTCGTCATTGACCGTGTAGGGCGCCTTGCCGGCCATCAGCAGCACAGGCAGGCGGCTGCGATAAAGGTTATGCATGGCGTTGGCGGTGTTGGCGGTGCCGACGTCGACATGGACCAGCACACCCTGGCCGCGCCCGGTGATGAAGGCATAGCCCGCGGCCATGTGGGCGGCGGTGTTCTCGTGCGGGCAGCGCACCACGCTGGGCATCGCTTCGCCGCGCTGCTTGCGATGCGCCATCTCGTTGATGATCGGGGCGTGATCGGTGCCGAAATTGCAGAACAGATAATCGATGCCGATTTCGCTCAAGCCCTCGAGGAAATAATAGGCCGTGGTGTAATCGGGAACGTTGGTGTGGCGCGCGGCGGTAATGGACATGGGAACGCTCGTTTCTGGGAGTTTGTCGGGAGATGTAGGGCGTCAGGCTACTTTGCGCTCGACGGCGAGGCCGTCGAGATGGGCCAGAACGTCCTCGATATGCATCACGTCGGCATATTTGTGATGCAGGTCGAACAGATTGACCTTGTGGCTGATCATCGAGCGGTCGTAGGTGCATTCCTCGACCACGACATTGTGGAAGCCGTAGGAGAAGGCATCCACGGTCGAGGCGCGCACGCAGCCCGACGTGCTTTCGCCGCAGATGATCAGCGAATTGATCCGCTGCTGCTGCAGATGCGCGATCAGCGGCGTGCCGAAGAAACCGGAAGCGCGCTCCTTGTAGATCACGAGCTCGCCCGGCTGCGGCGCAACCTCCGCCTTGATGTCGTAAACGTCGTCGCGCTGGCGGTCCATATTGCGGTTGGTCGATTGCACGCCGCCGGTATCGACATGGCGGGTGGTATAGATCACCGGCACGCTGGCGCGCCGCGCCGCGGCGAACAGCTTCTGCGTGAGCGGCAGCGCCTTCCAGGCGTGCTCGCCGCAGGAACCGGAAAACTCGCGATCGACGTCGCGCACGGGGCGGTTCCCGCCCTGATAGGCCTTGTTGTAGAGATCGATGGCGAGCACTGCGGGATTGTCGCCGACATAGGTTTTGCGCCGATAGGCCTGGTAGATCGCGATGGTGTCGGCGTCGATGACGTCTTTCCAGCAATGATCCTCAAAATCCCGCGCCATGGTCGGTTCCGCCTCCGCGTCCTCATCGTCGGTTCTTTATAGCATCCCTTTTTGCCGTCGTCCGCGCATAGGTGCGAGGAGGCGCCACGGTCCGGATAAGCGTTCAGCCTCCATGTGGAACCGGGCGGCGATGCAAAAAGAAACAGCAGAAAACCCCGCGATCGTTTTGCGAATAAACTTAACGTATCCTCGAAGTCCTGCCACAATGCCACTGCAGGGTCGCGGTCGATTACGGGGAGGGTGATCCATGAAATGGCAGGTCGCTTTGGCCGGCGCGCTGGCGTCGGCAGTCGTGAGCTTTATGGCGTCGTCTATCGCGGCGCCTTCCGTTGCTTTGGCGGAGATGCGTATCGTCGGTGATCCGGGCGGCGAAGTCTCTTCCTACATTCGCAAGTTCGAGGCGGTGCGCGAGTCCGGCGACCATGTCGTCATCGACGGTCCATGCCTGTCGGCGTGCACCTTGCTGACCGGGATCGTGCCGCGCGACCATGTTTGCGTCACCCAGCGCGCGGTGCTCGGGTTCCATGCTGCGTCCTATTACGATGACGCGTCGCGCGAGCTGGTTCCGACCCGTGAGGGCAGCGCGCTGGTGATGCAGCATTATCCGGCGCAGATCCGCGCCTGGATCGGTCGTCACGGCGGCCTGACGCCAAGACTCATTGAGCTGCGCGGCCACGAGCTTACGGCGCTCTATCGCCCCTGCCTGTAGGCAGGCGGCAGCCTGGGCGCTTGCGCGGCTGGCGCGACACCGGCTGCGGTTGTCGGTCGTCGGGTTCCAGCATATGTACGGGCTAGCTGGAACTTTGCCGATGCCCGAGACCGTCGCACCCCGTTTACCCGCAATGTCGCGGCCGCTGTTGCTGGCCGGCGCGGTGATTGGGCTTGCGCTTTTGGGCACGGTTCTGCTCTGGGCGCATTACGGGGCGACGGTCTTTTTCGAAACCATCCGGGCCGGCTTTGCCGCCTGTTTCGGATGAGCGGAGAAAGCCGGTGAACGAAAAAACCTCTCGCGTCGCGCTGCTACTCGCCGCCTTCCTCGGCGGCCTCGTGCTGTTCTTCGGCGCCATCCTGCTTTTCAGCAAACATGTGCCGTCGCCGATCGGCCAGGCGGTCGCCGGCGTCGGCGGCCCGTTTCATCTCGAGGACCAGAACGGCAAGCCGGTGACCGACCAGGACATGAAGGGCCGCCCGTTCCTGGTGTTTTTCGGCTTTACCCACTGTCCCGATATTTGCCCGACGACCTTGTTCGACATTTCGCAGGTTCTGAGCAAGCTCGGGCCCGATGCGAATCGTGCGGGTGCGTTATTCATCACCGTCGATCCGGAGCGCGACACGCCGGCGGTGCTCAAGGACTATCTGTCCAATTTTGATCCGCATCTGCGCGGGCTGACCGGGGATCAGGCGTCGATCGACGCGGCGATCAAAGCGTATCGGGTCTACGCCAAGAAAGTCCCGCTTGACGGCGGCGACTACACGATGGACCACACCGCCATCGTTTATCTCATGGACAAAGACGGCCAGTTTGTCGCGCCCTTCGACTTGAAGCGAACCGCCGACGCGGCCGCCGCAGATTTGCGCCGCTATCTTTAGAAGACGCCAAAGAAGAACCTCAGGTTTTGAAAATGACCGCGGCAACGCTCCGTGGCCCGCGTCATCGGCCCAACGTGCCGGCTTGGTGAGTTATGCGTGCGACGCATAAGAGCCGAAACAATCGGCGGAAAACTTGCAACCGGGGATTGCTTCCGGAATTAAAACAGGACAGGACTGGAGGCGAGGGGTCCGGAGGTTCATGATGTCAATCAAATTCCCTAATCCGACCGACAAGTATGTCGGCAGCCGCGTTCGCATGCGCCGCCTCATGCTGCATATGAGCCAGGAACGGCTGGCCGATCAGCTCGGCCTGACATTCCAGCAAGTCCAGAAATACGAAAAAGGCACCAACCGCATCAGCGCCAGCCGGCTGCAGGAAATTTCGCATATCCTCGAGGTTCCGGTGCCGTTCTTCTTCGAGGGCGCGCCGCAATCCTTCGGCGGCTCACGAAAAAGCGGCGACGGCCCGTCGCTGGCCTACATCACCGACTTTCTCGGCAATGCCGATGGCCATGCGCTGGTCCGGGCTTTCATAAAGATCAAGAACACCAGCCTTCGGCGTTCGGTCGTTCGCCTGGTCGAAGCCATTGTCTCGTCAGGCGATTCCTGACAGGCATTGGACGGGCACTGGTAAGCCAGCACCTATCTTCACGTTGAAAAGATGTGGCATGATGGTGGGCCGTCCGATGGGACGTTCCAGCGCGGTGGCGCGTCATGAGATTTCACCGCCGTGTCAGGAATTTAGCGTCGAATTCGGGGTCTGCCGCACTGATCGCGGCCGCCATTTTGTGCCGTCTCGCCCTCATCCAGGCGGAGCGGCTCGGGTGCCTCGTCGCGCCAGTACCGGCGCGGCACGGTTGGGGGAGAGGGATGAAATGCATCGACGCTACGCCAAGAAGAACATTCCCATCGAGTTGCTCAGGGCGCTGGTCACCATCGTCGACACCGGCAGCTATACCAAGGCGGCCGACGCGCTCGACCTGACGCAATCGGCGATCAGCTCGCAGATCGCTCGCCTCGGCCGGCTGCTTGGCGGCAGTATCTTCGCCAAGGGGCGGGGCAACATGACCCCGACAAAACGCGGACTGCTTGTGCTGCAATATGCGCGGCGCATGCTCGCTATGAACGACGAGCTTCTCACCTTTGCCGGGCCGAATTCGGCGCCGCGCCAGTTCGTCATCGGCTTGCCGAGCTGGCTCGGAGACCAGCGTCTCATCGAGATTTTCGAGCGCTGTTCGGTGAGCCCGACGGGCGAACTGGTCAGCTTCCGCTGCGACAGGACCGAAAGGCTGCTCGGCGACCTCAATCTGGGCTCGATCGATGTCGCCTATTTGTGCAACGCGATCAACCCGCCGCGCATCGCCGTCGCTCAATGGTCCGAGCAGACGGTCTGGGTGAAGTCGCCCAAGCTCGTGCTTTCTCCCGGCGCGCCGATACCGCTGATCAGCTGGCCGGGAACGACCGGCGATCGGGTCGCGGTGGAGTTGCTTGAGGACAGCGGCATGCATTGCTTTGTTGCGTTTTCCGCTCCCGAATTCTCGGCGCGGCTCGCCGCTGTCGCGGCGGGGCTCGGCGTGCTGGCGGTGCAGGCGCGCAACGTCGTTCCCGGCATCGAAGTCATCCGCCACGGCTTGCCCGAGCTGCCGGACAACAAGGCCGGCATCTACGCCCGCGATGGGCTCGAACTGGAACGGCACGCGCCGCTGTTGCGGACGTTGACGGACTTGTTGGTGCCGCACCCTTTATCTGAAAGCGCGTCCGCGCATCCGGCCGGCACAGGACTTGCCGGCACAGGACTTGCCGGCAAAGAACTTGCGACGCCGCCGCCGCGCGTGCGGACGCACGAACTGCACCGCGTTCGATGAAATGATCCAATTCGGGCGATATTGATAGGGTATCAAGAAAGAAAATGTTTGCAGCCGCGTGCAAATAATAGCAGGCTCAGGCAATATGGCGAAGTGTTGATGTCTTGCAGATGCGAAGTCTCTCTCCACCACTTGGTCGCTCATGTCTGCGCATCGTATCAGATCAATCAACGTCGACGATAAGCCGCGTCCGTCCGCCCAATATATCGGCGAGCTGACAAGGGAGTTGGCGCGTATCGCGCGCACCGACGGCTGCGAGACCTTGTCGTATTTATTGGAGCTGGCTACCATCGAGGCCGAGCTCATGGGCGGGCTGCCGGAAGGGCAGCAGCTTTCTTAAGTCCAAGTCTGGCTTGAATCCCAAGTCTGGCTTGAATCCCAAGTCTGGCTTGAATCCCAAGTCTGGCTTGAATCCCAAGTCTGGCTTAAATCCAAAGTCTGGCTTGAATCCCAAGCTTGGCTTGAATCCCAAGTCCTGGTTCCGCTCTTTGCATGACCGCCCGGCCCTTGCCGGGTCGCCCATGGCGCAGTCGCTTCGAATTGAAGCGGTTTTCGCGCCTGACGTTTTCGGCAAATCCGTCTTTCCCTTTCCCCGATCATGCTCTAAGCCCCGGCTCAACGGGCTCAGGCGTGGGCTTCAAGATCCCGCGATGGGCCGGCAGCGGTGCAATCTGGAATGGCAAGACCTCGTTACTGCATCTATTGGCTTGCGGCCGCGCTCCGGCTGAGCGTCTGCGTGGCCGGCGCGCTGGTGCCCGCTGTTTTTGCCGCGCCGCCGGCGGCGGCGCAGGACAACAACACCGTCCAGCAGCACAGCGTTGCCGTCCCCGGCTTTTGGGACCCGCGGCGCCGGCCCGAGCGGCCCGACCTCAGCCGTCTGCAGACCATCCGCTTCCTCACCGAGATGGACTATCCGCCGTTCGACTATGCGGGACCGGACGGCAACCCGGCCGGCTTCAATGTCGACCTGGCGCGGCTGCTCTGCGACGAGATCAAGGTGACCTGCACCATCCAGGCCCGCCGCTTCGACACGCTGCTCGACGCGCTCGCCGACAATCGCGGCGACGCCGTGATCGCCTCGATCGCGCCCACCGCAGAGACGCGCCGCCGCGCCGATTTCACCGATCCGTACTACCGCACGCCGGCACGCTTCGTGGCGCGCCTCGACAGCGGCATCGGCGACGTGCTGCCGGAACTGCTCGAGGGCAAGAAGATCGCGGTCGTCGCCGGCACCGCCCACGAAGCTTTTCTCAAGCAGATGTTCACCGAAGCCGAGCTGCGGCCCTATCCCAATGCGGACGCCGCGCGCGCGGCTTTGCGCAACGGCGATGTCGATCTGTTGTTCGGCGACGGCATCGCGCTCGCCTTCTGGCTCAACGGCACCGACTCCGGCGGCTGCTGCGCCTTCCGCGGCGGCCCGTTCCTGGAGAGCCGCTTTTTCGGCGAGGGCATCGGTATCGCGGTCAAGCGCGGCAACGACCTGTTGCGGCAGGCCTTGAACTGGGCGCTGTTCCGGCAGTGGGAGAAGGGCAGTTTCACCGACCTGTGGCTGCGCTATTTCCCGATCAATCCGTTTTGAGTGCCGGCGATAAAGCTCTAAAGATATACGGATGTCGACCGCCACGATCGAAAACCCCGCGAACTTACGCGAACTGGCCGAGCAATCCCATGCCTGGCCGTTCGAGGAGGCGCGCAAGATCGTGGCGCGGCTGAAGAAGACGCCGAAGGACGCGGTGATCTTCGAGACCGGTTACGGTCCGTCCGGCCTGCCGCATATCGGCACTTTCGGCGAAGTGGCGCGCACCACCATGGTGCGCCACGCCTTTCGCGTACTGACCGACGACAAGATCAAGACGCGGCTGATCGCCTTTTCCGACGACATGGACGGGCTGCGCAAAGTCCCCGACAACGTGCCCAACAAGGAGATGGTGCAGAAGCATCTCGGCAAGCCGCTGACCAAGGTGCCCGATCCGTTCGGCACCCATGACAGCTTCGCCGCGCACAACAACGCGCGGCTGCGCGCCTTCCTCGATCAATTCGGTTTCGATTACGAGTTCATGTCGTCGACCGAGTGCTACATGTCGGGGCGGTTCGACGCGGCGTTGCTGAAAGTGCTGGAGCGATTCGACGCGGTGATGAACATCATGCTGCCGTCGCTGCGCGAGGAGCGCGCCGAGTCCTATTCGCCGTTCCTGCCGATCTCGCCGCGCACCGGCATTGTGTTGCAGGTGCCGGTCGGTGCCCACGATGCGAAGGCAGGCACCATCACCTACGAAGACCCCGACACCAAGGAGCATGTCACCACGCTCGTCACCGGCGGGCGCTGCAAGCTGCAATGGAAGCCGGATTGGGCGATGCGCTGGGTCGCGCTCGGCGTCGATTACGAAATGGCCGGCAAGGATTTGATCGATTCGGTGAAGCTGTCGGGCGAAATCTGCCGCGCTCTCGGCGGCACGCCGCCGGAAGGTTTTAATTATGAACTGTTCTTGGATGAAAACGGCCAAAAAATTTCGAAGTCGAAAGGCAATGGGCTCACGATCGACGAATGGCTGCGCTACGCCAGCCCGGAGAGTTTGTCATTGTTCATGTATCGCGAGCCGAAGGCGGCGAAGCGGCTGTACTTCGACGTCATCCCGCGCCACGTCGACGAATATCTGCAATTCCTCGATGCCTATCCGCGGCAGGGCGCCAAGGAGCAGCTCGGCAATCCGGTCTGGCATATCCACAGCGGCGCGCCGCCGAAGGCCGACAACCCGGTGCCGTTCGCGATGCTGCTGTCGCTCGTCACCGCCTCGAATGCCGAGAACGCCGACACCTTGTGGGGCTTTATCGGCCGCTACCGGCCTGGCGTGACGAAAGAGACGCACCCGCATCTCGCCGCGATGGTCGAATACGCCATCCACTATTTTCGTGATTTTGTGCTGCCGGCGAAAAAATTCCGCGAACCGAGCGAGGTTGGGCGCGCGGCGCTGATCGATCTGCGCGATGCGCTGTCGCAACTGCCGCCCGACGCGGCGCCGGAAGCTATTCAAGACGTGGTCTACGAGGTCGGCCGCCGCGAGCCGTTCCTCGACACGAAAAAAAAGGGCAAGGACGGCAAGCCCGGCGTGTCGCTCGACTGGTTCAACATGCTCTATCAGGTGCTGCTCGGCCAGGAACGGGGCCCGCGTTTCGGCTCCTTCGCCGCCGCCTACGGCATCAAGAACACCGTCGACATGATCGACGGCGCGCTGGCAAGGTCGGCGTGATCATGCAGAAGAGCCCGACGATCAATCTGCGATGACTGTCGTCTCTTACGTCTTCCTCGCGCTCACAATCCTCCTGAGCTCCTTCATCTCCGGCGTGTTCGGCATGGCCGGCGGCATGATCTTGCTCGGCGTGCTGCTCAATTACTTCGACGTGGCGAGCGCGATGATCCTGTTCTCGATCATCCAGTTCTGCGCCAACGGCTGGCGCGCCTATCAGTGGCGCCACTACGTGCGCTGGCCGATCTTTTGGAAATACGTGGTCGGCGCGGTGCTCGCGTTCGCCGCCATGTATTCGATCAAGTTCGTGCCGAACAAGATGATGGTCTATCTGAGCCTCGGCCTGATGCCGTTCGCCATCGAGGCGCTGCCGCGCGATTGGCGTCCGAACATCGAATGGCGCGGCGTGCCATTCGTCACCGGCGTGCTCACCACCGTCATCCAGGTACTGGCTGGCGTCGGCGGCTTGTTCCTCGACATTTTCTTTCAAAAGAGCATGCTCGACCGCAAGACCACCAACGCCACCAAGGCAACGGTACAGTCGCTCAGCCACATCGTGCGCATCGCCTATTTCGGTACGGTCTCGGGCATGGCGAATGTGCCGAAATGGGCGCTGGTGCCGGCGGTCGCGCTCGCCATCGCCGCGACCTCGCTGGCGCCGTTCGTCATCGAACGCATGACCGACCACGGTTTTAGGCAATGGACGCGGCGGATCATCTTCACCGTCAGCGTGGTCTACCTGTTCCGCGCCGGCATGCTGTGGTGGCACGGGTAAGCGGTGATTCTCCCTCCCCCAAAAAGGGGGAGAGTAGGGTGGGGTCCGCGGCGGTGAAGCTTGCGCAAGCGTCGCCGCCGCGGACCCCCACCTGCTCGCGGAGCCTGTCATCGGGCCGGCCACTTCGGGCCGGGCCCGTTGGCTCGCCACCTCCCCCTTTCAGGGGGAGGTCTGTTTCACTGGCTCGCCCACAAAATGCGCGCGACCCACAGCACGTCCTCGGTGGCGATGGTGCGGTCGGGATGCTGGGCATTGAGCGATTTCAGTTCGATGGTCTTCGCCGTGGTGCGCTTGAGCTCCTTGGCCATCACCTCGCCTTCCCTGGTCTTGACCACGACCCGGTCGCCGCGGCGGACCGGGGCTGCCGGCGACACCAGGATGACGTCGCCGTCGCGGTAGGCCGGCTCCATCGACTGGCCGGACACTTCCAGCGCATAGGCGTGGGTGTCGTCGACCGCCGGAAAGGCGATCTCGTCCCAGCCGGTTCCGGCCGGAAAGCCGCCGTCGTCGAAGTAGCCGCCGGCGCCGGCCTCGGCAAAGCCGAGCAGCGGCACGCCGCGTGCCGGCGTGCCGGCACCCTGGATCAACCCGACAAACGCTTCGATGCTGGTGCCGGTCGCCGCCAGCGCCTTGCTGATCGACTCGGTCGAGGGCCAACGCGCGCGGCCTGCCGCCGTGATGCGCTTCGATTTGTTGAACGTGGTGGGGTCGAGGCCGGCGCGGCGGGCGAGGCCCGAGGCCGAAAGCCCGGCCCGCGCGGCGAGGCGATCGATCGCCGACCAGACTTGCGTGTGCGTGAGCATCACTCCCCCTTACAACCCCGCCGATGATAGGAATTATTGCCTCAAGGCTCAAGGGCCGATAGGGTCGCGCCGAATTGCGAGGGCGCGTGACGACAATCTACAAAATCTGCGAGCGGGAAGCGTGGCGCACGGCCGAAGCCGCCGGGGCATTTCGCGGATCGGACGGCGATCAACGCGACCGGTTCATCCATTTCTTGACGGCGGCGCAGGTCG
>Ga0210395_10000711_pt1 | contig 25391 bp, 17 predicted proteins | sample IncBWH4OmetaG_FD_150861 | JGI IMG/M metagenome (GOLD analysis project Ga0210395, IMG submission 150861) | Forest soil microbial communities from Barre Woods Harvard Forest LTER site, Petersham, Massachusetts, United States - Inc-BW-H-4-O ... | reverse complement strand
GCCGGATCCGCCGCCTGGCGTGGTGATCAAATTGGACCAGAAAACCGGTGAAACCCCGAAGACCATGCGTGCGCGCCTGCAAATCCATAGCACCAACCCGACCTGCGCCACCTGTCACAAGATGTTCGAGCCGCTGGGTCTGGCGATGGAGAACTTCGACCCCGTGGGCGAGTGGCGCACAATTGAAGTGGGCACCCCGATCGATTCGCTCGGCATCGTCACCGACGGGACCCGCGTCGAGGGCATCAAGGGGCTGCGCGACCTCGCGATGCGCAAGCAGGAGATGTTCGTGGAAGTGGTGACCAAAAACCTGCTGACCTATGCCATCGGTCGGGGCCTCGATTACAACGATATGCCACTGGTCCGCTCGCTGACGCACAATGCGGCGAAGGACAACTACCGGTTTTCATCGCTGATCATGGGTGTGGTCCAGAGTCCGGCCTTCACCATGAACATGAAATCAGCCCCAGTTTCGCTGTCCGCCGCAAATTCGATGAAGGGGGAGTAAACCCGTGTTCATTACCAAAAAGCACATCAGCCGTCGCGCCGTGCTGCGCGGAGTCGGCACCGCGCTTGCCCTTCCTTTGCTGGATGCAATGATCCCGGCCATGACGGCACAGGCAAAGACTGCAGCGAACACACCGCCGCGTTTCTTCGGCGGCTTCGTGCCACACGGCGCGGCGCCAGGCTACTGGATCCCCGAGAAAGTCGGCGCATTGCCTGACGAACTGCCGTTCATCTGGAAACCGATGGAGCCGTTCCGCAAACACCTGAATATTCTGACCGGTCTGCATTCGCGCTCATCCGAGCCGCCTCCGGGTGAAACCGGTGCCGATCACTGGGTCGCTGCCGCGTGCCTGTGCGCGCAGAAACCGCGCAAGACCTCGGGTGCCGACGTTTACGCCGGCCAGACCATCGATCAGGTCATCGCCGCCAGGTACGGGCAGGAAACGCTGCTGCCGTCAGTGGAAATTTCGGTGGAAGACCCGGGTTCGGGTTCCAGCAACTGCGGCGAAGGTTACAGCTGCGTGTATACCAACACGATCGCCTGGGCATCCCCGACCACGCCGTTGCCGATGGAACTGAACCCGCAGGTCGTGTTCGAGCGCATGTTCGGCAGCGGCAGCACCGCCGAGCAGCGCGCACAGCGCCGCGAGCGTGACCAGAGCATCCTCGATTCAGTGAACGACAAGATCAAAGGTATGCGCACTGCGATCAGTGTGCCGGACCGTGCACGGCTGGATGCCTTCACCGACAACGTGCGCGAAATCGAGCGCCGTATGCAGATCGCCGCCAAGGCGACCAACGCCGCACCGGATAATTTCGCAGTGCCCCCGGGCATTCCGCAGTCGTTCGATCAGCACATCAAGATCATGTTCGACCTGCTGACGCTCGCCTTCCAGGCCGACATCACCCGCGTCAGCACCATGCTGTTCGCCCGCGACCTGACCGGCCGTGTCTATCCGGAATGCGAGTCTCCGACGCTGGGATTCCACGGCGGCTCGCACCACGGTGAGGATCCGAATCTGATCAGGCAACTGTCGAAGATCAACCAGTATCACGTGAAGGTGCTGGCCTACTTCGTCGACAAACTGGCTAATACCAACGATGGCGACGGCTCGCTGCTCGATCATTCGCTGCTGCTGTACGGCAGCAACATGGGCAACCCAAACCAGCACGTGCACTACGACGTGCCGCACATCCTGGTCGGCGGCAACTACGGCAAACTGCAGGGCGGCCGCCATCTGGCGTTTCCGACCAAGCAGGTACCCACCGGCAACCTGCTGTTGAGCATTCTCGACCAGTTCGACATCCACCGCGACAGCTTTGGCGATAGCACCGGACCTCTGCCCGGGCTGGTGTGAGGGGGTCGGTGAGCAACAGCATGCGTAGCCTCGCATTGAAAACCCTCACTGCCGTGTTGCTCTGGGCGATGGCCGGCGCGGCATTCGCGCAGGCTGAGGTTGCCGATGCCGCAAGTATGGGCAACAAAGTGGAAGTCGAGCGCCTGCTGAAACACGGCGCCGACGTGAATGCGCAACAGGCGGATGGGGCCACCGCGCTGCAATGGGCCGCCTATCGCGGCGACGCAAAACTGGCCGAACTGCTGCTGAAGGCCGGGGCCAAACCGGACTTGGCCAACCACGATGGCGCCACGCCGCTATGGTTGGCAGCGGCGCGCGGTGATGCCGCCGTGATTCAAGCCTTGCTCAAGGGTGGTGCCGATGCCAACGAACAGCTGCCGCTTGGCCGCCGTCCGCTGATGCTGGCCGCACGCTCGGGCAATGTCGATGCCGTGCATGCATTGCTCGAACACGGCGCCGATGTGAATGCCAGTGAAACCGAACGCGGTACCACTGCGTTGATGCAGGCTGCCGACCAGGGCCATGCCGAGGTGCTGAAGGAATTGATCCAGCACGGCGCCAACGTGGCGGCCGTGTCCAAGCCGGTCCTGCGCGATGGGCGCACGGCTGCATTGGGTAACTCCGAAGATCCCCGCCGCGCCGTACGCCAGCAGGCCATCGCGGTGCTGTGCGAGGCGAAGACACCTGATCTGCAACAGGTGAGAATCCAGCGCGAAATGCTGTTTGGCGCGAGTGCGAAAAATACTCCCGATGCCGATTTGTGCAAAGGGATCGAACGCCGGGGCTTGGGTTTCGTTACCGTGGCCGGCGCCGGCGGCAACCACGGGGCCGGTGTGGGTGGAGAGGTGACTCTGGACGCAGATGGCGCCGCGGTTGCCGATGCGAGTGGCAATCCGGTCCCTGTAAGCGCCAGTCGCGGCCGCCGTCCCCCCGCGCGTGAACCCGATGGCGGTGCGTTCACTGCGTTGGTTTATGCCGCCCGCAGCGGCAGCATCGATGCCGCGCGCGCGCTGCTGGAGGGTGGCGCGGATGTGAACCAGACAACCCGCTACGGCTGGAGTCCGCTGTTGGCCGCCACGCACAACTCGAACTATCAAATGGCGAAGTTCCTCATCGAGCACGGCGCCAATGTGAATCTGGCCAACAAGGGGGGTTGGACGCCGCTGTATCTGGCCGTAGACAACCGCAATATCGAAGGCGGTGACTACCCGGTGCGCACTGCCGACATGGACAGCCTCGCTTACATCACTTTTCTGCTCGACAAGGGTGCCGATGTCAATTGGCGTATCACCGAGAGTACCGAAACGCGCACGGTGTTCACCAATCAATGGTTGAACGAAGACGGTGCCACTGCGTTCCTGCGCGCAGCGCAGTCGGGCGATCTTGAATTGCTGAAGCTGCTGGTGGCGCGTGGTGCTGATCCGAAGATCAATACCAAGCTGGGAGTAACGCCGCTGGCGGCGGCTGCCGGAATCGGCTGGGTGGAAGGCGTTACCCAGGAGCGCTCTCCGCAGGAGACGGTGGAGGCCGTGAAGTATCTGCTGTCGCTCGGCATCAATCCCAACTTCCAGGCTGACACCGGCCGCGTCGCACTGCACGGCGCCGCGCACAAGGGGGCGACTGAGGTGGTGAAGGTTCTGGTGGCAGCGGGCGCCCGGATGGATGTGCGCGATTTCGGCAACACCGACAATCGCGGCAGCCCGACACTGTCGATTCATACCTGGTTGCCGATCGATTATGCCGACGGTCTGGTGCGTGTGGGCGTGCAGTCGGCGATTCCGCATCCGGAGACCTCCAAGGTGCTGCGTGAGTTGATGCTGAAAGCCGGCCTCAAGGTGCCGCCCGAAGGCCGTACGCTCGAATCGCTGTGTATCGTCGATGTCTGCAAACCGGGATATGATCCGATCAGCATCAACAACTGATCCGCTCGCAGACCCGCCTATGCCCTGACCCGATGGCACGGCTCACAATGCCGGGGTCGAGGGTTCGAGACCCTCCCTTTCCACCGATGTCTATCGGCCGGACTATTGGCGCGCTGCATCGGACGAGGTCCTTACGAGTACCAGCTGGCGGTTCTCATCATTTCTTATCGCGCGAAAGACTTTGCGGAGCTCGTCGACCTTATCTAGCGGCACGGACAGCTGTTTGATCTCGAAGGAGCGGCTGTAATGAATCGTCTGCCCGTCCAGCTGGGTACGGCTGTGGTACGCGACGAAATCAGTTTCGAGATTCACCGGGTCGGGCAGGTCCTCGGCGCGATATCCTGCCGGCAGCGCAATATCGAACTCGTCGGTGTTGCGCAGCGGTTCTGCGAACTCGACGGGATTCTCACGCGGTTCGTCAGTATCCAGAAACGAGCTGGCTTCGGTGCCAATGATTCTTGGCCTGACGAGCAACAGGTTGTCGGCGATCTTGGCGTAATGCTGCGCCTCAATCGAATACCGCCACAGCAGGGGGCCGGAATTGTCGCGGACATCGCCGTGGGCCGCCTTCAGAAGGTCGAAGGATGTGAAGAACAGCGACAAGCGGTCCTTGAGGATCCTTTCCTGCCCGGTACTCTCGTAAAGGCTCCTCAGCAACGTGCGCTCGGCTGCTGCCGCGTCGCCATACCACTCTTCGCGGATGTCGCCCGTGAGCGTGCCGCCGGGGTCGAGCGTCATTCTCCCTGTGCGCTGGATAGAGTTCGTGGACGCGGGGAGTTGCGGCAATTGAACCAACTCACCGCCTGACGGCGTCACCAACAAAGCGTAGCCGCCCTGTAGGGGTCCCTCCAGGCTGCCGAAAGGGGTCAGCTGCGCGGTAGGATCGAAGATAAGCAGGCGGCCCAGGGTCGGATGATTGAGGACCGAAAACAGGTGCGACTCGTCAACGCCGGTGGGGACCGAGATTGCCAGGATCACATGATTGAACGCGAAATGGGCCGGAGTATTCGCCCCCACCGCGCCCCGCTGCGTACTCACCAGGACGTAGTAGGAGTCGACGCCGATGGCCTTGAGCATTGCGGCCAGAAGGGTCGCCTTATCCTTGCAATCCCCGTACTGGTTCGAGAACACCTCGGAAGCGGAATGCGGCATGTAGTAGCCAATGCCGAGCTCGATGGCGACATAGCGCACACCTTGTTGCACGAATTCCGCCAGCGCCTGGACTTTATCCAGCTGCGTGGATTTCCCGTCCGTCAGCTGGCCGGCCGTCTGCGCCATCTCCTTGCTCATCTGCTGTTGGCCCCGGGTCAGCGTGGTGTACCAGGCACCCATTTCATTCCACGTCTGGAATCCCGCTTCATGGCCCCGCGACGGAATCATGGACACCATCAGGGCTCCGGCCGTCGCTTCCCACGGGGGCATGAGAGATTCGACACGCACCGGTTTCTGGTCGCGCAGCGACCATGACCAGATGTTCGGGGCCTTCATCACTACTGGCTCTTCAGAACGCCCAATCCAGGTCACCTTGGCCTGCCAGTCCTTGGGAAGCTCCAGTTCATAGTGCGTCTCGACTACCGGTATGTGGGCACGGGGTTGCCATTCATCGATCAGCGCGATACGTCGTTCTTCGGTCTCCACTTCCGACGCGAATATTCCGTTCGGCACCACCTTCGGTTCACGCAGCAGCTTCACTCGAAAGTCATTGAACAGTGCCCCGTTGGCCACGGGCAATGCAGACTCAACCGCGTCCGACTCACCGACGCTGTGGGTCTCGCCACTAGGGGAAATCGACCATGCCTGCAGGCCGATCAGATGGATTTGGGGACTGGTGACAACCTCGACAAGGGCGGTGGAGGCGGCCTTCTGGTTCAATTCGCGATAGACGCTGCGCACGAGCCGTCTCACTGTGCCATCGGGGCTCACCGATACCTGTGTGTCCGAGTACAGCAGAATGGACCCCGAATCGCCGCTCGCGGCAGGCGTGGCAACCGAGACCTGGCTCCTGACCCAGTCGGGTGCCCGAGCTACCGCTTGGCCAACGGGCGCGCAGGCAATGACCAAGGCCGCCAGTGCGGGCAGTGTCAGGCTTCGCTTTCCCTTACGGATGGGCCGCCTGCTCATGGGCTTCAAGTATGCTTTCATCCTCATCGCTTGCCCGCATTGCGTCGAAAAACTCGCGCAGCAGGTCGTAAGCTCCTGCGTTGAGCAGCATCGCATTCAAAGAGAACTCACGCGACAGAGTCAGTGTGCGCTCGTTCGCCGTAACCGACGAAGTAAACGACAGTGGCCCGTTGTGCAAGGATCTGGCATGCGGCAATTGTTCTGAATGCCACCCGGAAGGCAACGTCACGGTGACAGTATCCTTGTCCTGATAGGGATACTGGAAATAGATAGGGTGGGCTCGCTTGCGGGATTCCTTGAACATGGTCCTCTGTAGATGGGGAACCATGACGCCCGAATGGAGCAGTCGGCGGCGACCCGCAGCCGTTGACCAGTCGGGAATTTCGACTTTGAACTCCGCGACCAATGGCGTACCAACGCTGTCCCATTCCGGCTGATTGGTAAGCGTGACGTGGGCGCTCGGACCCAGGTCATCGCGCAGGTCCTCTTCAATGAACTTGGCGCGTGAGGCGCCATCCTCCAGTCGCTCACGACTGCGGCGCCAGAGCGCCTCTGCCCCGGAGAAAGTCGCCGTCACCGTGCCCGTCAGCGCCCCCGATTCCTCAAGAGTGAGCGTTGCACTGCGCGCAACCCCTGACTGGCTCGCCTGCAATGTGGGTGTAGTGACCCAGCTGCCACCGTTTTCATCCATACGCAGTGCTTTCACGCCGGTCGCGGTCCAGCCTATTTCTCCGAATCCCATGTCCGGTTCGCCTGGGTCGAGATACAGGTCCTGACTGTCGAGGTGCACCAATACGAGTGGAACAAGAAGGCGCGTCGGATTCATCAATCGTTCATCGAAAAACACGTCGTCGCGCCTCGAGGCAACGAGATAATCGGCCTTGAAGCCAGCGGCCCGCGTCAGGCCCAGCATCAGCAAGGTAATTTGGAACCGATTTCCATAGCCGTCCGTCAAAACGTCCTCGACAGTCTGCAGGTTCACGTCGTGTTCAAGTTTTTTTGCCCTTTCGGGGCTGTCCGGCATGAAGGTCAGATTCTGCACCTGGTGCACCCGCGCATAGAGCTTGCGCAGCTTGGTGTCCGCTGAATCACCGGGACTGACGATCTGCGCCACCGCCTGCGCCATCGTATGCGGCGCGTTGGTGAAGCTCGCCACATAGCCGTAATTCAGCTTTGCAACACGATTCCAGTAAGCCACTGGATCTTTTTCGGGGTTGTATTCCCGGGAGTACACGAATTCGACGCGCTGGGTGAGCTGGTTTTCAGGTGGCGCCCAGTCCTCGGATATGAAGGGCGCGAGGTCGTGCGCCTCCATGCTGATAATGCCGTAGGGACGGTCCTGCTTCGGGGTCGAGGCGCCTTCGGGTAAGCCGTTCGGCCAATCCCAGCGTAGTGTGAAGTCCCGGGAGGGCAGCAAACTGAATTTGGCCAACTTGATGAAATATTTCTGACCCAAGGTCCATTGGGTGCTGAAGACCTGGTCATTCGCGATGGTCTGCCGGTAGCGAAGCTCGAGGATGCACCCCGGCTCGACATCCGGCAGGGTGAAAGTCTTCTCCCGCGCATCGATGTCCTTGCTTTCCGCGATTACCTTCTCATAGACGGTTCCATCGAAATTTACGATGTGCCCATCCGGATGAATCACGCGTGCTGCGATATCCCGGACCGCGGTGCGGTTGCGGTAGAACGGCAGCTCCATGTTGCCGGCGCTGCGGCCTTCGTCGGTCAGAACCTTGATGCGTTCGTAGACATCCTCGCGATGTTCCACATCATTCTGATCGAGCTGAATGTACAGCACGATCGCCGGCGCTCCGGGCGCCTTTGGCTCGCTCTGCATCTGCAGTTCGTCCGCGGATACCGGCAGCCAGTCCGCCGCCACCGATGCGCCACCCTTGATCCAGCAGGCGATGCTCAACAATCCCATGGCTACGGCGCGCGGCCCCGGCGCGCACGCGCACTCGCCGCGAGGCCCGTTGGAACTGACCATGTCCCCTCCGCTTTGAGGCGGCTTAATTATTGTGGCACATACTGTATACCGTTGAGTCAATCAGTGCATTGATGCGCTGCGTATCCGGCTGACGGTCCGGTAGCCGGTCTTGCCGGAGACAACGAACTCCCGGCACGGGACTGCCAAGCGATCCGCAGGTGCTACATCCGGCCGCCGCGGCTGGCTCGTGCGATTTCGACGTCTTTTGCGACTTCGCCGCGAATCCTTGCCCAGTGAAACAGGTTGTCATCATTCGCATCGCGAGAGTTCCCGTTGTAGTGGGTCAACGGCATGTCCCGGTAGATCGGACGCGTGATCCTGATAACGGCATCCCAGTACTTCAGCGCGCGCTGCAAATGGACGATAGCCTCGCGTTTGTGCTCTTCCCCGCCACCCAGACGGTAGGTCTGCAAGGCGACCGCGCCCCGTAGCTTCTCCGCGAGATGCAGACCCAGATTTGCCCAGGTCTGCACATCGGCCACTTCGTACATCAAAGATGCGTTGCCCGAAGTATCGATATCCTTCACCAGGCGCAAGGCCTCGTTCGCGTCACGCTCGAGCATCATGACGAGGATTGGCGGTGTGATGCGTTCGGCGCCGAATGAACCACCCTTTGACAAGGTGGCGACGTACTCATCCACGGAAACATAAGCCGGATCCATGGTCGGCTGCTTGATGAGCCGGTCCACGGAGATGTAGCGGGTGGTTTCGCCCTGAAGCGCCAGAAAGCCCTCGCCATAAAGGGTGAAATCCCAGGTCGAGTCAAAGAGCGAGGCGAGCCGCAGCTGCGTGGACGAAGCCAGAGAATAGGCCTGCAACAGGTTCGCGGCGCTTGAACCGTAGCGCCGGACAAACTCGGCCTGAAACACCGTATCGGGTGTCTTGGGGTCGTACAGTAGCCGCCCCCAGAGCTTGTAGAACAGCCACTGCCGCTGGAACGCCCATGTCCAGTTGACCGGCGCCTTCACCGCAGTGAAGTAGTCCAGTGCGGGAATGTAGGTTTCGGATCCTATGAGGTAGCCTCCGACGTAATCCTGCACGCCATTGAGTGCAATGTGCTGACGGATGAAGTCAGGTACGCCCCAGCGCAACGCGAAGAAGTCCTCATTGCGGACCGTCCAGACGATACGGTAGTTGGTGGGTTTGGGGACGAAATAGGTGTCGCTGAGCGCGCCGCCGTGCACCTTGACCAGCTTGGGAGTTGAGTGACCGTGGGACCAGTTGAATTTTACCTCCACCCAGATGGGTCCTTTGAATTGGTTTCCGAGCCGCTCGATCGCTGCGCGAGTCAGCTTTTCGACATCCTTGCTGGCGCCCGGCTCGGACGAGGTGCCCGAGGAGAACGGGACGCGATGGATCAGCTTTACAGGACGTTTGGCCTGGAGCATCCCCTCGATCAAAACGTCGTCGACCCATTGCTGACGCTGCGAGGGGGTCATGCCGCCCATGCCCTCACCGTGAGATACGCCGATGCCATCAAGGTCGGGATACTCTTCGAGTGTTTGCCTCACGCTTTCGCGCAGATACTGTCGCACGATCGGCGAGGTGTCCCCTGAGCCGTAGTAGTGAGGGTAGAAGTTCTCCTGCGCCACGCCATGCGCCTGTGCCAGTTGCCGGCTCACGAAGATGCTCCAGAACACGATGTATGTGTCGAGGCCCCGCTCCTTGGCCATGCGGAAGATCTCGTGATACAGGTGTTGCCACTGCGCGAGTTCCGACTCAGACCATGGGCTTGCCTCCGGGAAGTTCTTGGTGCGCACCATGTAAGTGAAGGGATCCAGGTTCCAAAGGGTGATGGCGTTGAACCTGTTTTCCACCATCATGTCCAGGAATGCCTCCCAGTACTTAAGGTCACGGGCAGTCCCGTAGTGCTGACTCAACGCCGAGCTCGGCCGATAGGTGCTCCATGGCAGGTTGTACTTGATCGCGCGGAACTCGATACTCGGTTTCGCACGCGTCGCCCTGACGGCCTCGAAGCGCGTGCCGTTGCGCAACATCTCTGCCAAAGCCAGTGCACCGTAAATCATGCCCCGGTTATCGCCGCCCGTGATCGTGATCACGCCGGCCTTCGGATCGATGGAGAATTCCTCGGGCTTGAGGTGGTCCTGGCTCACCGCGAGAACCACCCTACGCTCAGGATCGCTGTGCTCGGATCGGAGCGCGAGGCCGCGCTCTGCAAGAGCCGCGCTGAGTTTGCGGGCCGCGTAGGCGCACTGGGGAGTGGGCTGGGGACAACGGACCGCCACGCTCTGAGCCTGGGCCGTTGCTGTCGCCAAAGCGCACAGCAGCAGCAGATGTCCCGCCAGGTTCTTCGCGGTTACGTTGAGTGATGCAATTTGCACGTGATATGGTAGCGCTACCGCTCCGAAAAAGTGAAACGTATCTTCAGCCAAGTCTGGTTCGCGTGGCGGTGACCGAAGGGGTAGAAATCACATGCGCGCCCTGCAGCATTGCTCCTCGCTACTGCGACTGGGTCTTCTCACCGGTTGCATCCTGTTGCCGTTTGCGGCCGCCGCGCAGCAAATTCCGGAGAGTCAGGCGCGTTCATGGCTGAACCCTGAGCTGCCGCTTGATCGGCGCGTGGAGGCGCTCATCTCGCAGATGACTCTGGATGAGAAAGTCGGGCAGATGCAGGACCGTGCACCGGCAATTGCGCGTCTGGGAGTCCCGCCGTACGAGTGGTGGAACGAGGGTCTGCATGGGGTGGCCTTCGCCGGATATGCGACCAATTTCCCGCAGGTTATCGGCATGGCCGCCACATGGGATGCGCCCTTGGTGCACGAGATGGCGCAAATCATCTCCACCGAGGCCCGGGCCAAGTACAACGAGGCCATTCGCCTGGATGATCACGAAAGATTCTTCGGCCTGACCTTCTGGGCTCCCAACATCAACATTTTTCGGGATCCGCGCTGGGGACGGGGTCAGGAGAGCTACGGCGAGGACCCGTTCCTGACCGCTCGCATGGCCGTGGCGTTCGTCACCGGAATGCAGGGCGATGATTCACGCTACCTGCGGGTCGTCTCCACTCCCAAACACTACGCGGTGCACAGTGGGCCGGAACCCCTGCGCCATGGATTCAATGTGGATGTGTCCGCGCATGATCTTGAAGATACGTACCTGCCGGCGTTTCGCGCCGCCGTAACGGAGGGCCACGCTCAGTCAATCATGTGCGCCTACAACGCGGTGGACGGCACGCCGGACTGCGCCAACGCGCTGCTTCTTCGCGAGCACCTGCGCGGCGCCTGGCACTTCGATGGATATGTGGTCAGCGACTGTGCGGCCGTCGCCGACGTCAACACCGGACATCACTTCGCTCCCGACATGGCTCATGCCGCCGCACAGGCTGTTCAGGCGGGCACCGACCTCGAATGTGGTTTTCGTGAAGGCCAGGCATTTCCTGCGCTCGTCCAGGCGGTACGGAGCGGACTCGTTCCTGAGGCCGACCTGGATACTGCGCTGCATCGCCTGTTTCGCGCCCGCTTCGCGTTGGGCATGTTCGATCAGCCCGCGAGTTTTGCTTACGGGCGCATCCCCTTCAGCGTGGTCAACTCCCCCGAGAACCGGCAGCAATCGCTGCAAGCGGCCCGCGAATCCATGGTATTGCTGAAAAATACCGAGCACATCCTGCCCCTGCGGGCGAATATCACCCGTATCGCCGTCATCGGACCGACGGCCGAGCTCGTGCAGTCCCTGCAGGGCAACTACAACGGACCGCCGCCTGCGCCGGTATACCCGCTCAGCGGTATTGAACGTCGCTTTGCGCATGCCCGGATTCACTATGCCCAGGGTTCGACTCTTGTCGACGGTCTGGCCATGCCGATCGAACACACCGCCTTGCATCCCGTGACCGGTTCCGGCTATGGCCTGCAGGCCGAGTACTTCCCGTCGGTCGACCTGAGCGGGCCTCCCGCGGTCACGCGCATCGACCGCAACATCAATTTCAATTGGGACAAGGCGGTTCCGGTCCCCGGTTTGCACCGGGACAACTACTCGGTGCGCTGGACGGGCAGCTTCGTCCCGCCCGGACCCGGGGACTATCAACTTGGCGTACGGATCAACTATTGCTACGCGTGCGAGAACGCGGAAAGGTTTCGCTTGTACATCGACGGCAGGCCAATCCTGGAAAGCACCGACAAACCGACAGGCGAGCGCGGCGCCGTGCTTGGGGCGCGCCTCCATTTTGACGACACACGGCCGCATCCCATCAGGCTCGAGTATTTCCACGGAAGCGGCAGCGCCGGAATCGATCTCACCTGGCAGGCGCCTGCCCAGGCGTTGCGCGAGGAGGCGCTCCGCGCGGTCCGCGACTCCGACGTTGTAGTCGCATTCATCGGCCTCTCGCCCAACCTGGAGGGCGAGCAGATGCCGGTCGCGCTCAGCGGATTCAGCGGTGGCGATCGCACGACCATCGAACTACCCACAGTTCAACAGGATCTTCTCGAGGCTGTCGGTGCTAGCGGTAAGCCGCTTGTTGTCGTGCTGCAAAACGGCAGCGCACTCGCCGTGACCTGGGCTGCACAGCACGCTGGAGCGATTCTCGAAGCCTGGTATCCAGGCGAGGAGGGCGGTACCGCCATCGCCGAGACGCTGGCTGGAGCAAACAATCCGGCCGGGCGGCTGCCGCTGACATTTTATGCCTCTACGAGCCAGCTCCCGCCTTTCTCGGATTACTCCATGGCAGGCCGTACCTATCGCTATTTCAAGGGTCAGCCGCTTTTTTCTTTCGGCTACGGGCTGAGCTATACGCGCTTCGCATACAGCGGGCTGACGCTGCCGCCGGATGTGTCCGCGGGTGCGCCGGTGACAGTACGGGTTGATGTGCAGAACGCCGGCTCTGTCTCCGGGGATGAAGTCATAGAGCTGTACCTCACCAAACCGAAAGCTGCCGGGGTCGCGATTCGCGAGCTCGCCGGATTCCGGCGGATACACCTCGAACCCGGCAACCGATCGCGCGTCGAGCTCACCATCGATCCGCGCTCTCTTGGCGAGGTCAATGCAGAAGGCAACCGCGTGATTATGCCCGGCAGGTATTTGGTTTCCGTCGGCGGCTCACAGCCGGCTGACGGCTCCGCTGTGCTCAGCGGCGAATTTGCCATCACCGGCCGAAGAGATCTGCCACGCTGAGGGCACCACGGTTCTGCACCCCAAGGTGGTCGAATCTCAAAAGCTCTGCGCCGAGGCGGAGCGTCGAGTATTGAAATCCTGGAGTATGGGCAGCAGAACCTTGTAACAATCCCCATCATCGGGGCTCGAGCAGTAATCAATGCCCTCGACTCTGGCACCCCGGGTGAGTAGCAGCCGCAGTAGCTGCTGGCGTTCCATCACTTTCTCGTTTGTCACTTGATGCAGCACAGCCAAAACGAGCGAATCTGCCTCGCACCGCCCGTTTGGATTGGCGCCGCTATCCAGTTCCTCCTTCACCAAAACGGGATTCAGATATATTACGCCTGCACAAATCAGGGTCTTCCCATACCCGTCCAACGCCTGGTGATCGACGTGCCCCGTCAGGAACAGGAGTACTGGTGTTAGAAAACTGCGAGGTGCCACCCGCTGAGCGACCGGCGTGAGGTCTCCCCCCAGTGCGTCAAGCGCTTGCTGCACCAGCTTGGCGTTCGCTTTGTTGGGCCCTGGACCGGCCTGGGCAGCCTCCAGAAGATACGCCTCCGCCAACAAAGTCCTTACTGGCGGAGTGCCCAAGCAGGTATTGCTCTTGCGCAAGTTTTCTTCGATCAGCGCGGCGCCGGCGGCGGCATCATGGCGAGCCTCGATGATATCGAGCGCCTGAGGGTAAAGTGCGCAGTCATCGACGTCACCGGACTTCATGGCCGCCCGGAACAAGGCGTCACGCTCGGATTGCGGGACGCCATTCAGTCCGGTCATCGCGATTGAGAGGGCGTCCTTGTGCACTTTGTCCGGAAATTCTCTGTCCTGCAGGATCGCACCAAGCGTTCTTAGGGTTGACGGGGAGGGTGTTAGCGCTGCCTCGATTCGCAAACGATACATGAAGGCCCACAGGTCGGTGGGCTGCTGCTTCTCGACCTGATCCAGCAATGCTTGCGCACCCAGGTAGTCCTGATCCTCCAGCTTCATGGTGGCAAGCAGTCTCAATGCCGACGGGAAATTGGGCTGCACCCGTATCTGGCTATTCAAAATCGATTCGGCCATGGACCGCATTCCCAGGTGCCAGTACGCGCGAGCCCTGATGAAGGACACTCTGTAGTCATCAGGGTGCGCGGTTGCATAGGCGCCCTGCAGTGCATCCGCCTGCTCGAGGCATTGAGCATCGATCAGTGCATTGGCACGCTGTAGCTCCGGAGCGTCAATGTCCGGATTCTCCATCAGTTTTTTGCCCTGGAAGACGATCTCGTGGGGAATCGCGACGGACTGGCAGTCCTCAGGTGTGGCAGCGCTGGCGGAATTGTCGCCCGCAAAAGCCGGGCGGCTGAATACAAGAGCGGCCGTCAACATGGCGAGGGACACTACGAGAGCCGTGCGAGTCCGGGTGTGAGCAAGCATGACTGCCTCCATGGACCAAGAATGTATCAGCACTGCAGTGGGCAGGACGTGACGCAGTTGGACTGCCTGAGCTGCTGAGCTGGACGGGGCATGGCGCGCACTATGACCCACGTCGGTGCCTTGGTACCCCGTTGCCAATCCCTCCCGACGAACACGGCTATGTTTCGGAATTTCCAGGCGATTCCACCTCGATCGCACTGCTCCGATTGACCAGCCCCTAGTCCTCGTTCGGCCGTGAGGGCGAAGCACCGAGCCGAGCGACCAGAGCGTTGCGGTAGGGGCGCCAGTCGGCAGGCGCTGGCGAAAAGTAGTAACAAATGTCACTATCTGGCCAAGTTCGCCGTCCGGCGTTTCGCACTGCGCGGGGTTGGTATGACAACACTTTCGTTCGATAATCCTCTCGGTACCGATGGCTTCGAATTCGTCGAATTTACCAGCCAGGATCCCCAGGCGCTGAGTGCCTTGTTTTCCGCCATGGGCTTTACCGCCGTGTCGCGCCACCGTTCCAAGAACGTGTTGCGCTACAAGCAAGGCGGCATCAATTTCATTCTGAACATGGAGCCGCGCGGACAGCCAGCCGAGTTCCGGGAGGCGCATGGTCCCTCGATCAATGCCATGGCCTTCCGGGTCCACGATGCCGCCAAGGCGCTCCAGGCGGCGCTGGAGCGGGGCGCAAAGGAAATCAAGGGCACCATCGGACCGATGGAGTTGAACATCCCGGCGATCGAGGGCATCGGTGGCAGCCATCTTTATCTGGTCGACCGCTATGGCGCCAATGCCATCTACGACGTGGACTTCGTGCCGATACCGGGAGCCGCCGAGAGCGAAACGGCGAACAGCGCGGGTCTGACCTACATCGATCACCTGACCCACAATGTGCACCGTGGCAATATGCAGACCTGGGCGGATTTCTACGAGCGCATCTTCAATTTCCGGCAGATCCGGTATTTCGATATCGAAGGCAAGGTGACTGGATTGTTCTCCAAGGCCATGACCAGCCCGGACGGAAAAATACGCATACCCCTGAACGAAAGCCAGGACGACAAATCGCAGATCGAGGAGTTCCTGCGGGACTACAAGGGCGAAGGCATCCAGCACGTGGCCCTGGGCACGGGCGACATCTACTCGACGGTCGATCGGATGCGTGCCCGCGGCGTGCAGTTCCAGGACACACCCGAGACCTACTACAATGGGATCGAGGCCCGGGTGCCGGGACACGAGGAAAACCTTCGAAACCTTCGCGAGCGGCGGATTCTGATTGATGGCGCGCCCACCCAGGGCCAGGGCGTACTGCTGCAGATTTTCACCCAGAACGTAGTCGGACCCTGCTTCTTCGAAATCATTCAGCGCAAGGGCAACGAGGGTTTCGGCGAGGGGAACTTCAAGGCGCTGTTCGAGTCCCTGGAACTGGATCAGATACGAAGGGGTGTGGTATCCGTGCAAAGTGGCGCCACCAAGGGATCCTAGATGGACGACCGGATCAGCGGTTACTTTTGCGGATTCGGCAACTTCCTGAGCACCGAGGCGTTGCCAGGCGCCCTGCCTGACCATAACTCACCGCAGCGCTGCCCCTACGGGCTGTATGCGGAGCAATTGTCGGGCACGGCCTTTACGGCCGCGCGTGCCACCAATCGACACAGCTGGCTGTATCGCATACGTCCGAGCGTGATGCATTCACCGTTCAGACCCGTCGAGGACGGTCCCCTGCGCCTTGAGGCAACGGCGGCCGAGGTCTCACCCAATCAGCTGCGCTGGGATCCGCTGCCGATCCCGGATGCCGCAACGGATTTTTTGGACGGCCTGGTGACCTACGCTGCCAACGGCAACCCCGAAGAACAATCCGGGACGGCCATTCACCTCTATGCAGCAAACCGGGACATGGTGCGCCGGGCGTTCTATGACGCGGACGGGGAGCTCTTGATCGTCCCCCAGCAGGGCAGGCTGCTGCTGGTGACGGAGCTCGGGCGCGTGGCCGTGGAACCCCAGCAGATCGCGGTCATCCCGCGCGGCGTGCGGTTTCGCGTCGAGCTGCCCGATGGCGCCGCGCGCGGCTACGTGTGCGAGAACTATGGTGCGCCATTGCGCTTGCCGGACCTGGGCCCGATAGGGGCGAACGGGCTGGCGTGCGAGCGGGATTTCCTGACGCCCGCGGCCTGGTACGAGGACCTCGAGGGCGACTACCAGCTGGTGGCGAAGTTTGCCGGCAAGCTCTGGTCCGCGCAGCTGGAGCACTCACCGTTTGATGTCGTGGCCTGGCGTGGCAACCACGCACCGTATAAATACGATCTGCGACGCTTCAACACCATGGGTTCCGTCAGCTATGACCATCCGGATCCCTCGATATTTCTCGTGCTGCAGTCAGTGACTAGCACTCCGGGCGTGGACGACATCGATTTCGTGATTTTTCCGCCGCGCTGGCTGGCGATGGAGAACACGTTTCGCCCGCCCTGGTTTCATCGCAATGTCGCCAGCGAATTCATGGGACTCATTCATGGGGTGTATGACGCCAAGGCCGAAGGCTTCGCGCCCGGTGGAGCGTCCTTGCACAATTGCATGAGCGGGCACGGCCCGGATAGCGGGACCTTCGAGCGTGCGAGCCGGGCGGATACCACCCAGCCCGTGAAAGTGATCGAGACGATGGCATTCATGTTCGAATCCCGCCGCATCCTGCGCCCCACGCGGCAGGCCCTGGAGTCCGGGTTGCTGCAGCAGGATTATTCCTCGTGCTGGCAGGGGCTCGAGAAGCGCTTCGATCCGCGGTCGCGCTAGCAATGACACTGAACGAGACGCACGATCCGAGCCTGCGCAGTTGGGTTGCCGCCGCCAACGATGCCGGGTCGGATTTTCCGATCCAGAATCTGCCCTTCGGCATTTTTCGTCGCCGCGGCAGCTCCGAGATATATCGCGGTGGGGTTGCCATCGGCGATCAGGTGCTCGACCTGGAGGCGGCGTGTTCAAGCGGCGCCCTCCCAGCAGCGCAGGCCGGCTGCGCGGCGGCGCAGGCGCTGAGCTGCGCCCGGCGGCCCACTCTCAACGATCTGATGGGTCTGGGCCCTGGGCCGCATTCACAGCTGCGGCTGGCCCTGTCGCGCGCGCTGCGTCACGGTTCGGCACAGCGGGCACTGCTCGAGCCCTGCCTGGTAGGCCAGACGGATGCCCAGATGGCGCTGCCGGCACAGGTGGGCGATTACACTGATTTCTACACTTCCCTGCATCATGCGACCGCGGTCGGCAAACTCATGCGTCCCGACAGTCCCTTGCTGCCCAACTACAAGTGGGTGCCGATCGGCTATCACGGCCGCTCTTCGTCCATCGGCGTGTCGGGTCAGACGGTGCGGCGACCGGTGGGACAGAGACTGCCGCCGGGAAGTGAGACGCCGCTGGTGGGTCCGAGCGAGCGGCTCGACTATGAACTTGAACTGGGGGTTTTCATCGGCCTGGGCAACGAACTGGGCTCGCCCGTTCCTATCGCCGATGCCGAGTCGCACATCTTCGGTCTGTGCCTGCTCAATGACTGGTCGGCGCGGGATCTGCAGGCTTGGGAATACCAGCCGCTGGGCCCCTTCCTGGGCAAGAATTTCGCCACCACGATTTCCCCATGGGTCGTCACCTGGGAGGCGCTTGCGCCATTCCGCGCGCCCTGGGCTCGCGCCGCGGGGGAGCCGCAGCCACTGCCTTACCTGCAATCGTCGCAGCTGCAGCACTCGGGTGCAGTGGAAATCGCGCTGGCGGTGTACCTCGAGACGGACCGAATGCGTACCGCAGGGATCAGTCCATATCGGCTCTCGCACAGCAATTTCCGCGATTGTTATTGGAGTGTCGCCCAGATGGTGGCCCATCACACCGTCAATGGCTGCAACCTCAGGCCTGGGGATCTGCTGGGGACCGGCACCCAGTCCGGGCCGACGCCGGCGCAGGCAGGTTCGCTTCTGGAACTGACCTTCGGCGGCAAGCAGCCGCTTACTTTGCCGAATGGCGAGCAACGCCGGTTCCTGAGCGATGGCGATGAGGTCATCCTGCGTGCAGCCTGCGAGCGTTCGGGATATGCCCGGATCGGTTTCGGGGAGGCGCGAGGCCGCGTTGCTGCGGCACGGTGTCAGATCGATGCCCACTAAAGCGGTCGAACGCCTGCGGCTTCAGGAGTACCTGCCCTATCGTCTGTCAGTGGCGGCGAATGCGGTCTCGCGGCTGATTGCCCGGGCCTACGAGGACCAGTTCGGATTGACGATACCGCAGTGGCGGGTCATGGCGGTCCTGGGTGATGAGGGTGCTCTGACCCAGCAGTCGCTGTGCGGACGCACCCTGATGGACAAGGTGACGGTCATGCGCGCGGCTCAGGGATTGACCCGGCGACGGCTGGTGAACCGTCAGCCGAATGCCCAGGACGGACGCTCGCATCGCCTCGACCTCAGCCCATCCGGCTATGCGCTGTATTGCAAGGTCATACCGTTGGCGCGTGAGTATGAATCACAGCTCCTCGTCGGGCTGAAGGCGACCGAGGTGGCGCTGCTGCAGCGACTGCTGCGACAGCTGGAAAGTGCGGCGCTGGCCAAAAGCGAAACCGTGTAGCGTCACGTCGTCGAGGAGGCCGGGTATTCGTCATGACGGCGCGGCCACCCGGAATATCCGGCTTCATTGCGGCCCTCCGGTGTGAGGTCCAGGTAATGATGCGTACCAAGCAGCATGTCGAGGCCGCGGGCATACGTGGAGTACGTGAGGAAGAGCTCGCCGCCTTCATTCTTCAAGAACACACTCAATCCTGGAAGCTCCTCGCTGACGTATCGACCGTCCGTCGTGATCGTGCCGAAGTTGTAGTCGATCCGGCGCTGCTCGATCTGTTCCTTGGTGAACGAAACATGGAAGTCGTAGTTGAAATCGCTACCGGATGAGGACACCCATTCGAAGTCCCAGCCCATGCGCTTCTTGTAGGCGAGTATCTTCGGGAGCGGCGCGCGGGAGACCGCTACGAGTGTCACGTTGTGATGGGCCAGGTGCTGACCCGGTCCGTCGATGTGCTCGGCCTGAAAGGAGCAGCCAGGACAGGCGGCCTTCCATTCCGGCCCGTACATCAGATGATGGACGATGAGTTGGCCGCGGCCGTTGAAGAGGTCCGCGAGCGCCTTGGGGCCTTGCTCGGTTTCGAATGTGTAACTCTTCTGTATCTTCAGCCACGGAAGGCCGCGACGCTCGGCAGCGAGCTTGTCTCCTTCACGCATGTGCGCCTTTTCCCTTTCGAGCAGGCTCTTGCGTGCCGTGAGCCATTCCTCTTGTGAAACTATCCTGTTCGCGGTCATGACGCCTGCCTCCGTTCCGTGAATAGTACGACGGTCGGCGCCCCCGAAATAGACCTCTGCTGCTCACTTGATCCTGAATGGATCCTCATCGAGCTTCACACCCGTTTCGACCTTCTCCACCGTATAGGTCACGGTACCCAGCACCGGCGTGGGAAACTTCGTCGTGATTTTGAACGGGACCTGCACGCCGCCAATCTCACGGTAATCAGAGAAGCGCACCTCGGTGCCGACCATTCCCAGACCGGGCAGGTCCTGCACCTGATCGTAGCCTAGCGTCAGACCGGATTCGGCGTCGAAATAGACCAGCCGCTGATGACCCTGCTTCGGAGCGGCATGAGCCATGAACGCGGATTTGCCGTCCAGCTCGACGCGTTTCAGCACACTCGCCTGTGGGAATTCGCCGCGCCAGTCACCGCTGGCAAACATCCAGCCGTTGCGCAGGCTCGATCTGGCCATCGCCTGGGGCAATTCCTGAAACGGCGATGAAGCCACGAGCCGGATCCAGGCTCGATCGCCTGCCTCGAGTTGTTCGCTCTGAGGCCCATTCACGTCGACCTTCAAGCGATAGTGATCCACTCCTGCGCTCAATAGCTCGAACGTGCCCTTAGCCGGCGAAGTCGTGCGCTCGACGCTACCACCCAGGCGAATGATGCCCAGCGCGTGCAGCTTTTCCATACGCTGCCGCTCGCCTCGGCGCGCAAATAATTCATCGAGACTGGGCAGCCCCTGATCGGGCTTCAACCGCTCCAGCGTCACGGTGTTCGTGCTTCGCAGGTCCAGAGCTGTGGCGGCCCCATCGCCTTCGCGGCGAAACTTCAGTGAATTGCCGGGCTCCTGTGCGAAGGACCAGACATTCTGCTCGGGCTCCTTCTTCAGCTCGGCCACCCCTTGCCATGGTATCTCAAGCGCCAGGTGATTGCCCTGGAGCACCGCGATCATCGGTCTCTGCAGCGGTTCGAGCCAATACAGGCCGAGGTAGGGCGCGGCGGCCTCGTCGGTCAGATCCTGAACGACCGGCGCAGCCTCGGTTCCGCCCAGAAGCAGGCGGTCGATCGCCGCCTCCAGGTCCAATCCGGTCACGTTGCCGCGCGATTGGGTGAAGTAGAGCACCATCAGATCCTGTTCGGGCCAGGCATAGGCCCAGGTTCCGTCGGACCCGCTGTGACCGAACACGCGCAGCTTTCCGGCTGCATCCACATAGTCGAACATCAGCTGTCCGTATTGCGCGGAGAGCCTGGGGAACTCGGTGGGCATTCCGGTAGCGATGGCGGGGGTGAGTGTGCGCTGGATCGCGGCTTTGCTGAGAATGCGTTGGTCGCCGGCGCGCCCCTCGTCCAGATACATGGCCAGAAAGCGCGCGTAGTCTTGGGTCGTGGAGTACATGCCCTGCGAGGCCAGGAAGTACGGGAAGATCGGTTTGTCCTGCGGTGACCAGAAACGCACCCAATTGCCGCGGCTGCCGACATAGGCGGAAGTAAACCGATCGAGCTTGTTGCCGGCCATGGCGACCAGCGGAAACGTGTCATGCATGCCGAGCGGCACCAGGATGCGATTGGTGATGAACGCTTCGGCCGGCTCGCCGGTGATGGCCGACACGATCGCGCCGAGTGTGTCGGCCCCATCGTCGCTGTATTGAAAACGGGTGCCGGGCGGGACTGTGGGGCCGTTGGTCCCGGTCTTGTCGGCGACGTCTCGCAGGCTGTGCAGCGCCTGAAAGTTCGTCCCCATGAGGGATGAAAGCGGTAAGCCACCGGTGTGCGTGAGCAACTGGCGCACGGTGATGCGGCGGGATTTGCTGTTGTCGAATGACGGAAGATACTTGGCCACGGTGTCATCGAGCGAGAGCCGCCCTTGGTCGATGAGAATCTGCACGGCCGCGCCCATCACGGGTTTGGTCATCGAGCGGATACAGTAGATGGTGTCCGGCCTGAGTGGCTTGTGGCCTTCCTGATCCCCCAGCCCTACCGCGGCCTGCAGCACGGTGCGGCGATTCTTGATCACCAGCAATTCGCCGCCGACGATGTCGCCTTGCTCCGCGAACCCGCGCACCACGTCAAGCAGCTGGTCGAGCGATTGCGAGGAAAGTCCCTGGCTCTCCGGCGTTGCCGCGGGAAACGACTCCGCCGGGCAGGGCGCATTGGCGCCGAAGATCAGGAGTGCAAGGACGAGAGCATTCCCGCGCAGTCGTGCCATTGTGGGAGTTCGCGGCCTATATCCTCGGGCCTGCATTGAAACTGGAAGCTTCACGAAGATTTCCGGCGTGCACGGCGAAGGAAGTCGCAGGGTCCAGTCATGACGGCAGCTCAAGCCGATAGATCCGGTGTGCCAGGAGGCAGGGATCCGTTAGAGCCGAGCCCATGCGCCTTGGGCCGGAGCGGCGGCACGATCATCCCCATGTAGGATAGAACCGTAGTGACCAGGAAGAAAACACTTACCGCAAACAGTCCCCAGCGCTGCAAGTGCAGCAGCGAAAGCATCAAACTCAGCGACGCGAATACGGTCACGGCGATGCACGTGTAGACGCATGCCTTCACGACCACACCTATCGCATAGAGCCGATCCGCGTGCGTTGCCACCGGATTGCGGTTCCGGCCATACAGGCATACATAAGCCAAGAATGCATAGAACACCCAGACCGGGGTGATGATGTATATGTTGGTGAGGCCGCCGAAGCCCGGGAACGGATGTTGTCGGATATACAGCACGAGCCCGACGAACAGGACATAACTCAATACCGCGAGGACCACGGTGAGCGGCGAGACGAAATCGAAAAGGCCGCGCCGCTGCAGGATCGCTTTGCGTTTTCCGTCCGCCAACAAGTGCCTGAGCCTCTTCATGGATCTGGCTCCCTTCAGGCCAATGAAAGCCAGTGGCGACATCTGCGCAAGCAAATACAGAGTGAGGAGGGCTGGCACGGTTGCCTGGTGCCAGTCCGGGCGCCGCATATGAACAAACAGCCAGCCCAGCAACAACAGGCCGAGTATTGCGACGCCCATATTCAGCGCGCGAAATTGCGTGACAAAGCGCTGCCCGGACGCATTCTTGTCGACTCCCGGGAACAGCTCCGCGAAGCGTTCGACCGGGAAGGCGGCCACCCGTTCTTGGACGCGTCTAATGAGCCACGCCGGACACAGGACCGAACCTACCAGTATCTGTAGCGTGACCATCGCAAGGAAGGCGTAGGTTTGAATCATGACGGCACCTCACTTTGCCGGCGGCTGCCGGCTGATGGCGCCGACGAACGCATTGCGGATTTCAGAATCGGTTACACCCGCCTCGCGCAGTTCGCCGACTGCCTCACTGAGCTTGCGCAAAGTCCAATCCTGCAGATTGAACTTGCAGTTCGTCTTGGCCTTCGGATGCACATAGGTGCCCCGGTAGCCCTTGGTTTCGATGATCGAATCCCGCTCCAGCAGCTTGTAAGCCTTCGCCACGGTCTTGCTATTGAGCGCCAGATCGTTGGCGAGCTGGCGGATCGAAGGCAATGCATCGCCCGACTTCAGAACGCCGGCGGTGACGGCGGCCTTCACTTGTTCAATGAGCTGCTCGAACGGAGGCACGGAGTTGTCGATGTCGATGGTGATTTCCATCGCAGGTCCCGATGTACCAGTTGCACCCATGGTACAACTGGCCCATGGAAATAGCAACCGGCCCGCAACACCAGCCACTTTCGGGCACTTCTGCCCGTACAATGCCGCCATGGCCAAGGGTCGAGGCAAGGGAAAAATCTCCAGGGACCTGGTAGCGGCGAGCTGTGCGGCCGTGCTGGCGGTTTATGCCGCGGGATATTTGCGTACGCGCGATGCGGCGCGCCGCTACGATACCCAGGCCAAGGAGCGCAGGGCGGTCGGCAGGGCGCAGCGCACGGCTGTCAACGCGAGCCCGGCTGTGAGCGAGGCGCCTGCGTCGCATCCGGCTGGTAAATACAGGGCAACGGTCGCGAATGGGTCCGCGACCCTGGCGGCACCCAGGCGCCCGTCACAGGTCGCCGCAGGCAAGCCATCAGCTGGCCATGCTGCTTCTCCAATGGCCGTCGCGACATCACCAGCGCCGGGTGCCCTAGCGGCCTCGACTGCGGATGCATCGGCATCCGCAGTGCAGTCATCCTCACCGGATGCCCCCCGAGAGATTGCGCCGGTGCCCTTGCCCGCCGTAGATACGACCGGACCGACACCCATTGCCATCACGCGCGAAGCGGCTGCCGTCTTTGCAGCGAAGTGGCGCGACGGCACCTACACCGGCTTGGGCGATTCCCCTCACGGCGACATCGAAGCTCGCGTGGTCATCAAAGACGGACGCATCATTGAGGCGGGCATCGTGACGTGCGACACCCGCTACCCCTGCAGCGTGATCGACCCGCTGATCCATCAGCCCGTGGAGCGCCAGAGTGCTGACGTCGACTACATGTCGCGCGCCACGGAGAGTTCCGACGCCTACTACAATGCCCTGGTGGCAGCGCTCAACAATGCCGCCGAGCGGTCCGCAAGCGAGGCGTCGGCCCCCAAGTGATCTGCACCGAGGCGGTGATGGGGACCCTTGTATCCATCGAGGTGGACGCGCCTGATGCGGTCATCGAGCGGGCGTTCGAGTGGTTCCATCTGGTGGAAAGCCATTGTTCGCGTTTCGATGCGGCCAGCGAGCTGCGCCAATTGACCGTCGGCAAGAGTACCCCGGCGAGTCCGATTCTATTTGAGGCGGTACGTTTCGCGCTGACGGTGGCCGAAGAGACCGGCGGGGCATTCGATCCGACCGTCGGGGCAGCCATGGCTGCGCGCGGTTTCAACCGGCACTACCTCACGCGCGAAGTCACGGACGTGCCGGGGCCGCTGGACGGCATCAGCTTCCGTGACGTCCAACTCGATGAGTACAAGCGCACGATTCTGCTGCAGCGCCCGTTGACGCTTGATCTCGGCGCCGTTGCCAAGGGGCTGGCCGTCGACGCTGCCGCACGCGAGTTGCAGCCGTTCCGCGACTATGCCATCGATGCCGGCGGCGATCTTTTTCTCAGCGGTTGCAACCCGCGCGGTGAGCCGTGGTGCGCCGGCATCCGTCATCCCCGGGCTCGCGGTGAAGTCATCGATCGCTTTCTGGTTTCGGACCGGGCGGTGTGCACGTCAGGCACCTATGAGCGCGGGCAGCACATTCTGGATCCGCGCCGCGGCGCGGCAGTGAGCGGGGTCGCGAGCGCCACGGTCGTGGCGCCCAGCGCGATGCTCGCGGACGCGCTGGCCACGGCGGCATTCGTTTTCGATCCGGAAGAGAGCATTGCTCTGTTGATCCGCATGGGCGTGGAAGGACTCATCGTCACTGCCGGCCTCGAAGTGCTGCGCACGCCGGGCTTGTGCCGTGCATAAGATCATTCGTTTCTTCAAGACCCCCAAGGGGCTGCTGACCATTATCCTGCTGTGCCTCACAGCAATCGCAGCGCCAGGCGAGGGGGCCGAGGCGGTGGCTGTGAATATGGGGTCCGCTGCTGTGATCGCGGGCGTCGTGGACCTGTGCATTCTGAGGCTGCGCAGGGATAGCTGGCAGTTTCCAAGTGGCGCGGTGCTGACGGCCATGATCGTGACGATGGTGGTGCGCGCGCAGGATCACTGGTATGTCCCGGCCACGATGTCGGTGGTCGCAGTGATCAGCAAGTACCTGATCCGCACGCGCACCGCGAATGTGTTTAATCCGGCGGCGT
>Ga0210395_10000710_pt1 | contig 25393 bp, 19 predicted proteins | sample IncBWH4OmetaG_FD_150861 | JGI IMG/M metagenome (GOLD analysis project Ga0210395, IMG submission 150861) | Forest soil microbial communities from Barre Woods Harvard Forest LTER site, Petersham, Massachusetts, United States - Inc-BW-H-4-O ... | reverse complement strand
CCGCCGGAAACAATCAAGCAAACCGCCGGCATCTTCACCGCTCGCCCGGCCTTATGCGCCTCCAAAAAAACCGCGTGCACATGCCCCGCCAAGTGATTCACCGGAAGCAGCGGCTTCTCGAGCGCCGCCGCCAAAGTTTTCGCATAGGTGATCCCCACGAGCAGCGCTCCCACAAGCCCCGGCCCTTGCGTCACGCCAATCGCATCCACTTCGTCAAGCTTCATCCCCGCCAGCGCCAATGCCTCTCGCACCACCGGCACAATCCGCCGCAAATGCTCCCGAGAAGCCAACTCCGGCACCACTCCCCCATATTTCCTGTGAATTTCGATCTGGGAAGCCACCACGCTCGACAAAATCTCGCGGCCATCGGCAACCACCGCTGCGGCCGTCTCATCGCACGACGATTCAATCCCCAAAATGCGCGTCATCTTCGGGCTCTCGCTGGTTGAAACTAAAGTTTCAAATTCTTCAAATATTCGCGAAAGTCGCCGCCCAACTCATCGTTCTGCAAAGCGATTTCGACGGTCGCTTTCAGGAATCCCAGTTTGTCGCCTGCATCATAGGATATGCCCTCGTAGATATACGCCCAGAGACCGTGCTCCTCGGCAAGGATGCGCAACGCGTCCGTCAACTGAATTTCACCTCCGGCCCCCGGCTTGGTGCGTTCGAGGCAATCGAAAATCTGCGGCGGCAAGACATAGCGTCCGGTGATCGCCAGGTTGGAGGGAGCATTTTCCGGTTTCGGTTTTTCCACCAGGTCGCGAATCCTCAAAAGCCGCGCACCGAACGGCGGCTGCGGGGCGGCTTCTCCATCGACGATGCCGTAAAGATGCGTTTTTTCCCTCGGCACTTCCTCCACTGCAATCGCGCCAACACCAGTGGCCGCGTACACCTCAATCAGTTGCCTGGTGGCAGGATTTTTCCCTGGAATCAGCACATCTCCCAGCAGCACGGCAAAGGGCTCGTCGCCCACTAGATCCTTTGCCACCAACACGGCGTGTCCCAGACCGAGCGGCTCCTTCTGCCGCGTGTAACTCACCTGCACCATATCGCTGATTCGCCTGACCATTGCGGCTTGATCCTTCTTCCCTCTTTCCTCCAGGAAGCGCTCCAGCATGGGCGCATGGTCGAAGTGATCTTCAATCGAGTTTTTGCCCTTTCCCGTCACGATGATGATGTGTTCAATGCCCGAGGCCACACACTCTTCCACCACATACTGGATCTGTGGTTTGTCCACTACCGTCAGCATCTCTTTGGGTTGCGCTTTGGTCGCCGGCAAAAAACGAGTGCCAAGTCCGGCTGCAGGCAGAACGGCCTTGCGAACCTTGCGCAGCGAGTTCGTTGGTTGTGGTGTATCAGCCATGCGTTTCCTCGGAGGATTTATTTCTTCTTGGTGGACTTTTTTTCTTTCGTGGAACTTTCCTTGGAGCTCATTTCTTTCGTCGCAGCATCCTTGCCGCTGGCCTCCTTGCCTCCGCCGTCTTTTGTGGGAGCATCTTTCGCGCCAGCGTCCTTCCCGGCACCCTCTTTACCATCCCCGGCGGCCTTGTTCTCTTTGCTTCCCCCGTCCGTAGATTTTCCCGCGTAATCGGTAACATACCACCCCGAACCCTTAAACTTGATGGCCGGCGCGGTGATCACCGATTCCACTTTCCCGCCACAATGCGGGCACTTCTTCAAGTGCGGGCCAGCCACCGGCTCGATCTTGTCCGTGTGGCGCCCGCACTTCAGGCACTTGTATTCATACAGTGGCACAGCAACGCCCTCCGCGCTATCCCCAAACAAAAAAGTATAACACGCGTCACAAATTGTCTCCGCAGTGCGTGCTAGACTCACAAGCATGAGCGGAGCCGCAGCCGTCGACACGAAAACTGCCCTGGGCTGCTTGTATCTAGTCGGCACCCCCATTGGCAATCTCGAGGACATCACGCTGCGCGCCCTGCGCATCCTCAAAGAAGTCGACCAGATCGCCTGCGAAGACACGCGTCACACCCAAAAACTCCTCAACCACTACGAAATTCGCAGGCCGCTCATCAGCTACCACGAGCACAACGAAATGACGCGCGCCCCCGAGCTCCTCATCTCACTCGAGCAAGGCGCAAAAATCGCTCTCGTCAGCGATGCCGGCATGCCCCTGGTTTCCGATCCCGGCCATCGTTTGGTCACGCTCTGTCTGCGTCATCACGTCCCGGTAGTCCCCGTGCCCGGCCCATCCGCTGTTCTGGCGTCGTTAGCCGCGAGCGGACTGCCCAACGAAGAATTCCTCTTCGTCGGCTTTCTGCCGGCACGCACCGGCGAACGCCGCCGCGCCCTCGAACGCTTGCGCATCGAAGATCGCACGATTATTCTTTACGAAGCCCCGCACCGCATTACGGAATGCGTCGCCGACGCCCGCGAAGTTCTCGGCAATCGCACCGCCTGCATCGCCCGCGAAGTCACCAAGCTCCATGAAGAATTCCGCCGCGGCAAACTCTCCGAACTTTTCGCCTCGCTGGAGGACCGCCCTGCCAAGGGAGAAATCACGCTGCTCATCGGTCCGGAAGATCCCGCCGACGCCCGCACTCCCGCCAACTCCATGCAAAGCCTCGCCGAGCGCGTTGAAGAGCTCATCCACCAAGCCAAACTCGACCGCAAAGAAGCCCTGAAACTAGCCGCCAAAGAACGCGGCCTCACCCGCCGAGAAGCCTACGACAAAATGGTCACCGCCCGCGAACCGCAGAAGAGTGACTCGTAATCTTCGAGAGCACCGTCGCGCGATGGAAATAGGAAATTGGCCCACTACCCGCCCACCCTCAGAGTGAATGGCCTCCCACAGTGACCTCGTGGCCGGTCTGCCGCGGGACGACTCTTGCCGACACGAGTCTATCCCTCGCTGGGAAAGGGCGACAAAACGTAGTGGCGAGGAGGCCTGTTCGTTTCAGCCCGGGAGATGAAAAGGGATGCCCGGCACAAGGCTGGCAACGCGTGATCGCCCGGGCTTCGTCCAGGAGCGAAGAAATGCGGGTATCGAGGATCGAAGAATATTGGGAAAGTCTAAGGAGCGTTGGGTTTTGCGTGAATTAGGGCAAAGCGGGCTCCCCAGCACGGTGCGAAAAGCGACGCTCGGGACGCAACTTCTTTCAAAAGATGTCCACTAAGACACAGTATTTGCGCGCCGGAAGACGCACACTCGAGGTCTCGCAGTTTTTCGAAGGAGACTCATGCACAATATTTCAAAGATTTCGTTAGCACTGGCAATTGCGCTAAGTGCTTCCGCGTACGGCCAGGCTCATCAACAGCCCGCACAGGCGGGCGATCCTATACCAACGTACCGAGTCAGCGTCGTCAGCCGCACGGCGCAGGCGGTGAACTACAGACACCGCAGTGGCGGGACAAAGATTGATTTCCAAGGCACCGACCTTATGCGCAGCGCAAGAGGCGTGGCCACGGTAAACAGCAAGCGCGGGAGGCTGGAAGTCGAAGTTGAATTCTCGGACCTCGAGAAGCCAACAGCATTCGGCAACGAATACCTGACCTACGTGCTATGGGCAATTTCTCCTGAAGGACGTTCCATCAATCTCGGCGAAGTCTTGGTAGGCGACAACCGCCGCAGCAAGCTCGATGTGACAACCGATCTTCAGGCTTTTGCGATGATCGTGACCGCGGAGCCTTATTACGCGGTACGTCGCCCGAGCAATGCGGTGGTCATGGAAAACGTGATTCGCGAGGATACCAGGGGAACCTCGGAAGCCGTGGACGCCAAGTACGAACTGATCGATCGCGGCGGCTACATCCCGACCGGCTATAACTTCGATCCAGTGGTTCTGAATGCAAAGTTGCCGCTGGAATTCTTTGAGGCGCGCAACGCAATACGCATCGCCAAGTCCGCGGGAGCCGAAAGGTATGCCGGCCCGAGTTACGAGAATGCCATCCGCCAGATGAAAGAGGCGGATGATCTCGCCACCAGCAGGCATGGAGACAAGAAAACGCTGATTTCCGTTTCGCGCCAGACCGTGCAGACGGCGGAAGACGCACGCGAAATCGCCATGAAGCGCATTGAATCGGATCGCGCAGAGCATGAGCGCAACGCGTCAGCGGGACGTGAAGCCAACGCCAACGCTGCAACAGCCGATGCCGTTCGCGACCGCGACGAAGCCGACCGCCGGAAGCGAGAAGCAGAAGCCAACACCGCGGGCGCCGTTCGCGACCGCGATGATTCCGACCGCCAGAAGCACGAAGCCGAAGAAGCAGCCAAACGAGCGCAAGGCGCCCAGGCCAATGCCGAGGCCGACTCCGAGCGTAATCGAGCCGCAGCCGCCTCTTCCGAGCAGCAGACGCTGGATGCCAAGAACGCACAGGCTTCCGCCGAAGCTGATTCTGACCGCAACCGAGCCGCAGCGGCCTCCTCCGATTTGAGGGCGCAAGATGCCGTGCACGACCGCGAAGAGCTACGCGCAAAGCTGCTACAGCAGTTCAACCTGATTCTGGAAACACGCGACACGGCCCGCGGCCTCGTCGTGAATATGTCAGATGTACTCTTCGACAGCGGACAATTTACGTTGCGTCCGTTGGCGCGTGAGAAGCTGGCGAAAATATCAGGCATTGTGCTGGCTTATCCAACCCTCCTGCTGGCCGTTGAAGGCAACACGGACAGCGTGGGAACCGAAGAGTTCAACCAGACGCTCTCTGAGAAGCGAGCCGAAAGCGTTAGGACTTACCTCACCAGGCAAGGAGTACCGGAAGGATCGACAACTGCCGCAGGATTCGGCAAGTCTCGACCCATTGCCTCCAACGATACATCAGACGGCCGCCAGCAAAATAGGCGCGTCGAGCTGATCGTTTCTGGCGAAGTGATTGGCACGAAGATCGTTTCGATCGCCATACTGCCAGTTAGCGCATCGTCAACGCCCCGCTAAGCGAACCTCAGGCAGAAGAAAGGCCGGCTCCTCGTGAGCCGGCCTTTTCTTTTTGGCCTTGCTATTCAAACCTTGATGTTTAGATCTGCTGGTTTCCTTAGTTCGTGTGAAGGAACTGCGCGGCGAGAACCATCGGGCGACGGGAGTTATGCCGCCGAATCCCTTTGGCGCGTGGCTTTGACGCCCGAGAGAATACCAACCCCCAGGAGTACGATCGCCCCAACAACAATCCAGTGTGTTGGCAGGTGGAGCAGGAATGCGCCGTAGATCAGGCCGATGGTCAGGATTGCGAATCCAAGGGCGTAAAGTCCAAAAGACATGGTGTTTCCTTTCCGCTCGATCGATCGAGCAATGGCGAATGAAAAATCGCGTCCTCACGAGCAAACGAGGATGAAAAGCCAAAGCCTTCCTCCACGCTGCGGGGCGTAGAGGAAGGAAGTTAGTCGGCCTAATTTACGATTAAACTAGTCGCGGTCTGGATGGTTATGGCGCCAATTCCAGTAATTGCCCTGCTCGCGCCGGCTATTTAGGTGGAACTCACGATAGTCTCTGTGCCTCTCGCCCAGGTATACGCGGTAGGAACGATCTTCGCGGTCATTCCATTCATGGTAGTCACGATGATTGCGATCGTAGTAGCGAGTATGATCACTGACAACCACTTCCTGCGCCGCGGCCGCCTGGGGTGCTACCGAGGCCGTGAGGGCCGCAGTGAGAAAAAGGAAACTCAGATATTTTGTTGTTAGGTGCACGTTGTCCTCCGTAAATCGCGAACTCCTAGGTAGGTGTTCTGGCTTGTAACGAGTATGGGCTGAACCTCGCTTCAAGTCTGTGCCATTGAGGACACAAAGTCGGGCGACCGGCCGGCTGAGCGCGGCATTCCTGTTGAATAGGGGTATCGATCGAGAGACTGGAGCAGTATTTCGAAACAAGGGTGCCGGCGGATGCGCAGGAAGCGCGGTTAGGGTTTCCAGGCGCTGACTTTGTGGACCATGTCCCAAACCATGTTGTCAAGCGCGAGGCCGATGTCCGGCTGCCCTGTCGCCCGCGTGTTCGTCAGCGCCGCCCAGCAAAACCCGGAAGCCGTGCGCACCATGATGGTCGTCGTTCCGGGCAGGCTGCCGCTATGCCACCAGTTGGGAGCGTTGTTGACGGCCCACCCGCGCGCGTAACCGGAATTCACAGGACTCGGACTCGTCATCATTTTGATCGTCTCAGGCTTGAGAATGTTGGCCGTGAATCTCGAGCCGTCGACGTGATTCAAAAAAAGTACAAGATCCCGCGGAGTCCCGAGCCAGCCCCCATGTGAGTCCATGCGTGTGACGTTCATATCGTAAGGCTTTTCTCCGTTTTGGCCGTAGTAAATCACTTCCTCGGGGAAACGCTCCTTAAGGGTGTTGCCGGAGATCCGCATATCGCGAATACCGCACCGGCCGAGAATCTCCTCTTGAACGAAGTCGCGGTAGGGCCGGCCAGTGATCTGCTCGATCACCCGTCCGAGAACGCAGTAGCCGAAGTTCGAGTAGGCGTAATTCGTTCCGGGAGGATTTCTGAGCGGTTTGGTGTCGAGCGTCCAAGTAATAAGCTGCGCGTGGTCCATCCCCAGATTCAGAAACATGGGATCGTCGCTTGAGTTCTCCCAACCGCCCGAGGTGTGCGTAAGGAAATGGTCGACGGTGATCTCTTCGACCCATTTTTTGTAAGGAGCTTTGCCGAATTTCATGCCGAGAACGCCGCCGCGGCCAAAAACCCGATCGTGCTGGCGAAGTTTCTCGCGTTCTATGAGCGTGAAAATGGCCGTCGAGGTGATTGGCTTGGTGACGCTCGCAATGCGAAAAAGATTTGAAACCGTCAAACGCTCGCGAGACTGCCGGTTCGACTCCCCAAACGGATTTTCATAGACCAAGCGGCCTTCACGAGCGATGGCGACCGCGAGGCCCGGTACATCGAACTTGCGCATGAACGCGGTCGCTACGGTGGTCATCTGCTCGCGCTCGGACGGAGAAATTTCCTCCGCTCGCAGGGCGTGGGCGAGCGCACCGGAGCCGCAAAACGGCATGGCCAGAGTTGAGGCTGATAGGATGCGCTGTATGGCCAATCTTCTGGTAATAGGAGGCATGAAGATTTCTCGAGAATATTTGGTCCGATTGTCAATTTCGCGGCATCTAAATTGGCGCCGAAATATAGCAATGCCTAGTGGGAGCGTCAAACGAGGGCGCTTTGCGATGCGGCGCAGTTGGGTGTAGGTTACCCCGGCTGGGGAAGGCTCGACGCGGGCCCTGCCAAACTTGGTGAAGGTGGTGAATATGGCTGGAGATACGGATAAGGAACTGTTGAGTCGGCGCGGTTTTTTGGGAGTGAGCTCGGCGGCGCTGGCTGCAGCCAGCGTGTTGGGACCCGATAGAGCCGCGGCCGAGGAGCAGGGTTCGACGCAGTATCCCAAGGGAGACAGGAGCGCGAGCGATCCCGGCCCGACCAACGGCGCCCTGGACGCGGCGAATCCGGATTCGGACCATCCTTTACCAACGGACGCGGGTGGAGTGCAAACCTTTAAATACCCGTTCTCATTCGCGCACAAACGATTTCAGGAAGGCGGATGGTCGCGCGAAGTGACGGTGCGCGAACTGGCCGTTTCGAAATCCCTTGCGGGCGTGGACATGCGCCTCACCGCTGGCGGCGTGCGGGAACTGCACTGGCACACCGCAGCCGAATGGGCCTACATGCTGTACGGAAGCGCGCGGATCACGTGCATCGACGGGGACGGCAAGAGCTTCGTGACGGACGTAAAAGAAGGCGATCTGTGGTACTTCCCGCCGGGAATTCCGCATTCGATTCAAGGGCTTCCACCGGATGGCACGGAGTTTATGCTGGTGTTCGACGACGGCAACTTTTCCGAGTACGAGACGGTGCTCCTGACCGACTGGATGGCGCACACGCCTCCCGACGTGGTGGCGAAGAATTTTGGCGTGGCGCAGTCGGCTCTGGCGAAGATGCCAAAAAAAGAGAGATTTATTTTCCAGGCAGATGTTCCCGGACCGCTTGCGGAGGATCAACGGCGTGCGGCCGGGGCGTTGGGCGCCTCTCCGATCGACTTTGCGTTTCGAACGACGCAGCATCCCGCGCCGACCAAGCTAGGAAACGGCGAAGTGCGAGTCATTGATTCCAGCAACTTCAAGATCTCGACCACCATCGCCGCCGCGATTGTCACCGTGCGTCCCGGCGGCATGCGCGAATTGCATTGGCATCCGAATGCGGACGAATGGCAGTTCTACGTCAGCGGCAAAGCGCGCATGACGGTATTTGCGACCGGCGCGCGCGCCAGAACGATGGACTTCGAAACGGGAGACGTCGGCTACATCCAAAGAACGCTCCCACACTACGTCGAGAATACCGGCACGACGGATCTGACATTCCTGGAAATGTTCAAGAGCAGCTACTACCAGGATCTGGCGCTTTCCGAATGGCTCGCGCACACACCGCCAGAATTGGTTGCAGCGCATCTGAACCTGGATAAGGCCACGCTTGACGCCATGCCCAAAGATAAGCCGCTGATCGTGCCGTAGCAACCGGTCGTTGCTGATCACCTTTTTCGGCTTGACCGGCAGGAGCCCTGTTATCATCCCGCTGTTGTCCTGGCGCCGCGGCCATGGTGCTCGACCCCAGCAAAAACAGCGGCCCCGCGAAGCACACCAGAGAACCACCGCGAAATACGCGACGATCATTCGTAGCGGAGCGCCACCAAGGGATCAACGCGAGCGGCTCGGCGCGCTGGGACCCAGCAGGCGACCAGGCCGGTGACAAGGAGCAGGAGCGGAACGGTCGTGAGTGTCGCCGCGTCGTAGGGCGAGACGCCCCAGAGCTGCGTAGCGATGACGCGGGCGACACCGAGGCTCGCCGCCAGGCCTATGGCCACACCTAAAATTACGAGGCGCAGGCCCGTACTTAGGACCAACTTCAGCACGTCGCCGCTCTCTGCTCCAAGGGCCATGCGAATGCCGATTTCGTGCGTTCTGCGCGCAGCGGTGTAAGCGAGCACGCTGTAAACGCCGATGGTCACGAGAACCAGACCGATAGTTGCGAAAATCCCCAACAGGAAGAATCCGAAGCGCGGGCCCGCGTAAGAGAATTGGCTGATGTAGCCCTCGAGTGTGCCCGTCAATGTGAGCGCGACGCTGCGATCGGTAGCCCAGATTTCCTGGCGTACGGCATTTAGCATGGAGAGAGGCTCCCCGGCGGTGCGAACGAGGACGCCGCGGCTAAACGAACCCGTCAACGTGTAGGGAATCCAGACTTCGGGTTCGCTGGGATCCTGCAATCCGCGGTTCTTTGCGTCGGCGACGACGCCGATAATTTCAAACCAGGGATCGTGCACGGGATCGGGAGCCGTTTCAAGATGTGCCAGACGAACGCGCTGGCCGATGGGATTCTCCTCGCCTAGGTATTTGTGCGCGAAGGTCTGGTTAACGACCGCGAACTTTTTCGCGCCGTTGACTTCGGCTTCCGTGAACGGCCGGCCCGTTAAGAATTGAAGCTTCAGCACAGGGAAATAGCCCTCGCTACAAAGTTGATAAAGCGCAGTCCATTTTTCCGAGTGCGTCTTGCCGGGGATTTCGACGTCAGTACCGATGCCTCCGTAGGGCGGCAACGTGCTGGTTTCCGTGGCTTCAACAACTCCCGGCATGGCTCTGAGCCGCAGCAGTAGCGGGCGGAAAAAGCCTGCGATCTGATCGGCGGTCTTGTAGCGGTCCTTGGGAAGCGGAAGCCTGGCCACAAGAATGTGATCAGGCTGCAATCCAAGGTGTACCTCGCGGAGAGCCACGAAGCTGCGCATGAGCAGGCCTGCGCCAACCAAGAGAGTGAGAGAGAGAGCCACTTCGAGAACAACGACGGCGTCTCGCAAGCGGCTGTGGCGAAAACCTCCGCTGACCCCTTTGCCGCTATCGCGGAGCGGATCGTTCAAATCACGCCGCGCGGTTTCGAACGCCGGTACCAAGCCAAAAACCAGCGCGGTGGCCACGGAAACGCCCAAAGTAAAAAGCAGCACGGGGACATTCAGGCGAATGGCTGCTTCGGCGGGAATGATTTCCTGGGGGATGAGCGCGACAAGCGATTTGAGGCCACCCCAAGCCAGCAACGCGCCGAGGCCTGCGCCGCCAGTGGCAAGGATGAGACTCTCGACGAGAAGTTGGCGCACGAGTCTCCAACGGCCCGCTCCTAGCGCCGCGCGGATGGCGAACTCTTTTTCGCGCGTCGTGGCGCGCGCCAAGAGCAGATTGGCCACATTGCCGCAACCGATGAGCAGAAGCAGTCCCACGGCGGCCAGGACGATGAAGAGAGTAGTGCGAAAGCGGCCGACGACCAAATCCGTGAGGGAGTGAATCTCGACGGTGAAATGTTTGGGGTAGTCCTTGGGATAGACGGTGGACAGATGTTGGGCAATGACGGAGAAATCCGCCTGCGCCTCGCGTTCGGAGACTCCAGGCTTCAGATGGCCAAGCATAAACCAGTAGCGATTGAATCCGAGCTGTGGAGTGGTATCGGCGCGGCTGGGCTTTTCCGGAATCCAGAGGTCGGCATCGCCCCAGGCAAAACGCGGCGGCATAACCCCGATGAGTGTGCGCGCCGTACCGTTCAAGACGAAGGTTTGGTTGAGGATGGCGGAGTCGGCATTGAAGCGGTTGACCCAAGTCTTGTAGCGTAGGACGAACACGGGGGGCGCGCCCGGTTCATAGTCCGCGGGCTCCATCACGCGGCCGACGAGCGCGGGCATGCCCAGAAATTCAAAGGTGCCCGGCGTCACATCCCCGCCGCTAAAGCGGTCCGTTCCTTGCCCATAGGTGTAGAGCACGTCTTCCCCGGCATTCGCGATGACCCGGTCAAAGACGTGATTCTGCCCGACGAAATCCAAATACTCGGGGCCGGAGTATCCGCCGCGCCCCCCGGGTCGATTTTGTTCCGTGTCATGGATTTGGACCGAAACGAAGTGCTGCGCGTCTGGGTAGGGGAAGGGCTCCATGAGAACATTCTCGATGACACTGAAGATGGCGGTAGACGCGCCGATGCCCAGCGCAAGAGTGACCATGGCCACAACGGCAAAGCCGGGGCTTTTCCTAAGGTTTCGACCAGCGTAGTGGATATCCTGCCAAAACGAGAACATGCGTGGGCCTCCCCGGGGTCGGTCGAAGACTCTCAAGTAATAAACGATGAGAGGCCGAATAAGTTCCGTCGCCGGCACGAAATTAGCGAACAGATTTTCACCGGCCTTGCTATGGACGGGAAACGCAGATGCGGGTTTGCTTGCTTCTCGCGCGTTTTAGATTCCGTGAATGAAAATTAATCTAAAAAGACGCTAAAACGATGGTTTGGCTGGCGGATGCGTTTCGGCTAGGATGTCCTGGCCTGTGCCACTGTCAATCAGAGCCGCCAGCCTCCGGCGGCGCGGTTTGACTGGAACGTTCTTGGTCCACGATCGCGTAACTTGAGAGGAGCTTCCCATGACGAGACTTACGATGGTGGCGTTGCTGGCGGCGAGCAGCGCGCTGGTGCCCAGCGCTCGTGCCGCGGGGCAAAGTTGCGAGCAACTTCAGCAGCTGGCGTTGCCGAATACAAAAATTACCTCGGCGCAAACCGTGGCACCAGGAACATTTGCCCCGCCAGCAAACGCGTCACCGTGGCTCGCAGGTGATGCGACTTTCTACAAGCGCCTGCCTGCATTTTGCAGGATCACGGCAGACGCCAAGCCAACCGCTGATTCGGATATCAAGATTGAAGTGTGGATGCCCGCAAGCGGGTGGAACGGAAAATTTCGCGGCCAAGGCAACGGCGGGTTCGCCGGGGAAATTGACTATCGCACGCTGGGGCTGGCAGTTGCACAAGGCTACGCATCGGCCGCCACCGACACCGGCCACGCAGCAGAAGGCACCAACGCGACTTGGGCGCTTGGGCATCCCGAGAAGATTATCGACTTCGCATACCGCGCCATCCACGAGATGACGGTGATAGGCAAAGCGACGGTCAAGGCTTTTTACGGCGACGCGCCGCAGCACGCGTATTTTGCAAACTGTTCGAATGGCGGGCGTCAAGCGCTGATGGAAGCGCAGCGCTATCCCGCAGACTATGACGGCATCCTGGCCGGCGCTCCCGCAAACTACTGGACACATCTTCTGGCGAGCGCGCTATATGATGCGCAAACGACAACGCTCGATCCCGCCAGCTATATTCCGACCAGCAAGATCCCCACGATTGCAAAAGCCGTCAAGGCGGCGTGCGACGGAAAAGATGGCGTAACCGACGGCATCCTGAATGACCCGCGGCAGTGCCACTTCGATCCGGCGATTTTGCTTTGCAAGGCGGGCGATTCGAACGCCTGCCTGACGAAGCCGCAAGTCACCGCGCTCGAGAAGCTGTACGAAGGCGCGCATGATTCCGAGAAGAGAGAGCTTTTTCCCGGATTTCTGCCAGGAGGCGAGGATGGCACCGGAGGCTGGGCGCTGTGGATAACGGGCACGGGGCCGGGCCAAAGCTTGCTGTTTGCGTTCGGCAAGGGATTTTTTTCCGACATGGTTTATGACCAGGCCGACTGGGATTACAAGAAGGCCAATCTGGACGAGGCGGTTGCCGCGGCAGACAAGAAGTTTGCGGCTGTGCTGAACGCGACGGAATCAAACCTAAAGCCGTTCTCATCGCGCGGCGGAAAACTGATTATCTATCACGGGTGGAACGACGCCGCGATTTCCGCGCTGAACACCATCAATTATTACGAGAGCGTGGAGAGCAAAATGGGCAAGCAGGATGCCGATTCGTTCCTGCGGTTATTCATGGTGCCTGGCCTGCAGCATTGCGGCGGTGGTCCCGGCCCCGATGTATTTGGCCAGATGGGATTCAGCACGGCGAACGATCCGCAGCACAACATGTATCTAGCACTCGAACAGTGGGTGGAAAAGGGCACCGCGCCGACCACGGTCATCGCTACGAAGCAGTCGGGCGAAGGCGCAGCGGCGACGAAGATGACTCGACCCCTCTGCGCGTATCCTCAGGTGGCGAAATACAAAGGCGTGGGCAACACAAATGATGCCGCAAGCTTTGTGTGTGCTGTGCCATGAGCGAAATGAAAACGCGTCCTGCGGCAGCGCGATCGAAAGATCCTTACGTGTTGTTTTCGGGGCGGAAGACGCGCTGGAAGCGGGGGCCCGTGAATTGAACGCCTACCAGGCGTTCACCTCGCGTGGAAAAATCCACGACATGGACTACCCGGCCTTGCGTGGCGAAGTCTGCCTCCCTGCGGCGCGCGGCGTGGTTGGAAAACGGGATGCGGATTTCGAGATCGGAGCCGATGCCGACGTCGAAACGCGTGACGAACGCGGCGCCGCTGCGGCATAGATTTTCGCTGGAGGTGTCTTCTTCAAAGGCAATACCGCGGCTGTCGCGACCCCGCACTTTTAGCGGGAGGCGGACGGCGATTCTACGCTCCGAGCGTTGCTTCGTGGCGGTCTCTGTCAAGTGGACCATGGGCGGGGTCCTCTTTTCCGGCGTTCGCTCGGCAGCCAAGATCTTGGGCAGCCGCCGCGCGGTCACTCAATTGAGCAGCTGACGAACGGCTGACTCCCGCGGCGGTTCGGCTCTCGAAGAAAGATTCGACCTTCTCGACAACCTCACGGGGCGTTCGCGCCGCATGTACAATGCGTCGAAGCTCGCTGCCGTTCCCCACGCCGTGAGTAAACCAGCAAGCGAACTGCTTCATTTTGCCTATACCATCGGGCAGGTTGGCAGCATTAATTTGCCCATAGTAGCCAGAAAGTAACTGATGGCGCTCGTCCTCGGTGGGCGTGTCGTAACGGCCGCTCGCGGCGTATTGCTCGATCTGCGAAAAAATCCAGGGATTGGTGGCCGCGGCTCGGCCGATCATCACGGCATCGCAGCCGGTTTCGCGGATCATACGCTCGGCGTCTTCTGGCGTGTTGATGTCGCCGTTACCGATGACGGGAATTCCGACCGCCCGCTTCACGGCAGCAATAATACCCCAGTCGGCGGCGCCTGAGTAACCCTGCAAGCGCGTGCGCGGGTGGACGGCGACGCCCTCCACGCCGATGCTTTCCGCCATTTTGGCGACTTCGACGGCGACGATGGAATTTTCGTCCCAGCCCGCGCGGAGCTTGATAGTCAGGGGGATTTTGACGGCGGCGCGGACGGATTTGAAGATTTCGCCGAGAAGCGGGAGATCCCGCAACAAGCCAGAACCGCCGCACTTGACGACTTTCTTGGCGGGGCAACCGAGATTTATGTCCACCGCGTCGTAGCCGAGGTCTTCGACCATGCGGGCTGCTTCGGCCATGACTTCCGGATTCGCGCCGAACAGTTGCGCGGTGATGGGGTGCTCGTCCTCCTGAAAATAGAGATAACGCAGTGTTTTGGCGGCGCTGCGGGTGATGCCTTCGGAGCTGGTAAACTCCGTCATGAGTAAGCCGCAGCTGCCAAGGCCCCGTATGACGCGGCGGAAGAGCGTGTCGGTGACGCCGGCCATGGGGGCAAGAACCGTGGCCGGGCGGATGGTCAGGCGGCGAATTTGAAAGCTTGTGGGAAGCATGGGTTCGTTCATCAACTGATCCAGTCTAGGCCGAGGCGGCGGGCTCTGGCAAGGCAAGAGCGGACCGCTCTGGTGGGCCCCAGAGGCGTGTAGAGGGGAGGCTGGGTGTCGCCCTGTCCGGGGAGTGGACGCAACGTAAGGGCGCGCCCGGGCTCTACAGCAGTGCCGGAGTGGGTCTAAGTTCCACTTCGCTTTGGTGTAGACTTTCCGGTGCCGAGCGGCGCGCGAGGCGCTTCCCTCCGACCGTCGATCCGCGGCATGGGCCGGGGTGATCCGGAGGCAATTTGACACGCACGCAGGAAGAATGCCGCGTACGGCGAATTAGAGGCTGGGAGTTTCCATGAAACGACGCGAAATGTTACGAGCGAGTGTTCTGGCGGGTGCCGCCGCTGCGCTGCGGCCTTCCCTGGCGACAGCCGAGAGTGCAGCCCAGGCATCCGAGTTGACGCCCGCGCAGAGCGGTGTGGACGCCTCGAAAGATCTGGCGGCGCCCGGGTGGAAGCCGGCTTTTTTGGATGAGCATCAGAATGAAACGCTGATTGTGCTGAGCGACCTGATTATTCCCGCAACGGACACTCCTGGCGCGAAGGAAGCGCTGGTGAATCGGTATATTGATCTTGTGCTGGCGGCCGAGACGCCCGAGACGCAGCGAGCGTTCTTGAATTCGCTGGGATATGTGGATGGCGAAAGCATGCGGCGTTCGAAAGCGGCGTTTCGCTACCTGTCGCGAGAGGACCAAGACATTTTGCTGCACGCGCTGGCGTATCCACGATTTGGGAGCGGATGGGCTGGCGATACGAATGCCGTGGCCGATCCGGGTCACGCTCATTTTGAAGCGCTAAAGGAGCGCATCATGACGGCCTACTACAGCTCCGAGATTGGCGAGAAAGAACTGGGTTGGGACGGGGCGTTTGCACACGGGCCGTATCAAGGCTGTGAACATCCGGAAGGGGAGCACAAGTGAGCGGGACTTCTATGGCGCAAGACCCTTTGCAGCAAACCTACGACGCCGTGGTTGTGGGATCGGGAGCTACCGGCGGCTGGGCCGCGAAACAGCTTGCGGAGGCAGGGCTGAAAGTTGCTTTGCTCGAAGCAGGGCGCGCGGTCAGTCCGAAAGAGTTTACCGAACACTTGCCCGCGTATAAGTTGAAATACCGGGATCATTCGCCGGAGGTGGTGCGCACGCGGCCGGTGCAGAAGCAGTGCTATGCGTGCATGGAATACAACTACGAGTGGTTTGTGAACGACCTCGAGAATCCGTACAGTACGCCGCCGGGAAAGCCGTTTACCTGGCAGCGGCTGCGTGTGTTGGGAGGGCGATCGCTGGTTTGGGGGCGGCAGAGTTACCGCATGAGCGATAACGATTTTAAGGCCGCGAGCCGCGATGGGTATGGCGATGACTGGCCGATTTCTTATTCCGAACTTCGGCCGTATTACGACACTGTGGAGCGGTACGTGGGTATCAGCGGAGCGGCGGAGGGGAATGAGATGCTGCCCGACGGGCAATTTCTTCCGCCCATGAAAATGAGTTGTGGAGAAGTTCAGCTGCGAGAACGCGTCAAGGCCAAGTTCGGGCACACGGTCACGATTGGGCGCGCGGCGGTCCTGACGCAGAATCACAATGGTCGGCTCGCTTGTCACTATTGCGGGCCTTGCGAACGCGGGTGTATGACGTTTTCTTATTTCAGCAGCCCGTTTACGACCGTGAAGGACGCGATTGCTTCAGGCAACTGCACGTTGTTTACGAACGCCGTGGTGAGCCATGTGGACATGGACTCGGAGACAAACAAGACGCGGGGAGTGACGTATGTGGATCGCTTGACGCGGCAGGTGAAGGAGGTGCGCGGAAAAGCAGTGATCCTTTGCGCCCAGGCGCTCGAATCGACCCGCATATTGCTGAACTCGTCAACGCGGGAGTATCCCAACGGGCTGGCCAATTCGAGCGGCGCGCTGGGGCATTATCTGATGGACCATGTCGTTGGGGCAGGAGCTTCGGGGCGTTTGCCGGATTTCAAAACTCTTCCCAATGCCAACGAGCCGGCACGGCCCAACGGGATTTATATTCCTCGCTTCCGGAACACTCCTTCTGGCAACCATCATTCGCGGTTCATACGCGGCTATGGCTATCAGGGCGGGGCCGGGGCAGGATTCAACTTCAGCGCCGAAGGGTACGGAGCGGCGTTGAAGAAGGCAGTGAAAGAAGGCGAGTACGAGATTTCGCTTGGAGCTTTCGGCGAATCGCTGGCGCGGTGGGACAATTACATCGAGATCGACCACGATTTAAAGGATGCGTGGGGGATTCCTGCGTTGCACATTAACATGACGCACGGCGACAACGAAGCCGCGCTCATGGAGGATGCCGGGGCCATGGGAGCGGAAATGCTCGAAGCGGCTGGCGCGAAAGATATCCGCGTGCAAGCGGGTGTCGAAATGCCGGGAATGGCCATACACGAGCTGGGGACGGCGCGCATGGGGAACGATCCGAAGAAATCGGTGCTGAATGCGTTTAACCAGGCGCACGACGTGAAGAATTTGTTCGTGATGGACGGGGCGAGCTTTGTGTCGTCCGCATGCCAGAACCCGACGCTCACGATGATGGCCGTTACCGTGCGCGCTTCGGAACACCTGGTCGACCGTTTCCGCAGAAACGAGATTTAGTGCGAACTCTTTCCGCACCCCTTCCCAGAGACAGATAACACCCCGGGGCACCGATGGTTGCTGGGAGGCGCCGCGCTTGCAGCTTGCGCCGCAGGCCGGCCAAGTCCCGCCCTGCTCCTTCATCGCGCGCGTCCAAAGCGACACGGGCTAATCGCCCGGGGTGGGTCGCTTAAACGGCGAGCCCGGAGGCGAGAACCAGAAGCATGCCAAGAATCCAGAGGAAATGTCCTACGCGGGGACGATCGTTTTCGTAGTGGAAGATGACCCAGCAGAACGGGATCGCGTGAACGTGGCGGCGCGGATCTTGCTGGTCATGGTTGGCGCTCCGCGGGTCAGTCGTGCTGGCAGATTGCGCTGCGGGCAGGGCAAGCCCGGCCCTGCCATTTTGATGAGTTCCACCAGCCGGACTAATGCATTTCGCCGCTGGGAGCCTTGAGAAATTCATCGAGGCGGAGGAATTTGCGGCCGAGGGCGGGGCTGTAGGTGGACCATTCTGCTTCGCCGGAGTCGGTGGCCAGGGCGGCGCGGGCCGCGGCCATTTTGGAGTCCATGTCATCGAGGTAGTGGAAGACCATGGCTTCGCGGATCATCGGCAACTTTGGCGAGCCGAATTCGTATTGGCCGTGATGGCTGATGAGGAGATGTTGCACTACGGTTTTAAGATTGGCGGGAAAACCTTCCAGAGCGTCCATGGCTTTGGAAACGGTTTCGAGTTCCATGACGATGTGGCCGAGGAGCTGGCCTTCCGTGGTGTAGCCAATGGCGCGGTCGTAGCAGAGCTCGTCGAGTTTGCCAACGTCGTGGAGGATGGCGACGGTCAGGAGCAGGTCGAGCCGGAGTTCGGCATAGTGCCGCGCAACTTGTTTGGCGAGGCCGCAAAGGCCGACCACGTGTTCGAGCAGGCCGCCGATGTAGGCGTGATGCATGACTTTTGCGGCGGGGGCGCGTTTGTAGCGTACGGCGACGGCTGGGTCGCTGATGACGGCATTCAGCAATTTTTTGAGCCAGGGGTCCTCGACGAGGTTCGCGTATTCGAGCAGTTCGGCCCACATCTTGCCGACGTCTTCTTTCGTGTGTGGGAGAAAATCGGCTAGATCGACTTCTTCGGGCCTGGCGCGGCGGACTTGCTGAAGAGAGAGCTGTGGTTTGTTGCGGTAGATCTCGACGCGCGCCTGAACTTTTACGAAGTCGTCACGGCCGAATTCCTTGGCGATGGCTTCAAATTGGTCCCACATCCTGGCTTCGATGGTTCCGCTGCGGTCGCCCAGCTCGAGACGAAGATATTGCTTGCCTTCTCGCGTATTGCGAATTTCTTTTTCGTGAACAAGAAAGTAAGTGGTGATGGTTTGTTCGGTGCCGAGGTCGGTGACGAAAGACGTCTTCATCAGGCGCCTGTGTCGGTGGAACGCTTGCCGAAGAGAAGGTATTTCTTGTGCCCCTTTTTGTTCTTGGTGACTTCGGGGGTGGCGCTGACTTCCTGGATTTCGGAGTTGCTTCCGCCCGCCGCATCCTGATAGCCGGGCTTGATGACGACGTAGCTTTCTTCGCGGAGGGTCTTTAGATATTCGCGGAGAGCCGGCTCCATGCGCTGGCTATAGAGCTTCTCGTTGATCTCATTTTCGACTTTGGCAAGGGACTGTTCGCCTTCGTCGTAATGCTCGAGGACCTGCATGATCAGGAAGCCCTGCTTCGTTTCCATCACTTCGGTGAGGTCGTTTCGCTTCATTTTGAAGACCGTGTCTTCAAGTTCTTTGGAGAGCTCGCCGCGCTTGTATTGCCCCAAATAGCCGCCTTGTTTGGCGGTGGTGCCGTCGGAATAGCGCTTGGCAATTTCAGCGAAGTCTTCTCCGTCCATGATGCGCTTCCGAGCCGTTTCTGCTTTTTTCTTCAGCTCGGCTACTTCCGTAGCGTCTTTACCAGTCGTATTGACCTCGATGGATCTCAGAGCGACTTGTTCGGGCCGCATGAATTCTTGCTTATGCTCGTCGTAATACTTCTGGATTTCGTCCTTGGGGACGCTGATGTGGGAGCCGACTTCGCTGCTGATAACCTTTTTGGTGAGCAAACCACTGCGGATATTGTTCTTGAAATCTTCCCAGTTGATACCCTGCTTGGAAACGGCTTCCTCGAGAGCTTCCATGCTGGGGAGTTTGTTTTCGATGCGGATTTGGTCGAGCTGCTTGATGACATCCGGCTCGACGCTGATGCCCATGTCTTTGGCGCGCTGTACGAGAAGGGATTGATCGATCAGTTCGCGGAGCGCGTTTTTCTTGCGGTCCTCGATCAGCTGGTTCAACTGTTCCGGAGTGCAACGGTTCTGACAATCTGACTTGGCATCTTCGTCGGCAGTCGCTTTAGCGTGTTCGAACTCGGAGCGGGTGATGACTTCATTGTTGACGCGAGCGACGATTTCTTCGACGACTTTGCCTTCGGAGGCCGAGACAGCGGGCTTTTTGGCCGGGGCAGGGACGGACTTCTTGGGAGCAACGGCCGCTGGAACGTCGGCGGGAGCCTCATCCGGTTTTTCGAGAGTGGGTTTGGGGGGCGGATTCTGCGTTTGGGGAGCCGGAGTGGGCTGCTGGGCCGCGAGCGGCAGGGCCACCAATAGCGCCGCAATGACTGCGAGATTTCGCATGGAGTTCCTCATCTATAGAGTTTAGCTCTGGCCTTCGAGGCCGAGCAATACGTTTCTGAGGGCGCCCGGGACGGACTCGCCACGGGTGGTTTCCAGCCAAAGCACGCCGCCGGGGTCAAGTTTGATGCCCTTGCGCGAGCGCACGACTTTAACGAGTGTGGCGGGATCGAGCGGCGTTTCCGCGTGGAAGCGGATCGCCACGCGGTTGCCCTGGCGCTCGACCGCGGAGATGCGCAGGCGCTCACACATGGATTTGAGGACGGCATACTCCAAAAGGTTTTCTACCGTGGCGGGCGGAGCGCCAAAGCGGTCGGTTAGTTCGCGGTGGACGTCCTGTTTTTCTTCCTGGCTGGCAATGGAGGAGATGCGTTTGTAGGTGCGCAAGCGGAGGTTCTCGCTGGGGATGTAGTTTTCGGGGATACGGACGTCTAGGCCGAGGCTCAGGGTGGTGCGCAGCTCGGGGACAGATTCCTCGCCCTTGAGCTTGGAGACGGCGCGCTCGAGCATTTGGCAATACATGTCAAAGCCGATGGCTTCGATGTGCCCGTGCTGCTGGCGGCCGAGCATGTTGCCGGCGCCGCGAAGTTCAAGGTCGAGAGCGGCGATGCGGAAGCCGGCACCTAGTTCGCTGAACTCCTTCATGGCGGAGAGGCGTTTGCGGGCGATTTCGGAGAGGGCCGTGTCGGGGGGAACCAGGAGATAGGCGTAGGCGCGTTGATGCGAACGGCCGACCCGGCCACGCAATTGATAGAGTTCGGCCAGGCCCAGGCGATCGGAGCGATTGATGAGGATGGTGTTGGCGCGGGGGATGTCGAGGCCATTTTCGACGATGGTGGTGGCGACCATCACGTCGGCCTCGTCGCGGATGAATTTCAGCATTACGCTTTCTAGTTCTTTTTCGCCCATTTGGCCGTGGCCGACGACTACGCGGGCCTTGGGTACCAGCTTTTGGACCAGAGTTGCCAGCGAGTAGATAGATTCGACGCGGTTGTGGATGAAATAAACCTGGCCGTCGCGGGCGAGTTCGTTCTCGATGGCGCGGCGAACCAAATCCTCCTGGAAGGAAGCGACCACCGTCTGGATCGCGAGGCGGTCGCGCGGCGGAGTTTCGATTACGGACATATCGCGCAGGCCGACGAGCGACATGTGCAGAGTGCGCGGAATGGGTGTGGCGGAGAGAGCCAGCGCGTCGACGTTTTGGCGCATCTCTTTGAGGCGTTCCTTGTGGGCCACGCCAAAGCGTTGTTCCTCGTCCACGACGAGCAGGCCGAGGTCCTGGAACTTGACGTCTTTCGAGAGCAGGCGGTGAGTGCCGATGACTATGTCGACCTTGCCGGCTTCGAGGTCGGCGAGAATTTTCTTTTGTTCTGCGGGGCTGCGGAAGCGGCTGAGCATTTCGATGCGCACAGGAAATGCAGCGAACCGTTGTTTGAAGGTTTCGAAATGCTGGAAAGCGAGAATGGTTGTGGGTGCGAGAACCGCGACCTGCTTGCTGTCGGAGACGGATTTGAAGGCCGCGCGCATGGCTACTTCCGTTTTTCCGTAGCCGACATCGCCGCAGAGGAGCCGGTCCATCGGAGTGGGGCGCTCCATGTCGCGTTTGATGTCGGCGATGGCAGTGTTTTGGTCGGCGGTTTCTTCGAATTCAAAGGCGTCTTCGAATTCGCGCTGGAAATTGCCGTCCGCGGAAAACGCAAATCCTTGGGCGGTTTTGCGAGCGGCATAGAGGGTGAGGAGTTGATCCGCCATGTCTTCGAGGGACTTGCGGACTCTGGTTTTGCGCGTGTTCCAGCCGGTGCCGCCTAGTTTGTCGAGTGTGGGGTGCGAACCTTCGACGACCCGATAGCTTTGCACCAGGTCCATGCGTTCGAGAGGGACGTACAGGCGGGCGTCGTCGGCGTAGCGGAGGAGCATGAATTCGCCGCGGTGGCCGTCGGATTCGATCTGGCGGAGGCCTTCGAACTGGCCAATACCGTGATCGACGTGAACGATGAAGTCGCCGGGTCTTAGTTCGGCGAAATCGGTGAAGAAGCCGGAGGTGCGGATTTTGTGGCTGGGTCGCTCGACCGTCGGGGCCACATCGAAAAGATCAGCGTGGCCAAAAATGGTCAGCTTGGCTTCAGGAAAAGTCACGCCTTCGGCAAACGGTGCGCGCATCAGGAGCAGGCCGGCGGTTTCGAGAGCGCCTTCGGCGGTGAAACCGGCGGCGGCGTTTTCCGATTCGCCGAGGACGTACGGCACGTCGTATTCGCGGGAGATGTCGGCGAGACGTTCGAGCTCGCCGGTGCTTGCGGCGGTGAGGAAAGCCTTTCCGCCTGAGGCGAGCTGCGATTTCACCGCGCTCATGCACGCAACCACGTCGCCATGGAAGCGCGAGCTGGGTCTGGAAGAGAGTTCGAATTGCGGGGTGGAGCCGATGTTGACGGCGAGCTGCTGCAGATAGGCTTGGGAGGTCTTTGCCAGCGCGCTTCGAAACTCTTGTTCATCTAGAAAGAAATGCACAGCGGAGGGCGCAGTGGCGCTTCCGTGGCGCTCGTAGATTTCAGTGGCGTGCGTCAGATGTTTTTCTGCGGCGTCGCGCAGGTTTTGCGGTTCGTCCAAAAAGACAATTGGTTTGAGCGAGCTTTCAGCAAGTTCGAAGAGCGAACTTTGGCCGCTTTGCTCGGAAGGTCCGAAGAAAGAGGTTGCCTCCCAGGACGGGGCTGGCGATTGTGTTGCGCCGACCAGCGCGGCTACGTTCCATTCGGTGAGCGGCAGGAGCGTGGTGCGCTGGACCGGCGCGATGGAGCGCTGCGTGCGCGGGTCAAATTCGCGCACCGACTCGACGGTGTCTCCCAGAAGCTCGATTCTTACCGGGCGCGGTGCTTCGGCGGAAAATACGTCCACGATGCCGCCGCGCATGGCGAACTGGCCGGGTAGCTCGACCATTTCTGTGCGGGTGTAGCCGACGCCCGCGAGATGCTCGATGAATTCCTCGAGCGGGACTTCCGCGTCTTTTGTGAGCGTTCGCGCCAGCGACAGATAGAGCGTGGCATCTTGATAGCGCCAAAGAGCCGCTTGCACTGGAGCGATGACCAGCGAAACTTGCCCATCGGTCAGCCGGAATAGCGTTGCGGCGCGGCGTTCGAGAATGTCCGGGTGCGGGCTCTGCGATTCCCAGGGCAGCGTGTCGAACGCCGGGAGCGTTGCGACTCCTCCGCTTATCCCTGGGAAAACGTTCGAAAAAAAGCGGACTGTTTCCGCTAGAGCTTCGGCGCGTCGATTTGAATCGGTGATGAAAAAGGCGGGCCGACGTAGCTCATGGGTGAGATACGCGGCGAGTAGAGCTTTGGCGACATCATGCAGGCCGGAAAGAGAGATGTGTTGCGCCCCATCGCGCAGTGCGCCCAGCGCGCCCTCCACCGACGGGTGGCGGAGCACAGCATCCAATCGTTCGCGAACGGCGGGAAGAATCATGCGTGGACGTCAGGCTTCCACGCGAGAGGCACGAGCGCCTTCGCGGATCTTTCCGAGGATGGCCGTGGTGGAGTAACCCGGGACTACGGGAATGGAAACGACGCGGCCGCCAGCGGCTTCTACTTCTTCGCGGCCGACGATTTGATTGCCGGGCCAGTCGCCGCCTTTTACCAGCACATCCGGAAGCAGGCGGGCGATGAGTTCCTGTGGCGTCAGATCATCGAAAATCACGACCGCGTCGACGCATTCCAGCGCAGCGAGAATTTCGGCACGTTCGCGTTCCGGCAAGAGCGGACGCCCGGTGCCTTTCAGTTGGCGGACACTGGCATCACTGTTGAGGCCAACGATGAGCGCATCCCCGAGACCGCGAGCTTGCTCGAGGCTGCCGATGTGCCCGGGGTGCAGCAAATCGAAACAGCCGTTGGTGAAAACGACCTGGCGGCCGTTGCGTTTCTCGCGGCCAAACCGCAGAATCGCTTGCTCAAGAGTCAGAATCTCCGGATTCAAAGGGACTCCATGAATGCCCGTGCAAAAACAGCCCTGGCGCTGGATGAAAAGCTAGTTTATCACGCACCGCGGGGGCTGTGCCTCGGGGCCGGGAGTCTCTCGTGAAAGCGAACAAGACGATTCGTGCGCTTGCTGGCGTGGGACTCTCGGGCCTCGGTCTGTGTCTGGCTCTGGCAGTTCCCTACCAATCGCATACTTTTCGGATTGACGCCGGCGGATGCCGTTTGGTGACCGACATCGTGGAGCCGGCTGGAGGCACGCCACAAGGATACGTTGTTCTTCTCCATGGGCTCTCGGCGAACAAACGGATCATGTCCTACATTGCGGCGGGGTTCGCGGCTCAAGGGTTACGCGTCTTTGTGCCGGACCTGCCGGGACACGGGCGGACGGACGGTCCTTTCTCATACGAACGATCCGATCAGTGCAGCGAAAACCTGGTTCACGAGCTCTTGGCGCGCGGTTTGCTTGATCCGGAACGCACCATTCTAGCAGGTCATTCGCTGGGCGGGGCCATTGCGTTGCGCGTTGCAGGGCGCGTGCCGCTCGGTGGCGTGATAGCGATTTCGCCGGCTCCCATGCGGCCGATTCGGGGAATCTCGCCGGAAATGATGCCGTTTCATGAGTTTGGGGCGCCGCCGGCTCATTCGCTGGTTATGAGCGCCGCTTGGGAGTCGGAAAGAATCCGGGGCGCAGCTCGAGATTTGGTGCCGACTCCGGGCGATGGAACGAGCGAATATGTTGTGATTCCGCGCTCGACACACGTCAGCATCTTGTTCGACAGGACGGCGATGTCGGACGCCCAGAACTGGGCAGTTCGCGTTTTGCATTTGGAATCGAAGCCGACTTTGCCCACACGCCGGGGGATTCTTGGATTCTTCGCGGGATTTCTAGGGATACTTTTACTTGCGGGGCCTTTTCTTCGGGAAACTTTAGAGAGCAAGAAGCACCGAGCCCCCATGGTCGAAACCGTTGTCGCTCGCCGAAGAGGCCGGGCTTGGACCGAACTTGCCATCATCGCGCTCGGCACTGTCGGGCTTCTCTCCTACTGGAATCCGCTTGGCGTGCTGCATTTGTTTGAAGGCGACTATCTCGCGAGCTTTCTTCTGATTCTTGGAGTCGTCTTGCTCGTTTTGCATGGCAACCTGCTGCGGGGTTTGTTCAGCACCGGCACAATCGACGGCCCGCCGGCCAGACATCTGTACTTCACCCTGCTTGCGGCAGGCTTCGGGGCGTTTCTACTGTACTTCCTGGTCACCGCGTGGATTGATTTGACCTTCAGCGAGGCATGGATTACGGGGGCCCGATGGACACGCTTTGCGCCGCTCTTCATGGCCGTGCTTCCTTATCACCTCGCGGAGGAGTTCTTGCTTGGTCCGGCGGTTCCCGGCAAACGGTCACGGCGATTGTTCACGGCGCTCGGGCTTCGATTAACGGCGTGGGGCGCGATCGTCGTGGGAATATTCCTCTTGCACAGCGGAGAAGTGTTGCTCGTTCTGCTGGCGCCTTACTTTGGGCTGTTTTGCCTGCTCGAGAGGTGGGGGATGAATGTTGTCCGGGAAGTTACGGCGTCGCCCGCAGCGACCGCCCTTTTCGGTGCTATACTGCTCACCGGGTTTTGCCTGGTGGTCTTCCCCACCACGTGATGGGGCCCCGTTACCTAGA
>Ga0210395_10000709_pt1 | contig 25394 bp, 23 predicted proteins | sample IncBWH4OmetaG_FD_150861 | JGI IMG/M metagenome (GOLD analysis project Ga0210395, IMG submission 150861) | Forest soil microbial communities from Barre Woods Harvard Forest LTER site, Petersham, Massachusetts, United States - Inc-BW-H-4-O ... | reverse complement strand
AAAATCGATCAGCTCCGGCAGGTCCAGCGCCTCGAAATAGATCACGACGTGCCAGCCGAGTTTGGCGATGCGCCCCGCAATCTCCATCAGCTCATCCTTCGGCGTGAAGTCCACCAGCCGCTTGACGAAGTTGAAACGCACGCCGCGAACACCAGACGCGTGCAACGCCTGCAGTTCCGCATCGCTGACGCTACGCTTCACCGTCGCAATCCCGCGCGCTCGTCCCCGCGCCGCGGCAAGCGCATCGACCACAGCCGAATTGTCGGCGCCGTGGCAGGTCGCCTGCACGATGACATTGCGTGCAAAGCCGAGATGATCGCGCAAGCCAAACAGCTGCGCTTTCGAAGCGTCGCACGGCGTATATTTTCGCTCGGGCGCGAAAGGGAATTCGGCTCCGGGGCCGAACACATGACAATGCGTATCGACCGCACCTTCAGGCAATTTGAAGCGCGGCTTTGAGGGCTGCGCATACCAGTCGAGCCAGCCGGGTGTTTTTTCGAATGGCATGTGCGGCTTTCTTCTGTTCGCGGGCGTTTCTTTATCCCTCCCCCTTGTGGGGAGGGTGGATCATCGTGAGCGAATGCGAACGATGAGCCGGGTGGGGGGTAGTTTGAGGAACCCCCACCCTGGCCTTCGCTTTGCTCAGGCCGTCCCTCCCCACAAGGGGGAGGGATGAACGCTGCGGCCACAGCGCGCGTTTATTCCACTTCAGTTTTCGTCTTCGATTTGATCGACGCCAGAATCCGATCCGCCTCGGTACGCCAATTGCTCTCGCGCGCAAAACCTTTTGTCCCACGTTCCCCGAACAGGCCTTCGTCGGCGAGATCCGCCACCCAGGCCTGGCGCTCGGCGGTGCCCTGCGCCGACCACGGTGTCAGGCCGGCCTCGCGCACGGTCTCGGCGACTTCGCGCACCTCTTCGCTGCGGCGCCGGCCATGTTCGATCACGCGCTGGAAAAAATAGGCGCCTTGCTTCTCCCAGTCGATGCCGGGAAAGGTTTCCTTCAGCGAGGCCAGCACCGCGTCCTCCACGCCATAGGCGCGCGCGGTGGTGAAGCTTTCGATCACCATCGCCTCAAGGCCCTTGATCATCACGCTGCGGCACATCTTCACCGCGGACGCGACACCGAGCTTGTCGCTCGCGACCTTGGGGACGAACCCCAATTCTGCGAGCTGCGGTGCCAGCGCCGCGGCGTCGCTACCGCCGAGCAACAGCGGCACCTTGATGCGATAGGGCGGTACTGATGTCATGACTGCGCCTTCGACATAATGCCCGCCGGCGGCATCGATCAGTGCGGCAGCACGTTGTTTCGCGCCGGGCGAGGCCGAGTTGAAGTCGAGATACCATGCGCCTTGCTTGACGGCGGCCGCGCAGGCCTTGGCCACCGGCACGGCCTGGCTCGCGGTCACCGCCGAGACGATGAAATCCGATTGCGCGGCGAGGTCGGCATGCGAGGCGGTCAGTGTCACGCCGTGTTGCCCGGCGTGGTCGCGCAAGGCGCCGCCGCTTTGGTCGCTGCGAAGCTTGATGTCGTAAGCCGCGACCTTGATCTCCTGCTTGCGCAGGTCCTCCGCAAGAATGCGGCCGACTTCGCCATAGCCGATCAGGCCGACATTCCATTGCTTGGGATCGGTGGAGGGGGTGGTCATGATGGGCGTCTCTCTCCTGGACGAATTTTTGTGGGGCGAATTTTATTGCTTGGGAATTTTCGCCTTCTCGATCACGGCTCGCCATTTCTCGATGTCGGAGGTGAGGCGTTGTTCGATCGCCTCCGGCGTGCCGGCCTTGGCCTCGATGCCGAGCGCGAGCATTTTCTTTTTGGTCTCGGCATCGGCCAGGATGTCCTGCAACGCGGCGTTCAGCGTCTTGATGACTTCGGGCGGCGTGTCGGTGCGGGCAAACAGCGCGTTCCAGGACACTACATCGTATTCGGCGACGCCGCTTTCCTGCACGGTGGCTAGCTCCGGCGTCGATTCCGATCGCACCGCGCCGGAGGAAGCGAGCGCCTTGAGTTTACCGTCGGCGATGTTGCCCTGGAGGACCGAGTAGCTGTCGACCACGAGCGCTACATTACCCTGCAACAGCGCCACTTCAGCTTCGTGGTTGCCGCGAAACGGTACCAGCGTGAAGTCGATATTGGCTGATGTCTTGAACAGTTCGGCGGAGAGGTTTTGCGTCGAGCCGACATTGATGGTGCCGACGTTGAGCGCGCCCGGCTTGGCCTTGGCGGCGGCGATGAATTCGGCCAGCGTCTTGAATCCGGAGGAGGCGCTGGTGACGAACGCGAAATCGAAAAATCCAAGACTCGAGACCGGCGTGAAATCCTTTACCGGATCGAACGGCAGTTTCTCGAACAGCGACACGCTGACCGCGGTGCCGTTGGTCAGCATGATCAGCGTGTAGCCGTCAGCGGCCGCGCCCAGCGTCGTGCGCGCCGCGGTGATGCCGCCGGCGCCGGGTTGATTCTCGACGTAAAAGCGTTGCTTGAGCTTTTCGGCGAGTTTTTCGGCGACGATGCGCGCGGTCGAATCCGCGACGCCGCCGGCCGCAAACGGCACGACCAAGCGGACCGGACGATTCGGATAATTGGCCTGGGCGAACGCGGGAAGCACCGCGCCGATCGTGGTTATTGTGGCCAAAACGGCAAGGAGCGCCGGCAAAAGGTGAGGCTTGATTGAATCGGATGTTCTCATACGCAGGCACGATAATTGGCGAGGATGGATCGTTCAATCCATCTTGCGGGAAAGCGGCCATGCCCTCTCACGGCTTGCTTAATTAAATGAGCGACGACAGTGTCCCGGCCCCTGCAATCAGGGCGACCACTACCCATGACGGCAGCTTCCAGACCGTCAGCAGCAGGAAACCCACAAGCGCGAGCGCAAAGTCGCGCGGGGTTATGACGGCGCTGGTCCAGACCGGATTGTAAAGGGCGGCGCCGAGGATGCCGACCACGGCGGCATTGGTGCCGCGCATCGCTGCCTGTGCGGCGGGTCGGGTGCGAAAGCTATCCCAGAACGGCAGCATGCCATAGACCAGCAGCATGCCCGGTAGCAACAGCGCGACCAGCGCAATCGTTGCACCCGCCAGTCCGTTCGGAGGCGTGTTCATGACAGCGCCGAGATAGGCGGCAAACGTAAACACCGGTCCCGGCGCGGCCTGGGCCAGACCGTAGCCGGCGAGAAACGCCTCGTTGCTGACCCAGCCGGGCGTCACCACCTCGGCCTGCAACAGCGGCAGCACGACATGGCCACCGCCGAACACCAGCGAGCCGGAACGGTAGAAAGCGTCGAACACGGCGAGCCCATGCGAGCCCATCGCCGCCGCCGCGATCGGCGTCGCCAGCAATAGCGCCGCAAAGAAACAAAGCGCGATGCCGCCACTCAAGCGCGTCACCGGAAAGTTCAGCCGGCCGGATACGGCGGCAACCTCGCCGCGGCAAAGCCACAGGCCGAGAACCGCGCCGAGCACGATCGCCGCAATCTGTGCCAGCGATCCCGCAAATGAGACGACGACCGAAAGTGCTGCGATCGCGATGGCCGCGCGCGGGCGATCCGGTGCCAGGCTTTGCGCCATGCCCCAGACCGCCTGCGCCACCACGGCAACTGCAACAAGCTTCAGCCCGTGCAGAAAACCTTCAGCGACCGGCCCGGTGAAATGCGCAGCACCCAGCGCGAAGGCGAACATGATCACGGCGGAGGGCAGGGTGAAGGCCAGCCACGCCGCCAGTCCGCCAAGGAGCCCGTTGCCGCGCAGCACGCCCAAGGAAAAGCCGACCTGGCTCGATGCCGGGCCCGGCAGAAACTGGCAAAGCGCGACAAGATCGGCAAAGGTCGCTTCATCGAGCCATCGTCGCCGGATCACCAGCTCTTGCCGGTAATAGCCGAGATGGGCGACCGGGCCGCCGAAGGACGTCAGGCCCAATTTGAGAAAGGCCGCGAACACTTCGCCGATCGATCCGCGTTCTTTCGCGGCTGTGGCGTCGGGCGAAGTGGATGGCTTCATGGCGTTGTTCCGGAGTTGGATCATTCCACGCAATACCACGCGGCCACTGGCGCGGTCACCATGCGAGACAGTTAAGCGCAGCCGTTGGCGTTGACACACCGGCCTTGCGGCCCTCTATTGTCGGCCGGCGACCTCTGGGGAAACGAAAAATGCCGATCAATCGACGCAATGCGCTGAAAATGTCAGCCGGTTTTGCTGCCGCCGCCACAGGCGGATTTTCCTGTATCGAACTCGCCAAGGCCGGTCCGATTGAAGTGCCTGTTATCGACAAGCTCAGCGTGCGGGTTTTGGTCGATAGCGCGACCGATATCTATTTCAAGCCGGCCGAAGTCGCCGGCGTGAAAGCCGAACCCGGCCGCTCGGCGAATTCGATGTTGCCGTTGCACAGCGAATGGGGACTGTCGCTGTTTCTGGAGCCGCAGCGCGGCGATATCAAACGCACGTTGATGCTCGACTACGGTTGGACGCCCGAGGCCATCAACGGCAACATGGAGCTATTGAAAGTCGATCCTTCCAAGATCGACGTGCTGATCATGAGCCACGGACATTGGGATCATCTCGGCGGCATGATGGGTTTCCTCGACAAGCACCGCAAATCGATGCCCGCCGACCTTACGATGTATGCCGGCGGCGAAGACAATTTCTGCCAGCGCTACGCCCGGAACGGATCGGGCGACTTGAGCGACTACGGCATGCTCGACCGCCGCGATCTCGCCAAGCGCGACGTCAAGGTCATGTTGTGCGAAACGCCGACCGTGATTTCCGACGTGGCGTTCACGACCGGCAGGATCAAGCGCAACTCGATCGAAAAAGTGCTGCCGAACTCGATGGTGGAGTTCAAGCTCAAGGACGGCGCGGGCTGCAACTGGAGCCACTATTTGCCGGCCGAAATGGAAGGCAAGATCGTGCCCGACGAGCACATCCACGAGCATGCGACCTGCTTCAATCTGAAGGACAAGGGCCTGATCGTCATCTCTTCCTGCGGCCATGTCGGCATCGTCAACTCGGTGCGGCAGGCGATGGAAGTCTCCGGCATCGAGAAGGTGCATGCGATCATGGGTGGCTTCCACCTCGGGTCGGCGCCGGCGGATTACCTGACGCAGGTCGTCGCCGAGATCGGCAAGCTCAATCCGGATGTCGTGATACCCATGCATTGCAGCGGACTTAATTTCACCCTGGAAGCGCAGCGGCAGATGCCGGGCAAGGTGCTGACCACCACGACCGGCACCCGCATCACCTTCGGCATCTGACCCGTAGCCATGAAGCGTCGTACGAGCGCGAAGGCGTGGCGTCTGATCGCCGCGCTGTTTGCGTTTGTCATTTCGGTCGATGCGACGAGGGCGGAAGACACCCCGCCCGATCAAGCCGCGGCCGCGCGGATGATGGACGATCTGATGTACGGTCGCGGCACGGTCGGCGGTCCGTTCACGCTCACGGATCAAAATGGCCGCACGCGCAGCGACAGCGATTTTCGCGGCAAACTGATGATCGTCTATTTCGGTTACACGTTCTGTCCCGATGTGTGCCCGGCCGACCTGATGGCGATCACGCAGGCACTCGACGCGCTGGGGCCTGCGGCCGACGGCGTGCAGCCGATCTTCATCACGGTCGACACCGAACGCGACACGAAGGTGCTGGCGGAATATGTCCGGGCATTTCACAAGAGCCTGATCGGGCTGACCGGGACGCCGGAACAGATCCGAAAGGTCGCCAACGCCTACAAGGCGTTTTACGCGAAGGTGCCGGGAACGGGCGATGGCGACTATGCGATCGACCACACCGGGGTCATCTATTTGATGGGGAGAGGCGGCGAATATCTCGGCTTCATGCCGCCGCAGACCGGGCCTGAAAAACTCACCGAAATTCTGCGCAAACAGCTTTCGAAATAGCGAAAATTCTTACATCAGGCTTACGGCAGACGGTTCCCGTTAACCCCGCGAGCGTTTGCATGCTTGTCGATTGCCGCAAAAGGCCGCAAAGCTGGCGGTGAGAATTCCCCGCGATGGGCCGCGCCATGCGTCTATTGGTTGTCGAGGACAATGCGACACTGTCCGAGCTGCTCGCCAAGGGCCTGCGGACGGCCGGCTATGAGGTCGACCTGCTCGCGACCGCGGCGGAAGCCCGCACCGTGCTGATGACCACGACCTATGCGGCCGTCATTCTCGATCTCGGTTTGCCCGACGGCGACGGGCTCGCGGTGTTGCGCGAATTGCGCCATCGCAAGGATTCGACGCCGGTGCTGGTGCTCACCGCGCGCGGCGGCTTGCAGGACCGTGTCTCGGGCCTGCGCAGCGGCGCCGACGACTACATGGTCAAGCCGTTCGCGCTCGAAGAGTTGGTCGCGCGGCTGGAAGCGCAGTTGCGCCGGCCGGGTCAGCAGCTCGGCAACTCCCTGCACATCGCCAATCTCGAATTCGACCTGCGCGGCCGGCAGGCGCTGATCGACGAACAGCCGCAGATGCTGTCGGCGCGCGAGACCGCGGTGCTGGAACTGCTGATGCGCAGCAAGGGCAGGGTGGTCTCGAAGAAGCAGGTCGAGGATCATATCTTCGGGCTGTCCGGCGATGTCGCCTCCAACGCCGTCGAGGTTTATGTCCATCGCCTGCGCAAGCAGCTTTCCGACCGCGGCGCCAAGGTGACGATCCACACCATCCGCGGCGTCGGATATCTCATCGCCGAGGAAAAGCGTGATCCGGTTTGACTCGATCATCTCGCGCATCGTGATCCTGCATGTGATCGCGGTGGCGATCACGTCGGTTCTGATGTCGGTGGCGCTGTCGTGGCTATTGAGCGCGGCCACCAACAACATCCATAACGATGCGATGGAAGAGCAGGCGGTCTCGCTCGCCGCGCATCTCGTGCTCGAGCCCGACGGCCGCCTTTCGCTCGCTTTGCCGCCGAACCTTCAGGGGTTTTATTCGCAGCCCTATGGACGATATTCCTATGCCGTGATCGACGATGCCGGCAAAACGCTGTTTTCCTCGCTTGCCAACAACGCGCCGATCTTCGCCGCCGATCCGCGCGCAGGCACGGTGCAGTTCCTGGAGACCCGCATTGGCGAGGCCGCCATCTCCGGCGCCAGCGTGCGCCGTTCGATCGGCGGCAAGACGGTGTGGGTGCAGGCGGCCGAAGACCTCGCCAACAGCGACGTTCTCATCGACGACATCGTCGAGGACTTTTACCGGCATGTCGGCTGGATCACGCTGCCGATCCTGCTGGTGCTTCTCGTCATCGACATCGCGATTTTCCGCCGCGCGCTGCTGCCGCTGCGCCAGGCGTCCGAAACCGCCCAGCACATCACGCCCGCGCGCACTGACATTCGTTTGCCGTTGCAGGAAATTCCGACCGAGGTCCGGCCACTGGTGTCCGCGATCAACAAGGCGCTCGATCGCCTCGACGAAGGCTTCCGCCTGCAGCGCGAATTCACCGCGGATGCGGCCCACGAACTGCGTACGCCGTTGTCCATCCTGCGCACCCGTGTGGAGACGCTCGACAATCCCGGCGTTGCCAAGGCGTTGCGTCAGGACATCGAGGCGATGAGCCGGGTGGTCGGCCAGCTGCTCGACATCGCCGAGCTCGAGGCTTTTGCGATCGACCCCGCGGAGGTCGCCGATCTGCAAGCCGCCAGCGCCGAAGTCGCCGGCTTCGTCGCGCCGCTCGCGCTTGAACAGGGCCGCGAAATCGCGCTGTTGGGAGCGACCGCGCCGGTTCTCGTCAAGGGCAATGCCGAGATGATCAAGCGGGCAATCCGCAACCTCGCCGAAAACGCCATACGCCACGCCCCGAAAGACACCGTGGTGGAATTCGTCGTCCAGGATAACGGCACGGTCACGGTGCAGGATCGCGGCCCCGGCATTCCGGATGAAGAGCGTGAGCTGATTTTCCGCCGCTTCTGGCGGCGCGATCGTAACCACCAGGGAAGCTCGGGGCTGGGTCTGTCGATCGTGCAGCGCATCGCCGAATTGCACGGCGCCAGCATCGAGGTCGAAAGGCGGGTGATGGGCGGCGCGCAGTTTTCCCTGCATTTTATTAAGGCCGCCCCATACCCCGAGGCTTGACGCCGGCCTGTTCCGTGCGGTCAAGATGGCGGGCCAAGCCGTAGGGAGTTGAAGTTCGCTTCACCTCTCCCCGCTTGCGGGGAGAGGTCGTAACGCATCGGTAGATGCGTTACGGGTGAGGGGGACTTTCCATAGACTGTCCTCTTGAAAACTCCCCCTCACCCCAACCCTCTCCCCGCAAGCGGGGCGAGGGAGCAGACTTGTACCGCGGCTGGAGTCTAGACGTCTCAAAGGATGCCTCTCAAACGAGCATCCGTCATTTCTGGAGGAAATAGTAGATGCATCGTTCTTTTCTGGCGGCTGTCGTGGCCGGTCTTGTTTCGGCCGGCGTAACGGCCAGCGCGCAAGACGCCGCTCAGCCCGTCACCATCGTGACCTATACCGAAGTCGCGCCGGCCAAGGCGTCCGAGGGCAGAAAACTGATTCTCGGCTACGCCGCGGAAGCGCGGAAAGCAAAGGGCGCGCTCGAGATCACCGCGCTTCAGCGGATTTCCGATCCCGCTCATTTCGCGCTGGTCGAGCGATGGCAGTCGCAGGCCGACAAGCAGGCCTTTGCGTCGACCGATCCCGTCACCAAGTTTCGCGCCGCGCTCGATCCGTTGCGAAGTGCTGCTTACGACGAGCGCATCCACGCCGACCAAGCGGTTGGCCCGTCAAAGCCGACCAACGGACAGTCCGTTGTGGGCCTGACCCACGTCGACGTGATTCCGACCCAGCTCGAGCCGGGAACGGCCAAGGTGAAGGCCTTCGTCGAGGCCGGCCGCGCAGCACCTGGCAACTTGCGCTTTGACGATGTCGTGCAGGCGAACCGCAAGAATCATTTCACGGTCATCGAGGCCTGGAAGTCGCAGGCCGACAAGAATGCCTGGGTTTCGGGCAAGACCGCGCGCACCTTCCGCGAGGAACTTCAGCCGATCGGCGGCGCGCTTTACGACGAGCGCGACTTCAAGGTTGCGCAATAATCGATCTGATCCATCCCTCGAGACGGCGCGTCGCGCCGCCTCGGGATGAGGCCGGCCGGCGTTCAGGATTTGACCTGTACCCTCTGGTGAGGAGCCGCGTCTCTTGCGCGGCGTCTCGAACCATGAGGCCGCGACCAGCCTCGAAGCTGCCACATGGCGGCAAGGTAATCCTTTCCGCCATGAATCTTTTTGACCGATCTTTTTCGCCACGATTTATCGCTATTTGTTCAGAGCCTATTCATGCGTGACGAGTCAGATTAGCTGGCCTTTTGCGGCATCGCGTTTTCGCAAGGGTTCGAGGATTCGCATGACGAGCTTCATTCGATGGAACCCAACGATTTAAGCCTGTTCGGCCGTGGCCTGACGCGCATTCTCTTACATTGCGCCGTCATGGCCATGGGCGCACAAATCACCATAGCCAACGCGGCCGATCTGACGCCGCATGACCTGATCCTCCTCGATCGCCTGACCTTCGGCATCAGCGCGTCAAGTGCGGCGCATCTGCAAGCCGTCGGCGTCGAGCGCTGGCTCAACGAGCAACTGCACCCCGCACCAAATTCGCCGTTGCCGGAAGCGGCTCAATCGCAGATCGAGGCGATGGCGGATGTGCACAAGCTTCCCTTCGATATTTTGGTGTCGTTCGACGCGCAGGCCAAGAGCGCCAATCAAGTTGCCGATCCCGATCAGAAAAAGGCCGCGCAGCAGGTCTATCAGCAGGCGATGAACGACCGGATGAAACAGGCGGCTTCGCGCTCCATCCTGCATGCACTCTATGCGCCGGACCAGTTGCGTCAGCGCATGACCTGGTTCTGGTTCAACCATTTCAACGTGCATCAGTACAAGTCGAACCTGCGCATTCTGGTCGGCGATTACGAAGACCACGCGATCCGCGCGCATGCGCTCGGAAAGTTTCGTGACCTGCTGGTTGCGACCTTACGCCATCCCGCGATGCTGCGTTATCTCGACAATACGGACAACGCCGCCGGCCATCTGAACGAGAACTACGCCCGCGAGATCATGGAACTGCACACCATGGGTGTCGGCTCCGGCTATACGCAAGCCGACGTCGAGGCGTTGGCGCGAATTCTCACCGGCGCCGGCATCGACGCGAAACCGGAAGAGCCGAAACTCAAGCCCGAGCTGCAATCGCAGTTGTTGCGCGAAGGCGCGTTCGAATTCAATCCGGCGCGGCACGACTACGGCGACAAGACTTTCCTGGGGCACGAGATCAAGGGCAGAGGCTTCGCCGAAGTGGACGAAGCGATCGATATCCTGGTGCACCACCCGGCGACGGCGACGCATCTGTCGAAGCAGATCGCGACGTATTTCGTCTCGGACAGCCCGCCCGATGCGCTGGTGCAAAAGATGGCGCAGACCTTCAAGGCCACCGACGGCGACATCGCCGCGGTGCTCGCCACCATGGTCCATGCGCCGGAGTTTGCGGCGTCGTTGAAGCCGGGCGTGAAATTCAAGGACCCCGTGCATTGGGTCTTCTCGGCCGTGCGGCTCGCCTATGACGACAAGGTGATCCTCAACACCTCACCCGTGCAGAACTGGCTCAACCGTCTCGGCGAGGGACTGTTCAATCACGAAACGCCGGACGGCTATTCGATGGTTTCGGCGTCGTGGGATGGTCCCGGCCAGATGACGCTGCGCTTCGAGATCGCGCGCCAGATCGGCTCAGGCTCGGCCGGCCTGTTCAAGCCGGATGTGCCGAACGCGGTCGAGAAGCCGGCGTTCCCGCTGATCCAGAACGCGCTCTATTTCAACGGACTGCGCCAGACGCTCGGCCCGGCCACACTTGCCGCGCTCGATCAGGCGGTGTCGCCGCAGGACTGGAACACGCTGTTTCTATCGTCGCCCGAATTCATGCGCTAAAATTCCTGGAGGGTCACATGAACCGCCGCGAACTGATCAAGGCCTTTGCGGGTGCGGTGCCGTTGACTGTGGCCGGTCGCGTCTGGGCCGCGCCCGCGACCGACGCGCGTTTGCTGGTGGTGTTCCTGCGCGGCGCCTATGATGCGGCCAATGTCGTCGTTCCCATCGGCAGCGACTTTTATCGCGCGGCCCGTCCGACGCTCGGCCTCGCCAAACCGGACGGCGGCAACCCGAATGCGGCGTTGTCGCTGAATGCGGATTGGGGGCTGCATCCGGCCTTGCGCGACAGCATCTATCCGCTGTGGGCGAAACGCGAGATCGCGTTCGTGCCGTTCGCCGGCACGTCGGACGATCTCACGCGCAGCCATTTCGAAACCCAGGACACGATCGAGCTTGGTCAGGCGGCTGGCGGTTCGCGCGACTATCGTTCCGGCTTCATGAGCCGGCTTGCGGCCGAACTTGCGCGCGCCAAGCCGATCTCGTTTACCGATCAGCTGCCGCTGATTTTTCGCGGCAAGACGCAAACACCGAACATCGGCATCAACAGCGTCGGCAAACCCGGCGTCGATGATCGCCAGGCGCGCCTCATCAAGGACATGTATGCGCAAAGCGACCTGTCCTCGTCGGTGTCGGAAGGTTTTCGGATTCGCGACGACGTCTATCGTTCGATCTCGGAAGAAATGACGGCGGCCAATCGCGGCGCGGTTTCGCCGCGCGGCTTTGAATTGTCGGCGCGGCGGATCGGCCGATTGATGCGCGATCAGTTCAATCTTGGTTTTGTCGATGTCGGCGGTTGGGACACCCACGTCAACCAGGGCGCTGCGACCGGCTATCTCGCCGATCGCCTGGGCGAACTCGGCCGTGGTTTATCCGGCTTCTCCGAAGAGATTGGACCGGCCGGTTGGCGCGACACCATCGTCGTCGTGATCTCCGAATTCGGCCGCACGTTCCGCGAGAACGGCGACCGCGGCACCGATCACGGTCATGGCAGCGTCTACTGGGTGATGGGCGGTGGCATCAATGGCGGGCGCATCGCGGGCGAACAGGTCAAGGTCGAGCAGGCGACGCTGTTTCAAAACCGCGACTATCCGGTGCTGACCGATTATCGCGCCATGTTTGCAGGTCTGTTCCAACACCTGTACGGGCTGCCGCCGGCGAGCGTTCAGCGTATCTTTACCAACGTCCATCCCGCTGACTTGGGCCTGGCCTAGCGTGGCGGTTCAAAAGTCCGCATCATGCCGCGAGTTCGTCATGCCGACTTTTGAACCAAAGCCACACTAGGTTAATAAGGCTGCCGGTGTCCTTTCGATTCCGAAGTTCGTAAACGAGGGGCCGCATTCTGGTACGAACTCCGGAATCAGGACACTGGATCTGTTTCCGTGCGTTTCTACGGAACTCATGGCTGCTCTTCTCGGGAGCCGAATTTACGCGACCTTCACAGAGTCAGAGGTAGCTTCCGCCGCCCGGTACATTCCAAGAGCGGAATACCTTATGTTAAAGGTTTATAATTGTATCGCTACGGAGCACGATCTAAAGCTCGTCGCGCTTGCCGCTTTTGTGTGCATTCTCGCCTCGATCGCTGCGATCAGGCTATTGCGTTATGCCCGTAATTCTAACGGGCAGATGCGTGGCGTATGGTTGACGGTTTCTGCCATCTCGACCGGCTTCGGCATCTGGGCGACGCACTTCATCGCCATGCTCGCATTCACCCCGGGTTTGCCGAGCGGCTATAACATCGTGTTAACCGTGGTGTCGCTCGTCGCCGCGATCTCGCTCACCGGCATCGGCCTTGCGGTATCCTTGATCGGCTGGCGTCACGGTCCCTGGATCGGTGGCGCCATTGTCGCCGGCGGCATCGCCGCGATGCATTACACCGGCATGGCGGCCTTTGAGGTCGCCGGCACCGTGATGTGGGACCCCGTTCTGGTGGCTGCCTCCATCTTGCTTGGCGCGGCGATCGGCGCGGTCGCGCTGCCGGTTGGACTGCACGGCGAAAGTGAATGGTGGAAGATCGGCGGCGCGCTGCTGCTGACGCTCGCGATCTGTGCCCACCACTTCACCGCGATGGGCGCAGCTTCCATTGTCCCTGATCCGTCCATCGCCGTGTCGCAAACGGCATTGCCGGCCGAATGGCTCGCGTTTGGCGTGGCCATCGCAAGCCTCGCCATTCTTGGATTGGCGGCGGCGGGCGTCGTGATCGACATCCGCGATCAGCGCCGCTCCGAGCTCGAGACCGACCGGATGCGGGACCTCGCGGATGCTTCCGTCGAGGGACTTCTGGTCTGCAACGGGCAGACGATCGTCTCGGCCAATAAAAGTTTTTCGCAGCTCGTGGGCATCCCGGCCGACAGCCTTGTCGGAGGAACGCTGGAAAACTGTTTTCCGGACTCCGTCGCCCGCTTCAAGCTGATGTCGCGGCCCAACCACGGAATCGAAACCGAGTTGCGTCACCGCGATGGTTCGATGACGCCGGTCGAATTGATCATGCGGCCGATCGTCTTCGCCGAGCGGCCCCATCACGTCATCGCGGTGCGCGACTTGAAGGCGCGCAAGGACGCCGAACAGCACATCCATTTCCTGGCGCATCACGACGCGCTGACGGGACTGCCGAACCGCAGCTTCTTCAACGCCCGCGTCGATCAGGAAATCGCCGCGCTCGAGCCCGGCAAGAGCCTCGGGATACTTTGTCTGGATCTCGACCGCTTCAAGGAAATCAACGATCTGTTCGGGCACGCCACGGGTGACCGCACCTTGCAGGCCGTTGCTTCACGCATCGGCGCTCTGCTCGACGATCGTCAGATGATGGCGCGCCTTGGCGGCGACGAGTTTGCCATTCTTGTTCCGGAACTCGCCGGGCCTGCCGCGGCCGGCCGTCTCGCGGAATCCATTCTGGAGGCGCTCCGCGATTCGTCCGATGCGCCGGAAATCACGATCGCCACCAGCATCGGCATCGCGCTCAGCCCGGACGATGCGACCGATCGCCAATCGCTGCTCAATCACGCCGACGTTGCGCTCTACCGGGCGAAACAGGAAGGCCGCAACACCTATCGTTTCTTCGAAGCCAAGATGGGCGCCGAGGTACGCAACCGCCGCTTGCTCGAACACGACCTGCGACAGGCGATTGCCCACAAGGAATTGTGGCTGGCTTACCAGCCGCAACTCGATATCCGTCACGGCAAGGTCGTCGGTTTCGAGGCGCTGTTGCGCTGGAAGAACCCCACCCGCGGCGAGATATCGCCCGGCGTCTTCATCCCGATCGCGGAAGAAATCGGCGCCATCCTGCCGATCGGCGACTGGGTGCTGCGGGAGGCATGCCGTGAGGCTGCGTCCTGGAAGACGCCGCTCAAGGTCGCCGTCAACGTTTCGGCCGTGCAGTTGCACACCGCCTCGTTTGCCAAGGACCTGCATCAAATCCTGATCGAGACCGGTCTGCCCGGCAAACGGCTGGAGATCGAGATCACCGAGACGGCGCTGGTGCGCGACCTCAACCGGACGCTGGCGACGCTGCGTCAGGTCAAGGCGCTCGGCGTGGAAATCGCGATGGACGATTTCGGCACCGGTTATTCGTCGCTTTCCAACCTGCGCGCCTTCCCGTTCGACCGGATCAAGATCGACCGATCCTTCATCAAGTCGGTCCATAACAACCAGCAGGCGGCGACGATCGTGCGGGCGGTGCTCGGCCTCGGCAAGGGCCTCGGGCTGCCGGTCATTGCCGAAGGCGTCGAGACCAACGAGGAACTGCGCTTCCTGCAAGAGGAAAGCTGCGACGAGGTTCAGGGTTATCTCCTGGGCAAGCCGGCGGCGATCGACAGCTTCCGCCAATACACCCATTTGGACGCGAGCATGCCCGAGGCTGCTCCCCGGCGCGCCGCGAGCGCCTGACGCCGGTTTGGCCCAAGTCAAGGTCGCTTGGCTGTCGCAATCGGTGGCGATACTTTGTAGGAATGACTGACAGGACATTCCTACGAACGGCGGGTCCGTGACCGAACAAGCCATACCAGCTTCCGATGCGCCGACTTCCGGTGCGCGACAGGCCCCGCAGGGAAAGTTGCCGACGCTGGCGCTGTCGGCACTGGGCATCGTGTTCGGGGATATCGGAACCAGCCCGCTCTATACCTTCAAGACGGTGCTCGGCACCGCCGACATGCCCTCGGACCCCGCGACGGTCTTGGGCGCACTCTCGCTGGTGTTATGGACGCTGTTCCTCATCACCACGGTCAAATACGTCTCCTTCGCCATGCGCGTCGACAATGACGGGGAGGGCGGCATTCTGGCACTGATGGCACTGCTCGGCGTCAAGAAGCAGCATCGCCCGTCGATCGTCGCCGTCGGCCTGTTCGGCGCGGCCCTCATTTACGGCGACGGCGCGATCACGCCTGCGATCTCGGTGCTGTCGGCGCTCGAAGGCGTGAACATGGCCACCCCCGCTTTGCAGCCTTACGTGGTGCCGGCCGCGGTCGTGATCCTGCTCGCATTGTTTGCGATCCAGTCGAGGGGTACGGCCGCGATCGGGCACTTCTTCGGCCCGATCATGCTGCTCTGGTTCGTCGCGATGGCGGTGATGGGGGTATCTGGCATCGTGCAGCACCCAACAGTGTTCGCCGCGCTCAATCCCTATTACGGGCTCTCCTATCTGGTCTCGAATGGACTCACCGGTTTTCTGGTGTTAGGTGCGGTGTTTCTCTGCGTCACCGGCGCGGAGGCGCTTTATGCCGATATGGGTCATTTCGGCAGCCGGCCGATCAAGCTTGCCTGGTTCGGCATCGTGTTTCCGAGCCTGATCATCAACTATGCAGGCCAGGCGGCGCTGGTGCTCGAGGGCGCACCGACCGACGGCAATATCTTCTTTCGCCTGTGCCCCGCGCCGTTGCTGTTGCCGCTGATCGTGCTCGCCACCATCGCCACCATCATCGCGAGCCAATCGATCATCACCGGCGCGTTCTCGATGACGCGCCAGGCGATCCAGCTCGGCTGGCTGCCGCGGCTTTACATCAAGCAGACCTCTTCGGAAGGCTACGGCCAGATCTATGTCGGCGTCGTCAACTGGCTGTTGATGATCGTCACCGTTGGCCTCACGATCGTGTTCGGAAAGTCCGACAACCTCGCCGCCGCCTACGGCATCGCGGTTTCGGCCACCATGCTGATGACGTCGGCGTTGCTGTTCATAGCGATGCGCGAAATCTGGGGCTGGAGCATTTTAGCCGCAGGCTTCGTGGCCGGCGGATTTCTCGTGGTCGACAGCGCGTTCTTTCTCGCCAACCTCACCAAGATCGCGGAAGGCGGATATGTGCCGTTGCTGCTCGCGCTGCTGATCTACAGCGTGATGTGGATCTGGCACCGCGGCGCCATGGCGGTTTCGGCCCGCATGCGCGAGGCGCTGATCCCGATCAGCGAATTCATGGCGCGGACCCGGGCTGCGAGTATTCCGCGCGTGCCGGGCACCGCAGTTTTCTTGACCCGCGCCGAGCGCGACACGCCGCCGGTGATGATCTGGCACGTCAAGCACAACCGGGCTCTGCACGAGCACCTGTTCGTGCTGCGGGTCGAAATCCTGTCGGTGCCCTGGCTGTCATCCGGCGAGCGCCTCGCCATCCAGGAAGTCGCGCCGAATTTCTGGCGCGCCGAGGCGCATTTCGGCTTCATGGAGCGGCCACATATTCCGGAATTGCTCGCTGCCAGTAAATCGCTCGGCTGCACGATCGAGCTTGCCGACGTCACCTATTATGTCGGGCATGAAACCGTGATCGGCCGCGACGACGGCATGGGGATGCCCGGCTGGCAGGAGCGGTTCTTCGCCGTGATGGAACGCAACGCGGTCCATGTCAGCGACTTCTTCAGCCTGCCCAACGATCAGGTGGTCGAGATCGGCCGGCAAGTGGCGATTTGATAAGTGGCTGCGTGAAGCCTTACGGCTTCGGACCCTTCGACACGCACGCGCCTGAAGCGCATTTCAGGTTCGAGGTGACGACCGCCCCGCCCTTGTTCGGCGGGGTGACGGGCGGGTTCGGCCGCGGGCCGGGCGCCTGACCCAGCGCCGCGGTGTTGGCGGTCGGCGTCACGCCGGGTGAAGCCGGCTTGGCAATGTTGACGACCGGCTTTGGCGGGGTAGGCGGCGGCGTATGGATCGCGGCGCCGCCGATCACAGGCGCGGGCTTCGCCACGCCGCCGATCTTGTTTTGCTGGGTCTTGGCGCCGCCAAGCGTGCTCTGCGCTTGAACCGGTACAACGCTGGCAATGAAGATGCCGAGCGCGCCGGTGAGCATCCATTTCATTGTCGTGTTTTTCATGGCGGTGCCTCGCGCGCTTTGGCTTTGACAGGATCATACGTAGTCTCCTCGCGTGACTTAGCCAAGAGTCCTGCTCGGCTATTTTCCGGCTATTCTTCGGCGCGCGGCCCCTACAGCAAAGATTTGACACGTCGGGCAAATCACCGGCATAGGTTCATTGTCACGAGATATGGCCCGCACCGGGAGACCGGCCGCGGGCTTTTTCGTTTCCATTTTCCGAGATCGGGCGGCGGCCGCCGGGCGCAGTAATCTCGTTGTGCTTCAGGCAAGGCGCCATCGAAGCGCGCCGCCGTCCGAACCAGTTTGCCGGTGCGCGCGAACGCAATCGGCGGCGGCCTCTCACCCTCCCGAGAGACAGGGTTCGCGCCCCAAATGAGCCGCGCGCGTGAGCTGCGCCGCTCTGCCGCGTTTTTCAAAAGCATCTCCAACGGAAGAGAGAGACCGGCATGGCTCCCACCGCCGCCTACCTCATCGCGCTCGCGCTGACGTTACTGATCCTTGTCATTCTTTGGGAGGGTTTGTCGTGAGCGCGGAGATCATTCAGTTTGTGCCGCGGCCGCGGCGTGATCGCGGCCTCGACCGCGAGTCGACGAGCTCCTATTCGCCGTGGCGGCCGGACGACCTCACGATGGCTCATGCCCACACCGCGTCATGCGAATACGCGCCGCCGCTCGACTGCGACGATGATAGGCCGGCGTGACGGCGAGCTTTCAAGGAGACTCAAAACTCAATGCCGAAAGCCGTCACCGAAATCCGCTCGCTGGCACGAAGCCACACCCGCACCGCGCTGAACGTGCTCGTCGCCGTGATGCGCAACACCAAGGCGACACCACCGGCGCGGGTGGCTGCGGCGAACGCGCTCCTCGATCGCGGCTGGGGCAAGCCGACGCAAGCTATCGGCAACGACGAGAGCGCGCTCGAGCTGATCCATCGCATTGAACGCGTGATCGTTCATCCTGATATCGTTCATCATGTCGACGCTGAAAATCCCGACCGCGAAAATATTTGAGCCGCTGCTGGCGCCGCACCGGTACAAAGGAATTTTCGGCGGCCGGGGCTCGGGAAAATCGCATTTCTTCGGCGAGCTTCTGATTGAGCTTTGCGAAGCCGAACCCGGCACTTCAGTGGTCTGCATTCGCGAGTCGCAAAAGATGCTGGCGCAATCCTCCAAGCGGCTGATCGAGAGCAAGATCGAGAAGCTGCGCCTGTCGCATCGCTTCCGCCTCTATAGCGACCGGATCGCCACGCCGGGCGACGGGCTGATCATCTTCCGGGGCATGCAGGATCATACGGCAGACTCGATCAAGAGCCTGGAAGGCTTCCGCATCGCCTGGATCGACGAGGCGCAATCTTTAAGCGCTCGCTCGCTGGCGATGTTGCGGCCGACGATCCGCGCAGCCGATTCGGAGCTTTGGGCTTCCTGGAATCCACGGCGCAAGAGCGATGCGATCGATGATTTCTTCCGCACCCGAAAGCCCGAGGGTGCGATCCTGGTCCAGGCGAACTGGCGCGACAATCCGTGGTTTCCCGCGGTGCTCGATGACGAGCGCAAGACCGACCTCGCGCTTTATCCCGACCGCTATGCCCACATCTGGGAAGGCGATTACGTGAAAGCATTCGAGGGCGCGTATTTTGCGACCATGCTTTCGGAAGCGCGGGCGCAAGGGCGCATCGGCAAGGTTGCCGCCGATCCGTTGCTTCCGCTTCGCGCCTTTCACGACATCGGCGGCGCCGGCGCGCAGGCCGATGCCTACACCATCTGGATTTGCCAGTGGGTGGGGCAGGAAATTCGCGTGCTGGATTATTATGAGTCGTCGGGCCAGGTGCTAGCTTTTCACGTCAACTGGATGCGCGAACGGGGCTACGGCAACGCGATCAACACCCTGCCGCGTGATGGCCTGAACGCGAATGTCGTCACCGGCAAGACCTACGCAGAGCATTGGCGCGACGCCGGCTTTGCGGTCGAACCGCCGGTGAAGAACCAGGGCAGGGGTGCGGCGATGATGCGGATCGAGGCGCTGCGCAGGCTAGGTGGGCAGCTCTGGTTCAACGAAACGACGACGGAGTCAGGCCGCGAAGCGCTCGGCTTCTACCATGAGAGGCGCGACGACACGCGCCAGGTCGGCCTCGGCCCCGAGCACGACTGGTCGTCGCATGCCGCCGACGCGCTCGGCCTGATGGCGGTGTGTTACGAGGCGCCCGGCCGAAGCGCCAGCTTCAACCGGGTGATCCAGTACCGGGAGCAGGGGTGGGTGTGAGGAGCACCACTACTTCAGTGCTTCTGGCTCTGAGCTTTTTGTCGCGGCATTTTGCTTAGCCTCCTCTTGTTGGTTTCTCGATTGGTTTGGATTGCGATGTAAATAATTGATATTACTTTGTTATTTTTATCGATCAATATTTGACGCACGAGGCAGAATCGCCCGAATTTAATCCTATCTAAAGATGGGCCGCCGAAGATCGGTGGGCCACGGGATGCCGCTTGCGGAGCTAACCGCCGGATGGCATCGTCGTTCTCGCGAACAAATCGCTGCCCGTCGGAGTTTTAGCGGCAGGCGCGGTTGATGGGAGTTGGGCCATGCTGGTGACCATGCAGAATTCCGAGCTCGTTGGTAAGCTCGTGGCCTTGGCCAACGGCGATATCGATCTCGTTCAGCAGGCCATCCGGACCATTTCTGAGGGCGGCAAGGCTGCCGAGCTGGAAAAGGTCGTGGACTTCATCGTCCAAGAGCGCAAGGCGCGCATGAAGGCCGCCTAACATCGGGCTTTAATGGTTCATGTCGGTAGCGTGGACCACGGTACTGATCATCGCCCTCTTGTTTCCGGGCGTTTTCTTTTTTGTCGGCCTGTTTTTCACCGAACGATTTTCACGCGAGGTCGTCCGCAGCAATGCGATCGGCGAGGTCGGTCTTGCGATCCTGGTCGCGCTCGTTCTGCATCTTGCGGCTTACGGCGTTCTGGCCGGCGTTTTCGGATTTGACCTCGCCGCTTTCCTGGGGCCGCTCGAAACCTACGACAGATGGACCACGCTGAGGCCCGGCGTCACCATCGCCGTCAACGGCGGCATCTATACGGTCGTGATGGCGGGCGTCGGCTTTGTAGCGGGGCTGATCGCATCGAGATGGGGCCTCACCCGCCACAAGTGGATCGCGGTCGTCAACCGATCGATGCGGGAGGGTATCGTCACCGCCTTTGTCATGACGACCACCGTCGAGAACGACCGGGTGCTGATGTACAAGGGCGTGCTTTCCGAATTCTATCTCACGCTCGACGGCAGCCTCACCTATGTGATCCTGAAGAATTGCTCGCGCTTCTTCATGAAAATGGATGGCGACAATCCGACGCCGACAGACCTGCAAAAGCTTTTTGGCGACGAGCAGGACAAGAGAAAAGACCAGTGGGACTATCTGTTCGTCGACGCCAAGAACATCGCCAACATCCTGTTCGACCCCAGTCCCGAAATCAAAACCTCAGACAAGGGCAACGAAGCGCTCGATAAGGCTTTGGCCGAGTTGCGGACCGCCGTGGGAAACGCGACGCCTGCTCCATGACATTTGCTTTGGCGTCTTCGCCGGACGCCCAATTTGACACGTCGGGCAAATCACCGGCATAGGTTCAAACTCGCAACTCCCTTCAAAAGCCCGCCAGTATCGCCGATCGCGCGCTCGCGGGCTTTTTGCGTTCGATATTCCCTGCACATGAGAAGGCTTCTTGATGCCGAAAATGTCCACCTCCGACCTCAAGGCGATGCTGTCAGCCGAGAAATCCGATGCGCTGGCCGCGATCTCCGCCGCCGAACTCGCCGAAGAGCGGGCGGACGCGATGGATTACTATCTCGGCCACATGCAGAAAGACATGCCGGCGCAGGAGGGCCGTTCGCACGCGGTCTCGACCGACGTCGCCGACACCATCGAGGGCCTGATGCCGAATCTGATGGATGTGTTTGCCGGCTCCGACGAGGTCGTACGGTTCGAGCCGGTCGGCCCGGAGGACGAGCTAGCTGCCGCACAGGAGACGGACTACGTCAATCACGTCTTTATGCAGCAAAATCCCGGATTCATGATCCTCTATTCCTTCGTCAAGGATGCGCTGCTCTCCAAGATCGGCATCGTGAAGGTATGGTGGGAGGAGCGCGAGGAGGAAGAGCGCGAGACCTATTATGACCTGACCGACGATCAGTTCGCGCTGATTGCACAGGCGGTCGCCGAATCCGAAGGCGCGATGACCATCGTGGCGCACTCGGTGCACGAACTGGGCGAGGCGCCGGAGGAAACGGAAGCGACGAGCTAGCAGACCGGCCGCCTCAGTCTTTTTGCTGCTATGCGGGAAAGCGCCGGTATCGCAACCCCCCGAGCGGCCCGTATCCGGTGGTGAGGCCAACGAAAATGGATCAGCTCATCGCATCGTTCTTTTTTGATTTCTTGATCGATATGATCGGGTATTCGGTGGCGCGGCTCGCGCTGCCGTGTCTTTCGTTTGGCTGGGTATACGCCCAGCCGCTCTCTTCTTTGGAGAACAATTTCAATATCTTTGGCTACCGCCATGACGGCAAAGGGCGCATAGAGATTAATACAACCGTCGCAGGCTTTTTGGGCTTCATCGTTGCCGTCGCCATGTTCTTCTTGTTCGGGCTTCTGATCTCGAAGCTTTTCTGACCAATCTAATCTAACCATGCTGAATTCGAGCGGGGAGCCATTGACGCTCTCGGGCTTCTTTGTGGGGCGCGACACGCGTGGCCCAGGTTCGTCTTCCGCCAGCTCTGGCAACGCCAATCCGAATCCATTGACCTCTCAGACCGGCGTCGGCTCGATCGGGTCGAGCATTGGCGCGCCCGCCGATCGGTCTCTTCGGTGTGCCCTCGTCGAGCTCATTCGGCGATGGCATCCGAAGCTGGTCATCTTCCGTAGCCCCAATTAGCCCGCTTTACGCTGCGCCGCCGGCACCGCCATCCGACCAAGCCGGCGGCGTGTTCGGCATGTTGCTCGATCATCTGCGCGATAATCCGAACCGGTAACGGACGGCGTGCCGCTTATCTCGAATATCTGAAGCGTCTGAACGCCGCTTGAGCGGCGAACAGCCCCCGCGGCACGCCACTACGCTCTCCGATTAGTTTCACAACATCCCCGATCCATCACAGCGTCTCGCGAACCGCGAGCACGCGACCCCTCAACATGCCCGGAGGCAATGAGCTGAACATCATGGCTACTCCCTTGCTTGCGCCGCCGCCGCAACCACCCGCGCCGACGCCCGTGATTACCCACGACGTCACCATCGTCACCACGCGAAAGCTCTCACAGGCTCGCGTGCTTGGCGTACCACCGGAGGAATTCGGCATCGAGCGTGGCGCGCGCTCGATCCGCGACTGCAACTATTGCTTCCACGAAGTGGTCACCAAGACCGAGAGCCAGCTCATCGCCGAAGGTTTCGATGCCGAGCAGATCAGGTCATTGGGCGATTACACCGGCACGTCCGAGATCGAGACGTTGGCGCGCGACACGGTGGAGGAGCATTTCGGCACCGGCGGCGGCGACGTCAACAAGGCCGCGCGGCTCGTGCGCACCTTAGAGCCCGATCGCCTGATGGGGTACTGCGTCGCGATCTATTTCGCAAAGCTCTTGATCTTCGACAAGGTCTTCGGGCTCGGCACGACCGACGGTATCGCCGGATTTGCCTCGACAACGGCCAATCTAATCGTCGCGTCCTACTTCGCCAAGCGCGGCTTCGAGAATGTCGCGAGGATTATCAAGCGATGATCCGGGATCATCAAGCGATGGCTAGGCAGGCGTGACGCCATGGCTGACATCGACGAAGATACCATCCGCACGGTTGTGGCCGAGACGCTTTGCGAACAGCAAAGGATCCATCACAGCGATATCGATGCCGTGGTCGATCGTGCCATTACCACAGTGCTTGCTTCCTTTGGAATAGAGGAAGACGATCGTCGCGAGCTGCGCTCCGATTTCCAGCACTTGCGGCGGTGGCGCAAAAGCGTCGAGCAGGCGCAGGGTTTCACCTTCAAGGCGGTCATCAGCATCATCGTCGCGGGTTTCCTCGGCGCGTTGTGGCTTGGCATCAAGGCGATGCTTGGCAAATGATCCTTTTCCATTGCTGCTGGCAGGACTGCTGGCGTCGTCGCCGGTGGATGCCATTCCCTGCTGGGTCGTCAAGCGCGCGGTGGCCCAATATGGCGAGGCGGCCGTGGAGGCGTGGGCGCGCGCGAAGGGATTTTCAGCCAAAGACATTGAACGCGCCAGGCGATGCCTCAAGCCATAAACGTTTACCGGATTCGCGAGGTGGACGCTCGGGATGACGAGATCGCGGATGTCCTGACCGAGCTGCATCGTCTGACCTTCTTCAGCGGCGCCTCCATTCCGCCGTTTGATGGAGGACATTGGTGGCTCGCCTACCGCGGGTCGATGCCAGTGGCCTTCGCCGGCGTGGTGCCGTCGACGCATATCCGCAACGCCGGATATCTCTGCCGGGTCGGCGTCCTGCAGCGTCATTGGGGGCATCGGCTTCAGTTGCGGCTGATGCGCGCCGGGGAAGCACGGGCGCGGCGTAATGGCTGGAGTTGCGTGGTTTCCGATACCACCGGCAACATCGTCTCGGCCAACAACTTCATCCGCGCCGGCTACCGGATGTATGCGCCGCCATACCCATGGGCGTTTCCGGATACGCTTTATTGGCGCAAGAGCCTCATTTCCCGCAGCTTCTCTTCATAGCACCCATTCGAAAAGACAATAACAGAGCAGGCGCGCGGTCGACTTCGCTTGGAAGGACGGCAAAGGCCCGTATACAATATCCCGCAAAGATCTCGGCTGGCGACGAACCGGAGATCGACCAACGGGAAGGAACGAGCCGATCATGACCGCGAGACCGAAACTGCCGGGGCGGCTGCCGAGAGAGAAGGGGGCTCCGACCGCTCTCGATGGTTTGTTGGTCGTCGATTTCACCCGGGTCGTGGCGGGTCCCGTCTGCACGCAGACGCTGGCGGATTTCGGTGCCGAGGTTATCAAGATCGAAAACCCCGAAGGTGGCGACGATAGCCGGCATTACGAACATGCCGATCTCGCTGGCGAGAGTGCGGCCTTTATCAGCATGAATCGCAACAAGCGGGGCATCGCGCTCGATCTCACCAAGCCTGAGGCTTGCGTGGTGGCGCACGAGTTGATCGCGCGCGCGGACGTGGTGGTGGAGAATTTCTCCTCCGGCGTGATGAAGAAATATGGCCTCGACTATGCGTCCGTGGCGCCAGCCAATCCGCGGCTGGTCTATTGCTCGATCTCGGCCTATGGCCGCAAAGGCCCGTTCGCATCTCGCCCCGGTTTTGATCCGATCACCCAGGCCGAAAGTGGCTTCATGTCGCTCAATGGCTTTCCGGACGGACCGCCGGTGCGGACCGGGCCGCCCGCGGTCGATATGCTCACGGGCATGTCGGCCTGCAACAGTATTCTGCTGGCGCTTCTCGCCCGCGACAAACTCGGTCGCGGCCAGCATGTCGAGGTGGCGCTGTTCGACATGGCGTTGACGATGACGCAGTTCTACGGCATGGCCTATTTGATGAGCGGCGTGAATCCAAGCCGTCAGGGCAATTCGCCGAACGGCTCGCCTGCCGTCGGCCTGTATAACGGTTCCGATGCGCCGTTCTACATCGCCTGCGCCAACGATCGCCTGTTTCGCCGCCTCGTCGTTGATGTGCTCGGACGCCCCGATCTCTTTAGCGGCGAGTTTGGCGATCGCCGCTCGCGTGTAGCCAATAAAGACAAATTACGCGCCATCCTCACCGACGTCTTTGCGAAGGACACCCGCGAGAACTGGGTGACGAGGATGAAGGCGGTCAACATTCCGGTCGGTTTCCTGCGCACGGTCGAGGAAGCCTTCAACTCTCCCGAGGCACGCGAACGTCATCGCGTCAGCGAGATTCCGCACCCCAAGGCAGGCACCGTTCCGAATATCGAATCCCCGCTCAATCTGTCGCTGACGCCCGTTATCGATCCGGTCGCGGCACCGCTGCTTGGCCAGCACACCAGGGACGTGCTGCGCGATACACTCGGCTACGATGAGGCGCGGATTGCTGCTTTGGCGGAAGCCGGCGTGTTCGGCAAGGTATTGGCTGCGGCCGACTGATCGCTCGCAAATCATTGAGGATGAATATGCCCGGTGGCCGCTCGGCCGCCGGGCTTTTTTTCGTTTTGGGAGCCGTATTTGAA
>Ga0210395_10000707_pt1 | contig 25454 bp, 25 predicted proteins | sample IncBWH4OmetaG_FD_150861 | JGI IMG/M metagenome (GOLD analysis project Ga0210395, IMG submission 150861) | Forest soil microbial communities from Barre Woods Harvard Forest LTER site, Petersham, Massachusetts, United States - Inc-BW-H-4-O ... | reverse complement strand
ACTGTTTGCGAACTACCTACAGGACGAAAGTCTTGTTGGCGTCCCCGACGGGATTTGAACCCGTGTTACCGCCGTGAAAGCGGGATGGCTAAACGTAACTCTAACAAACTACAGGAACATGGACGCACTGGATGGCGTTCTAGGAGCAGCAAGAAACACCTTATTGTGTCCCCGATGTGTCCCCGGCAAATCGGCGCGCTGGGCATCTTCTTCCCTACCACAAGCGGGTTTTGCAAATAATTTAAGAGCTAGTGACGGAGAAAGTGGGATTCGAAAAGGCTCTTTCGGACAGACTCTTTGCGTTCAATAAGATGCCGAAAACCGACGTCTTTACCGTTACTTACCTTTTATCACATCTGGAACACGAGTCACAAAAGAAACGTTGATTCACCCGAATTGCCGTGATCACGGTATGGACGGTATGGATTGGGCTGATTCTAAGTGTTTAGTCTCAGCACGATGTGCGCCTGCTTCTAACAAACGATCGATACCGCGGAGCGTGCCGCGAAGAATTGCTGCAACAGATGGGATGCTACGTAAGACTTCCGACATGTCTCTGCTAAATGTGCCACTTTCAAACTACGGCCCCGGCCTGGCCGAGAGGGTCACCACGGAATAGTGATCGATCCGCCCTAGGGTAAACTCACAGACGCTACCGTGTAGAGAGAGACCTGCGAGCGGAGCCTGGGCCGCGTCCGGCGAAAGAACTTTCACCTCCCAGAGGCTCAGGTTCTGAACCAGACCGCTCAGGTCTAGCCGGACTTTAATGTTCTCTGCCGGGGCTTGGTGGTCGTAGTTAAGCAAGTGGAGGATCAAAGTCCGACCGTCAGGTTTCCGGGTCAACTCGCCTAGCACGTACCCGCGCGGTTCCAAGCTGAGGCGAGGTCCTCCCGCTTCGGCTTGCGCAGCAAGCCCCACCTTCCCCTTTCCGGCCCGGATGATGACGCCTCCGCCGGCGGCAAACGCATCCAACCGCGCCTTTTGCTCGGCGCTGAGATCGGGCAGGTCAGCTGGTATCACCAACACCCTAAATCGGTCCAGAGGGACTCCCTTGTCCAGGTGCGCGAGTACTTTGGTCTCGAAAAAGACGCTCTGCTTGATGAATTCGTCAGCCAGCGCGTTCTGCGGCCCTGCGGAGATCAATACGATCTTAGCCACCGGCACTACTTGGTGATACAGTTCCCGATGTTCGACCAGGAAATGGTTGTATTGAGCGATGGCCGCCCAAGCCTCGCGAGCGTCCGGCTCACCATTGATTAGCGCTGAGAGGAATCGCCCTTCGATGTTGCGCGAAGTGGCGGCGCCGAACGCATAGGCTTCGGCGATCGAAAGCTTCTGTTGGGCTGGGGTGGGGATGCAGCGCTCGCGTGCGCCGCAATGGTAAAGGTCGTTCTCATACATCAAGGGCTGCCAAGGCTGCTTCTCGCCGCTCAAGAACTTGATCTTGCGCGCATTGTCCACCTGCCATTTACCGTTCCACACCCCCGGAGTGTCCTTGCCGTCCTCCTCCCAGATCACCTCGTTGATATCGTTCATGGCAAATCGGTCAGGTCGAATATGAATATTCGCTTCAACCATGACCTTCGGCCGGCCAGTCTCGCGCGCCTTGCGCTCCGCCATTCGCTGGGTGTCATCGAGCAACTGGGCCAAGCCGTCGTTGTAACCGATCATGTTGTCCCACACGATCGCATCGACTCCCGCATCCACCGCCAGCTCCGCCTTCTTCAAGAGATAGACCCGCCAGCCTGGCTTGCGCGCGTCGGCGAGCCGCCGGTCCCAGGAGATTTGTAGATCGCTCTTGGTTGGGCCAGCGTAGAACATGGGGATGCCGTGCATCCACAGTCCGTAATTCTTCGTTTCCGGATCGTCGCGGTAGGCGCTCTTGCGGAACATGTTGGAAGCCGACAGGTAGGCCGAGACATGGATACCGTTCTCGTGGCAGCGAGCAATCACTTTTTTCAGGTTCTCCCGGTTCTCGTTCTCTTCCTCGAACGACCAACCGTTGCTCCAGGTGATCCAGATCCAGTTGAAGTCCGCCTGCTTGAGCAAATGGAGCATTTGATCGAAATCGCGGTCGTAGATGTGGGTCAGCACGTCCTTCTCTTGAGCGCTGAATTTCTTACCCCACCAGGTTCGCTCGGCTTTCCAGCTCTCGATCTGTCCGCCGTCCAGCCGAATGAACCGAAAATTCCCCTGCTCGGCCCAGGGTGGGATGTCCTCCGGCTTGGCCCGATAAAGTCTCATCGCCCGCTCAAAAGAATGGGCGGAGCAGAGCAACAGGGAGGCGGCGACGAAGCCAATCAGTCCAATGTTTTTTGCGATTCGGATCAGCTGCTGGGTTTCCTGCTTACCAGACTTCAAGCCTTGCTCCTCATCATCATTAATTATTAAGCTCTTCTTCCCCTCCGCAGGGAAAGTAGGAGATCCAAGACTTGCCTAAGCCGACGCTGGATTGGGCCGGCGCCAAAATTATGGGGATTATCGTCGCTTCTGCATGGTCATCAGTCTTATCTTGTGGTGCATGGAACGTCGGCGAGATCTGCTCCATGCGCCAGTGCATAGAGTTCTGAAGATCTGTTCGACATCGAGATCGCAATGAGGCACAATCCCGCAATCATGGACCAGAACAGAGACCGGGCACGACGGCACAAGGACAACGTCAAACCAGTTGCACTGCTGGCCCCGATCAACTTCGCGAGAATCATGTTTCCGCCCTCGTAGGTCCCTACGTTTCCTGGATTGAAGATTCCTACGACATTGACCAACTTGGTTAGACCTTCGAAAATCAATGCCTGTACCAAGCTGACGGGAACTCGCATGAAGTGCAACAGCAAATAAACCTCCAGTATTGCCAGACAATGGCAGGCCAAGTTCAGGCTCAGACTGCCCCAAAATGCTTTCGGTGCCTCATGGCAAAACTGATAATGATTGTTCTCAGCGGAACGAATTACCGAATGCTTGCCTTTTACCCAGGCTCTGCACCATGGCAGATACGCGATCATTCCTGCGCACCGGGACATCACTGGCCAACGACGTTGCACAGCTATGGCAGTTGCCACCAGCAACATCAGCAGCGCAAATGCTAACAAGACGAGATAGAGCCGCCAACTTTTGGAAAGCGAAATCAGGATGAGCGCCGAAACAATTCCGGCCACGCTCACCATCGCGGATGTTAGCGCGTAGAGTCCACGATCGAGCGTGACTGAAGAAACGGAATTCGCGACAGGCACCGACGAACCCAATAAAAACACTCTCGTGGTTTCTCCGGCGACCTGTCCGGCAATGCCTAACTTCCCAATACCTTCGGAAATCAAGCGAAGTGCGAACGTACGACCGAAGGACAAATGGCGGAGGTCGCAAAGAAATGTGAGCCGCCAAGACCAGGTTTTGATCAGGTGAGATATGCCGCCGAGGACGATTATGAGTGCCATTCCCCAGCCCACGGCTTTCGCCTGCTGGACGATGATGTGGAGACCAGCTTGACGTACCAAACCGGCCAGCAAGGTGACGCCGAGGAGTACGGCGGCGAATCGCGACATCTGGTCTCGCCAACGAACGTTAACCATGGAAGACCCCACTAGTGCTTTCCCCTGCTTGTGAATTTGCCCAACAAAAACTCTTGAGCCAGACCGAGAGCAACATGGAGGCCCATGCTGGTCCCGAAATTTGTGAATACAAGCCCAGGACCGCGCTGCGAAGCCGGATAGTAGGTATTGGAAAGCGCAGCTGAAATCAAGCTGCCACCCAACTGAGAATAATTCGGCTGCAATAACCCGTTGTCCCCATTACACACAAATGGAGCGCGGAAGGCGTGCCAAGCCCGAGACCGCTTCGTTCCCGAGCCCGAATAGAAATAGCGTGGGTCCTGATGCAGGAGCGAAGGCAGAATAGCGTTGGCGAACAAGGCTTCACTCGAGCCGCTGGCGAGGTTAGCACCGAACCGCTGGGCATATCCTCTTGCACCTTGGGGATAATCGGTCATATGACCTGCCTGCTCGACTCCGGCCCATAAACCCTCGAACGCGAAGAAGGTTGGGTGGGTGAGACCTTTGTAGGTCAGGTGAAACTTCATCTTTGCAGTGAGGGGTTCGGGATGAGGTTCGTAAGTTACAAAAATATTAGGTATAAAACCGAGAACGCGCTGCTGCTCTTCTGCCTTGAGCTGTTCGGCAGCAACCTCCTTCGAAGAATACGTTACAGTGACCGCCCGGTGCGCAGCCACAATTCGGAGTTGGATGTCAGTTAAAGTTTTGCTCTCTCCGGGTTCCACGGTAATGGACGAATCCCAATCGGCCAGCCCTTCAGCAGTGATGGTGAGCTTGTGCGAAACCCCAGGCGTGACGTCGTGGAACGAAAAAGTTCCGTCGTCCTTCGTCACAACTGTGAGGCGATTGCCGTCGGGCCCTTGCAACGCTACCCTGGCATCAGGGACTGGATCGTTGTTACTGTCGACTGCTATTCCCTGAATGCTTCCCGTATTTGTGTTTGCCGATCCAAAAGATTCTGCGGACGCGGATACAACAAGAATCAACCCGCCTGCCAGAGCAATAAGTAGAAATAGGGTTAAATTCAGAAGATTTCCCGAGAACCAGTGACAAGAGGCATCCGTATAGTTGTGAGTTGTTGACATTTCTACCCTCTAGACAAGTTGAAGTTAATTGTGATCTGCGAATCGATTTCGACCGGTTCCCCATTCAAGAGATACGGCCGGTAGCGCCATTGCTTTACTGCTTCCATCGCAGCTTGCGCCAACACTGCCAACCCACTCTCGACTCGCACATCGCGCACGGTGCCATCCTTGCCGATCACGGCCATTAAAACTACGATTCCTTCAATCCGTTCCCGACCGGCCTCAGGCGGATACTTCGGAGCAACGTCGTAGACCAAGTTGGCTTCCGCTATCCGAGCGGGGACACGCGTTCTCTTTGGCGCGGGGGTGGACGTTGACGCGAGGGCGGGCGCAGTTCCCTTACTACCCAGCAGGTCGCTGAGCGCTCCTCCCGGAACTCCGCCGACTACTCCACCAGGAACTCCTCCAACTACTCCGGCCGGGGCAGCCACCGCAGGCGAAGGTGCCTCTTGGGCCGTATGCACCGCACTAGGAATGCTTATCTTTGTCGGGGTGTTTCTGAAGGTGGATGTCGGCGCTGGAGGCGTCCTGACATTGGAAGCTGCGCCCGCTGGCGGTAGATATAACATTGTCAATCTCTCCCGCGTGGGCAGCATATCGGTATGAAACAGCGGAATGATAACTAGTGCCGCCAAGATGAGCGACAACAGCGCCATCGATCCGACTGCCGCCCAGGGACTTAGCGGTCGTAACTTCCCACCTGATATAACCAGGCTGCCGTGAAATAAATCCTCTTTCTGCGGGCTGAAAGATCCGGAACGCTGTTCCTTCTCGTCGCCAAGAAGCGTTTCCATCCAAGAATCAATTCGCATCTGTGACTTTGGGAGCCGCGGAGATGCAGTGCAATGATCTGCTCCCGAAGGATTGTCGTTATAAACAGCGATAGCACATTGATCTAGTTTCAAGGGGTAGCGTTCTCCTTTCCTGAACCTCCATGTGGATTCTGGCCAAAGTCGAGTTACTGTCCATTCGAGGATTTCTCTTCCACGGCAATAGTTGCATTTGAGCTGTGAGCCTCTGTGATTTGATATTGCCCATATTTGATAGTCAGGAATGCAGTGCCAAAAATGCGTACCTTCGTCTCGCTCTCGTTCGACTCGGGCAGCCAGAAATTACCGATTTCTTGATAGTTTCGTTTGAAGTCAGTCTTCAACGTCCACCACGAAGGATTGACCGCCGGCTCGCCCTGGACTTGAGTGATGGCAAAGGCTTTTGCATCGACCCAGAGGCGTCCTCGAAAGAGAAACTTGTTCTTGGTCAGCGGGCGTGCCTCGAGAACATAGAACTCACTTCTATCGGTCTTCTGGTAATCGGTGAGTTGAAATGTGTAGTTCTGAGGAGTGATGGCCGAGCGCTCCTGATTCTCTTCGCGCCCGGACTCCTGCTCGGCCTCAAGGAGCTTCTTAAATACGCGACTCCGCACGGTGTCTGATCCGGTCTCCGACACGATCGTGAATACCTTCTTATTCGGCGCATCGTACTCAGCTCGAACGACCATGTCTGCGGTCTTGTGCGATAGGCAGTGACACTCGAGATGGTAGCTTCGAATGCTTGTGTAGGTTTCGAGCACACTAGCCCGCTGTTCATTCATTTGCACGACGCGCCGCATGACTTCATCAGCGCTCAAGGGCGCAGATACGGTCGCCTGCTGTGCGATTGCCGGAACACAGACTGCCAGCAGAACCAACGTGAGTAGAAACCGGCCTGCATTAAAATTAGGAGCTTGGGAAAACCGAATCATCGTTTGTTTCTCCATGGGAAACCGAGGAAAGCAACAACAGTGTTCATGGTGGCAAAGTCTGGCTTGTGAGTCTCTGTCTCGAGTTCGGGCGGCGACTTCCGCAGCTGAGTGAGCGTCCATTGCTCCTGGCCCGCTCGTGGCTTGGATGAGTCGAAACGATAAATCGTGCTCGCGGTGACCGGTCCAACGCGGACCTCACGGCGCGGCATGCCAGATCTTTCGAGAGCGTCGAAGAATTTCTGTGTTTCGAAGAATCGCCGGGATGGCTCGAGAACGATCACGTCGCCTTCCCGAGGTTGATAATGGGGGTCGTAAAGGGGTACAACCTCAATGTCACTGCGATTGCAGTGCTCCACGTAATAGGTCATGGTCATCGGCCTCGCAGTCGCCAGCCTAGTGCCGGCGTCTGCGCTGGAACAGACCTGCTGCGCCACTTCCCGTGCGTCGAATTCCGAGACCTCATCTTGCCCAAAATAACGGGCAGTATTTTTCTGGCCTCCGCCAATTGAGTTCAAATAGAAGGAGTAGAACGAAGACCACGCGCGCAATTCAAGCAAAGGCAGGGCAAGCAGAATGGCAGCGGCTAGCCCAACAAACGCCAGCGACATTTTCTTTTCTCTCATGCGGTCCCAGGTCGCTTGCATCGCATAACCGCCAGCCAGAAAAAGAAATGGCAGCACCGGGAGTGAATAACGCACCCACTTTGCCCCAGAAACCGAGAGCCCGGCCAACTGCAGTACTCCGAAAGCAAGAAAAAAGCAGGATGCAAGGATCCGACGCTCTTGCAGCAGCATGATGCTTCCGGCGACGACCGCCACCAGAATCGGAATGGGTGTCTTGATCAAGAGGAGCCAGAAGTAGAAGATCCAGGGAACGCCCGCAAGCAAACGTCCGGGAAAGTTCATATAGAGCGTGCCGTCGAAGTCGTAACCAGTGTGCGTGATGCCATCATGGTGAAGCCAATGCAGGATCGCGCTGAAGTTACTCGGGAAGAGAACGACCGGGTTCACAAGAATGAAGGTGAGGAATATCACGAGGAAGAATCGCGTGTAGCTGAAACGCGAAGGATTGCGAGTAAGCCCCATTCTTCCAGCAAAGAGCCACGCCAGCGCATTCAAGCCAAGAAGGTGAAGAATGTATTGCGACGCAAAAGACAGTCCAAACCCAATGGCACTCAGGTCATACCATCGGCGTGCACTTTCGTCGGAATCTGCCTGTCGGGCCCGGCAGTAGAAGTAGCAAGCCAGAAGCGTGAAGAAAGTGAGCGGCGTTTCCTCTTTGGCAAGCCGATTTAATGCAACCGCCAATGGCGAAACGGCCCAGAAGAAGCCCGCCGCGAATGACCCCACAACCCCCATCATGCGTCGACAAAATAGAAAAAGGATCGCAGCCGTCGCGGCGCCCAATAAAACGTTGGGAAACCGGAGCCAGCCTTCGGGGCGCATAGTGGGCCAGCCATGGAGCGTGGCCAGGCGGTTCCAGCGCTCGCCCGCAGCTAGACTGCCCCAGGCGAGCGCCTTCAGCATCATTGGGTGCTCGCTGTTGACGCCCACAAAGTGTCCGTGACGATATTCCTGAACGGCGGTCCACTTTGCCGACTCGTCCTCAGACAGGCTGTTGAAGTCCAAGTGATTGAACCGAATGGCAAACGCCAGGACTGCAAGCATGAGCGCGATCGCCGCATCCCGATGCCAGCGCCAGGAACGATCTTGAAGCTCATGCAACGCAGACTCTTCCGGTTCCATCGTGAGCGCCTTCAGGTTCATGACTGCCACTCGGGCGCGATATCAACCCCAGTACCTGCGCCCACATCAAAAACCTCGGATACGGCATATGGCTTCCGCGCTGCCGGATTGAAATACTGCCAGACTCCCAATTCGCCAAGGAGGCCGAGCGCCACCAACTGCAGGCCGAGCAGGACAAGCACTGCCGCAAAAACCAGCAGCAGTGCGTGTTGCTCCACGACACTGGTTCGATACAGAGCCTTCTCCATCAGGAGCCAAAGCGCCACGGCGGATCCCGCACTCATGTTGATCAGGCCGAGCCTGCCAAAGAAGTGCAAGGGCCGCGACATGTAGCGGAGGAGAAACCGAATGGTGAGCAGATCGAACATGACCCGGAAAGTGCGAGACAGGTTGTAATGCGAAATACCGTGCATCCGAGGAGGGTTTTTAATCGGAATTTCACAGATCGAGGCGCCGTATCCAGACGCTAAAGCTGGTATAAATCGGTGCATTTCTCCATACAGCGGCAATTGGGAAAGCAGGTCGCGGCGGTACGCCTTAAATGTTGTTCCGAAATCGTGAATGTTGACACCGCTGAGCTTGGCCATAAGCCAGTTTGCGCAACGTGAAGGAATCTTCCGCAATAACAGGTTGTCAGCGCGGTGCTTGCGCCAACCGCTGACAACTTCGTATCCCTCTTCGACCTTCTCCAGGAATTTCGGGATTTCCGCCGGATCGTGCTGAAGGTCGCCATCCATGGCGAGCACGTAGTCACATTTACTGTTTGCAAACCCGGCCGCCAGTGCCGCGGTCTGACCAAAGTTTCGGCGTAGCCGGACAACCGTGATACGAGGATCGATGGACGCCAGATCCTTCAGTCGTTTGTGTGTAAGATCTGTGCTCCCATCATCGACGAAGACAAACTGGTATTCCCAACCAACGTCGTCCATGACTGAGCGTAGCCGAGCATACAATTCGGTGACGTTGCCCTCTTCGTTGTGGAAAGGAACGACAATGGAGACGGATGGTTTTGCAGCGAGGTCAAGCATGGTGGTGCACCTTTTTGCTGAAAGCACAATCGAGCGTTCTGAACACAATCAATGGCCGCATGGCTGCTCCTCCTCGCCATAGAAAATGCAATACGCAGTCCAAATCGACGGCATCTGGAGTGACTTGTTTCAAAGTCTTGAGAAAACAAGAGATGCAATGAGTTCAAGCATCCAAGTCGATGGTGAGACGGCACCCGCGTTCGCTGGACTTGGCATTTGTGACAGTCACTTGACAAAGAAATGACGCGGGACCGCGCCAGCCAGGGCGTGCCGTGCTCAGGTCAGAGAGGCGAGCAACGGCAGCTCGGGTGTGCATCCGCAGCTTAGATCGTGACTATGGGATCAGTTGTCCCTACGGTGTGCGCAACATCTCGGGCCCATAACATTCGGAACTTGCCTGAAGACTTCAACAGTACCCCGACATGCTTTTCCGTCCAGTTGGAATCTTGATTGCAACTTGGGTGCACAAGAACACGCGCCGCCACGAATAGCAACCCGGCGCGGTTCGACGTTCGTGCACCAGAACGGCATGATAGACCAGCAAAACAAGAAATGCGCGCACATTCCATGCCGCTGCGATGTTCAGCACGCCCAAGAGTACTGCAGCCAAGCGTGCCGTGAGGCGGGGAGCGAAGAGGTGGAAATTGCCTGCCAGTGCGACCATCGACAATGCCCGCTCGTTGTCTAGGCAGGCGTTCTGGACGAAAAGAAACGACACCAAGGAGATACAGGACAAACAAGATGAATCGTGTACAGAACTTCGGATTGGTTTTTGTGGTGTGTCTGGCCGTGTCAGCGGCACTGGCAGATACTTTGGAGCTGAAAAACGGAAGTCTCGTCAAAGGCAGGTTCATGGGAGGTGACGGGGACAGCATTAATTTCCAGGTTGGGTCGTCGTTGCAGACCTATAACGTTGGCGATATCCGCACTATCCAGTTCAATTCCGAAAAGGAGGGCGCCGCCGCGCCGGTGCAGTCGGATCCGAACTCGTATTTAGTCTAAGGGAGCAAGCACGGCCAAAAGAACCGTTGGCGGAGCTGCACTCGGAACCATCATCGGTGCAATTGCAGACGGTGGCAAAGGGGCGGCAATCGGAGCCGGAACGGGCGCCGGAGTGGGCGCCGGTTCGGAGATCATAACCAAAGGTGATCAAGTGAAGATCCCGAGTGAGGCGTTACTCGATTTCACTTTGGAACAGGGCGTGGCAATACCAAGATAGGCAAGTTGACCGCCGCGTGCGCCACCAATGCATCAGGTCCGCAAGTCCATGATCAAGTGGGACGTGGTCATTCGAACATTCAGTTTGACCTCGCCCACGTGACCATGCAGAATGGCGCGCTGCACGTGGAGCGTCAACGCGTGGAAATCGAAGTCGCTCGCGTCGGCCCCGTTACGTAGTCGGCCCGGAACCGTGAAGGGGTGACGCCTTCCAGTTGTCGAAACACTCGGGCGAAATGACTTGGACTTTGAAATCCGGCACCGAGTGCTGCGTCCGTGATGCTGCTCTTCGGATTATAGAGTTGCTTCTTGGCGTGTTCGATTCTCTTCAGCAGCACAAATTGGTGGGGCGCTTGACCTGTGCTCTGCTTGAATAGCTGCGAAAAGTAGTGCGGGCTCATGCCGGCAATCGCGGCCAACTGCGACAAACTAATATCCTCCTCTAACTTCTCGCCGATGAAGTCGAGCACACGTTTCAGACGATATCCCGGTAGACCCCCTTTGTAGCCGACAGGTGTGATTGTCCTGACGGCGTATCGGTTCAGCAAATACACGGCCAACGTATTAGCAAGGGATTCCCCATAGAGTCTTCCCGCCGGAGATTTGTCTTCCAGGTCAGCAGTCATTTCTAGCAGCAGCGCGGAAAGATGTCTGTCGATCAGATTCCAATGTTCCGTAAGCTCAACGTCGTCGACACCCACAGTTTCGTCCAATGCATTCGTGAGCAACCGTCGGTGGACAGCAACGGCGATGCGCTGAGTCGGTCCTCGCCAATTTATTTCATCCACTGTCCCCCGAGGAAGAAGAAAGATTGTCCCAGGACGGGACGTGAATCGGAGATCGCGTCCTCTCGTGCGTATCTGATATTCGACGTTTCCACTCAGGACCAAATGTAGAAAGTGCTCAGGATGTTCATGACGGGGTATCAACAGCGCCGGGACCGAATAATTCTCCAGTACAATCCCTCCCCACGCGGCGGGGACGCTCGACAGGGTTGGAGGTGAGGCGAGAAACGGTTCCTCCCGTCCGTCGCGAACCACATCTACACCCGGAACGAGTATGCGGCCACTTGCGGGACATCGCGCTCCTGCATTGCCCGATAGTTTCGGGACAATGGAATGATAGGCTGCGGCCATAAGGCCCTCCCCATCGGGCTCTGCACATGGCAGAGCGTAGACCCATAATTGTATTAAATCGGAAGATTTGCATAAAGCCGGTGATTTGGAGCAGCGCGCCACGGAGCGTCCCGATAGACTCGCAGTCTCTGAAAAAGGAGAAAATCATGAGCCCGATCACAACAAAAGACGGTACGCAGATCTATTACTAAAACTGGGTCACGGGCCTGTTGTGACGTTTCTCGCAGGGGTGGCTGGCGAAACTCCGAAGCCTGGGACGGCCAGATCCTGTTCATCGCCAACTGTTCCCTGTATATCCCGGAGTGACCTATACGACAAAACGGAAGGTAGTCGCTCAGTGTGAAGAAGATTGGCCCATAGCAGTATCACCCTCTGGCGGAAACGAGGAATCGCCATGAGTTCAGATCAAAATTCACCCACGCAACCCGAGGAACGGGTAGAACCTCGTTCGTCCCGTACCGTCACAACGCTTGATCGGATGGCGGAGCCGATCGCGAAGGAGCTAAACGAATGCCTCTGTGTCATCGAAGTGAACGCTAGTACCTGCCTGCGCATGCTTGCGGCGACCCCCCCGAATGTCGAGGGAGCACACGAGACTGCGGGTAGGACGATTCGCGCCAGCAACCGTGCAGCGCAAGCGGTCTCACGGCTGAACACTCTTTTTACCGAAAACAAGTAAACGGCGTGGTTTTAATTCGTTCGCAACAACGCCCCTCATCGGTTTCGTTCGATGTTGGCAGCTCGCTTTGGACAATGCCTTTACGTTGTCAGATTGAAAATCTTGCGCACGGTCTCGAGGATAGAAGCGGACTGACTGGCTTCAGCAACCGTCAACAACATTTCCACGGGCGCCTGGAGCACCTTGTCAATGATGCCACGACTGAGCGACTCCACAACAATCTCTTGGTCAGAGCTGAGATTGCCCAGTCGACCGCGCACCCGATGAATTTCGTTGCGGCGCACGGCCTCAAAACGCTCTCTTAACGAACTAATTGTCCCCGTTACTTCGGAATCAAGAACTGGTGAACTGCCTATCATCGCATTGGTCACAACTTCGACTCCCTCCCGGAGGGGAAAGCAATCGCATGGCCACAAACAATACACGAACACTACCGAGTACAACTTGAGGGTTCTGACACGAAGCCTAGCTAACAATGTTGAAGCGCCACCGAAGAAAGCGGCTCGTCTCGGTGGGGACGCGCCGAAGCCATTAAGTTCGATACAGCGTCGCACCCCGTTTGCCTCCTGCTCATGGTTCGTCACTTGCTAAACACCGGCGCGATTCCGGTGCTCACTTTCTTTTGCTTTCAGCGGTTTCCAGATGGCAAGGCGGTTGCTTTGTTCTCGTGCGTCGGTGTTCGGCAGAAGCACTGAAAGAAATAGAGGAGTAAATGGCTCAGCCTCGAATCATCATCGTCGGGGGCGGCTTTGGCGGACTTGCAGCCGCCAAGGCTCTCAAGAACGTGCCCGCGGAAATCATCCTGATTGATCGCACGAATCACCACTTGTTTCAGCCCCTGCTCTACCAGGTGGCAACCTCGGTTCTGGCCCCCAGCCAAATTGGTTTTCCGATCCGGGGGATTCTCCAAAGCCAGAAGAACACGACCGTGCTCCAAGGCGAGGTCACGGGAGTGGACAAGGACAAGAAATGTGTCTTTGTTAGCGATGCGGACAGGCAAGACGTACCTCTAACCTACGATTACCTTATTCTGGCGACGGGCGCCACCCACAGTTACTTCGGGCGGAACGAATTTGAAGAGTTCGCGCCGGGAATCAAAAGCCTTGCGGACGCTGAGGCAACGCGCAACAAGGTCCTGCAGGCCTTCGAGCTCGCGGAGGCGGAAGAAGACCCGAGCCGTCATCGAGACCTGCTGACCTTTATCCTTGTGGGAGGAGGTCCTACAGGCGTCGAGATGGCCGGGGCCCTGGCGGTGCTAGTCAAGACGACGCTGAAGTCGAACTTTCGTCGGATTGACCCTGCCTCGGCTCGAATTGTGCTCTTCGATATGGCACCGCGAGTTCTCGGAACCTTCTCAGAGCACCTCTCTCAAGCTGCCAAACAACGACTTGAGAATCTCGGCGTCGAGGTTCGGCTCGGACACGGCGTGGATCAGATCGACGCAGACGGCGTAGTGGTCGCAGGTGAGCGCATTGCGAGCAAGACCGTGATCTGGACCGCCGGTGTCGCGCCTTCTCCGGCGGGCAAGTGGCTCAACGTGGAGACGGACCGTGCCGGGAGGGTACGCATTCAAAAAGATCTGACTGTCCCCGGACATCCCGAAGTCTTTGTGGTCGGCGATACCGCGGCATTGCAGCAAGACGGCAAACCCCTTCCCGGCGTCGCCCAGGTGGCTATACAGCAAGGACATTATGCAGGAGAACTCATTCAGAGCCGTCTAACCGGCAGCAAGCCGCCAGCTCCGTTCCGCTACTTCGATAAGGGCACCATGGCCGTAGTGGGCAAGGGTTTTGCCGTACTGCAAAGTTGGAAGGTCCAAATGAGCGGATTGCTCGCATGGATGGTTTGGGCTTTCGTCCACCTCCAGTTCCTGGCCACATCGGGCCTCCGCCTGAGCGTCTTCCTGCAGTGGATTTGGACCTTTCTGACGGGCCAAAGGGGATCTCGCCTGATCGTCGATCATCACGCTTCGACGCGGAAGCGCACCGCGGCGCGCGAAGCTGTACCGGCGGCGGCTGGAGGCAAGTGAAGAAATTCAGCAGACACGGGCTTTAAGGAAATTCAAAGAGGAGAATTATTGTGGCAAACGGAGAAATTAAGAACATCGTCATTCTCGGCACGGGCGTCATCGGCGCAAGCGATTGGGAGGCAAAATGAGCGCAACGTATAAAGCAATCCAGGTAACGAAACCGGGAGAATTCGAAACCGCAATGAAGCCGTTGGTCGATCCTGGCCCTGGTCAAGTGCGCATTCGCGTCGAGGCGTCCGGTGTCTGCCACTCGGACGCCGGCACGGTGGAAGGCTCCTTTCCAATCATCTGGCCGCGCGTCCCGGGGCACGAAGTGGTCGGGCGGATCGACGCCCTTGGCTCTGGCGTGCAGGGCTGGGCGGTTGGTCAGCGCGTCGGTGTCGGCTTCCTCGGAGGCTCTTGCGGTTATTGCGAATTTTGTCGAAATGGCGATCTTGTGAATTGCCGTAACCAGGAATTTACGGGCATTCATTCGGATGGCGGATATGCCGAGGTAATGATTGCTAAGGCCACCGGGCTAGTGCGTATCCCCGACGATCTGTCGTCGGCGGATGCTGCGCCGCTGCTTTGCGCGGGACTCACGACATTCAACGCCCTGCGAAACTCGCCAGCGAAGGCGGGTGATCTTGTCGCTGTGCTCGGTATCGGCGGCCTTGGTCATCTGGCGTTGCAATACGCCCGGCATATGGGGTTCGAGGTGGCGGCGATTTCTCGCGGCAGCAACACAGCGCAGCTCGCCAAGAAGCTCGGCGCTCACCACTACATTGACAGTGCCGCCACCGATCCCGCAGCGGCTCTGCAGGCGCTTGGCGGAGCCAAAGTCATTGTCGTAACGGCTTCGGGAGGCAAGGCAGTCACTGAGACCTTCAAAGGGCTTCGACCCGGCGGTGTCTCCATTGACCTCGGCGCTGGGCCGGAGCCGATCCAGGTCACGAGCGTGGATCTCATATTCGGAGAACGCAAAGTAGCCGGTTCGCTGACGGGAAACCCGGCCACTGCTGACGCAACGCTTCGTTTCAGTGCCTTGGGTGGCGTCTCGCCGATGATCGAGACCGCCGCACTCGAGGAGGCCCCAGCCGCCTACGCGAAGATGATGGCTGGGAAGGCGCGCTTTCGGATGGTGCTGGTCACAAAAAACGGTAATGGCCAACCAGAGTGAAGCATTCAGGCTGTGGGAAAGGTCGCTCCCGAAGTTAGTGAAATTTTGGAAAGAACCGAACCAGGCAAATACACAAGGGAGAAGAAGATGTCGCCGAAATCAAGCACAGCAGCGGTTCAAGCAGCGCCTGCTCAACCTACGAGCGAAGAGATCAGGGCCGAAGATCTGTTCAACAAACAGAAGGCTTACTTCGCTTCTGATGCGACAAAGACCCACGAGTGGAGAATTGACCAGCTCAATCGCCTCACGTGCATGCTCAAAGAGAACTTTGAGCGTTTTGCCGACGCGTGCCGCAAGGACTTCAAAACAGCCAGCCAGGAGAATGTCTTCGAGGTGTCTGCAACCATTGCCACGACCGAATCCACCAAGTCTCAACTCAAAGAATGGATGAAACCGGTCGAAGCCCCTCTTCCCAAATTTCTTGCTGCGTCCGGGCACAAGGGAATGGTGTACCGCGATCCTTACGGCGTCACGCTGATCATCTGTCCGTTCAACGGACCACTTATCCTCTCGCTGCGTCCCGCCGTCGCTGCTCTTTCGGCCGGCAATCCGTGCATCCTGAAGCTCTCCGAAGCGCTCCTTGCGACGGACGAATTACTTCTAGAATTAATCCCGAAGTACTTCGAGCCGGAGTCCTTCAGTGCGGTCGTTGGTGGAAGAGAAGTCGTTACGAAACTCCTGAGCCTTCCCTTTGATTTCATATTCCTCACCGGAAGCGTCGGTGTGGGGAAGGTAGTGATGCGCGCGGCAGCTGAAAATATCACTCCAGTGTTGCTTGAGTTGGGAGGACAAAACCCAGCGATCGTCGATGAGACAGCGAACATTCCGGATGCTGCCAAGAAAATTGTCTGGGGCGCAATGGCGTGGGGAGGACAGTGGTGCACTTCGCCTGGCTACGCTGTCGTTCATGAGTCCGTCGCGGAACAGTTCGTGGCCCAATGCAAAAAGGCAGTCGTCGAACTCTACGGCGTGGATCCCAAGAGCAACTCGGACTACTCCCGCATCATCAGTCCGGCCGCGGTCGAACGGCTTGCGTCCCTTATCGATCCCAAGAAGGTCGTTTACGGTGGGAAGTCCGACGCTCCGGCTCGTTACCTCGACCCGACCATCCTCTACCCGATTTCGTGGTCCGACAAAATCATGGAAGATGAAATCTTTGGTCCGCTTTTGCCAATCCTCACTTACTCCGACCTCGGAAAGCTCCTTGCGCAGATCAAGTCGATGCCCAAACCGCTTGGCGGCTATGTCTTCAGCCGAAATCAGCGGATGATCGATCGGGTATTGGGCTCCCTTTCCTTCGGCGGCGGCGCCGTGAACCAGACCAATGTCTTTCTGTTCATTGAGTCCATGCCTTACGGAGGAGTGGGAACGGCGGGACTAGGGAACTACTACGGGAAGTACGGCTACGAATCCCTAACGCACGCCAAGTCGGTCTTGATATCCCCGCCCGACGTCGCGATCGATCACTTGTTCCCACCGTATACCGAGGAAAAGGTGCAAGCGATGGATCAATGGTTCGACTACTAGATTGAGGAACATACGCCGAGAGATTTGAGTGGGGTTTCAGGGCTGAAAAAACCTTGCACCTCTCGGCGTTCGTTTCATACAGCGCGGCGGGCGGCTTTTTTCGTAGCCGCGCCTTCCCACGCCGCAAGCGTTCACAGGAGACAGGATGCACGCACGAAACTCCGATAACCACAGCCTGAACGCTTCTAATCGAATCTGAAGGAGGAGTGATTATGAAATTCGATAAGAACGACACCGCAGTCGTAATGATCGATCCTCAGAATGAAGTACTGAGCGAAACGGGCCTGGGATGACCTCGTTCTGCGGCTACGCAAACGGAGGATCAGCAGGGTCATTCTGGGCGGAATGCTGGCCAACATGTGTGTTGAATCCCAGTTGCGAGAGTTGTTGGAACAGGGATTCGAAGTAGCCGTCGTGAAAGACGCTACGGCGGCACCTAAGCACCCGGAATGGGGCTATGGCTATACGGCGGCGCTCATTAATTACGCGTTTCTCGCACATGCGGTACTGACAACGGATCAGGCCGTGAATGCGATGAAGCGTGGGTAAAAAAGACAACCACATGATTGACGCTTCGAATGGCTCGATAAGGAGATATCATGAACCTAGTGCGTTGCCGTTCATGGTGCATTGTTGCAAGGAAGTTTTGAGAGTAAAACCGCACGGTTCAATCGAGCATCAACAATTGCAATGTCGACTCGATCTCAAACACTGAAGGCTTCCCTCGATCTAAAGGCTGTGCACCCGTTCTTGGCAATGCCGCGTCTGTTTCTGCGTAAGAGCATAGACTGCAAATGCCGGCTAAGCCTGGACCGCGCCCGATGCAATCTTGCCTTCACTGTTCCCACTGGCACGCCCAGGATTCGTGCAGCCTCCTTCGCGGGCAACTCCTGCACATGAAACATATGGAGAACCTCGCCGTAGAGAGGTCCCAGTCGATCAATCGCTTTAGCAAGCAGAACACGGGACTCTTTGAGCGAGCATTCCTGCTCCGGATTCCGTCGCCCCTCTACGACCTCAAATCTGGCAGCAGTTTCTCTCTCAACCATCTCATCGAGCGACGCTTCGTTTTTTCGCCGACTCGTACGCAATTTCATGAACGCGGCATTCATAGCAATACGACTGAGCCACGAAGAAAACCGTGAACGTCCTTGGAAGGCATCCAAGTGCAGCATGGCATCAAGGATGGCGGTTTGTACCGCGTCTTCGGCATCTTCCCGATTGTGGAGGATTCGTTGAATGCGCCGAAGGATGCCATCCCTATGGGGCATCACAAGGCTCGCAAATGCCGCCGTATCACCCGCCCGGGCGCGCGCCAGCAGGCTCTCTTCCTCCTTTGTCACTAAAGAAAGTCGCACCTGTCCTGGCCCACGCTGAGGAATCCCGCGCTCAACGATCTGAATGCCTGCTCCGGTCTTATAAACCTGCGCCACCTCCATTGTTCCCGGCGCGACTGCTGTAGTTGCCATACATCCTCCTGAGAACCGTGCGCACTTCGCTCGTGCACAATCAACAGCATCAGACCAAGAATCTCCAGCCCAGACAATTAGACAATGGTACCGACGGAGCCTTCGTAGGGGGCCGCACCTCAATTTCATACGTGCCGCTCGTCGACCGGCAGATCTCAAGTTGACCGTCCCTCTTTCGTGCCGAATCGCAGTTTGAGAGCCACATAAACGTTCGCCATCGGTCCGTAAGAATATGTATCAGCCCAACGACGAAACTTCTTGTGCTTTGACCGACAGTCTCAGAGCAAACCTTTGCCAAATTGCGAAGAGCGCAAGACCCACCGCAATGCCGATCGACACCTCAAAAAATCGGTGAAGCGCGACTAGCCGGGCACTCGTAGATCGAGGCACGAGCATCACGATCACGAGAGTAATACCTGCGTATCGAAACGAACTTCTCTCCACACGAAGTACAACGCACAAACATCCGATGAAGAAAACCGCTGCGGCAAACGCCCACACACTGCCGTGGACGTAAGCGTCAGTTGCTGCCCCAACGGCTGCCCCGGCTGCTGTTCCTGCGACGTATTGAACCGCAACAGGCAGTGCGGCGCTGAATGTAATCTGCATGACGATCAGCGTGGACATCGGCGCCCAGTAGGCTTCAGGTAAGTGGAACAGAGCGGCAACCAGGTACGACGTCAACGCAGCAATCGCAACAAGACACACATGTGCTATCGAGGGCGGATTTTCCTTGGCAATGATCCAGCGAAGCTGCCCGTTGACGTCACGATCGCCGACCATGGTCTTCCAGACCTACTTTCTGAGAACAATCATCAGCATGAATAGCGATGGAAGATAAATGATCGAAGCCGAAAGAAGCTGTCGCGCCGAAGAGTTGGATTTTCGAAGAGCGAACTGTGCTCCATAGTACAAAAAGCCGGCGCATAAGAGCACGGCTCCAATGGAGTAGGCGGCATTCGCTTGGCTGGACAAAGCCGGTAACAAACTGACAGGCACCAACAGCAGGAGCGGCAACAAGGTTTGCCAATTCACAAGCCGAGCCTTTCCGCGCTCGTCACCCGGCAGCACCATGTAACCAGCACGACCGTAATCCTCGCGGTACATCCAAGCGATCGCCATAAAGTGCGGGAATTGCCAGAGGAAGAGCACCGAATAGAGCGCCCATGCCCCGAAGCTGAGATGACCAGATGCTGTAGCCCATCCAATCAGCGGCGGCATCGCGCCGGAAAATGCTCCGACGACAGTGCACCACGGCGACTTCCTCTTCAGCGGAGTGTAAAAAAACAAATAAGACAACAACGTGCCTAGCGCTAGGAGGCTCGCAAGCAGATTAGCTGCCGCGGCGAGATAAATAGTTCCGAAAACCGATAATGCAATACCGAACCACAAAACCGCTGATGGATTGAGGCGGCCCGCCGCCAGGGGCCGCCGCGCTGTCCGGCGCATTTGGGCGTCGAAGCAGCGCTCGATATATTGATTCAGGGCTCCTGTCCCGCTAGCCACGAATAACGTCCCTAGCACTGCGTTGATCGATCGCAAGAACGGAAAATCATGCCACACCGAGGGACCGCCCAAGCAGAAGGCGGCGAAGGTGGTAACAGCGATCAGAAAATTTACTTCCGGCTTGGTAAGTGCCAAATAGTCGAACCAGGTTTTCGAATCCCAAAAGCGACTGCGTTCCGCGACTGGCAGATCGAATGCCGTCAGAATGGGTTCACTCGCCACGTTTAGAAAGCCTCCAAGCTCTGCGAAACACTTCGCGGAATACCGACGCCCGCCAATTTCGACTGCACCAAGCCGACCTGAGAAAAACCTTGGGGTGACAGAAGGCGCATGGTTAATATCGCCCCGGCGACAAAGTAAACGAGTGTGACGCATGTCCACATCAATGCCGCCGCGCACTGCTGATCTACCAGAGGGGAAAGCCCCAATAGGTGTGATGACGAGAAGTACATCGGGTAGACCACGCGATCGGAAAAGACCAGGAATCCCGACAGGATGTCGCACGGCAACGTGGCAAAAAAGAGGTACAAGATCATCGAGAGATCCTCTCGAGATCCTGTCGAGCGTTCAACGACCGGCCACCAGAAGAGAAGGCCGGTCGCGAGAAAGGATAGGTGCTCGAACAGATGCCAGCCTACCGACTGCATTCCCAGCTCGAACAAGGTCGGAATGTGCCATCCAACCAAGGCGGCGCAGGCTGCGAGCCATGCGAATTTAGGGCTTCCCAGGGCCTTCACATACCTCTTCTCCGTGCTCGACTGCCACATCGGAAGAAGTTTTTCTTCTACAAATCGGCGCGGCAAACCATGAAATACCGGACCAACTGGCGCACCTAGCCAGATAAGTAGGGGAGCAAACGTCATGAGCAGCAGATGTTGCAGCATGTGGACGGTGAGCAATTCGTGGTCAAGAGCAGCAATTGGGGATGCCATTGCGACCCAGACGAAGAACAGTCCAAGCAAAAAACTGAAGGCGCGCCACGCCGAGGTGACTTTCGAGGCGCTGGAACGAGGAAACAGCCATCCGCGCAGGAAAACCAGGGCCGTGAAAACCACGATCAGCGTGAGAAACACGGATCGGTACGTCCACAAGCCGGCATGATGTAAATGTGGCATGCGACGTCCTCCTACGGTTTTGCACCTGGTTCTTTTTCGTCGCTGAGTGCCACATCGCGTGAAGCATCGCGCGCAGGTGTTTGTCCCTTCGGATGCAGAGTCTCAAGGAACGCGACGAGCGCCGTTGTCTCCGCTGGACTTAAGTTCTTTCCATACGCCGGCATGTTGCCGCCACCTAGAATTACCTGGCGAATCAGTTGGTCTTGCGTGAGCCGCACGGCCACGCTGTCGAGAGTGGGTCCTCGTTGTCCACCACTCTCTCCAAGTGAGTGGCAATTGCGGCACTGCTTGACCTGAAAGACCATTGCCCCCTGCCTTTCAAGCGCAGTCGAGTCATGAACGTATCGATCCGGTACGGGATCACTACTCCACGCATTCATGTGCGGACTCCAGGGCATAAACCCGGCGAGATGGGTGAAGGTCCCCAGCGTGATCGCGATCAACAGCACGGTCAGAACTGCGATCGGCCGTCGCTTCCAACTCTTTTCACCTTCGCCAGAAAGAAACGGAAGAAGCAGCAGACCGACAATGGCCACCACTGGTCCGATCAGTAACACGGGTGTTTCGAGCGACGGTGGAAGCAAAGAGAGCAAAGCATAGAGCCACAAGAAAAAGTAATCCGGCTTTGGGACGGTTTGTATGATCGTCGGATCCGGCCTTCCGGTTGGCCCAAATGGACCGAAGTATAGTGCGCAAGCGGCGACTGCCAGGATAATGAACGCCGCAAAGAACATGTCTTTCCAGACGGCGTAGGGAACGAAGGGGGCCCCATCTTTTTTCGTAAGCGTGTGATATTCGGCTTCGTAGGTTGCTCGTCGTACCATGCGTCCCGGCATCGGCCATTCATTAATGCCCAGCTTCAACACCATCAATACATGGAGACACACGAAGCCGATCAGTAATCCCGGAATTACGAACACATGCAGGGCGAAGAATCGTGACAGAGTTGCACCCGCGATGATCGGACCTCCCAGCATCAACCTAACAGTGATGGGACCGAGAATGGGAACGCGGCTCGCGATGGATGCTCCAATACCGAGTCCCCAATAGGCATCTTGATCAAAGCGCAACACCTGCCCGCTGAATGCCATGCCTAATGTCATCAGCAACAGAAAGACGCCGATAACCCACGTAAGTTCGCGCGGGAACTTGTGGGCTCCAAAAAGAAACACCTGGACCATATGAATAAGAACAATGGCCACCATAAAATTGGAGCCCCAGCCATGCATTCCGCGGATGAACCAGCCGAGAGCGACGTCATGGTTCAGGGCCTGCAGACTGCTCCATGCTTCAGCTCCCGAAGGAACATAAACCAACGCAAGGAGAATTCCAGTCACAAATTGCAGCGCAAATACCGTCAGCGCTGCGCTGCCAAAGACGTACCACCAGCTAGCGGTATTTCGCGGCACGGGATGTTCGGCCATCTCGCGAACCGGCGCCGCAAGCTGAAGGCGATGGTCAAACCAGTCTCCTACTTTCGCAATCATTCCCATGATTTTTCCCTCGGTGGCGAAAGCTATCCTCGGCTTTCTAGCGACGCCTCGGCGCTCTGAATATTCACCAACTGTTTCTGTCCCGCGCAGGGTGGTTGTCCACTAAGGAGAGCTGTGGCAGCTCCCGGCGTCGGAAGCTCACCCGCCTGAATCGTGATGACGCCGTTCTGTACTTTGTATGGATATTCAAAAAGACCGCGTTCTGGCGGACCGGAAGCGCGCGCGCCATCCCGGTAGTACGCTCCGCCGTGACATGGACACATGAAAAGGCCGGACTGCGGAAACCAGCGAACCGGGCAGCCCAGATGTGCGCAATTGACGGCAAAGACCTGGAACTGTTCTCCCGCGATACGACGTACCCAACAGGCGGTGTCCGCTGTCTTGCCATCGGTCGGCATGACGTAGGGGTTCTGAAACGTAGCTAGCCGCGTTTCGCCTTCAGGAAATTCGCTGACCTTTCCAAGTGGCACCCAGGAGAGATAACCGTTCGCGCGACCGCGAGTGATCGAGGAGAAAAGAAATCCTACAATCGGTACGGCCACGACGCTCGCAGCAAGAGCGTTGAATACAATTCCCAACTTCATGAAGAACCCGCGCCGAGAAATCGTGGCATCTGTCGTTGCATTATTCGGCGGGGCGAGGGCAGCGTTCGTGGCCATTGTTCTACTCCTAATGTTGCGCGTTATTCGCGACGGAATAAGGTTGACCGGGGCTCTGAACCCGGTGAGACGTCAGCCATGCAACTACGTCAGTTATTTCCTGGTCGGACATGGGTTTCCCGGGCACATTTCCACGCCAATCTGGCGCCCCCAACTCCGGTCGGCCAGCGATGGCAATCGTGCGCAGCCCCTGATCGCTCACCAGCGCCAGAAATGAATCATTCGTGATGGTGCTGCCTTTGCGTCCACCTTGGCCTTCTGGACCATGGCATGATGAACAATAGGTTCTGTAAGCGGCTTCACCGCGCTGAACATCTCCCGAAGATTTTGCCGCGTAAGAAGGTACAGTCGCTCCGTTCAGAATTCCTGGTCGGCCCCAGCGCGACCGAATTCCGTTGGTGATCACATCGATCTGTTTATCGGTCAGCATTCCTCCCGCACTTTGCGCGAAGGCCGGCATCGACGTTCCATGTACGCCGTTTGCGATGACTTTGCGCATCGAAGGTTCATCAACGATGGCAAGATAGACTGGGTCAGCCAGCGCAACTGCCGCTCCGCCCCGACCGTCCGTGCCGTGACAACCTGCACAATTTTCTGTGTATAGGGTCTTGAAATCGCTGATTTCACTCGGAGCCGGTTCTTCCGAGTCCTTGCCTGGCCGGCCAGGCGGAGAACTGCAAGCAGAGAGCAGCATCATGCTGAATGCCGCAAACGTGCATAGATATCGAAACGAGTTCACGGCTGTTCTTCTCCATGTGGCGAAATCATTCCCGGAGCTTCCACTCCAGCGCGGATGGCGAAGGACAGGTTCTCCCGCGTCAGCATGCGCGATTGACGCACTACAACCAGGCCCGCCACAACTCCAAAGCCGACCTGCGAGGCCACGAACCAATACCAGTCGATATGACTCGCGAGCGTCGGGTTGAGCAGGCCAAGAATCGTATAGATCAATGCTGACCACAACACGGGAGCGATGAGTCCTCCAAGGACAATCGGCCTGCGCGGAAACATGGGAAGCATCGCTCCATACAGCAATCCCACCAAAGTTGACACGCCAGCGTGAAGACCCAGAGCAATTGCGAAGCTGTCAGCATGGAAGGAATTCAGCTGCGCCGGGCCAAGTTTCAGCGATTCGGCGTAGACAGCAGCTGCAAGAAGATTGATCGGATACCACAGGCTTCCGGCTTTCAAGACGCCGTACAAGCAAGCGAGAAAGGCCATCGCCACGCTGCCCGCGAATCCCCCCTTCACGCCCGCCGAAACTGGATACGTGTGAAGTGGAAGCCATGCTCGCTGGGATTCCGCGATTGGAACCCGCTCCACAACGCGCCGTTCCGTCGTTATGCGAATATCTTCAGCAATCATGGGCACGGTTTCTTCACGCTCGTGCGGGAAGACCTCGCGAAACCAGCCAATGCATCCTGCGAGAGAAAGCACGGCGCCAAGCAAGCTCACAGAGACGCTGGTGACGAGGCCTGCAAATAATAAGGTGCATCCAAAGGCCAGTACGAAGGGCCAAGCTGTTGGCGCGGGTACTTCGATCTCGCGCGGAGTCTGGCGGCTCTCGCTCAATTCGTCGGTTATCAGTAACGTTGCCATTTCTCGACCTTCAGCGTCCCAGAACGTAAACCACACTAAAAACCACGACCCAGACCACGTCGACAAAGTGCCAGTACAAAGAGAGGACTTCGACACGTCTGGAGTGTTCGCTGCCGACCCGGCCGGCAAAGGCAAAGATCGCTACGATCACGAGCATGATCATTCCCACAGTGACGTGGAACGCATGCAGGCCGACGAGTGAGTAATAGGTTGTCCCGAACAGATTGGTGGAGATCGTCAGGCCGTCTTCATAGATCAGCCGATGCCATTCCCGTGCGGTTCCAAACAGAAACAGGCCGCCCAGCAGAATCGTGAGTGACCACAAGCTCAAGAATGGTCCGCGCTCGCCTCTTTGAAGAAATTTTCCGGCATAGTGAATTGTTAGACTGCTGGAGAGCAGGCAGATCGTATAGAAAATCGGAGTCTCGAGCACTTCCCGCGGAGTTGGTCCGGTCAGGCTTTTGCCGATGTAGAAGAGGTAGGCAATCACGAAAATAGTGAAGATCGCAGACTCCGCAATGATGAGACCGGCCATCGCGACCTTGCCGCGATATGGAAGGCTCCACGGCTGCTGTATTTCAGAGACTGATATTGCTGCTGCGCTCATCGGCTTTTACCTTCACTCATACCGGCTGTCCGGATCTTCCGGATGTTTCAGGTCCCACAACGGACGGCGGCTCGCAACCACCGGTACGGTCGCAAAGTTGTATGCGGGCGGCGG
>Ga0210395_10000703_pt1 | contig 25495 bp, 21 predicted proteins | sample IncBWH4OmetaG_FD_150861 | JGI IMG/M metagenome (GOLD analysis project Ga0210395, IMG submission 150861) | Forest soil microbial communities from Barre Woods Harvard Forest LTER site, Petersham, Massachusetts, United States - Inc-BW-H-4-O ... | reverse complement strand
CCATCCTCCTTTGGAACGGGAAGCCGAGATTGCCTTGATGCCGCCGCGAAGACAATCGAGGAACACGGTCACATCTGAGCGATACGACCTGACGGAAAATTGACGCCGACCGCCTACGGTTGTGCAGGGGTCTGCGACCAAAATCGCGTCTCGTCTGCCTCGGTTGGCTCAGCAAAAAATGGGTGCCGCCACCAATAACTTTCAGGTGATGAATTGATCACACCCGGCACAGTCGTTGCGTTGGTACTGATAATATTCATCGCAGTCACAGCAATTCTTGTAGTATTACAGTGGCGTCGCGAGGTTGGTGCGCAAGCTCCTGTGCCGGTTGATCGGCTTATTTACCAGCCCCCATATCCGAAGAACTCCCTCGTCGTCTCGGACCCTCCCGGCCGAGACGAAGCAGACTCCGCTATGATAGCTCAGATGGAGACTGTTCCTATGACACCGCCTCCCAATTCGGCTGAAAGGCCAGCCGCCTGGCAGATGGAGGACCTGCGAGAAGTTTCCGCGCGCCTTAGCTCAGCAAACCCCGCGGTGTTCTTCGGCACCCTCGCTGAAGTAGAGCGCCTGCTCCAAATCGCGCACAACGTGGGTGATATTGATGCCGCCGCGATATTGGAGGACATGGTTCGGCTGGGGGTCAAAACCTTTACTGATTTGATTCCGCTCTACAGATCGGACGAATATTATAAGATGAGTCGCAAGACTCTAAAGACCATCTACGACTTTTTGCCCGAAGGTGGGGAAATCCGTGGTCTGCGGGACTACGTTGATAAGATTACGCGTCCGTCGGCAACAACACCGGTCATCGTTTTCGTCCATGCTGGCTGGGGTCGTCCCGAGGCGACACTCTGGCTGACGATTCGGGATGCGGCGAGGAGTACGGGCCGCCCGATGACCGTTAATTCTGAGGATATTGGCGACTCGGCGAACGAGGAAATGTGGGAACGGCTGAAATCAAAACCAAAGCTGCCATTCGCCTACATTAAGAGTCGAGATCGGATGGAGGTGATCGACTTGGCCATTCCCGAAAATATTCAGGCCATAGTCACGGCTATTTCACAAAAACTGGGTGATGATAATAGCAGCCGACAAACGCTATTGTCGCATGTTTCGATCCCGAATGTTACCACTGCGAATTTTTTGGCCGAGGTAGTTGATGCTTCGTTCGAAATTCCGGTGATCGTGTATTTTTGGGCATCCTGGTGTGGCCCGTGTCGCCAGCTGGGGCCGGTTCTGGAAAAGACCGTCCGCAGGGCCGACGGGGCGGCTCGCCTCGCCAAGATGAACATCGACGAGAACCCCGAGATCGCCCAACAGATGCGCATTCAATCTATCCCGGCGGTTTACGCGTTCAAGGACGGACGGCCGGTCGACGGCTTTGTCGGAGCAATGCCCGAGACCCAAATTCAGGCGTTCATCCAACGTCTGAGCGGGCGCACTACACCTTGCGCGATCTCCGGAGATGAGTACGTCGGTCAAGCTGAGATGATTGAGTGTGGCGGGTCCGCGCTCGAACGACTCGAAGCGCTAATCGGGCTTCGCGGTGTTAAGCACGAGATCGCATCGATTGCGAACCTCCTCAAAGTTCAAGTGCTGCGGAGGGAGCGCGGGATGCCGTTGTCACCTGTCTCCTTGCACATGGTGTTCACCGGAAGGCCGGGGACAGGGAAAACGACGGTGGCGCGACTGCTCGCCGAGATCTATCGCGACCTGGGTCTGCTGCAAAAGGGACACTTGGTCGAGGTAGACCGGTCGGGACTAGTCGCTGGGTATATTGGTCAAACCGCGATCAAGACCATGGAGCCTCTTGACCAAGCGCTCGATGGCGTGCTGTTCATCGATGAAGCCTATACCCTCGCCGGCGGGTCGGAGAACGACTTCGGCCACGAGGCGATCGAGATCTTGCTTAAGGCAATGGAGGATTTCCGCGGCCGGCTCGCGATGATCGTCGCAGGCTACCCCGACGAGATGGGCCGGTTTCTTTCCTCCAACCCGGGCTTGTTCTCACGTTTCAACCGAACGATTGAATTTGAAGATTATAGTCCCCAGGAACTTTTAACCATCTTTGAGTCGATGGCGGGTGAGAGCGGTTATCGGCTCGATCCGGGAGCTAAACAGCTCACCGAAGAGATTTTTGCGGCCGCATATGGCTCGCGCGGGCCCTCCTTCGGCAATGCAAGGTTGGCTCGCAACCTTTTACAGCGAGCGCAGCAGGGTCACGCAAACCGCGTCGGGCTCATTCCGAACCCGACCGAACGAGACCTCGAAATCATTCATGCCGAGGATTTGGGGTGAGCGGACTACAATAGGACCGCCTTAAACTATTCGCCACGTTGAGGGTTCCAAAATGAGCGAGTTGCGGGCGGATTATGTCGTCGTCGGCGCCGGGTCGGCCGGTTGCGTCGTCGCCGACCGGCTGAGCGAGGACGGGGCGCAGGTCGTATTGCTCGAGGCGGGCCCGCGCGACTGGCATCCGATGATCCACGTTCCGGCCGGCGCCCTGCGCCTACGCGCCAATCCGCTGGTCAACTGGAACTATTACACCGAACCCGAGCCTGGCATCGGCAATCGCGCGGTGCACTGGCCGCGCGGCCGGGTGTTGGGCGGAACCAGTTCGATCAACGGCATGCTCTACGTACGCGGCAACCCCGCCGACTACGACGGCTGGGCGCAGATGGGCTGTCGCGGCTGGAGCTATGCCGATGTCCTGCCGCTGTTCAAGAAATCGGAGAATTATGCGTCGGGCGACCCCGAATATCGCAGCAAGGGCGGGCCGTTGCCGGTCGAGGATTACCGCACGATCCTACCCTTGACCCACCGTTTTGTCGAGGCCGCCCAGCAGGCAGGCTTTAAATTGACCCCGGACTATAATGGCGCCACCCAGGAAGGTGTCGGCTATTCGCAGATGACGCGCGGCGGCCGGTTTCGCGGGTCGACCGCCCGGACCTTCCTCGCCGAGGCGCGGCATCGCAAGAATCTGCGGGTGATCACCAAGGCCATTGCCACCTGTCTCGGTTTCGACGGGCGGCGCTGCACCGGGGTCGCCTTTCGCCGCGGCGGCCGGATCGACCACGTCGCCGCGGCGCGCGAGGTGATCTTGTGTGGCGGCACCGTCAATTCGCCGCACCTGCTTCACGTCTCGGGGATCGGGCCGGCGGGCTACCTGCAATCGATCGGGGTTCCGATCGTGCTCGACCTGCCGGGGGTCGGCGCTAACCTCTCCGACCATTTCGCGGCTCGCGTCAGCCATCGGGTCAAGGACGAGGTCTCGATCAACCAGCTGGCGCGCGGCGCCAGGCTCGTGCGCGAGATCGGCCGCTATGCCGCGACCGGCGGCGGCGCCCTGACGTTTGGCGTCACCAGTGCGATGGTGTTCTGCAAGAGCCGCGAGGGGCTGGCGAGCCCCGACCTGCAATTGCTGTTCACCCCGGGCAGCTACCATCCGAGCGGTTACGGCCGGCTCGAGCGCGAGCCGGGGATGACGATCGCGGTCTGCCTCGCGCGGCCCGACAGCCGCGGCACGATCATGGCGCGCTCGGCCGATCCGTTGGAGCGGCCGGCGATCCGGCCGAATTACCTGTCCGTGGCGAGCGATGTCGGCGTGCTGTTGGCAGGCATCGACCATGCCCGGCGGATTTTTGACGCGCCGGCATTGCGTCAGCACAGCGAAGCCGAGACGATGCCCGGCGCCGACAAGCGCTCGGTGCAGGCGCTCGACGATTTCATCCACCGCGACGGCGCCAATCTGCATCATCCGGTTGGCACCTGCCGGATGGGCGAGGACCCGATGTCGGTCGTCGACTCGCGGCTGCGGGTGCGCGGCGTCGGCGGGCTGCGCGTCATCGACGCCTCGGTGATGCCGACGGTGACCACCGGCAACACCAACGCGCCGACCATCATGATCGGCGAAAAGGGGGCCGCGATGATCCGCGAAGACGCCCGCGCCGCCTGAGCTGCAGTTCCAACCACGGCGGCGGGCGGTGCGGCAATGCCCTTGCGGCACCGCGGAATCCGATTATATTCGTTAGGCAACCGGATAGGTCCGCGCCGCGGACTGTGTCGCAAGGTGGGCCGCCGGCCCACTTTTTTGTATTTGCGCCGGCAAGGTTGGGGAGCAGAGGTCGGTTTTTGGTCGATACCAACGGAATCGCGCGGATGATCGAGCCGTCGCTGGGGGCGATGGGTTATCGCGTCGTCCGGGTCGTCGTCACCAGCGGACGCCGCCCGACATTGCAAGTCATGGCCGAACGGCTCGACGACGCGGCAATGACCGTCGAGGACTGCGCCGCGATCAGCCACTCCGTCTCGGCTTTGCTCGATGTCGCCGACCCGATCGCCGGCGCCTACACGCTCGAAGTCAGCTCGCCCGGCATCGACCGGCCGCTGGTGCGGGCCGAGGATTACGATCGCTTCAGCGGCTATCAGGCAAAAATCGAGCTGAGCGAGCCGGTCGGCGGCCGCAAGCGGTTCCGCGGGCGCCTGCTCGGCGTCGCGGACGGCGAGATCCGGCTTGCGACCGACACCGGCGAGGCGAGACTGCCGCTCGGCGCGGTGGCGCGGGCCAAGCTCGTGCTTACCGACGATCTGATTGCGGCCGCGCAATCGCCCGTCCACTGACGCGAAACCTGAGAAAAGACCCCGGAAAGCCCATGGAAAGCACCGTCACCTACGCCCGCCCCGAGTTATTGCAGGTTGCCGACACCGTCGCCCGCGATAAAGGCATCGATCGCGACGAGGTCCTCGACGCGATGGAGCAGGCGATTCAAAAGGCCGGCCGCTCGAAATATGGCCAGGAATACGACATCCGCGCCGAGATCGATCGGCGCAACGGCGAGATCCGGCTCCTGCGCTTTCGCGAGGTGGCCGAGCCGATCGAGAACGAGGCGACGCAAATCCCGCTGATGCAGGCCCAGCGGCTCAATCCGGAAGCCGAGATCGGCGATTTCATCACCGATCCGCTGCCGCCGATCGACTTTGGCCGCATCGCGGCGCAGACGGCAAAGCAGGTCATCGTGCAGAAAGTGCGCGACGCCGAGCGTCAGCGCCAATTCCTCGAATTCAAGGATCGTGTCGGGGAAATCGTCAACGGCCTCGTCAAGCGGGTCGAGTTCGGCAATGTCGTCGTCGATCTCGGCCGCGCCGAGGCGATGGCGCGGCGCGACGAACTGCTGCCGCGCGAGAGCTTTCGCCAGGGCGAGCGGGTGCGCGCTTATATCTATGATGTGCGCCAGGAGCCGCGCGGCCCGCAGATCTTTCTGTCGCGCACCCATCCGCAATTCATGGCCAAGCTCTTTGCCCAGGAGGTGCCGGAGATCTACGATAGCATCATCGAGATCAAGGCGGTGGCGCGCGACCCCGGCAGCCGCGCCAAGATCGCGGTGGTGTCGCGCGACAGCGGCATCGACCCGGTGGGCGCTTGTGTCGGCATGCGCGGTAGCCGGGTGCAGGCGGTTGTCGGGGAGTTGCAGGGCGAGAAGATCGACATTGTGCCGTGGGCGTCGGACCCGGCGACGTTTGTCGTTAACGCGCTCGCCCCAGCCGAGGTCTCCAAAGTGGTCATGGACGAGGAGCAGCGCCGGGTCGAGGTCGTCGTTCCCGACGACCAGCTGAGCCTGGCGATCGGGCGCCGCGGTCAGAATGTGCGGCTCGCCTCGCAGCTGACCGGCTGGGACATCGACATCCTGACCGAGGCCGAGGAATCGGAGCGCCGCACCGAGGAATTCCGCAGCCGCAGCAAGATGTTCATCGACGCCCTGGACATCGACGAGGTGATTGCGCACCTGCTCGTGACCGAGGGCTTTGCCTCTCTCGAAGAGGTCGCGTATGTGGCGACGGAAGACCTCGCCGACATCGAAGGGTTCGATGCCGATATTGCCGCGGAATTGCAGGCGCGGGCGCGCAACGCGTTGGAGCGGCGCGATCGCGAATACGAAGAGCGGCGGCTCGAGCTCGGTGTTGCCGACGATTTGGCGGAGCTCGAGGGGTTGACCCCCGGCATACTGGTGGCGCTGGGTGAAAAGGGGGTCAAAACCCTCGACGATTTCGCCGACCTTGCCGGCGACGAGCTGCTGGAGCTGCTCGGCACCTCAGACAAAGGCGGCGCCGCGCTAGACCTCGAAGCGGCCAACGCAATGATCATGCAGGCGCGCGCCCACTGGTTCGAGGACGAGGCGGCAGCCCCAGTCGCATCGGGGCAGGAGTAGGCGCGACGAGCGTCGGCAACTCCTCCGCTGCATCGGAGCGGGCGATCGACGCCCGCGAGACCGGGCCGCAACGCCGCTGCCTGGTGACCGGCGATATCCGGGACCGAGCCGAACTGTTGCGCTTTGTCGTCGGTCCGGAGGGGGAAATTGTGCCCGACGTCGCCGCCCGCCTGCCCGGACGGGGTTTGTGGTTGACGCCGCGCCGCGATATAGTCGAACGAGCGGTGGCCAAGCGGTTGTTCGCGCGCGCCGCGCGCCGGCCGGTCGCGGTTTCAGCCGTCCTCGCGGATCGGGTCGAGACGTTGCTGGCGCAGCGCTGCATCGACGCGATCGGACTCGCTCGCCGGGCGGGTCTCGCGGTCGCCGGCTTTGAGCGCGTTTCCGAGGCGGTGCGCGGCGGAAGGGTCGGGGCGCTGCTCGCGGCGATCGACGGAGCCGCAGGCGGGCGCCGCAAACTTTCCGCGCTCGGCCGCGGCCTACCGCTGGTCTGCGTGCTGACGGCGGTGGAGATAGGCGCGGCCTTTGGCCGCGAGCGCGGGGTGAACGCATCGCTCGGGTCCGGCCCTTTATGCCGCAGGCTCTTGGGCGAGGCGCAAAAACTAGCCGGCTTTCGCGCCAACGCGATGGTTGAGCAACAGCGATAATCGGTTCCAGCCGGGCCGGCGCGGCAGGATGAATGTATTGGAGCGAGATGACCGACGCGACTGAGCAAGAGCAAAAACGGCCGCTGACCCTGGCCCGCCCCGGCGGCCGGCTGGAGCTGCGCAAGGGTGTCGAAACCGGGCAGGTGCGCCAGAGTTTCTCGCACGGCCGCTCCAAGACCGTCACCGTCGAGGTCCGCAAGAAGCGCGTGGTCGGGCCGGGCACGCCGGAACCCGGCAGGGCGGAACCAGCGCCTGCGGTCGCGCGCGAGGCGGCGCCGGTCGCGCGTCCGCAGCCTTCCGAGCCGGCGCGCCGGCCAGTCGTCATCCCGCGCACGCTGACCGCCGAGGAGCGCGCCGGGCGCGTGCGCGCGGTGCAGGATGCGCAAAAAGCCGACGAGGAGGCGCGCTATCGCGCCGCCATCGCCGAGGCCGACCGGCGCCGCCAGGAGGAGGAGCGGGCCGCCGAAGCGGCGCGCCGCCATGCCGAGGAAGAGGCCCGCGCCCGGGTCGAAGAAGAAGAATCGCGGCGCAGAGCCGCCGAGGATGCGCGCAAGCGCTCCGAGGACGAGGCGCAGCGCCGCAAGGAGGAGGAATCGCGCCGCGAGGTCGCCGAGCGCGCCGGCAAGGCGGCGGCGGCGAAGGTCGCAGCTCTCGCGGCGGCCGGCAAGGTCGCGATGCCGGCCGAGGAGGAAGAAGAGCCGGTCGGCGCGCCCCGCCGCGGCGCCCGGCCCGAAATCAGAAAGCCGGCGGTGCCGCCGCGCCACGAGATGCGGCGGCGAACCGGCAAGATCACCGTGACCCGCGCGCTGTCCGGCGACGAAGGGGAGCGGATGCGCAGCCTCGCTTCGGTGCGGCGGGCGCGCGAGCGCGAGCGCCTTCGGCTGCACCAGCATGAGCAGGAAGCAGTCAAGGTCGTGCGCGACGTGGTCGTTCCCGAGACCATCACGGTTCAGGAACTGTCGAACCGCATGGCCGAGCGCGGCGCTGACGTGATCAAGGCGCTGATGCGCATGGGGGTGATGGCGACGATCAACCAGGTCATCGACGCCGACACCGCCGAGCTTGTCGTCAGCGAATTCGGCCACCGCCTGCGCCGGGTTTCGGAAGCCGATGTCGAGGTCGGCCTGCGCGGTGAGGAAGACGCCGAGGATGTGCTGGAGCCGCGCGCCCCGGTGGTCACCGTCATGGGCCATGTCGACCACGGTAAGACGTCGCTGCTCGACGCGCTGCGCGAGACCGATGTCGCGGCGGGCGAGGCCGGTGGCATCACCCAGCATATCGGCGCCTATCGGGTCAACCTGAGGAGCGGCAAGCAAATCACCTTTATCGACACGCCTGGCCATCAGGCGTTTACAGCGATGCGCGCGCGCGGCGCCAACGTCACCGACATCGTCGTCTTGGTGGTCGCGGCCGACGACGGCATCATGGAGCAGACGGTCGAGGCGATCCGTCATGCCAAGGCGGCCCAAGCGCCGATCATCGTCGCCATCAACAAGATCGACAAACCGGAAGCGCGACCCGAGCGGGTGCGGCAGGAGCTGTTGCAGCACGACATCGTCGTCGAACAGCTCGGCGGCGAGATCCTCGATGTCGAAGTGTCGGCGCTGAAAAAAACCAATCTCGACCGGCTCGAAGAGGCCATCCTGCTGCAGGCCGAATTGCTCGATCTGAAGGCCAATCCGAAACGGCCGGCCGAAGGCGTTGTTCTCGAGGCGAAACTCGAACGCGGCCGCGGTCCGGTCGCCACCGTCCTGATCCAGCGCGGGAGTTTGCGGGTCGGCGACATCTTTGTCGCCGGCAGCGAATGGGGCCGGGTGCGCGCGCTGGTCGACGATCATGGGCAGAGCCAGACCGAAGCCGGTCCGTCGACGCCGATCGAGGTCCTGGGGCTCAACGGCATCCCGCTCGCTGGCGACGACTTCATCGTCGCCGAAAACGAAAGCCGGGCTCGCGACATCGCCGATTTCCGCCAGCGCCGCCGGCGCGACGCGACCGCGGCGCAAGGCGGGCGCGGCACCCTCGAACAGATGTTTTCGCAGATCGCCGCCGGTGCCGCCAACGAGCTTCCGGTCGTCGTCAAATCGGATGTCCAGGGCTCGCTCGAGGCGATTGTCGGCTCGCTCGACAGGATTTCGACCAGCGAGGTGTCGATCCGGGTGTTGCACTCGGCGGTCGGTGGGATCACCGAAAGCGACGTAATTCTTGCCAAGGCGTCGGATGCGGTGATCATCGGCTTCAATGTTCGCGCCAATCCGCAGGCCCGCGATCTGGCGCGCCGCGACGGCGTCGAGATCCGCTATTACTCGATCATCTACAATCTGATCGACGACATGCGCGCGGCGCTGTCGGGGCTGCTGGCGCCGACTTTGCGCGAACGCCTGTTGGGTAACGCCTCGATCCGCGAGGTCTTCAACATCACCCGCGTCGGCAAGGTAGCGGGGTGTCTTGTCACCGAAGGCACGGTCCGCCGCGGCGCCAAGGTGCGCCTGCTGCGTGACAACGTCGTGATCCACGAAGGGGCGCTAAAGACGCTGAAGCGGTTCAAGGAAGAGGTCCGCGAGGTCAGGGAGGGCTACGAATGTGGCATGGCCTTCGAGAACTATCAGGATGTCCAAACCGGTGATGTCATCGAATGCTTCGAGATCGAAGAAGTTGCCCGCACCTTGTAGCAACGCTCGGCTTGGGCAGCGGCGCCTGATTTCGGCCGACAAAAGAGCCGCCGAAACCAGCGATGGCCAAGAGGCAGCGTGACCGGCAGCGGTCCGCCGGCGCAGCGGCCGGCCATACCGCAAGCCAGCGCCAGCGCCGGGTCGCCGAAGAGTTGCGTCATCTGGTGGCGCAAATCCTGCGCGACGGCGACTATCGCGACCCCGTGCTGCGCGAAGCCAGCATCACGGTGAGCGAAGTTCGGATCAGCCCCGATTTGCGCAACGCCACGGTCTATGTGATGCCGCTGGCCGGCGCCAACGCCGCTGAAATTCTCCCCGCGCTGAAGCGTGCGGCACCATTTCTGCGGGGTCTTGCCGCTCGCGATCTGGCGCTGCGTTACGTGCCGAACCTGGTCTTCGCGCTGGACGACACGTTTGATCAGGCCGACCGCATCTCGGCTCTGCTGGCACTACCCGAGGTCGAGCGCGACCTGCATCCGGAGCAGCCCGTCACCGGCGCGAGCGACAACGATGCCGGTTGATCGCGGGCTCAACGGTTGGCTTGTCATCGACAAACCGCAGGGCCTCACTTCGAGCCGCGTCGTCGAGCGCGTCCGCCGTGCCACCGGCGCCAAAACCGGTCATGCCGGAACCCTCGATCCGCTGGCGACCGGCGTCTTGCCGATCGCCCTGGGTGAAGCGACAAAAACCATCGCCTATGCGATGGACAGCCGAAAATGCTACCGCTTTCGCATTCGCTGGGGCGTCGCCTGCACCACCGAGGACAGCGACGGCGAAATTGTCGGGGTGAGCGAAGCGCGGCCGGAGCCGGCCGAGATCCAGGCGATGCTGCCGCGCTTTACCGGTGCCGTCATGCAAACTCCGCCGGTATATTCCGCGATAAAAATCGCCGGGCACCGCGCCTATGCGCTGGCCCGCGCCGCCCGCCCGCCCGTGCTGAACCCGCGGCCGGTCGAAATCGTCAGCCTGCGGCTGATTGCGATCCCCGACCGCGATCATGCAGATTGCGAGGCCGTCGTCGGCAAAGGAACCTATATCCGTGCGCTGGCTCGCGATTTGGCGTGGGCGCTCGGTACTCTCGGTCATGTCGCGGCGCTGCGCCGCCTGTCGGTCGGGCGGTTCACCGAAGCGCAAGCGATTTCACTGGAATCCAAGGGTAATAGTCAACATATTCTCTCTGCTTGCGGGCACCTGCTCCCGCTCGAGGCGGCGCTGGACGGCATCCCGGCTCTGACCTTGGCGGCGGCGGAGGCCGCTCGGTTGCGTTGCGGGCAGTCTGTGGCGGTGCGCGGAGCCGGCGGATTGGCGCAGCCCGAGCGGTTTGTCGCGGGCACCGTCGTCAGCGCATGGCACGACCAATCTCTGGTCGCTCTGGCGCGGGTCGAGGACGGAAGTCTGCGGCCGTTGCGCGTAATCAATTGGTGAAGAGGTTCGATCGATGTCGATCACGGCCGAGCGCAAGCAGGCGCTTATTTCTGAATACGCCACCAAAACGGCCGACACCGGGTCGCCCGAAGTGCAGGTGGCGATCCTGAGCGAGCGTATCCGCAATCTGACTGATCATTTGGGAGGTCACAAAAAGGACTTCCATTCGCGGCGCGGCTTGCTCGTCATGGTCGGGCAGCGCCGGCGGTTGTTGGACTATCTCAAACGGTCGAACCAGAGCCGCTACGAGACGCTGATCGGGCGTCTGGGACTGCGCCGTTGACGCGCTCCGCCGGTTCCGCGCGCAACCGGCAACTTCCGCCGTCGAGCGGCTGCCGCAGTTTCCTGACGGCGCCTCGAGCGGTTTCGGATAATTGGGTGAAGCAAGGCTGGCGGCGGCGGTCGCCTGAGGCGATCGCGCCGGCGCGCGATGGTGCGGGCCCGGCCGATGCCGGCGAGAAGGCTCGCCGCGCGCCATTTTTCGCAAAGGATGATTAAGGATGTTCCAGGTTTACCGAAAAGAGCTGATGTGGGGCGGGCGCCGCCTGACCCTCGAAACCGGGAAGTTCGCGCGTCAGGCTGACGGAGCAGTGCTCGCCACCTATGGCGAGACGACCGTGTTGTGCGCCGCGGTGGCGATGAAGACCGCTAAACCGGGCCAAGATTTTTTTCCGCTGACCGTCAATTACCAGGAAAAGACCTTCGCCGCCGGCAAGATCCCGGGCGGTTTTTTCAAGCGTGAAGGTCGGCCGTCGGAAAAAGAGACCCTCGTTTCGCGACTGATCGACCGGCCGCTGCGGCCGTTATTTGCACCCGGCTTTCGCAACGAGACGCAAATTATCTGCACGGTGCTGAGCCACGACCTCGAAAACGACCCCGACATCGTCGCGCTGATCGGCGCCTCGGCGGCGCTGACGCTCTCCGGCATTCCGTTTCTTGGGCCGATCGCCGGCGCGCGCGTCGGCTATATTGACGGCGGCTATGTGCTGAACCCGACGCTCTCCGAACTGCCGCGCTCGCAACTCGACCTCGTCGTCGCCGGCACCGCCGATGGCGTGCTGATGGTCGAATCGGAGGCCCGCGAGCTTCCCGAAGACGTGATGTTGGGCGCGGTCACCTTTGGTCATCGCGAGTTTCAGCCGGTGATCCGGGCGATCATCGATCTCGCCGAGACCTGCGCGCGCGAACCGTGGGATGTTCCGCCGCCCTCACCCGAACATGATGCGATCGAAGCGCGTCTGCGCGAGAACGTCGGCACGCTGATCGAGGCGGCCTATCGCGAGCAGGGTAAGCAGGATCGCAGCAACCGCCTCGATGCGGCCAAGGCGCAGGCCGCCGGCCTGTTTGCCGACGACGAGCAGCGCGCGCTGGCGCTCAAAATCTTCAAGGATTTGGAAAAAGAGATCGTCCGCGGCGGCATTCTGCGCGGCGGCAGCCGGATCGACGGGCGCGACACCCGTTCGATCAGGCCGATCGCAGCCGAGGTCGGCATTTTGCCGCGCGCCCACGGCTCGGCATTGTTCACCCGCGGTGAGACGCAGGCGCTGGCGGTGGCGACCCTAGGCACCGGGCAGGACGAGCAGGTCATCGATGCGCTCGAAGGCGAGTACCGCGAAAACTTTATGCTCCATTACAACTTTCCACCCTATTCGACGGGTGAGACGGGACGGATGGGCTCTCCCGGCCGGCGCGAAGTCGGCCACGGCAAGCTCGCCTGGCGGGCGGTTCGACCGCTGCTGCCGTCAAAGGACAATTTCCCCTACACGATCCGCGTCGTCTCCGAGATCACCGAGTCGAACGGCTCGTCGTCGATGGCCTCGGTGTGCGGCGCCTCGTTGGCGCTGATGGATGCCGGCGTGCCGTTGCCGCGCTCGGTCGCCGGCATCGCGATGGGGCTGATCAAGGAGCCCGAGGGTTTTGTCGTGCTGTCCGACATCCTCGGCGACGAGGACCATCTCGGCGACATGGATTTCAAGGTTGCCGGCAGCGAAAAGGGTATCACCGCGCTGCAGATGGACATCAAGATCACCTCGATCACCGAGGAGATCATGCGCATCGCGCTGAACCAGGCGTGCGACGGCCGCATCCACATCCTCGGCGAAATGGCCAAAGCCCTGACCGGCGCGCGCGACACGGTCAGCGACAACGCGCCCCGCATCACCACCCTGACCATCCCCAAAGACAAGATCCGCGAAGTCATCGGCTCGGGCGGCAAAGTCATCCGCGAGATCACCGAAACGACGGGCGCCAAGATCGACATCGACGACGACGGCACGGTAAAGGTCGCCGCGGTCGACGGCAACGCCGCGCAGGCGGCGATCGACTGGATTCGCGGCATCGTCGCCGAGCCCGAGTTGGGCGCGATCTACAATGGCAAGGTCGTCAAGACCGTCGATTTTGGCGCCTTTGTCAATTTTCTCGGCTCGCGCGACGGACTTGTGCATATCAGCGAACTGGCGCCGCAGCGCGTCGGCAAGGTCGTCGATGTCGTCAAGCTCGGGGACAGTGTCAAGGTCAAGGTGCTGGGCTTTGACGACCGCGGGAAGGTCAAGCTGAGCATGCGCCAGGTCGACCAGCAGACCGGCGAGGATCTCGGCAACAGACGCGCCGAGCCGGCGCGCACGCCAGAGCCGGTGAGGGTCGAGTCCTGACGCCTCAGGGGTGATAACCGACCGCGCCGGGCGGTACGGTCTGGAGCCAGTACGTTTCGGGGCGGCGCATCGCCAATGAGCGAGCCCAGCAGTCCTGTCGCCTCTCGGGCGCAACCTGATCTTCCGCCGGTGATCGGCCATCGCGGCGCCGCCGGCTGCGCCCCGGAGAATACGCTTGCCGGGTTGCGCCGGGCGGGCGCCCTGGGCTGCCGCTGGGTGGAGTTCGACGTGCGGTTGACGGCCGACGGCGAACTGGTTCTTCTGCATGACGATCGCCTCGATCGCACCACCGATGGCCGCGGCAAGGTGCGCGCGCTGCCGCTTTCGGAAATCCGCCGCCACGACGCCGGCAAGTGGTTCGATGCCGGCTTCGCCGGCGAACGGGTGCCGACTTTGGCGGAGGCGATCGCGGCCCTTGCCGAACTGGGCATCGGCGCCAATGTCGAGCTGAAGAGCGGGCGGCGCGGCGCCGTCGAAACCGGGAATGCCGCCGCCGATGTGCTGGCTCGGCTGTGGCCGCCGCAGCTGCCGCCGCCTATGATTTCGAGTTTTGTGACGGACGCATTGACCGGGGCGCTCGACCGCGCGCCGGCGATTGCGCGCGGTCTCCTGGTGCGCGCTCCTGCCGGCAACTGGCGGCGCCGTGCTGAAACTCTGGGCTGCACGACGATCAATGCCGACCACCGGCTGCTGCGGCCGGCGGTCGTGGCCGAAATCCGCAGAGCGGGATATTCTGTGCTCGCCTATACGGTGAACGACGTGGCGCGGGCAGGTGAATTATTCGACTGGGGTGTCGCCGCGGTCTTTTCCGATGTTCCCCATATTATACTTGCGGCGGTGGCGGCCGGTCGCTCGCCGGCCGAGGCCGCGCCGCGGTTTTTATCCGAGAAATCTCGACGGGAAGCGCGGTTGTGAGATCCCTGAACCCGCTCGTCATATCGGGCCGTGAGGTGTTGCCGCTAGTTGAAGGCGGTAAAGGCATATCGGTGTCGAACGGCGAAAGCTCCGGCGCCTGGGCGGCGACCGGCGGGGTCGGCACGTTTTCCGGGGTCAATGCCGACAGCTCCGGCGACAGCGGCGAACTGATCGCACAGCTCTACCACGGGCGCACCCGCCGCGAGCGCCACGAGGAACTCGTCGCCTATGCCATCGCCGGTGGCATCGAGCAGGCCCGGGTCGCCTACGAGCGCGGCAACGGCGAGGGCCGCATCCACATGAACGTGCTGTGGGAGATGGCCGCCGCCGAGCGGGTATTGCACGGCGTGCTCGAGGGCGCCAAAGGCTTGATCCACGGCGTGACCTGCGGCGCCGGCATGCCGTACAAAATCGCCGAGATCTGCGCCAGCTACGGCGTCCACTATTATCCAATCGTGTCGTCGGCGCGGGCGTTTCGGGCGCTGTGGAAGCGGGCTTATCACAAATTCTTCGACTGGCTCGGCGGTGTCGTCTACGAGGACCCGTGGCTTGCCGGCGGCCATAACGGGCTCTCCAACAGCGAGGACCCGCTCAATCCCGAGCCCCCCTATCCGCGGGTACGCGAACTGCGCAACATGATGGTCGATTTCGGCCTGTTGTCGACGCCGATCTTTATGGCCGGCGGGCTGTGGTACCTGCGCGAGTGGAGCGACTGGATCGAGAACCCTGAGCTTGGCCCGGTCGCCTTTCAATTCGGGACCCGGCCGCTGGTGACTCAGGAGAGCCCGATCTCGGAGGTGTGGAAACGCAAGCTCCTGACCCTAGGGGAGGGCGACGTTTACCTGAACCGCTTTAGTCCGACCGGATTTTACTCTTCGGCGGTGCGCAACGGCTTTTTGAATGAATTGCAGCAACGCTCGGCGCGCCAGGTCGCATATTCGATCGAGCCGGTCGGCGAGCACGTCGCTGCCTTCCATGTCGGCGCCCGCAACCGCGTCGTCTATCTGACCCCGCACGATCGGGAATCAGCCGAAAAATGGGTCGCGTCAGGTTTCACCGAGGCCCTGCGCACCCCTGATTCGACGCTGATTTTTGTGACCCCGCAAAAGGCGTTGGAAGTGCGCACCGACCAGATCAACTGCATGGGCTGTCTCAGCGCCTGTCAATTCTCGAATTGGGCGCAGAGTGAAACCGGTTCGACCGGGAAAAAGGCGGACCCGCGCAGTTTCTGCATCCAGAAAACCCTGCAGGCGATCCGCCACTCGGACGATGTCGAGCAGCAGCTGATGTTTGCCGGCCACAACGCCTATCGCTTCGCTTCCGACCCGTTCTACGCCAACGGCTATGTGCCGACGGTGCACGAACTGGTCGAACGCCTGCAAACCGGCGACTGACGCATGGTAGGGTCGCGCCGCGGATGTTGGATTTGGCCGCATGACCTCTTATTATAATAGTATGAGTTTGGCCCATCCCCCGTTGAATCCGCTCGGCCGTCTGCGCGCCGCAGGGCTGCGCCCTACCCGCCAGCGGCTCGCGCTCTCAAGAATTCTGCTCGGCAACGGCGACCGCCATGTGACCGCCGAGCAACTGCACGCCGAGGCCGCGGCGGCGGGGATGCCGGTGTCGCTTGCCACCGTGTACAACACATTGCATCAATTTACCGAGGCGGGGCTGTTGCGCGAGGTCGTGGTCGAACCGGGCCGATCGTATTTCGACACCAACATCGCCGAGCATCACCATTTCTTTTGCGCGGCGGACGGGATGCTGCAAGACATCCCGGCGCAGGACATCGCCGTCAGCGGCGTGCCGCTGGCGCCGCCGGGAACCGCGATCCGGCGTATCGACGTCATCGTACGCATCGGACCGCAAGGCGGCTGATCGCGACTTGGCAGCCGGCGCCTCACTGTAAAATCGGCTCGGGCTTTGCGGCGGCGCTGTGTCCGCCGCGCGGCTTCACGATCGCCTGTCGGGGGTAATTGTGCGGGCGGTCTTTTCGCTGCGTCCCTGACCTCGACCCCGCCGCAGCTGGTGACGATTACCGCACTCAGGATGCGCACGCCGCTTGACAGGATTCACCCGTAGCATAAAATCATTCCAAGGTGTGGGCTCGGCCCGCATCGGCCTTGTTCCAAGGCCGGCAGGCACAAGCCGCACCAGGGTCGGTTATGACGGGCTTTGGCGTGGAAGCTGTACGACCTTCGGGGAAAGCGGCGCGCGACGAGGCGAACGCCGGTCGTCAAATCCCCGCAAATCGGTCGGGCAGCAACCCTGACTCGAGGCGGCAGGCTCGGCCGCGCCGGCGCTTCGCCGGTTTGGCGCCGACCAGCTACAACGGTTAGCGAACAACCCGACACCGTGACGCACTACCAACATCACAAGGAGGAGGGCGCAAGATGGCTTATCAGAACGACATCGCGTTAATGGCTCACCTGATGCGGCGAGCGGGTTTCGGCGCCGGTCGCGACGAGCTCGAAGCAAGGGCGGCCAAGGGGTACGAGGCGACGGTCGAAGAATTGCTGCATCCCGAGACCCAGCCGCCGGTCGATGCCTACACCTTGCTGCGCTACCAGCCGGCGTCGCTTTTACCCGGCGGCCAGCCGCCTATGGGCAACGTCAACTGGATGTACTATCTGGTCAATACCCAGCGGCCGCTCGAAGAGAAGATGGCGCTGTTCTGGCACCATGTCTTCGCGACCGGCAATTCCAAGGTCGACAACTACGACCAGCTGCTGGAACAGATCCAGCTGTTCCGCGAAAACGGCATGGGCAACTACCGCGAGCTGCTGCTCAGAGTCGCAAGAAATCCGACGATGATCTTCTGGCTCGACAACCAGCAGAACCATGGCACCGCGGTCAACGAGAATTGGGGCCGCGAACTGCTTGAGCTGTTCAGCCTCGGCGCCGGCAACTACACCGAGACCGATGTCCGCGAATGCTCGCGGGCGTTCACTGGCTGGACCTTCGAGACCAAGATCCCGCGGGCACCCTACGGTCGGTTCCCGTGGAAGTTCGAGTATCGCGCCGCGGATCACGATGACGGCGAGAAGGTGTTCCTCGGCCACAAGGGCCGTTTCAACGGCGAAGACATCATCGACATCGTCGTGCAGCAGCCGGCCTGCGGTCGGTTCATCTGCCGGCACCTGTACAACTTCTTCGTCGCCGACGAACCGCAAGTCCCAGCCTGGCCGATAGAATCGCCGCGCGACGAGAAGGCGATCGACACGCTCGTCGGTGCGTTCCGGGATTCGAAGTTCGACATGCGCTCGGTGTTGCGCGTGCTGTTCAATTCGGACTTCTTCAAGAATGCCCGCTTCCAGCACATGAAGTCGCCGGCCGAAGTGGTGGTCAGCACGTTGCGGCTGGTTGGCGGCCACGAACTGCCGAAGCCCGGCTATGGCGAGCTGTCGATGCAGCCCACCTATATGGGCCAGGATATGCTCAACCCGCCTTCGGTCGAGGGTTGGCATACCGGGAAAGAGTGGATCAACAGCGGCTCGCTGATGGCGCGCGTCAACTTTGTCGCGGAAAAGGTCGGCGACACCTCGCTGCCCGGTGTCCGCGCGATCATCAACCGGCTGAAAACGCATGGCTCGCTGAGCCCCGAGCAGCTCGTCGATGGCTGCCTAGATCAGATCGGCCCAGTCGAGGTCGGCGCCGACACCAGGCAGGAGTTGCTTTCCCAGGCGAAAGAGTGGGGCCAGGTTACTTGGGACAGTGACTCGAACGCAAAAATCGCCGATCAACATACCGCAGAAATGCTGCAGCTGATCGCGGCCACCAGAGAGTATCAATTCGGTTAACCGTTGAGCCTATTAGACTAGGAGGAAGGCGCAATGCCAGCAACACAAGAGAAAGATCCCGTCATCGTCGTTCTGCAATTGACGGGTGGGAACGACTATCTGAATACGGTGATCCCCTACAACAATCCGCTGTACCGCGATAACCGGAAGGCGGTCGGGATCCCCGACAATCAGATCATGCATCTCGACAAGGACTACGGCATCCCGCACTACATGGCGCCGATCAAGCAGTTCTGGGATGACGGCAAGCTCGCCATCCTGCACGGGGTCGGCTGGAAGGATTCGCCGCGGTCGCACTTCCGCGCCATGGACATCTGGCACACTTGCGAGCCGGTCAAGGTTGGGACCGAGGGATGGCTCGGCCGCGTCGCACGTGAATTTGACCCGAAGAAAGAGAACGTCGTCACCACCGTCAGCTTCGGACCAAGCCTGCCGCGGTCTTTGGCGGTGCCCGGCGTGCCGGTGGCCTGCGTCGGCGGGCCGCTGGAGAAGTACGGCTTCCTGCCGACGATCCAAGGCGAGCAGCGCAAGCAGGTGCTCGAGCGCTTTGCGGCGATGTATAAACCGGCGATCGGGACCGGAGCGGTCATGGACTACATGGCCGACACCGGCCAAGATTCCTTGAAGGGCGAGGACATTCTGAAGGTTGCGCCGCAGAAGTATTCTTCGACGGTGCAATATCCGAATACCCCGATCGCCCGCAAACTCAAGGGCATCGCCCAGACCCACCTGGCCGATTTGGGCAGCCGCATCTTCTACTGCGATCACAGCACCTTCGACACGCATGCGGGTCAGAACCCCGGTCACGGCAATTTGTGGAGTGCGGTAACCGAGGGCGTCGATGCCTTTATGAAAGACCTTCGCGAGCATGACCACGCCGACAACGTGATCATGCTGCTGTTCTCGGAATTCGGCCGTCGCGTTCGCGACAATGGTTCGGGGACCGATCACGGCGCCGGCGGCGTCGCTTTTGTGCTCGGCGAAAAGGTCAAGGGCGGACATTACGGCGAGATGCCGTCCCTGAAGCCGGAACACTTGGTTCAGGGCGATCTCAACCCGAACATGGACTTCCGCAGCGTCTACTCCACGATCCTCGACAAATGGCTGAAGCTCAATCCGGCGCCGATCGTCAACGGCACCTTTGAGCAGCCGGCGTTCCTGAACTAGACGCTGGGCGGTCGGCTTTTTGGCCCTCCTTCCCGCGGTCTTAGACTGCGGGAAGGGGTGCGAAGCAAAGTCGAGGAAACACGCGGTCAAAGAGGAGGAGCGCTATGCCGCTCACAACGGTCTCGGAAGGACGAGTCTTCGATTGGAGCCATGCCATCGGGCGTAACGCCGCCCGTGGCCCGGGCTTCAATTATGTTCAAACGATGTGCCTCGGTAAAAACGGCGTTCTCTACGCCACCAATCGGGGCAACGAGAACAACTTCGGGATGCACGTCAACAAAGTGCAGCTCGGCGGTCCCGGCGAAGAGGAACATATCGCCGACTTTTGCGAATACGGCGAAGGCGACGGACATTGCACCTGGCCGTTCGGGGTTGCGGTCGACGACAACGACCATGTTTACGTGTCGGATGACTGGACAAACACGATTTCGGTGTTCGACAGCAGCGGTAATTTCCTGCGGAAGTGGGGCAAGACCGGCAGCGGCGACGGCGAGCTGATGCGGCCGGCCGGGCTGGCAGTCGAGAAAAACGGCAACATCATCGTTGTAGACAGCGGCAACAACCGTCTGCAGGTCTTCTCGCCGGACGGCAAATTCGTCGGCAAATGCGGCCGCGGCGGCAGCGGCGACGGCGAATTCAACCAGCCTTGGGGGGTCACCCTCGACAAGGATGGCAACATTTATGTCGCCGACTGGAAGAACCATCGCATCCAAAAGCTCTCTCCGGAGGGCAAGTTCCTGATGAAGTTCGGCCAATATGGGACGGTGGAGGGGTCCGAGGGCTCCTATGCCGTGACTATGTTCGGTCCGTATGTTTCGGCCGGCGAGGAGACCAAGGGCTATCCGAAACCAGGTACGCTCAACCACCCGACCGATGTTGCCATCGACAGCGACGGCGACATCTATGTCACCGACTGGGGCAACCATCGGGTTTGCGTTTTTGACGCGGAAGGCAGGCCGATCGCCAATTTGATCGGCGACGCCCAAGTGTTGTCGAAATGGGGTGCGCAGACCGTTGACGCCAACCCCGATATGGCCAAGGCTCGGCGTCGGGTCAGAAGCCTCGAACCGCAATGGCGCTTCTGCTTCCCGACAGCGGTGGAGTTTGATCCGGCGACGGACAGCATCATCGTCGCCGACAGCCAACGCAATCGGCTGCAGGTCTACAAGAAGGTCCGCGACTACAGCGACTTCCAGGCAAACCTGTAGACGCGCGCAACGCAGTGCCGCCGCGTCAAGCGGCGGCACTGACGTTTCGGCCGCCGCATTCTCGGGAGGAAGGCCTCCAACCGGGTCAAGGCGAGCAAATCGCGGCCCCCGATCGAAATTTCTGAAAAAAACGCGACGAACTGTGAATGCGGCTGTTTATTTCAGCAAGGCATGTTGTTATGTTTGTGACATGAATAAGGCGCCTCCGTCCTCGGCAGTTTTGCAGCGTCTGCGTACGGTCGGCTTGCGGCCGACAAGGCAGCGCCTCGCTCTGGCGCGACTGCTGTTTGAGAGCGGGCATCGCCACATTACCGCCGAGCATCTGCACGGCGAGGCGATGGACGCCGGCATCAAAGTCTCGCTCGCAACGGTTTACAATACATTGCACCAATTTACCGAGGCAGGCCTGCTGCGCGAGGCGATGGTCGAGCCTGGCCGCTCCTACTTCGACACCAATACCGCCGACCACCATCATTTCTTTTGCGAGACGACAGGCGAACTACGCGATATTCCGGCACACCATCTGTCGGTCAGCGGGTTGCCGACGCCGCCTTCCGGAACCGAGATCCGCCGCGTCGACATCATCGTCCGCGTTCGCTCCGAAAGTGCCGCCTAGCGGCGCGTTGCTCTGATCGAGACACTCCGCGGCAACGGGTCCGCGGCGGTAATCGTGCATCTCCGCTGCTACGCCCCCCGGCTGAAGCGAGTGTCTGCGAAAACACCAGCGCCGAAGGCAAGGCGCCGTCGGTTCAGCTTCTTAAATTTCGCTTTGCGACCGAGGAAATCGCCCGCTTCAAGACGCCGGGAACCGCGGTCGTCGTCGGTTTCGACCATCCGAATTATGCCCATATGGCCGTCATGCCGGAGCCGGTGCGGGCGGCGCTGGCGCAAGATTTCGACCTGACAGCCAAGTGCTGGGGCGATGAGCGGCGACGATCCCCGGCAATCGGCGGTCGAGCGGCAGGAGGGGCTACTGGCGCAGGCGAGCCAATCGTTCGGCGACGAGCATCCGCACACCCTGACCGCGATGCTCGATCTTGCCGAGGCATTATGGACGCAAGGCCGGCTGATCGCCGCGCGCCGGCTCGAAGAACAGGTTGTCTCCGGTCGCCGCCGGCTGCTCGGACCGGCCCACGCCGAAACCTTGAAGGCGACCGGCAAGCTGGCGGTGACGATGGCGGCGCAGGGTGAACTCGCCGAAGCACGGCAATTGCAGGAGGAGGTCGTCGCCGGCATGCGCGCGCTCGACGGCGAAACCGGCCGCGACACGTTGCGCGCGATCAACAACCTTGCCGGGACGATCGCTGCGCAGGGCGATCTCGGCGCCGCCCGCGAATTGCTGCAATCGGTCATCGCAGCGATCATCGACGAATACGGCGAACAGCATCCCGACTGCCTGGCCGCGATGGGCAATCTCGCCGGCATTCTGTGGCAAGAGGGCGACCACGCCGAGGCTTACGAGCTGCAACGCCAAGTCGTCGAACTGTACCGCCGCGTGGACGGCGCCGGCGATCGGACGACATTGGCCGCGGCGGCGGTGCTCGAAACGATGGAGCGCGACGGCGGTTTCTAGTTAAGATGGCGGCATCCGGTCTCCCCGCGACGGAAAGGGTTGTCTGCCCATGACGATTTACACACTGATGCCGCTGCACGAATCGCTCGGGCTCGCGGTCATCGGCGTCGATTTGAGCAGGCCGATCGACGCGGAGACCGGCGAAAACCTGTCGCGGCTTTTGGCCGAGCATCTGGTGCTGGTCTTTCCCGAGCAGACCCTGACCCCCGATCAATATCTGACCGCCGCCCAGGCGTTCGGGCCGCCAATGCGGCAGCATTATTCGCAGCATCAGATGCCCGGCTATCCCGATATCGGACTGGTCCGGCACCGCGACGGCCAGCGCGCCGCCGAAGCCTGGCACACCGACCACACCAATCTGGAACGCCCGCCGGCGGCGACAATCTTATATGGCGTCGAGATCCCGTCGTCGGGTGGCGGCACCAGCGTCGCCGATATGCGCGCGGCTTATTGGGGGTTGCCGGAGGAAGAGCGTCGCCACCTCGAAACCTTGCGCACGGTCAACGGCCTCGACAGCGAACGCACCGACACCCGCGCCGAGGATCTCGCCGGATACGGCGCGCTGGTCGTCCACTCGATGGTCCGCACCCATCCGGTCAGCCGCGAACGCGCGGTTTATTTCCATCCGACCAAGACCATGTACATCGAAGGGATGACGCCTGAGGCAAGCAGAGAGTATCTCGCCGATCTGGTCGAGCGGATGATCCAGCCGGAGATCGTCTATCGCCACAGTTGGCGGAAAGGCGATGTGCTGGTCATCGACGACCGCGCCACCCTGCACCGCGCGCATGACGATTACGACCACAGCGAGAGCCGCGTGCTGTGGCGCATCATCGTCGAAGGCGACCGACCGGTTTTGGTGTAGCGGCATTGCCCGCGGCGCCCGAGCCCGCGGCGCCCGAGCCCGCGGCCAGCGAGAGAGTGCAGCGATGAAACTCTACGGATTTTTCCGGTCCTCGGCGGCGTTCCGCGTCCGCATCGCGCTGAACCTGAAAGGGTTGCCCTACGAGGCGATTTCGATCCATCTGCGGCGCGGCGATCAGGCCAAGCACGAGTACCGTGCTGTCAACCCGCAGGGGTTGGTGCCGGCGCTCGAGATCGACGGGCACACGCTGATCCAGTCGCTTGCGATCATCGAATATCTCGACGAAACCCATCCCGACCCGCCGCTGTTGCCCCAGGCTCCGGCGGACCGGGCGCGGGTGCGGGCCTTGGCCGAGATCGTCGCCTGCGACATCCATCCGATCGACAATCTGCGCGTCTTGCGCTACTTGACGCGCGCCTATGGCCGCGACGAAGCCGACATCGCCGGCTGGTACAACCATTGGATCGACAGCGGCTTTCAGGCCTTGGAAGCGCTGCTCGCCGCCGACCCGCGCACCGGGGCTTTCTGCCACGGCAGTCGTCCGGGCTTGGCCGAGGTGGCGCTGGTCCCGCAGGTCGTCAATGCCGAGCGCTACAAGCTCGACATGACACCCTATCCAACGATCGCCCGGATCTTCGGGAGCTGCATGAAGCTCGCGCCCTTTCAGGCCGCGCATCCCGACAATCAGGCGGACCGAGAACCCTGATCGGTTATTCTTTGCGCGCGTCGGCGACCATCGTCTTCAGCGCGTCGAGATCCAAGGCTCCCGGCACTACCTTGTCGCCGATGATAAAGGCCGGGGTGCCGTGGATATCGAGCACGTCGGCGAGCTTCATATCGGTTTTGATCGTCTGCGCGACCTCGGGCGAGGCCATGTCGCGCTTTAGCTTGGCGACGTCGAGCCCGACAGAACTCGCGACCTGGTAGACCGTGTCGTCGGTGATGTTGCCGCGGGCCGTCATCATCGCCGCGTGAAAGGCGTCGTATTTGCCCTGAGCCTTGGCGGCGAGGGCGGCATGGGCGGCGGTGACCGACACCGGTCCCAAGATCGGAAATTCCTTGTAGACGAGGCGAAGCTTTGGATCCTGCTTTAGCATCGACTCGATCGAAGGTTCGACCTGTTTGCAATAGGGGCAGCGGTAGTCGAAGAACTCGACGATCGTAACGTCGCCCTCGGGATTGCCGGCAACCGGGGTCGCGGGATCGTCGAACACCTCCTTGCGGTGCTGGGTGACGGCTTGCGAGGCCTTGGCGTCGTCATCCTGGTGCATCCTGTCCTCGGCCTGGCGCAGCGCTGCGACCAGCACGTCGGGATGCTGCATCAGGTAATCATGGATGATCGACTCGATCTGCTGACGCTGCGGCGGATTGGGATCGGCCGCCTCGGCCGAGCCGCCGTACCAGGCAGCCGCGGCGAGCCCGCAGATCAGCGCCAAAATCAGGGATTGCCTACGAACCAGCATTTACCCCAGCTCCTTTGATTGAAAAATCACGGCGGGAACTTCGAGCGAAAGCAGGCGCCGTTTCCCGCTCAGTCCGAATCGTCGAGGTCTTTGGCTTGCGAATGGATCTGCTGCGCGCGCGCGTAAGCGGGACTGCTCTTTGGCAACAGGTGTTCGGCGCGAACGGCCTCTTGAACGGCATTCTTTTTGTTGTCGGCGGCGAGACCTTCTTCCGCCAGAGACAGCGCCGCCATGCCGATCTGGTTGTCGCGGCCGTAGGCGGTGGCGAGCATATGCCAGGCGTCGGCATCCTTATCCTCGGTCCGCAGCGCGTCGCTGAGATAGGCGATTGCTCGCTTGTTCTGCGCCGGATCGTTGTTTTCGACATAGACTTGAGCCAATTCGATGCGCAGCAGCGGCGCATTGGGGTCGCGCCGCATTGCCTCTTCGTAAGGCTGCACGGCTTCCGCGATATGCCCGTTTTCGAACAGCATCTGCCCCTTGAGTTCACGAAAATAGGGATCTTGCGGATATTCGCGGATCAGCGCGTCGATCGTCGGCAGCGCCTTGTCGAGTTCGGGGATGCGGTAATAGGCGATGGCGCGGGCGTAGCGCGCCAGAACCGACCGGTCGCGCTCCGGGTATTTCGCCAAGGTCGAGGTCGGCGGTTCGGTGAACGCCGCGACCTTTAGCTTGATCCGTGCGAGCATCTCGACACGGCCGGGCGGATCCGCGACATCCGAATAGGGCGAGTGCTCGACATGGTCGCGCACATAGTCGATGCGTTCCTGGGTCAAGGGGTGATCCATCAGATACGGATCTTCATGCTCCCCAATCAGCAGTTCTTGCGTCTGCAATTTTTCGAAAAACTGCAGCAGACCGCGCGCCGATTGATGGGTCGCATCGAGATAGTTCATTGCCGCATGG